>ERZ827528.2256-NODE-2256-length-18058-cov-3.305060_pt1 | contig 18058 bp, 12 predicted proteins | sample MGYA00519768_ERZ827528 | MGnify/ENA primary metagenome ERZ827528 (study PRJEB31778, sample SAMEA3449343) | human gut metagenome | biome: human gut; feature: human-associated habitat; material: faeces | place: United Kingdom | collected 2010/2012 ...
TCCAGAAACCTGACCTGGAATCTGCCCCATCCGGAAATGGCTTATAAAGAGTGGCTTCGGGTGCTGAAAAAAGGTGGAAAGCTTTTGAATTTTGATGCCAACTGGTACGGTTATCTTTATGAGGAAGAGCAGCGTAAGGCATACGAAAACGACCGGAAAAATGTGGAAAACAACAGCCTGGATGATCACTATCTCTGTACGGATATTGAGCGCATGGAGCGGATCGCCCTCCAGGTACCGCTGTCAAAGATCCGTCGTCCCCAGTGGGATGTAAAAACTCTCAGAGAAGCAGGACTTCTCGGGATCCGCACAGACACAGAAATATGGAAAACGGTCTGGAGTGAGGAGGAGAGATTAAATTATCAGTCCACACCAATGTTTATGGTAACTGGTGTAAAGCCGGATCATTTCCTGAATCTTCCGGTTGCGGCAGGAGAAAAAACAGAAGGCTTTCTTGAGCTCGGAGATGGAGAATTTGTCCTTCCGGCAACCATCATCCGTGGAAAAGATCCTGGAAAAACCGTTCTCGTCACAGCAGGTCTTCATGCAGGAGAGTATGTGGGGATCCAGACTCTGATCGAGCTGTCGAAGCGGCTGAAACCGGAAAAGGTAAAGGGCCAGCTGGTTCTGGTAAAGGTGCTGAACCGGGAAGATTTTGAGAAGCGTGCAGGTAGCATCAGCTGGGAAGACGGAAAAAATCTGAACCGTGTTTTCCCTGGCAGAAAAGATGGCACAAAAATGGAACGACTGGCAGCGGCCATCACAGAATCCCTGATCCGGAAGGCAGATTATTATATCGATCTTCACGGCGGTGATGATTATGAGGAGCTGACTCCGTATGTATATTTTGCAGGCGTGGCAAAGCCGGAGATCGTGGAAGCTTCCCGAAAAATGGCAGAGCAGGTTGATGTCCCATATATGGTACAGTCAAATGTGAGCACAGGCGGCGCCTACAATTATGCGGCAAGTACCTTCCATATTCCGGCGGTCCTTCTGGAACGCGGCTGTATGGGAACCTGGGAACGGGAGGAAGTGGATTCCATGCGAAGAGATGTAAGAAATATCCTCTGCAGCATCGGAGCCTATAACGGAATCCGTTCCCACAGTACGTACTATCCTCTGAAAATGGATGATGTGCGTTATCAGTGCGCCAGTGTCAACGGTCTCTGGTACCCGGTGAAGAAACCAGGCGATATCGTTCATCAGGATGAGTATCTTGGAGAGATCCGTGATTATGAGGGAAATGTACAGGAAATCTGTCGTGCAGACATGGATGGTGTGATCCTTTATCAGGTATCAAGCCTTCAGGTTGTGGAAGGCGGCCCTGTGATCACCTACGGAAATATCGTAAGAGAAAAAGACGAGCGGAAAACAAGGATCGCCCAGTACTGGACCAGGCGCAGCGACAGCTTTCTGGAACAGAGAAGAGCAGAGCTTCACAGTGCACTTGCAGGCCGCTGGATGGCTGAGCTTAAGAAGTATCTGCCTGAGAAAAAGAATCTCCGGATCCTGGATGTAGGCTGCGGAACCGGATTTTTTACCATTCTTCTTGCAAAGGAAGGCCATCAGGTAACCGGGATCGATCTGACGCCGGATATGATCACTCATGCAAAGGAGCTGGCGGAGGAAGAAAAAGCAGACTGCCGGTTTATGGTGATGGATGCAGAAGCTCCGGATTTTCCGGATGAGGAATTTGACGTGATCGTATCACGAAACCTTACCTGGACACTTCCGGACGCGGAGCATGCTTATCAGGAATGGTTCCGCGTACTGAAACCGGGCGGAGTGATGATAAATCTGGATGCAAACTACGGAGCAGCAGACTTTGCGGACACTGCGGATCTTCCGGAGAATCATGCCCATCATCAGATCCAGGATGAGCTGATGCAGGAATGCGAGGATATCAAGCGGCAGCTGCCCATCAGTTCTTTTCTGCGTCCGGCATGGGATCTGGAAACGCTGAGCCGTATAGGTGTGGAAGAATTTTCCTTTGACCTTGGTATCAGCAAACGTATTTATACAGAAAAAGACGAGTTTTACAATCCGACCCCGATGTTTTTGATCTTTGCAAAGAAACAGAGGTAGGATCATGCTCAATATAAAACAGATACAATATTTTGCAGTCTGTGCCAAAACAGGCTCCTTCAGCCAGGCAGCAGAACTGCTTTTTACCACGCAGTCAAATGTAAGCAAGGTGATCCGTTCCATGGAAGACGATATGCGTACCCAGCTGTTTGTCCGTCATGCAAAGGGCATAGAGCTGACACCGGAAGGAGAGCGTGCATTTATCCATGTGCAGAGGATCCTGGAAAATATAGATGAACTGGAAATGCAGGCACAGCCACTTGCAAAAAGCAGCCTGTGTGTATGCTTTCATCCCAGCTCCTGGTTTGCGGATATCTTCGTAACGTATTATGAAGCACATAAGTGCGATGATCTTCATTATCAGGTTTACGCAGCAGATACCCATGAGATCATAAAACGTGTGAAAGGCAGACAGGATGATATGGGATTCGCCTATGTGATGCAGAATCAGCTGGCAGCGTTCCAGTATTTTCTTTCCCGAAATTACCTGGAATTTGAGCTGCTGACGGAAACCGAGGTAAATATTTATACCGGGAAGGGGAAAGCAGATACAGCAGATGAGGGAGATTTTAATATGTCCCAGCTCAGGCTGATCCAGAGATTTCCCGATGAATTTTCCCCGGATAATTACCGGAACCTTGTAGAGGAAAACGGTCATTCCGCAGTGGAGGCGGAGACAGTAGTCGTAACAAACAGTGATTATATCGTGGAACGTCTTCTTGGTTCCGGAGAGCTGTGTAATATCAGTGGTGCGGATCTTTCCGGTCGTGATCCGGGATATTCCTCCGTGAAATATACATTTCCGGGAGAAGGACAGAAACTTGTTTATGGGTGCATCTGCCGGAAAGGTGAAGAGCTCAGTGAACAGGGAAAGGATTTTCTGGGATTCGTGAAGGAAAGACTTCAGATTTCCGGAAAGTGATAAAAGAATAAAGCAAAAGACCAGGCGGGATTTTTCTGCACGGGACACAGGTTCCTGATACAGAAAAGTCCCGTTTTTTATATGGAATATACATCCATGCCAAACCCGACTGTCCAATATCCCCGTATCGGGGTTGTCCGAAAGCTGTTAAATGATAAAATAATATCAGCAGCACACTCCGCGTGCTGAATATAAAAACACTGTGATGCACATAACCTCCGCGCACTCCTATTTGTGCATACAAATGTTTTGTCGAATAATAACACGACCCTTTCAAAAGCAGTTATGGCTTTGGATGCCATAACTGCTTTTGAAATATGAACACAAATCGTTCCACGATTTGTGTTCATGAGCATGCAGCAGAGCGGAATGCGAATGTCTGCCTTACTGTCTTACATGTAAGTAAAGGGAAGTGGGAAAGGAAAATTATGAACAAAGAAAATAAACTGGTCATCCGGATCCTGAAGCGGCTCCTTCTGCTTGCTGTGGTTATGTTTCTGCTGTCTGTGGTGGTGTTCTGGCTGGCGAGACTGGCACCGGGAGATCCCCTGCAGTCCTTTTACGGAGATTCCCTGGAAATGATGACCAGCGAGGAAGTGGCTGCAGCCAGAACGAGACTGGGACTGGATCAGGGGATCGGGGTACAGTATGTAAGGTGGTTTGCCAATGCAGTCCATGGTGACTTCGGATTGTCGCTGAAATACAGGCAGCCGGTTATGAATGTGATCAAACCGCTGATCGGAAATACTCTGGTGCTGGGAGGAATTGCTTATATTGTGATCTTTATACTGGCAGTTCTGATCGCCATATTCTGTACGCTCCATGAGGATCAGTGGATCGACCGGCTGATCTGCAAGATCGGAACAGCAGCCTATTATGTGCCGGCTTTCTGGCTTGGTGTGGTACTGATCCTGATCTTCAGTGTAAATCTTGGATGGTTTCCAAGCAGCGGTGCCTATGATGTAGGAATGGCAGATAGTATCGGCAATCGTATGAAGCATATGATCCTTCCGCTGGTAGTAATGATCTTCAGCCATCTTTGGTATTACGCATATATGATACGTAACAAATTTCTGGATGAGGTGCGGAAGGATTATGTACTTCTTGCCAGATCCAAGGGACTTTCCAAAAGAAAGATCCTGTGGAAGCATTGTCTTCGAAATGTAATGCCGACAATCGTGAGTATCATGGCAGTTTCGGTACCCCATGTAACGGGTGGGACTGTAACTGTGGAAGCTGTTTTCAATTATGCGGGAATTGGAAACCTTGCAGTGGAATCTGCAAAATATCATGATTATAATCTGCTGATGATCGATGTGCTGATCACGGGATTTATCGTATTTTTAAGCAGCTTTGTTGCACAGACTGTCAATGAAGAGATCGATCCAAGAATGAAGGATTCGGAGGTGAGGGTATGGTAGCTGACCGGAAGCTTTCAGAAGCTGAGCTTTTTCGGGTAGTTGGTGCAGGGTGGAAGCAGTATGAATCTGAAAAACGGAAAAAAACATTTCGGGAAAAGCTGAAAGGGAAACCGGTATTTTCCTTGTTCCTGCTTTTTCTGATCGTTTTGGGGTGTGTATTTGCAAATGTTGTGGCAAATCATGATCCCTCAGGCTTTTATCTCCAGAATCTGAATACACCGCCGGGAAAGGAATTTATCTTTGGAACGGATTCGCTTGGAAGAGATATTTATTCACTGATTTGGTATGGCGGAAGGGTTTCTCTGGTGATCGGACTTCTGGGTGCGGCGATTATTACCCTGGTCGGTGTTACCTACGGATGCATCAGCGGAACAGCAGGTCCAAAGGTGGATTCGGTTATGATGCGGTTTACGGAAATGTGCGGAAGTATTCCGACCCTTCTGCTGATCCTGATCCTGTCAGCAGTCCTTCAGGCCGATGATGTGATCAGCATATCTGTGATCATCGGTATTACCGGATGGTTTGCACTGGCACGTATTGTAAGAAGTGAAGTGCGGCAGATAAGGAACAGTGATTATGTGATGTATGCAAGACTTTGTGGAGGAAGTTTTGGATATGTGATGTATCACCATCTGATACCGAATTTTGTTTCGGCGATCATGTTTGTGGTGATCTCTTCGATAAGCAGCTGTATTACCATGGAATCTACTTTAAGCTTTCTTGGCCTCGGGCTTCCGGCAGATGTAGTCTCCTGGGGAAGTATGCTCTCACTGGCAAATAAAGCACTGATCATGAATACCTGGTGGGTGATCGTGATCCCGGGAGTTTTTCTGGTCATTACTTTAATGTGCATTACCAGTATGGGTAGCTTTGTGAGAAGTGAGGTAAATAACCATTACAGCAATCTCTGATGCAGTCAAAAATATTTGAATACAAACCGTGATGAAGCATTCCGAAGTGTAGATAACCGGTTTGAAAATAAGGAAAGATGAGGAAAACAGAATGAAAAAGAGAACAGGAATCAACTATGGCAGAAAATATGCGGCGATAACACTGGCAGCAGTGACCGCAGCATGTACAGGAGCAGCTGCAGGCAGTGCGGTAACCGTAGCTGCGGCAGAAGAAAACAAAACTCTGGTATATGCAGGTGAGTCAGAAAGTACAATTAATCCCCTTCTGAATAACCATGATGAACTTCCGGATCTTATTTTTTCAGGACTGATGAAATATGATGCCAATGGAAAGCCGGTAGAGGATCTTGCAGAGAGTTATACCTTTGACAAGGATACCAATACCTATACTTTTAAACTTCGAGATGGTGTTAAGTGGCATGATGGAGAAGATTTCAATGCAGAGGATGTTGTATACACCTATAAGGAGCTTACAGAGGATGAAACCCTGGGAGCCAGCATCACCAGCAACTATCAGGACATTACAAGCATTGAGGCACCGGATGATCAGACTGTGATCTTTACACTGGATCAATATGATGCTGCCATGCTGGATTACTTTACCATGGGAATCCTTCCTGAGCATCTTCTGGAAGGAGAGGACGTGAATACCACATCCTTTAACCAGAATCCGGTGGGAACAGGCCGTTATAAATTTGAAGACTGGGATGCTACCGGCGGAATGATCACACTGAAACGAAATGAAGATTATTACGGAAAGGTTCCGAATATTGAAACCGTTGTATACCGTACAGTATCGGATGAGACTACAAAGGCAACCATGCTCCAGTCCGGCGAGGCGGATCTTGCATGGCTGAATTCCAACTATGCTTCTCAGTTCAAGGATAAGGACGGATATAATTACTGGGAGTTCACCACAGCAGATTACCGTGGAGCTGCCATGGATATGAGCACAGATTTCTGGAAGGAAAACGGAGATTCCATCGGCGTTCTGAATTATGCGCTGGATAAGGATTCCATTATTGCAGGTGTTCTTGCAGGACAGGGAGAGCCGGCATACAGCCCGATCCAGAGAAACCCTCTCGGAACAGATAAGGAAGCCAATATCTACTCCTATGATCTGGATATCTTTGCAAAGAAGATGGAAGAGCTGGGATGGAAAAAAGGTGATGATGGGATCTATGAGAGAAACGGACAGAAATTCCACTTTACCATCCAGGTACGTGATTACGAAGAAGAGCGTGTGGATATTGCCAATGTCATGTCTGATATGCTGAAGCAGGCTGGTGTGGAAATGGAAGTAAAGCTTGTTACCAAATTTGACTGGGATGCAGGATACAATGGATTTCTTGCCGGCTATTCAACACAGTTTGACCCGGATATGGCATATGTAAACTTTGTAACCGACGCAAGTGGAAACAACATGCATTATTCCAATGCAGATGTGGATAAATATCTTGAGGAAGGCCGTCACGGTGAGACTGAGGAAGCCAGAAAAGAAGCATATAGTGAATTCGAAAAGGCATATGCCAAGGCACCTGGAATCCTTCTGGTTGCTTATCTTCAGGGAGATTATGTAGGCGTTTCCGGACTTGACGGACTGGATACCACACGTGTTCTGGGACATCATTCCGTAGGTGTTATGTGGAATATTGAAAACTGGACCATTACAAAATAAGGAAAAGATCATGCAGGAAACCGTTTTGGAATTAAAAAACTATTCGGTAAGCTTTGACACACCGGACGGCGAGATACAGGCCGTCCGGAATGTTGATCTCACGGTAAAAAAAGGAGAGATACTTTGTATCGTAGGTGAGTCCGGATGTGGAAAAACCGTTATGTGCCGTAGCGTGATGAAGCTTCTGCCACCGAATGCACATGTAAAAAGCGGAGAGATCAGTCTCTGCGGAGAGAATATCACAGCCTATAAAAGAAAAAAAATGGAAAAGCTGTGCGGAAGTAAGGTAAGCATGGTGTTCCAGGATCCTATGCTGACGCTGAATCCGACGATCCCTGTTGGCAAACAGATCACAGAGGCTATTATCAAAAATCAGAAAGTATCCAGGGATGAGGCGAAAAAAAGAGCTGTGGAAATGCTGAAGCTGGTAGGGATTCCGGATGCAGAACAGCGCTATGGCCTGCAGCCTCATTTTTTTTCCGGAGGAATGCGTCAGCGTTGTGTGCTGGCTATTGCACTGGCCTGTGATCCGGAAATATTATTTGCCGATGAGGCGACTACAGCACTGGATGCAACTGTAGAAGCAAAGATTTTGGATCTGCTTCTTGAACTGAGAGAAAAAACAGGGATCAGTATTGTGTTCATATCTCATGATCTGGGAGCTGTTGCAAGGATCGCAGACAGAGTTGCAGTTATGTATGCAGGAAAGATCATTGAGATCGGGACAGCGGAAGAGGTTTATTATGATCCCCGGCATCCTTATACCTGGGGACTTCTGTCTTCACTGCCTGTATTTGCAGGTGAAAAAGGGGAGCTGAATCCGATCCCCGGAATGCCGCCCTCTCTTTTGAATCCTCCGCCGGGAGATGCATTTGCCGTTCGAAATCCCCAGGCGCTGGCAATCGATTATGAACAGACTCCGCCGATGTTTAAAGTCAGTGATACGCATTATGCAGCCACATGGCTTCTGGATGAAAGAGCTCCGAAAATAGAAAAGCCTTCCATTTTGAAGGACAGATTACAGGAAAACAGCGGCCGTAAACAGAAACCGGATAAAAAGGAAACGTCATTTTTACAGAAAACAGAACAGAAACAGGCGCCTGTACTGATCGAAGCCAGAAATCTGAAGCAGCATTTCCGTATCCGTTCCGATTATACGATCCATGCAGTGGATGATGTTTCCTTCAGTATCCGGGAAGGTGAGATCATGGCACTGGTGGGAGAGACCGGATGCGGAAAATCCACAACAGCCAGAACGCTTGCAGGAATCTACCGGCCTACAGGCGGGGAAATCTTTTATCAGGGAGAAAGAGTGCCGGATAAAAAGGATCCTTTCGGAATGCGGAAGAAAATGCAGACTGAGATCCAGATGATCTTTCAGGATCCCATGTCCTCGCTGAACGAACGTGCCAAGGTGGATTATATTGTCAGCGAAGGACTTTACGCTGGCGGACACCATCTGTCCGAAAGCGAGCGTCAGGCCAAGGTGGCAAGCGCCCTGTCTGACGTGGGTCTGCTGCCGGAATTTGCCAGCCGCTTCCCCCATGAGTTCTCCGGCGGCCAGCGTCAGCGAATCGGCATTGCCCGGGCGCTGATCATGGAACCGGACTTCATCATTGCCGACGAGCCGATCTCCGCGCTGGACGTTTCCATCCGTGCGCAGGTTCTGAACCTGCTGTCCAAGCTGCAGAAGGAGCGGAATCTGACCTATCTGTTCATCGCCCACGACCTGTCGGTGGTTCGCTTTATCTGCGACCGCATCGCCGTCATTCACAAGGGCAAGATCGTGGAGCTGGCGCAGAGCGAGGAGCTGTTCGCCCATCCCCTGCACCCCTACACCCGCGCGCTGCTGTCCGCCATTCCCCAGCCCGATCCCATTGCGGAGCGGCAGAAAAAGCTCATCGTCTACGACCCCAGCTGCCATCACTACAGCGAGACGAACCAGCCGGACTGGTGTGAGATCGTCCCCGGCCACTTTGTTCTGGCAAGTGAGCCTGAGCTGGAAGAATACCGCAAACAGTTTTGACATTCTGCAAGCAGAGCACGGGTATGTGTTCTGCTTGCGCCATATTTCTTTTCGAGGTGCCTGCCATGATCGATCCCAAGCCCCTTTTCCCCGGCGCCAGAGTGGCGCTGGTCGCCCCCGCCTCCGCCGTGCCGGAGGAAAAACTGCCCGGCGCTCTTGACCTCGTCCGTCGGCTGGGCATGGAGCCGGTGCTGTACCCCTCCTGCTATTTTGCCAACCGGGACGGCTATCTGGCCGCGACGGACACCCAGCGGGCGGAGGACGTCAACCGCGCCTTTGCCGACAAAACCATTGACGGCGTGTGGTGCATCCGCGGCGGCTACGGCGGCCACCGCATTCTCCCCCTGCTGGACGCGGACGCTATCCGGAAGAACCCCAAGTGGTTCGGCGGCTATTCCGACGTCACCGCCCTGCACCTGTTTCTGAATCAGGTCTGCGGTCTCGCCACCTTCCACTGCACCATGCCATCTACCGAGCCGCACCCGGATGCGTACACCTTCGGCTATCTGAAAAAGGCCCTGTTTGGTGGTCTGGACGGCGCGCTTTCCAATCCGGAAGGCCAGAGCATCCGCACGTTGGTTCCGGGTAAGGCGGAAGGCGTCCTCTGCGGCGGCAATCTGTCCCTGCTGGCAGCGTCCCTCGGCACGCCCTGGGAAGTTGACACCAAAGGCAAAATCCTGTTTCTGGAGGACATTGGGGAAAAGACCTATCGTCTGGACAGTATGCTCACCCAGCTGCGCAATGCCGGGAAATTCCGGGACTGCGCCGGTATCATTCTAGGCGCGTGGACGGACTGCGTGCCGGAAATGCCGGAGCGCACCCTGACGCTGGACGAGATCTTCACCCAGCTCATCGTCCCCGCCGGAAAGCCCGCCGTCATGGATTTGGCCTGCGGCCACTGCGCCACCACCCTGGCGCTGCCCATGGGCCATATGTGCCGTCTGAACGCGGACGCGGGCAGCATCACATTGGAGGCGTGACCATGGACGATCTGGCTTCCCGGCTGAATGCCGTCATGGATGCGTTTCCCGCCAAAACCGCGTTATACTGCGTGGACTTGACCACCGGCACCCCCATCGCCGCCATTCGGGAGAACACTCGCGTGGTCTCCGCCTCCACCATCAAGGTATCCATTCTGTGCTGCGCTCTTCAGGACGTGATGGACGGGAAGCTGTCTCTTGACCAGCCCCTTGCCATTGCCCCGGCGGACTTTTGCAGCGACACCGAGGTTTTTGAACCCGGCTACCGGCAGGACGGCGCTTCCCTCTGGGAAATGCTGTACTGGATGATTGTCTCCAGCGACAATACCGCCACCAACACCGTCATTTCCCTGCTGGGCTACGACCACGTCAACCAGTATTGCCGGGCAATCGGCCTGACCCAGACCTCTCTCCAGCGGAAAATGCTGGACTTTCAGGCCATCGCCGAGGGGCGGAACAACTACACCTCCCCCGCCGACCTGTACCGGGTGTTTTCCCTGCTGTACCATGGCGAAATTCTGAATAAGCCCCTGCGGGAGGTCGCCTTCGATTTTCTTTCCCGCTGCCGCAGTACCGACGCATTGCAGCGCTACATCCCCGACGCCGTGACCGTGCTCCACAAGCCCGGCGGGCTGGATCACCTGAACCACGACGTGGGCATTTTCCTGACGGACGACCGCCCCTATTATCTTGGCATTTTTACATGGGACGGCCCCGCGCTGGACGGTCAGCCCCAGCAAAACCGGCTCATCGGGCAGCTGTCCCGGATGATCTATGACGCTATGAAGGGAGAGAAATAAATGAAAGCCATTGTAAACGTCCCCATCTGCGCCCTGCTGGCCGCCCCCACCCGGGAAAGCACGCTGGAAGACGAGGCGCTGTACGGCATGGTGGTGGATATTCTGGCGGAGCCGGCACCCGGCTGGTACCGCGTCCGCACCCATTACCGCTATGAGGGTATCGTCTCCGCTGATGATCTGATCGTCGGCGACGAAGCCGCTGACGCTTGGGCGGCGCTGCCCAAGAAAATTGTCCGCAATAAGAACTTCTGCGACGTGCTTTCCGCCCCCAAAGTTCAGGGGTGGATCATGGCAACCCTTCCCCGGGGCGGCATTCTCTCCCCGGTGGGTCAGCCGGAAAAGGGCTGGCAGCAGGTGCGTCTGGCGGATGGCCGGACGGGCTTCGTCCCGGAAAGCATCCTCGGAGAGTACCATACCGCGCCCCTGTCTCAGGACGAGGAAACCCTTCGGCAGGCACTGGTGGATGCCGCCATGCTCTATCGGGGCACCCATTACCGCTGGGGCGGCAAGTCCCCCATGGGCATTGACTGCTCCGGTCTGGTATCCACGGCCTATATGCTCTGCGGCATTCTTATTTACCGGGACGCCCATATCATGGAGGACTTTCCCATTCACGAAATTTCTCTGGAAAATGTGAAACCCGGCGATCTGCTGTTCTTCCCCGGCCATGTCGCCATGTACTTAGGTCACGGCCGCTACTGCCACAGCACCGGCCGCAGCGGAGACAACGGCTTCGCCTTCAATTCCCTGAACCCCGATGCCCCCGACTACCGGGCAGATCTGAAAGCCGCCATCACCCAGGTTGGCTCCTATTTTTAAGGAAAGTGAGAGAAAACGATGAAAGTATTTTTAAGCGCCGATATGGAAGGCACCTGCGGCATCGTCTCGTGGCCGGAGACGGAGCGCACCACCCCCTTTGACTACAGCCCCGCCCAGAAGCAGATGACCCGCGAAGTCGCCGCCGCCTGTCAGGGCGCGCTTTCCGCCGGTGCGGCGGAGGTTCTGGTGAAGGACGCCCACGACTCCGCCCGGAACATCGACCCTGCCGGACTTCCCCGGGGCATCCGCATGAACCGCAGCTGGTCGGGCGACCCTCTGAGCATGATGAGCGGCCTGAATCAGGAGAAATTTGACGCCGTGTTCTTCACCGGCTACCACGCTTGGGCAGGCTGCCCCGGCAATCCCCTGAGCCACACCATGAACGGCCGGAACAACCACGTTTTCCTCAACGGCACGCTGTGCAGTGAATTTCTCATCAATTCCTACACCGCCGGATACTACGGCGTCCCCGTGGCGCTGCTCACCGGCGACAAGGCGCTGTGCGACTTTGCCAAAACGCTGATTCCCGCCATCACCACCGTACCCGTGAACGAGGGTCGGGGCGGCAGTGTCACCTCCCTGCACCCCGACGAGGCGGTGGAGCGCATCGAAGCGGCGGCAAAGGAAGCGGTCGCCAGGGCGGCGCAGTGCGTCGTCCCCGTGCCGGAGCATTTCCACATGGAGATCGATTTCGTCAAGCATCACGTGGCCTACTCCAAGAGCTTCTACCCCGGTGCGACCCTGAAAGATGACAAATTCGTCTGCTTCGACTCCGACGACTGGTACGAGGTTCTGCGCTTCTGCCACTTCGTTCTCAGCGACGGTTAATTCCAAAAGCACGGCTCGAAAGCCGTGCTTTTGCCTTGCAAATTGCATTTTTTGTGCTATAGTAAAAGAAAAAAGGAGAAAGACAGATGAGCAAAGAATTCCTTTACACCCTGCTTGACAGCATGTCCGTTTCCGGCCACGAAATTCCGCTGCAAAAGAAGGTCATCGCCGAGATGACCCCCCACTGTGACAAAATCATCACGGATTATACCGGCAATGTTGTCTGCGTGCTGAACCCCGACGCGCCCTTCAAGGTGATGCTGGCCGCTCACATTGACGAGATCGGTCTGATCGTCACCCACATTCAGCCCGACGGCCTGCTTCGTGTGTCCAAGTCCGGCGGCATTTTCCCCGGCGTTTATCCCGGCCATCAGGTGGCCGTCCATGGCTACGCCCAGACCGTCTATGGTGCGGTCGTCCGCAGCAAGGACATGGATAAGGCCGACCTGAAAGCGGACGAGCTGTACATCGACATCGGCGCGAAGGACGCCGCTGACGCCCGGAAATACGTGCAGGAGGGCGACCCCGTCCACATGAACACCTACCATCAGGAGATGATCAACGGCTTCCTCTCCGCCCGGGGCATTGACGACCGGGGCTGCGCCTACATCATTCTGGAAGCCCTGAAACGGGCAAAGGCCATGGGCTGCTCTGTAGGCGTTTACGCCGCCACCACCGTGGGCGAAGAAACCACCGGCCGGGGTTCCTACTGGGTCGGCTCTGCCATCCGTCCCGACGTTGCCATCGTCACCGACGTCACTTTTGCCTCCGATTATCCCGGCATGGATGCCAAGCAGTCCGGCGAGGTGAAGCTGGGCTGCGGCGGCGTACTGTGCAACAGCTCCATCGGCAGCCGGAAGGTCAACGACCTGCTGAAAGCCGTGGCGAAGGAGCATAACATCCCCTACCAAATCGAGTCCTACATGGGCAGAACCTTCACCGACGCGGACAACCTCCACGTCACCGGCACCGGCGTGGTCACAGCGCTGCTGTCCCTGCCCCTGCGGTACATGCACTGCCCCTGCGAGGTGTGCCACATGGACGACATCGAAAACTGTATCGAGCTGCTGGCGCAGTTCCTGTGCCGCATCGATGAGCATATTGATCTCGACCCCTTTCACTGATCTCAAAATCTAAAACAGGGAGGAAACCATCATGACTTATCAGGAAGTTCTTGAAAACGCACGTGCGGTTCTCAGCAAAAACTGCAAGGCCTGCCCCGTCTGCAATGGCAAAGCCTGCGGCAACCACATTCCCGGCCCCGGCGCCAAGGGCGTTGGCGACACCGCCATCCGCAACTACGAAAAGTGGCAGGACATCCGCGTCAATATGGACACCATTCATCCCTATGTGACGCCGGATACCTCTCTGTATCTGTTCGGCAAAACCTTCCGCTATCCCTTCTTCGCGGGTCCCGTGGGCGCCGTCACCGTCCACTACAGCGACAAATATGACGATATGGCTTACAACAACATTCTTGTAAAAGCCTGTGCCGACAATGGCATTGCCGCCTTCACCGGCGACGGTCTGAACGGCGAGGTCATGAAGGTCGCCTGCAAGGCCATCGCCGCCTCCGGCGGCACCGCCATCCCCACGGTGAAGCCCTGGAACCTGGAGACCATTCAGGAAAAGCTGGGCTATTGCCGGGAATCCGGCTGCTTCGCCGTGGCTATGGACATTGACGCGGCGGGTCTGCCCTTCCTGAAAAACATGAATCCCCCGGCGGGCAGCAAGACCGTGGAGCAGCTGGCCGAGATCGCCGGAATGGTCGGAAAGCCCTTCATCGTCAAGGGCATCATGACCGTATCCGGCGCGCTGAAAGCCAAAGAGGCCGGGGCTTCCGCCATCGTGGTGAGCAATCACGGCGGCCGCGTTCTGGATCAATGCGCCGCTACTGCCGAAGTTCTGGCGGACATCGCGGACGCCGTGAAGGGCAGCGGCGTAAAGATCTTCGTGGACGGCGGCATCCGCAGCGGCGTTGACGTCTTCAAGGCGCTGGCGCTGGGCGCCGACGCGGTGCTCATCTGTCGCCCCTTCGTCCCCATGGTCTACGGCGGTGCCGAGGAAGGCGTGAAGCTTTACATCGAGAAGATCGGCGCGGAGCTGAGCGACACCATGGCCATGTGCGGCGCGGAGAATCTGGCGTCCATCAATCGGGATATGGTGCTTGTGAAGTAACATCGTCTGCGTTCCCTCTCCCGGATACCGGAATACGGTATCCGGGAGGTTTTTCGCTGGATTTAAAGAAAAAATGCCCTTTCTTTTTTCTGAAATCTATGGTAAAATATACGGACTTTCTATAGGAGGCCGGGTTATGGCACATTTTTTGCTGCGTCTCTTTGTTAAAAACGCCGACCAGACCAGCGACCCCAAAGTGCGCGCCGCCGTGGGTACTCTGTCCGGGATCGTGGGCATTCTCTGCAATTTCTTCCTTTTCCTCGGGAAAGTCATTATCGGCACCCTGTCCGGCTCCGTTTCCATCACTGCTGACGCCATGAACAACCTGTCCGATGCGGCCAGCTCCATTGTGACGCTGGTTGGCTTCAAGCTGGCGGAGCAGCCCGCCGACGCGGAACACCCCTACGGCCACGCCCGGTTTGAATACCTGTCCGGTCTGGTGGTCTCCGCCATGATCGTCATCATCGGCTTCGAGCTGGCAAAGACCTCCGTGGGGAAAATCCTCTCCCCGGTGCCGGTGGTGTTTTCCGCCCCGCTGGCGGCGGTGCTGGTGCTGTCCATCGCCGTCAAGCTGTGGCTGTGCCTGTTCAACCGGACGCTGGGCAGGAAAATCAACTCCACCACTTTGCTCGCAACCTCCGAGGACAGCCGCAACGACATCATCACCACCGCCGCCGTCCTGCTGGCCGCCGTCATCGAGGCCGTTTCCGGGCTGTCCATTGACGGCTTCGTGGGTCTGGCCGTGTCGCTGTTCATTCTCTACAGCGGTGCCAAGCTGGCGAAGGAGACCATCAGTCCCCTGCTTGGCGAAGCTGCCTCCCCCGAACTTCAATCGCGTATCGTGGACTACATCAGCGCCCAGCCCAAGGTTCTGGGATATCACGACCTGATGGTTCACGATTACGGCCCCGGCCAGCGCTTTGCCACCATCCACGTGGAAATGGACTGCAAGGAAGACCCCATGCAGTGCCACGAGCTGATCGACGACATGGAGCGGGAGTGCCTGAAAAGCCACAACATCCATCTGGTCATTCACTACGATCCCGTGGTAACGGACGACCCGGAGCTGACCCGGCTTCACATTCTCGTGGACGACTTGCTCAGCGAAATGGACGCCCGGCTGAAAACCCACGATTTCCGCATGGTGCCCGGCGGCGGACATACCAACCTCATTTTTGACATTGCCGTGCCTCAGGACACGAAATTTACGAAGTCGGAAATTCAGGATAAGCTTGAGGAAGCGCTTCGCGCCCGGGAGGGCAAAACCTACCACACCATCATCACCTTCGATCCCCTCGCCTTCAATCAGGAATCCTGTGAGCACCAATAACCGTCGATTTTCGGCAGATTTCAATTTCTCGTCTTGCACTTTTCCAAAAAGCCGTTATAATATCTCTGCTGATAGAAAGAAGGTGCTCATTTGAACCAGACGAACAGAAACATGCTGGAAGGGCCTCTGTTTCCGAATATCATCCGGTTTACCATTCCCATTATTCTGACCAGCGTTTTACAGCTGCTTTTCAACGCGGCGGACCTCGTGGTGGTGGGGCAGTTCTGCGGCAGCGTGTCCGTCGCCGCGGTGGGCGCTACCGGTTCCATTACCGGTCTGCTGGTCAATTTCTTCATCGGCCTGTCCGTAGGCGCGGGCGTGGCCGTCGCCCACGGCCTTGGCGGCCGGGAAAATGAGGTCGTTCACCGCACTGTGCATACCGCGCTGCCCACCGCCATCTTAAGCGGCGCGATCCTGACGGTCGTCGGCCTTACCTACTCTGAGACGTTTCTTATCATGATGGGGACACCTGATACCGTACTGCCCCTCTCCACCGTTTACATGCGGATCATCTTCTGCGGCGTCACCTTTAACATGGTGTACAATTTCTGTGCCTCCATTCTCCGCGCCGCCGGTGATACCAAAAGCCCGTTGGTCTTCCTGCTGTTCGCGGGCGTCCTGAACGTGATTTTGAATCTGGTTTTCGTCATCCAGTTCCAGATGAATGTGGCCGGTGTGGCGCTGGCGACCATCATTTCTCAGGCGGTTTCCGCCGTGCTGGTCGTCATCGCTCTGATGCGCAGAACCGACGCCTGCAAGCTATACCTTAACAAGCTGCGCTTTTACAAGCCCCAGCTGGCGAAAATTCTCCGCATCGGACTGCCTGCGGGCATCCAGAGCGCCCTGTTCGCCATTTCCAACGTGCTGATCCAGTCGTCGGTAAACTCCTTCGGTGATGTTTTCATGTCCGGCAACGCGGCGGCAAGCAACCTTGAGGGCTTCGTCTATGTCTGTCTCAATGCGTTCCACCAGTCCGCCGTCAATTTTGTCGGGCAGAACGCCGGCGCGAAGCAGTACCACCGGGTGCGGCAGACCCTGTGGATCTGTCTGGGGTGCGTTACGGTGGTGGGACTGGTGCTTGGGTCGCTGGTCTACGTGTTCGGCCCCTCGCTGCTCTCCATTTACATCACCGACTCCCCGGAAGCCATCTCCTATGGCATGACCCGTCTGGCCTTCATCTGCCTGCCCTATTTCACATTCGGCATGATGGACGTGACCACCGGCGCGCTTCGGGGCATCGGCGCGTCCTTCGTTCCCATGATGATCTCCATTCTCGGCGTGTGCGGCTTGCGCATCGTCTGGATCTACACCATTTTCGCGTCTTACCACACCCAGTTTATCCTGTATCTCTCATATCCCGCCTCGTGGATCCTGACGATTCTCGCGCACCTGGTCTGCTTTCTGGTCGCCCGGAAACGTACGCTCAAGCAGGCCGCCGCACAGGCAGATCTGCCCGCTGCGGCATCCGTCGCCTCTCCCGGCGAAACCCTGTGAATGATTCTGATACCTCCCGGCCGGAGGTCGGGGAAAGGAAGTAGTACTATGGACAACTGCAAGCGGATCCTGCTGGTGTGCACAGGGAACACCTGCCGCAGCCCGATGGCAGAGGGATTGCTGCGCGCGCTCGCCAGGGAGCGCGGGCAGGCGGTGGAGGTGCTCAGCGCAGGGCTGTGTGCGGACGGGTCCCCGGCGAGTCCACAGGCTGTCGCTGTCATGGCGGAACGCGGAATCGATATCTCCCGCCACGTGTCCCATCCGGTCACGCCGGAACTGTGTGCGGCAGCAGACGTGATCGGCGTGATGTCCGCCGGCCACCGGGATTTGCTCATTCGGCTGTTCGCAGTGCCGGCGGAGAAGGTGGTCTTGCTCGGCGGGGGGATCCCCGATCCGTTTGGCGGCACCCTGGAAGACTACCGCCGCACCCGGGACGCGCTGGAGAAAGCGGTGCGGGTGCTGCTGCCGAACTGCCGGATTGTGCGGATGGAGGAGCGCCACATCGAGCCGCTCGCCGCGCTGGAGAAAGCGGTGTTCTCCACCCCGTGGACGGCGGACGGCCTGCGGGAGGAGCTGCAAAATCCTC
>ERZ827528.2267-NODE-2267-length-18010-cov-6.890727_pt1 | contig 18010 bp, 16 predicted proteins | sample MGYA00519768_ERZ827528 | MGnify/ENA primary metagenome ERZ827528 (study PRJEB31778, sample SAMEA3449343) | human gut metagenome | biome: human gut; feature: human-associated habitat; material: faeces | place: United Kingdom | collected 2010/2012 ...
AAAGACCTCCCGCGCGCGGTTTATCCAGCAGGAGCCGAGGCCGAGGGCGTGCGCCGCGTTGAGCAGGTTCCCCATGACCAGCGAGGCGTCCTGCACGCCGTTCACGTTCCCCGCCTGGGCGAAGACGACGACGACCGTCGGCGCGCCGAAGAAGGGATCGAAGTCCGCACGCCCCCAGACGGCGGCGTTCAGGCGGCTCATGAGCGCGATGTCCTCCGCGTTCTGCACGGCCACGATGAGCGGCGACTGCGTGCCGCGGGCCGTGGGCGCATAGGTCCCGGCCTCGAGCACGGCGCGGAGCTCCTCGTCCGTTATCTGCTCGGGCTTGTACTTCCTGACGCTGCGGCGGGTCAGGAGATTCTTCATGGCTTCGTTCATACTTGCACCTCCGTGTTGAAGTTTTGTCTGAGCCCATTGTACACCTCCCGCGGCGCTTTGGCAACGCGGCGTTGACAGCCGGGCGCGGGGGTGATACGCTTATCCGGGTGATGCCTGTGAAAAAGCTGTGGGAGGAATACTCCGTGCCCGAGGGCTCGGAGGCGGACTTCGCCCTGCGCGTGGAGGGCGACGAGCTGGAGCCCTACATAGAGCGCGGGGGCACGGCGCTCATAAAGCGCGGCGCGGAGATACGCGACGGGGACGTCGGCCTCTTCTTCGCCGGCGGCGACATGGTGCTGCGGCAGTACTGCGAGGATTGGGCTGGGAACGTCTATCTCTTCGCCGTCAACCGCCGCCGGAGCGCGCTGGATATACGCCTGCCCGCCGCCGACGGCGCGCCCATATGCAGCTTCGGCCGCGTCCTGCTGGGCGTGGACGTGCCGCTGCCTGAGATCTGAGGAGGGGTAATATGTTCAGAGATATACGCCGGGGCCGTCAGGCCCTGCCCGAGGCGGAGAGCCTTGCCATACTCGAGCGCGGGAGCCACGGCGTGCTGGCCGTGCTCGGCGACGGGGGCTATCCCTACGCCGTGCCGCTCAATTACGTCTATGAGGGCGGCGCGGTATATTTCCACTGCGCCCGCACCGGGCACAAGTACGACGCCGTCATGGCCTGCCCGCGCGCGTCCTTCTGCGTCATAGACCGCAGCGACGTAGTGCCGGAGGACTACTCGACCAACTTCCGCAGCGTCATCGCCTTCGGCGAGGTGCGCGAAGTCACGGACGAGGCGGCCAAGCGCCGCGCCATAGAGCGCCTGGCCCTCAAGTACGCCCCGGACGACAGCGAGGCGAACCGCGCCGCCGCCATAGACCGCGAGTGGGGCGCCCTCTGCGTGCTCGAGCTGCGCATAGAACACCTGAGCGGCAAGGAGTCCACGGCCCTCGCCAAAGAGCGCGCCAAGGCGTAGCTCCCGGGCAAAACCTGCGGCCCTGCCCCTTGCAGGCGCCGGGCTGCTATAATATAATCGTTGTGACCACTTCACTGCTGAAAAGTGAAAGGAGCTGACAAAAATGGCGGAAAACATCATCTACTGCTATTCCGGCGGCGGCAACTGCCTGGACATGGCGAAGAACATCGCCAGGGAGCTGGGCGACACGGACATCGTCATGATGCGCAGCGCCCCGGTCAAGACGGACGCCCGGGAGGCGAAGCGCGTGGGCTTCATCTTCCCCTGCTACGGCGGCGGCCTGCCCGGGAAGGTGGAGGAGTATGCCAAGACCATCCTCATCAGCCCGGACGCCTATACCTTCGGCATAGTGCAGTACGCCGGCTACATGGGCTGCGGCCTGTACAAGCTCGACCGGATACGCGAGCTGGACTACTGGGCCGGCATGTCCCACCAGTGCACCTGCATCTGGCTGATGCCCCACGGGCTCATGAACCCGCCGCTCTCCGTTGCCGCCGCGCAAAAGCGCAGCGAGGCGAAGGCCCGGGCCTTCGCCGCCGACATCAGGGCCATGAAGCACAGCGCAAAGCGCCCGCCCCGGCGCGCGGCCTGCATCCTTGAGAGCGCCGGCTTCTCCAAGGTCGTGGGAAAGAAGGCCGCGCAGTACACCGTAAACGACAGGTGCATCGGCTGCGGCACCTGCGTCTCGGTGTGTCCCCGGCACAACATACGCCTCGAGGGCGGCCGTCCCGTCTTCGGCGGCGACTGCATCGGCTGCCTGAGCTGCATCCAGTACTGCCCCGCCGAGGCGCTCAACGTCGGCAAAGTCACCGAAAAGCGCGAGCGCTACCACAACCCCAACGTCTCCGCCCAGGACCTCTGCGCGGAGCTCATCCACATCGACTGACGCCCCGCAGACGCGAAAAGCCCCCCGCCGCAGAGACGGGGGCTTTTCATTTCGCCCGCCGGAGGGCATCGGGGCCCGTCGCCTGTCAGGATCAAGGAGGAAGCGTCATGGTGGAAAAACTGCCCATACCCGTCGCGGAGACGATAAGAAAGCGCCGCAGCGTCAGGACCTATGAGGAGCGCCCGCTCTCACCGGAGGACCGGGCGAGGCTCGTCGGATACATGGGCGCTGTCGGCAACCCCTTCGGCGTGGAGGTGAGGCTGCACATCGCGGACCGCAGCGTGGCCGCGGGCGGGGAGAAGCTCGGCACCTACGGCATCATCAAGGGCGCGGGCACCTTCCTCGGCGTCTCCGTCCCGGACACGAAACTCGCGCCCCTCGCCGCCGGATATCAGTTCGAGTGCCTCGTCCTCTGCGCCGCGGACATGGGCCTCGGCACGGTCTGGCTGGCGGCGACCTTCGACAGGCCGCGCTTCGCCTCCGCCATGGGCATCCGGGCCGACGAGCTCTTCCCCGCCGTCTCGCCCGTGGGCTATCCGGCCGCGAGGCCCCGGGCGGCCGAAGCTCTCATGCGCTCGGCCATGAAGTCCTCCGCGCGCCGGGACTGGCCGGAGCTCTTCTTCTCCGGGGACCTCCGGGCCCCGCTCACCCGCAGCGCCGCCGGGGACTACGCCCTGCCGCTGGAGATGCTGCGCCTGGCCCCGTCCGCCAAGAACGGGCAGCCCTGGCGCGTGAGGCTGGCCGGGGGCGCCTTCCACTTCTACACCGCGTACAAGCCCGGCGCGGCGAAGGGCGAGGCCGTCATCAAGCACGTGGACCTCGGCATAGGCCTCTCGCACTTCCACCAGACCGCCCTGGAGCTGGGCCTGTCGGGCCGCTTCGCCGAGCTGCCGCAAAATGACATCGCGCTCCCGGAGGAGCTGCACTACGCGGTCTCCTGGCTGCCCGCGTGACTCCCTGCCATGCGCCGCGCGAATGGCAGGGCATAAGGCAGAGGTATTGGACAGCGCGCCCCGGCTGAGCCTATAATATGGTCATCACAGTGAAAGAGGGGCTAAATATGGACAGAGAAGAGCGGACCGAGCGCGTGGTTCAGCAGCTTTTCCACACCCCGGCCGCGGGGAACGAGGGCACGGACCCGGAGTTCATGCGCATACTCCAGGGCTACATCTTCGGTGACGTGTGCCGGACGGGCAGCCTGGACCTGAAGCTGCGCGAGCTGGTGACGATAACCGCGCTGACGGCGCTGGGCGCCCTGCCGCAGCTCAAGGCGCACGTGGAGGCCGGGTTGAACGCGGGCTGCACGCCCGTGGAGATACGCGAGGCGGTGTATCAGTGTGCGCCCTTCATCGGCTTTCCGCTGACGCTCAACGCCATATCCGCCATGAACGAGGCCTTCACCGCGCGCGGCATCGACCTGCCCCTGCCGGAGCAGGGCACTCTCGCCTCCTCCGGCGAGCGCTATGAGCGCGGCCTGGAGCTGCAAGCCCCCATATACGGCACGGAGATAAAGGAGCGCTACGGCTATCTGCCCGGCGGCTTTGCCGAGGCCGTCCCGCGCTTTCTGACCGAGCTGTGCTTCGGGGACTTCTCCACCCGCACCGGCCTGGACGGCAAGACGCGCGAGCTGCTCACCGTGGTGCTCCTGGCCGCGATGGGCGGGGCCGAGGTGCAGGTCAAGAGCCACGTCTTCGGCGCGCTCAAGGTCGGGAACACCCCGGAGGAGGTCGTCTGCGCCCTGGTCCATGCGAGCGGATACATGGGCATACCCCGCCTCTTCAACGCCCTGAACGCCTGCCGGGAACTGCTCGCGCAGGAATGAGCATGCAATACTTTGAGCCGGAGCGGCGCAGCACATGCTGTGCCGCTCCGGCTCTCTGCGCCCTTCGGGCCCGGCGCGGACGGCCTTCGGCGCCGCTTGAGAGCGGAATAATACTTGATTGAAAGGTGTGCAGATGTTTATATTAAGTAATAATTGTTCGTTTTTCCAACACTCCGTCGGCATTGGGAGGATGAGATATGAGCAGCGACCTCTTCAGGAAAAAAAGCATTGAGAGAGTCTCCTCGCCGGAGCAGCTCAACGACTATGTCAAGGTCTCGTCGCCCGGGGTCTGGGCGGTGCTGGCGGCGGTGCTGATCCTGCTCGCCGGAGCCTTTGTCTGGGGCATACTGGGAAGGCTGGATACCACCGTCCCCGCGGTGGTCATAAGCCGGGACGGCGCGGCCGTCTGCTGCTATGACACGGCCTACGGCGCCGAGGTCGGGGCCGGCATGCCGGTCCGCGTCGGCGGGGAGGAGCTGAACCTCGTGAGCGTGTCCTCCGAGGCGGTGCAGCTCGGCGCCGACGCCCCGGAGGCGGGCTTTGACGCCGGGCAGTATGTCTACGTCTCGGAGCTGAGCGGCTCCGTGGGCGACGGGGTGTACGAGGCCGAGATCGTCGTGGACAGCATAGCCCCGCTGTCCTTCCTGTGGAACTGAGGCGGCGCATGGGACAGACTGCAAGAAAAGTTAAGCGGCCCGTGCAGGCGGGCTGCGTCAGGGTCCCCGTCATCATGCAGATGGAGGCGCTGGAGTGCGGCGCCGCCTGCCTCGCCATGGTGCTGGCATATTACGGCAAGTGGGTGCCCCTGGAGCAGGTGCGCGCTGACTGCGGCGTCTCCCGGGACGGCTCGAACGCCCGGAACATGGTCAGGGCCGCCCGGAGCTACGGCCTTATCGCCAAGGGCTGCCGCTTCGAGCCCGACACGCTGCGCCGCCAGGGCAGCTTCCCCTGCATAATACACTGGAACTTCAACCACTTCGTGGTGCTCGACGGCTTCAAGGGCGACAAGGCCCTGCTCAACGACCCGGCGAAGGGCAGCTATGCCGTGTCGATGGAGACCTTCGACCAGTCCTTCACGGGCATATGCCTGCTGTTCGAGCCGGGCGCGGACTTCCAGCCGGGCGGCAAGCCGAAGTCGGTGTTCGCCTTTGCCAGAAAGCGCCTGGACGGCGCGGGCGCGGCCGTGGCGTTCATGCTGCTGACCACCTTCATCACCTCGCTCATCGGGATAATATACAGCGTGTTCTCGCACATCTTCCTCGACCGGCTGCTGACCGGGGAGAACGTCGGCTGGCTGGGCGGCTTCACCCTGGCGCTGGTGCTCTTCGGCGCGGTGAGGCTGGCGGTCGAGTGGATAAGGGCCGTATACTCCCTGAGGATAAACGGCAAGCTGGCCATAGTGGGCAGCACCTCCTTCATGTGGAAGGTGCTGCATCTGCCCATGGCCTTTTTCTCCCAGCGCATGGCGGGCGACATCCAGCAGAGGCAGAACGCCAACGCCGCCATTGCCGGCAGCATGGTCAAGGTCCTCGCCCCCCTCGCCATAGACGCGGCGCTGATGCTGTTCTACCTCGTCGTGATGTTCCGTTACAGCGTGCTGCTCACGCTCATGGGCGTGGCGTCCATCGTCATCAATCTCAGCCTCTCGCGGCTGATAGCCAAAAAGCGCGTCAACATCACCAGGGTGCAGCAGCGCGACGAGGGCAAGCTCGCGGGCGCCACCGTGGCGGGCATAGAGATGATAGAGACCATCAAGTCCAGCGGCGCGGAAAACGGCTTTTTCGAGCGGTGGGCCGGCTATCAGGCCAGCGTGAACACGCAGAAGGTGCGCTATGAAAAGCTCAGCCAGTACCTCGGCGCGCTGCCCTCGCTGGTCTCGTCCGTCACCAACAGCGCGGTCATGATGGCCGGCGTCTGGCTGACCATCAACGGGGAGTTCACGGCGGGCATGATCCTGGCATTTCAGGGCTTCCTGACCGAGTTCGGCGAGCCCGCGATGACGCTGGTCTCGGCGGGCCAGACCATACAGGAGATGCGCACGGACATGGAGCGCGTCGAGGACGTCATGCAGTATCCCGAGGACGCGGTGTACGGGCCCGAGACGCAGCTGCGCGACGACGTGGAGATCGTCATCGCGGTCAACGCGAACGACATTGAAAAGAACAAGGTGCGCGGCGACCTCGGCATCACCTATGATGACGACTGCCTGCGCCTGATCGACGCGTTCCGCTCGCTGGGGCTTTATGTCGGCGGCGTATGCATCACGCAGTACGCGGGGCAGAACGCGGCGGATGCCTTCATCAAGCGTCTCAACACGCTTGGCGTTCGCAACTACCGCCACTACCCCATCGCGGGCTATCCCTCCGACGTCGCCCACATCGTGAGCGACGAGGGCTTTGGCCACAACGAGTATATCGAGACGACGCACTCGCTCATCGTCGTCACCGCGCCGGGCCCCGGCAGCGGCAAGATGGCGACGTGCCTCTCCCAGCTCTACCACGAGCACAAACACGGCGTGAGCGCGGGCTACGCCAAGTTTGAGACCTTCCCCATCTGGAACCTGCCGCTCAAGCACCCCGTGAACCTCGCCTACGAGGCCGCGACCGCGGACCTTGACGACGTGAACATGATCGACCCGTTCCACCTCGAGGCCTACGGCGAGACGACCGTGAACTATAACCGCGACGTGGAGATCTTCCCCGTCCTGCGCGCGATCTTCGAGCGCATCTCCGGCAAGTGCCCCTACCAGTCCCCCACCGACATGGGCGTCAACATGGCGGGCAACTGCATCATCGACGATGAGGTCTGCCGTCAGGCCTCGCGCATGGAAATTCTGCGCCGCTACTACACCGCGCAGGTCGACGTCGCGCGCGGCATTGCTGACGCCTGCCAGCTCAGAAAGCTCGAGCTCGTCATGCAGCAGGCGGATGTGACGCCCGATCTCTGCCCCGCTGTGGCCGCGGCCAAGCAGAAGGCCGAGGAGACCGGCGCGCCCGCGGGCGCGATGGTGCTGCCCGACGGCCGCGTTGTCACGGGCAAGACCTCTTCCCTTCTCGGCGCTTCGGCGGCGCTGCTGCTCAACGCGCTCAAGGCCATGGCGGGCATCCGCAGCGACATGAACCTCATCTCGAATCAGGTCATTGAGCCGATCTCAGCGCTCAAGATCCAGTCGCTCGGCCACCACAACCCGCGCCTGCACTCTGACGAGGTGCTCATCGCGCTGGCGATCTCGGCGCTGACGAACCCCCTCGCCGACATGGCAAGAGCCCAGCTCGGCACGCTCCGCGGCTGCGATGCGCACTTCTCCGTCATCATCTCGGAGGAGGACATCAAGCTCTACAAGCGCCTCGGCATTCACGTCAGCTGCGAGCCGAAGTATGAATCCAAGCGTCTTTATCACAAATAATTCGGAGAAAGCAACATCATGTCTAACGAAAAGAATCTTCCCTACGCCGTCGTCTGCGGCGGCGTGAATATCGACATCGGCGCGCACTCCTTCGCGCCGCTGCGCGCGAAGGACTCGAACCCCGGCAAGGTCGAGCTGAGCCTCGGCGGCGTGGGACGCAACATCGCGCACAACATGCGCCTGCTCGGCGTACCGACGTATCTTCTGACCGCCGTGGGCGGCGATTCGCGCGCAAGCCAGGTCGAAGAGAGCTGTAAAGAACTCGGCATCGACCTTTCGCACGCGCTGCGCGTGCCCGACGGCCGCACCTCGACCTACGTGTTCGTGGGCGACAGCGACGGCGACATGGCCGTGGCCGTGGCCGACATGGAAATCTGCGAAAAGTTGACGCCGGACTACTTCGCCTCGCAGAAGGAGCTGCTCGACGGCGCCGCCGCGGTGGTCGTGGACGCGAACCTGCCGCGCGAGTCCATCGCGTACCTTGTCGAGCACTGCGCCGCGCCGCTCTTCGTCGATCCGGTATCCACCGTCAAGGCGGAAAAGCTCCGCGGGCTTCTCGGCCATGTCCACACGCTCAAACCCAACCGCATCGAAGCAGAGCTCCTCTCCGGCGTGAAGATCATGGATGACGCCACGCTCCATCAAGCCGCGCAGGCGCTTCTCGATCAGGGCGTGCAGCGCGTGTTCCTGTCGCTCGGCGGCGACGGTGTGTTTGCCGCACAGCAGGGCGAGACACATTTGGAACCCATCTGCAAGGCCGAGATGCGCAACGCCACCGGCGCGGGCGACGCGATGATGGCGTCCCTCGTCTGGTCGTTCCTCGCAGGCCGCAACCTTGCCGAAAGCTGCGCCGCCGGCACCGCCGCCGCGGCCATCGCGGTCGAGAGCGAAGAGACCATCAATCCGAACATGAGCGCCGAGGCCGTTCTGGCCCGCGCCGCGAAGTAAATTTCTACGACAAAAAAGAACCGTCCGATCGGACGGTTCTTTTTTTGCTTATTTTCTCAGATTCAGCAGCATCGCGACGTGGCGATAGAGACTTCTCTTGACTGCGGGGGTCATGCAGGCCTCCTTGATGGGCATGGCGAGCTTTCTGAGCTCGTCCTCGGCCTGCGCGATGACCTCGTCATCCGTGGCGTCGGAGTCGATCTTTGCCGCCGTCTCGGTCATTACGACCGGATGGGGCGCGACCGCGCCCGCAGCCAGACGCGCGGGGCGCTTGCCGCCGCAGCGGAGCGCGAAGTTGATGATCGGGAAGTCGATCGTCGTGCGCATGGCGTACTTATAAAAGCCGCTGCGCTCGCCCTCTTCCGCCGCGGGGACGAAAAAGCGCGTGACGAGGATGGGCAGGTGCTCGTGGCAGGCAAGGCCGTTGGCCACGCTGTGGCGCTCGATGAGGGACTTGAGGTCGGTGCGGTGCGTCTCGCCGTCTTCGATGTACTCGACCTCCGCCTCGTAAGCGATGAGCGCGGTGGCGACATCGGAATAGTAGCTCGCGCGGCAGACCGGCGAGTTCGGGATCTGGTGGCAAATGCTGCCGCCGGTCTTGAAGCAGTAGGCAAGGCCGCTGCGCCACAGGTGCGGCTGGTTGAAGTAAATGCAGCGGCGGTCCTGCATGATGTTGCCGCCGACGGTGGCGATGTTTCTGATCTGCGGGGATGCCGTCAGCGACGACGGCCACGCGGTCGCCGATGGTCAGCGGCTCGGTCGTCAGCACCTTTTCATCCGCCATCAGAAGCGGAGAGGGCTGGTTGCCCGAGCAGTTGAAGTAGACCTGCGGGGTCTCCTCCGGCAGGGCGCAGCCAAGAAAACCGGGAACCTTTTCCGCCTCGCTCACATCGATGCTCAGCACCTCGGCGTGGGAATACGGGCAGCGCACGAGCGCGGCGTAGGCCATGTTGGGGAGCTCTAAGTCGTCGGTGTACTTGCCGCGGCCCAGCGCCTTATCCATGGACTCAAGGCGCGGCGTGGCGTGGTTGACAATGTCGAAATGATGCTGCTCCATCACTGCTGCGCCCCCTTTCCGTTCGCGTACTGGTCAATGACCCTGGAGGCCGCGACGACGGCCTCCTCGATCTTCGTGTAGCCCGTGCAGCGGCAGAGGTTGCCGGACATGGCGGCGTGGATCTCCTCGCGCGTGGGATGGGAGTTGCGGTCGAGCAGCGCCTTGGCCGCCATGATCATTCCGGGCGTGCAGTAGCCGCACTGGATGGCGCCGGCGTCGATAAACGCCTGCTGCAGCGGGTGCGGCTCGTCGGCGGTGCCGATGCCCTCGATGGTCTCGACCGTGCTGCCGTCCGCCTCGATGGCGAACACACAGCACGAGTTGACCGCGCGCCCGTCCATGATGACCGTGCAGGCGCCGCATTCGCCAAGGTCACAGCCCTTCTTCGCGCCCGTCAGGTGCGCGCGCTCGCGCAGCACGTGCAGAAGCGTCTCCTGCGGCTCCACCGTGAACGCGCGGCTCTCGCCGTTGAGCGTCAGGTGAATCGTGTGGTTGTTTTCAAGCATGATACTCTATCTCCTGTGCAGAATTTGCTGTATGTTCCGTATCGGCCCGTTTCTGCCGCTCCGTGCGCTGCGGCAGGTCTCTCACTCACCGGAGAGCGGGCGTCTCATATCCTCTTTTTCGCCCGCGGGCATATTCTTTCCCGCGCGGGCGCAACGGCCCTCGAGGGCCCTTTTTTTGGTATGGACAACAGGATTCTATCTATTTTGCACAAAATTAAGCGTTTAAATTACGTCGAATTCATTCAACTTTTGTACATTATGTCTCAAAGCGGTTATCAACGCTTTTTCCAACGCCCGAACGGGGCATCCCCCCCTCGTCTTTCTCCACATCAAAAAAAGCACGGGACAGTCTTCGCTGCCCCGTGCCCTTTTCCCTTTTTACGCAAAAAACGGGCCGCTGAGGCATCAGCGGCCCGCCCTTCGCCTTTTCACTTTTCAATGAGATAGCTGCCGCTGTCCGTCGCCTCCGTCACGATGGGGACGAACTCGACGTCGTAGGCCTTCATCGCCTCGGTGACGCTCTCGAGCTGGTCTGCCGTGACCTTGACGTACACGCGGTCGAACTTTTCCGTGAGCTCGCTCATCACGATGCCGGAGTTTGCCTCGCTGCCCGCAAGCGCGATGTCCGCGTCCACGCTGACGGAGAGCTTGCCCTTGTAGCCCGCCTGCTCAAGCGCGGTGTGGATATCGTCGGCGAGCAGCGCAAGCGCCTCCTGCTGCGTCATGGTGCGCTCGTCCGTCTTGATGCGGCTCATGCGCCCCTCGCGCGGGTAGTGGAAATCGTCGAGCAGCAGCTCGTCAAAGCCCATCTGTGCGCATTCCGTGACGATATCGGTCACATATTGCCGCGCCGCCTGCTTTTCGGGTGCGAGCCAGTGTGTGCTGTTCGTATCGTACCAGACGAATCCCGTCAGCTGGCACACGGCGGCGTCCGTCATGTGCTCGTAGGCGTACAGGCTGTCGTGCAGCGTGCTGATGCGGCCGATCGTGTAATAGTCCGAGTCGACAAGGCCCTGAATGGCCGCATCCGATGCGCTGCCGCCAGCCACCGCGCCGCAGTCGATCGCGTCCTGCACCTTAGAGCCGTAATGGATCTTGCCGCTCGCGTCCTTGAGCTCGACCGCCACGGCGTTCACGTCCTTATCAAGGCCATCGAGCGCTGCCTGCCAATCGCTGCCGAGCGCGTCCGCACCCAGCTCGACTGCGTAGGTATCCTTGATGACGGGCTTTTGCACCGTGATCTCAAGGTCGTCCTGCTTCTTATCGTCGCCGCTGTCGCCGCCATTTGCGGTGTCGTCCTGTGGGGTCTTCTTTATCCAGGGGAACTCAAAGCGGACCGAGCCGTCCGCATCGTATACCATATAGCGCTGCGCAAACAAAAAGCCGCACGCCAACAACAAAATGACCACCAGCACCACGGCCAGCACGCCTCTGCCGCGCCTGCGCCCGCGATAACCGGTATAGCCCTTCGTTCCGCTCGATCTTCTTGCCATTGTCTGCATCCGCCTCCTTTTTCTCGTGCAACAGTTTACCTTTTGAGAGCAAAAAAATCAACAAAAACCTTTCGGTTTTTGTTGATTTTCCGCTTTTGTATATGCTTTAGCCCTCGATAGCGTCCATCAGCGCGACGCGGCGGGCGTGGCGGCCGCCCTCAAACGCGGTGGAAAGGAACGTCTCAACCATGGCCGCGGCCAGCTTCGGGCCTGTGAAGCCCGCGCCGATGGCCATCATGTTCGCGTTGTTGTGCTGGCGGCAGAGCTGCGCCTCGAGCGTATCGGCGCAGTGCGCGCAGCGGATGCCCTTGACCTTGTTCGCCGCAATGGAGATGCCGATGCCCGTCGTGCACACGACGATACCGTACTCGCATTCCCCGCTTGCGACGGCACGCGCGGCGGCCTCGCCGAAAATGGGATAGTCGCAGCTCTCGGTGGAGTAAGTGCCGCAGTCCTTGACCTCGTGGCCCAGGCCCTCCAGCTGCTTTTTGATGTCTTCCTTCATGGCGTATCCGCCGTGGTCACAGCCCAATGCGATCTTCATAGTGTTTCTCCTTTTGTCAGTCAGATTTTGTGAAAGACCGGTTTTTTCTTTTCAAACGTGCACACATAGTTGAGTCCGCAGCTCTTTAAAAGCTCCTGCGTCTCGCGGGCGCGCATGCCGACGAATTCCGGCGTGTGCGCGTCGGTGCCGATGGTGATGATCTCGCCGCCGAGCTCGTGATAGAGCCTCAGCCATTTGGCGTCCGGCAGCGGCGTGTTGCCGCGGTTGACGTTGCACTCGATGCCGCAGCCATTTTCAATGAGCGCGCGGAACACCTGCGCCACCTCGTCCTCAAAACCGTCGAAACTCATGTGCATACCGTGGTTCTCGTTCATGTAGCGAAGCGGCAGCGTCAGGTGGCCGAGCACGGAGAACTTCCCCCACTTGGCCGTCTCCAGAACGAGCGTTAAATAGTCCGCGATCTGCTCGCGCGCCTCCTGCTCCGTGGCCTCGGGCATGAAGTAGAGGTCGTTCCAATCGTACTTTTCCGACAGCTGATGCTGCGAACCGATGACAAAGTCGAGCTCCGGCAAACGCGAGAGCAGCTCGTCTGCGTAGGCAAAGTCGCGCATCGCCTCGCCGAGCTCGATACCGCGGCGGACGATGATCTTCCCGTCCGCCGCCTGGTCGGCGCGCGCAAAGATCTCTTCACGATTCGAAAAATCGTGCTCCCAGTGCGCCGTCTCCCTCGGGCGGAACAGGTCTACATGGTCGGTCAGGCACATTTCCTGCAAACCCTGCGCGATGCCCGCGCGCACCATGTCTTCCACCGGCGTTTTCGAGTCGAACGAAAGCGAACAGTGGGTGTGATAATCGGATAAATACATCTTCTATTCGTTACAGCTTGAACTTTCCGAAAAAGCTCTTGTGTTCCTCATAATTCTTCTCGCCGAGCGACTCGCTGAACTTCTTGAGCGCTTCCTTCTGCTCGCGGTTCAGGTTGCGCGGCGTCTCGATATACACGGTGACGTACTGGTCGCCGCGGCCGCGGCCGTTGAGGCCGGGAATGCCCTTGCCCTTCAGGCGGAACGTCGTGCCGCTCTGCGTCCCCTCGGGGATGGTGTACTTCACCTTGCCGTCGATCGTCGGGATCTCAAGCTCCGCGCCGAGCACCGCCTGCGTGAACGTGATGGGCGCTTCGCACAGGACGCTCGTGCCCTCGCGGCGGAAGATCTCGTGCGGACGCACGGACACGACGATCAGAAGGTCGCCCGCGGGGCCGCCGTTCTTGCCCGCGTTGCCCTGCGCGCGCAGCGAAATGGTCTGCCCGTTGTCGATGCCCGCAGGAATGCTGACCTTGATGGTCTTGCGGTGGCGGATCATGCCCTTGCCGCCGCACTTGGGGCAGGGCTGATGAATGATCTTGCCCTTGCCTCCGCAGCGCTGGCAGGGTGCCGACGTCGACATATAGCCCAGCGGCGTCTGGCGGCGCTGCTGGACCACGCCGCTGCCGCGGCAGTCAGGACAGACCTCGGCGGTCGTTCCCTTGGCGCAGCCCGAGCCGCGGCAGTCAGGACACTGCTCGATGCGGTCGATGCTGACTTCCTTCTCGCAGCCGAAGGCCGCCTCTTCAAAGCTGATGTTCACGCTCGTGCGCAGGCTTTCGCCGCGCTGGGGCGCGTTGGGGTTCGCGCGCGCGCCGCCGAAGCCCCCGCCGAAGAAGCTGCCGAAGATATCGCCGAGGTCGCCGAAGTCGAACCCGCCCGCGCTGTAAGCGCCGCCACCGGCGCCTGCGCCGTAATTCGGGTCAACGCCCGCAAAGCCGAACTGGTCGTAGCGCGCCTTCTTGTCTGGGTCGCTCAAAACCTCGTTCGCCTCGTTGATCTCCTTGAACTTCTCCTCGGCTTCCTTGTCGCCGGGGTTCATGTCGGGGTGATACTTGCGTGCGAGCTTTTTGTATGCTTTTTTGATCTCTTCTTCCGAAGCGCCCTTGGAAACGCCGAGCACCTCGTAATAGTCTCTTTTATTTTCAGCCATAGACTACGCTCCTAAAAACGCCGCAATCGGGGGCAGTATAAACTGTCCCCGCTGCGTCGATCGGTTTCAAATTACTTCTTGTTGTTGTCGTCGTCATCCACGACCTTGTAGTCAGCATCATAATACTGCTGACCGTTCGGGCCGGTCTGCGCGCCGCCGTTCTGGCCGCCCATGTCAGGACCGGCCTGTGCGCCGCCCTGCGGGTTCGCCTGCTGATAGAGCTTCTCGCTCATCTGATAGAACATCTGCGTGAGCTCTTCGGTCGCGCTCTTGATGGCGTCGGTATCGTCGCCCTTGAGGACTTCCCTCAGCTTGTCGATACCACTCTGGACCTTGGCCTTCTCGTCCGCGGGGATCTTGTCGCCCACTTCGCCGAGGGTCTTCTCGCTCTGGTAAACCATCTGGTCGGCCTGGTTGCGGACTTCGACCTTTTCCTTGATCTTGGCGTCCTCAGCGGCGTACTGCTCGGCGTCCTTGACGGCCTTTTCGATATCCTCCTTGCTCATGTTGGAGGAAGAGGTGATGGTGATGTGCTGCTCGGTGCCGGTGCCGAGGTCCTTCGCGCTGACGTTCACGATGCCGTTGGCGTCGATATCGAATGTGACCTCGATCTGAGGCACGCCGCGGCGGGCCGGAGCGATACCGTCGAGGTGGAAGCGGCCGAGGCTCTTGTTGGCAGCGGCCATCTCACGCTCGCCCTGCAGAACGTTGACTTCAACGCTCGTCTGGTTGTCGGCGGCGGTGGAGAAGATCTGGCTCTTCTTCACGGGGATGGTGGTGTTGCGGTCGATGAGCTTGGTGCAAACGCCGCCCATGGTCTCAATGCCGAGGGACAGCGGGGTGACGTCGAGCAGCAGCAGGCCCTTGACATCGCCGGTCAGAACGCCCGCCTGAAGAGCAGCGCCCATGGCGACGCACTCATCGGGGTTGATGCCCTTGAAGCCTTCCTTGCCGGTGAGCTTCTTGACCATTTCCTGCACGGCGGGGATACGGCTGGAGCCGCCGACCATCAGGACCTTGTGGATGTCGTTGCCGGTGAGGCCCGCATCGCTGAGCGCCTGACGGACAGGGCCGGCAGTGGCTTCGACCAGGTGCGCGGTCAACTCGTTGAACTTAGCGCGCGTGAGGGTCAGGTCGAGGTGCTTCGGGCCGGTGGCGTCAGCGGTGATATACGGGAGGTTGATGTTGGTGGAGGTCACGCCGGAGAGCTCGATCTTGGCCTTCTCGGCAGCTTCCTTCAAGCGCTGCATGGCGACCTTGTCGCCGCTGAGGTCGACGCCGTCGGTACGCTTGAACTCGCTGACCATCCACTTCATGATGCACTCATCGAAGTCGTCGCCGCCGAGGCGGTTGTTGCCCGCGGTGGCCAAGACTTCAATAACGCCGTCGTCGATATCGAGGATGGAGACATCGAACGTGCCGCCGCCGAGGTCGTAAACCATGACCTTCTGGCTCTGCTCCTTGTCGACGCCGTAGGCGAGGGCCGCGGCCGTCGGCTCGTTGATGATACGCTTGACCTCGAGGCCGGCGATCTTACCGGCGTCCTTGGTCGCCTGACGCTGCGCATCGGTGAAGTAAGCGGGAACGGTGATGACGGCTTCGCTCACGGGGCCGCCGAGGTAAGCCTCAGCGTCGCTCTTGAGCTTCTGCAGGATCATCGCGCTGATCTCCTGCGGGGTGTACTTCTTGCCGTCGACTTCGACTTTATAATCAGAGCCCATCTCGCGCTTGATCGAAGAGATCGTGCGCTCGGGGTTGGTGATGGCCTGACGCTTTGCGACCTGGCCGACCATACGCTCGCCGGTCTTGGAGAAGGCAACGACGGACGGGGTGGTCCTGGCGCCTTCGGCGTTCGGGATGACGACTGCCTCGCCGCCCTCCATGACGGCCACGCAGCTATTGGTGGTGCCCAAATCTATACCGATGATCTTACTCATGATTTTCTTCCTCCAGTTGTATTTGAAAAGATTTTAGTAAACAAATTCAGTTGACGACTTTGACCATCGCGAACCGGATGACCTTGTCGCCCATTTTGAAGCCCTTCTGGAGCTCCTGGACGATCTCGCCCTCGCCCTTCGTCTCGTCGTGCTCGTGCATGACGGCGTTGTGGAGGGAGGGGTCGAACTTCTGACCGATGGACTCGATCTCGGTGACGCCCATGCGGGAGAGGATGTCCTTGAGCTGGCTCATTATCATCTCCACGCCCTTGCGGTAGGCCTCGTCGCTCGTGGCCTGTTCCAGAGCCCTTGCGAGGTTGTCGTAGACGGGCAGGAACTTCGTCACAGTGTCGGCCCGGACGTCGGTGTATATGCTCTCGCGCTCTTTGGCGCTGCGCTTGCGGTAGTTGTCGTATTCTGCGAGGAGCCTGAGATAGCGGTCCTTCTCCGCCTTGAGGAGCGACTCCGCTGAGGGCTCCGCCGGCTTATCTGATTTATCCGCCTTCTCGTCTTTCTTGGCCTTTTCGGCCTCTTCTTTCAGGCGTCCCATGGCGGCGGGGTCGCGGGAGAGGTCGATGCGGTCCGATTTCTTGAACTCTGCCACGGCGTATTCCACGATGCGCTGGTCGAAGTCGTCGCCGCCGAGGCGGGTATCGCCGCCGGTGGCCAGCACCGTGAAGGTGCCGTCCTCGATCTCGATGATGGAGACATCGAAGGTGCCGCCGCCGAGGTCGTAGACAAGGATCTTCTGGGGGGCCTCGTTGTCAAGGCCGTAGGCCACCGCTGCTGCGGTCGGCTCGTTGATGATGCGCAGGACATTCAGCCCCGCGATACGGCCCGCATCCTGCGTGGCCTTGCGCTGGCTGTCGTCAAAGTAAGCGGGGACGGTGATGACGGCCTCCGTCACCGGCTCTCCCAGGTAGCTCTCGGCGTCGCGGCGGATCTTGGTCAGGATCATGGCGCTGATCTCCTGCGGGGTCAGATCCTTGCCGTCAATGCGGATCCGGTAATCGGAACCCATGTGGCGCTTGATGCTGGAGATGGTGCGGCCGGAGTTGGTCGCAAGCTGGCGCTTGGCTGCGCCGCCCACCAGACGCTCGCCGTCCTTGGTAAAGGCCACCACGCTGGGGGTGGTGCGCTCGCCCTCTGCGTTGGCGATGACGACGGGCTTGCCGCCCTCGACCACTGCCACGCAGGAGTTGGTCGTTCCAAGGTCGATTCCGATCACTTTGCTCATACTGCTTTGTCCTCTTTTCTTGCGGCGTGATTTTTTCCAAGAATATCTTACCGGTTTCCTATGACGATTCCGTAGAACAAATGTAAAGAAACTGTGTTTTGCCCGATCAACGGGGCTGATTTGCCTCGGCCACCAGCTCTTCGGTGAGTTTCTGAGTCTCGTCGAGCCAGAGCTGCGCGTCCGGGGCCGCCTGTTCCAGCTGGACCCGGAAGCCCTGTTCGGCCTCAGCCAGTTCGGCGAGGGCTTTCCGCCGGGAGACGAAGCGGGTCTCGGTCTGAGCGATGCGGAGCCGGATCTGGGGCGTATAGGCTACATCCGGCGTGCCGCGGCCCGCACTCTGGGCACGGCGGTAGTATTGCAGGGCCACAGCCAGCTCCTTGTCGGAGGCCAGTGCATCGTCGCCGAGGGCGATCATGGCCTGAACCTCCCCGGCAGCGGCCGCCTTTTTCCAGAGCTTGCGGGCCTCCGTCTTGCTGCGGCGGATGCCGCGGCCCTGATAGATGCAGTCCGCCAGCAGAGCCAGCGCCTCGGTGTTGCCCTCGTCGGCGGCACGCTTGTAATAGTGAACGGCCTCATCCCACCAGCCGTGGCAGGCAGCCTCGTAACCGCAGTCCAGCTCATCTGCGCCGGGGGCGTCGAGGTCCCCCCGCGCCGCGCGGAGCAGCCCCTTCAGGATGGAATTGTCCAGCGTGGCGGAATTCGTCCATGGGTCGATGACCACGCCGTCCAGCCCTTCGGTGTTCAGGGCGTATGTCATGGCTTCCCGCATCCCGCGCTCGGCCATGGGGCGGGTGGCAGTGGTGCGCTCGGCCTCCGCCGTCTTCACCGAGGTGAACAGCGGCAGGCAGGTGC
>ERZ827528.2268-NODE-2268-length-18006-cov-2.838950_pt1 | contig 18006 bp, 19 predicted proteins | sample MGYA00519768_ERZ827528 | MGnify/ENA primary metagenome ERZ827528 (study PRJEB31778, sample SAMEA3449343) | human gut metagenome | biome: human gut; feature: human-associated habitat; material: faeces | place: United Kingdom | collected 2010/2012 ...
ACGCCCGACAGCTTTTGGAAGCGTTTCAGAGTCAAGATGATTGTGCGTCACGAGGTGATATCAATTCACCCGGAAAGTAAGAGCGTTATCGTAAAAAATCTTGAAACCGGCACAGTTTTCACCGAGCGTTATGACAAGCTCCTGCTCTCGCCTGGCGCTAAGCCGATCAAACCAAATCTTGACGGTGTTGACAGCGACAAGATATTCACCCTCCGCACCGTTGAGGACACGCTGAAAATTAAGAACTATACAAATGCGCATCAACCAGAATCTGCCGTGGTCGTCGGCGGCGGCTTTATCGGGATTGAGGTTGCGGAAAATCTGCGTAATCTTGGAATCAATGTAACTCTCGTAGAAGCCGCAGAGCAGCTTATGAATCCCTTTGACGGGGATATGGCGTCGTTTATTCATGCCGAAATGCGCAAGAACGGTATAAATTTGATGCTTAATACGATGGTGGAGGGTTTTTCTGAAACTGATCACGGGATTGATGTGAAGATTAAAAATGCGTCGGCGATTCATACCGATATGGTCATAATGGCAATCGGCGTCCTTCCCGAAACCACGCTTGCTAAAGAAGCTGGTTTAGAACTTGGAATCAAGGGCAGTATTGTGGTCAATCACAAAATGGAAACCTCTGTTCCCGACATTTACGCTGTCGGAGATGCAGTGCAGATCAGAAATTTTGTTACTGATACAGACACGCTGCTTTCCCTTGCCGGGCCTGCTAATAAGCAGGGCAGAATTGCCGCCGACAACATCTGCGGCGGCGACAGCCATTACACGGGAGGTCAGGGCAGTTCCGTTATTAAAATATTTGATATGACCGCCGCTGCTACCGGTATTAGCGAAAAAACTGCAAAGGCTCTTGGTATTGCTGCGGATAAGGTCATTCTTTCTCCCATGAGTCATGCAGGATATTATCCCGGCGGCAAGGTTATGACCTTAAAAGTATTGTTCGAGAAAGACACATACCGTTTGCTCGGCGCTCAAATTGCAGGCTTTGAAGGCGTCGACAAGAGAATCGATGTGCTTGCAACCGCGATCCGTGCCGGTATGAAGGCATATGAACTTACAGAGCTTGACCTTGCCTATGCTCCGCCGTATTCCTCTGCAAAGGACCCTGTAAATATGGCAGGATATATCATTGAAAACATTAAGAACGGCATTGTAAAGCAATGGTATTATGAGAACGATAAAACGCTTCCCCGTGACGGCAGCGTAACGCTTCTTGACACACGCACATCGCTGGAATACAGCAGGGGGCATGTGGAAGGCTTTGTCAATATTCCGGTTGACGAGCTGCGTGAACGCATAGAGGAGCTTGACAAGAGCAAGCCCGTGTATGTCATCTGCCAAAGCGGACTGAGAAGCTATATCGCAAGCAGAATTCTAATTGGCAATGATTTTGATGCCTATAATTTTGCAGGCGGTTTCCGATTCTATGCTGCAGTCCATAACGATAAAGCGTTAAATAAAAAATCCACCCCCTGCGGAATGGACGATTGAAAGAAAACGCGTTGCTTTATCAATCTGTGATTTTTTCAAGTCCGCTTTTGTCTATAATCTCGATCGTTCCGCGGGAGAGAGAAATAAGTCTCTCGTTTACAAAATACTTTAGCATTCGCGTGACCACTTCACGGGGGCTCCCCAGGTGGTTGCCAATTGTTTCGTGGGTAATTTTAAGAGTGTTCGTGCCCTCGATATTCGCTTCGTTCAAAAGAAAACCGGCAAGCCTTTTATCAAAGCTTTTCCACATTACCTGATCGATCAGCCACATTACATCTGAAAATCGGCTTGCCATAACCTCGTTTGTGTAATTGGCAAGCGGCGCGGAAACTTCCATAACACTCTTATAAACTTCTGATGGGATAACCAAAACCTCGGCGTCCTTTTCTGCGGTAATGGTTATATCAAATTGGATACTGTTCATTATACAGGCGGCGGAGAAAAGACAAATATCACGCTCAAAAAGGCGATACATCGTAATCTCTCTGCCGTCATCGGATATGGTAAAGGCACGAATTTGGCCGGACAGCACAAGGATCAGTCCCGTACAATCCTGAGAGCCGTTATGCAGAATTTCTTTTTTTCTGAATTTACGGACGAAAGCCGCGCTTGTAAGAGCGTCCTGCTGTGATTTTGTCAATTTATCAAACACCGATAAATAGGTTAAATAATTCATAAGCGGAATCTCCTTTTATGTGTGTTAGTATAGCGAGATTTAGGTCATATGTCAATAATATTGTTGGCTATGCCTGAAACGATGCTGAAATATATGGCGTGGCGATAGAATGCCAAGACCGACAAAATGCCGACCAGTCTGCTCTTTCCCTGAAATTTTTGAATTTTTCCCGGCGGGAGAAGTGCGCGGCGGGCCGATTCCTTTAACAGTTGATGAATTTGAAACAATACGGCGCAAAACAGGCAGAAAATCAATCGTATTTTTTTACGATTGATTTTCTGCCTGTTTCTACGTATAATATAAGCAGTGAAATTGGAAAGGAAGTACGATGTATGCGTGAAACGAGAACAACAGAGTTCAAAGAAAAGATTACAAATACATTTTTAAAAACAGTAAGTGCCTTTTCAAATTACGATGGCGGAGAAATTTTTTTTGGCATTGATGACAACGGTAATGTCAAAGGACTGACGGATGTAAAACAAGCATGCCTGAATATTGAGAACAAAATTAATGACAGCATTACTCCGCAGCCTGATTACACACTGGAATTGCAGAATAATGACAGAACGATAAAACTGACTGTAAAAAGCGGGCTTCAAAAGCCATATTTATATAAATCAAAAGCATACAAACGAAATGATACCGCAACCATAGAGGTTGACATACTGGAATTATCAAGACTGATTTTGGAAGGAAAAAATATCAGATTTGAAGAATTGCCGTGTGCAGATCAAGAACTGACGTTTGATACTCTAAGCCGAAAATTAAAAGAATGCATTCAGATTGAAACTTTTAATCAGGATACCTTGAAAACACTGAATTTATATAACAGCAACATTGGATACAATAATGCGGCTGGTATTTTGGCAGATAAAAATCATTTTCCGGGAATTGATATTGTGAAGTTCGGTGAAAACATCAGTGTGATTCATAAGAGGGCAACATTCGATAATATATCCATTTTGGCAGTATATGAAAAAGCATTAGAGGTATTCAAAGATTATTATCAATATGAAGAAATACAAGGCGCCGCCAGGAAAAAGGTAGAAAAAATTCCGGAGGCTGCATTCAGAGAAGCAATTGCAAATGCATTGATTCATAGAGTGTGGGATGTGGAGTCACAAATAAAAGTTTCCATGTTTGATGACAGAATAGAAATTATTTCTCCGGGAGGACTGCCATCTGGAATAACAGAAAATGAGTATTTATCGGGAAAACTTTCAGTTTTAAGAAATAGAAATCTTGCAAATGTATTTTACAGACTGGGGTTTGTCGAAATATTTGGTACGGGAATTACACGAATAAAGCAACTCTATGAAGAAGGATTAAAACAACCGGATTTTGAAGTGTCGGAAAATACAATTAAGATTGTACTCCCGGTTTTTGAGAAAAACCTGAATTTAACGGAAGACGAAAGGAAAATATATAAGATTTTAAGCAAGACAATGTTGAAATCCATCAGCGAAATTGCTCCTTACGCACCGTTTGGCAAATCAAAGACAATACAGTTACTGAAAGAAATGAACAAAAAAGGTGTTGTGAAAATTGAAGGCAGGGGAAGGGGTACTAAGTACATGATAAAATAACCACAATGACAAAGAGTAGGAATTACAGAAAGATAGCGCCTCCAAATTTAGTAACATAAGTTACCTTTGAGGAAATACAAAACAGAAAAAGCAATTGAAATTTCAAAGGAATAAGATAAATTGATTAATTTACGAGAAAAAGAAACAAAAGAAATAATTCAGCTATATAGCATGGCTATAAAAGAATTAAAACGCCGTAAAGTTATTAGAACAAATAATGTAGTTGGAGAACTTGGCGAATATTTAGCAATAGAAATATATAATAGTAAGCCTGATTTGCCTAATCTTTCACCTGCGCCGGTAGGAACAGAAAATATTGACGCTATTAGCAGAAAAGGTGACAGATACAGTATAAAATCTACGAGTAATAATACAACGGGTGTGTTTTATGGATTAGAAGAACCGGTGTCAAACATACCTGATAATCAGAAGTTTGAGTATGTTATCGTATGTAAATTTGATGATAACCTACGAGTTACAGACGGTATTAGAAATGGATTGGAATACATTTCTGATGAATAAGCGCTGGCATAGTAGAATGCATGCATGGAACCTGTCTTTGACAAAGCAAGTTCGCCAACAATGCAAAATTGTATATAAAAAACAAGAGTAACCATATATATTGTAAAAATATGTTTTTCGGTGCGAAATAACGAAACGGAGTTTATAACTTTTTACAAGAAAAAACAACATACAGGAGAAATGTGAATATGATAAAAATACTATTCGTTTGCCACGGCAGTATCTTGAAAAGTCCCGGAAAGCCAGTAAAATCAATGGTTTTACGGAGCAGGAAGGCGCTTACTACACCACTGCTACGCCATTTTTGAAAGCGCCTTGATGTGACAAACTTTATAGACGATATAGAGTAAAGCGACGATATTCTTAAAAAGGAGTATCGTCGCTTGTTGCTAAAGCTGATGTGTGAGTATCCAGTCCAGTAAATCAGAAGATTGAATGGTGCCTGCCGCTAATTGCAGGATGACATCGGACAATTCTGTTTGTGTATACTGTAATTCGATTCCGTTTAAGGCGAGGAACACCAGCATGACGTGTGCGCCGATACGCTTGTTTCCGTCCACAAAGGGATGATTTTTTACCAGACCAAAACAAAGCCGGGCTGCCTTTTGCTGGAGAGATGGATAGGCATCTTCTCCGCCAAAGGTTTGGAAAGGAGCGTTCAGTGCAGAGTCCAGCATCCCTTCCTCGCGCAGGCCAGATGAACCTCCGGTCTCTGCAATGAGTTGTTCGTGGAGCAGGAGTATCTGCGTTTTGGATAATCGGATCATTTGGCAAGTACCTCGTAAGCCTGCCGGTTCTTTTCGATGAGACGTTTAGAAATAGCCATGATATCTTCGTCGTCAGCAAGCTGCTCCTGTTCAGCGGCACTGAATTCCATGACCAGATACCGGGGAACGTTGTTCTTTAATATGATGACAGAACCGTTCTCATCTACGAGGCGGGCCACTTTAGAGAAGTTTTGATTGGCATCGGTGATGGAAACAAGATTTTTGGTGTTGATGTTCATAACGAAACCTCCTTGTTTTGCTATCTTTACTTATATTATATCCAAGAATAGGAGAAATTCAACCTATTTTCGAAATTACAAGCAAAGACGGCCCAAATTTTTACGGCGGAGCAGCCAAGGAACAAGCGCGGGAGGCAAGCGCACGAAATAGAAAATCAAATGGGGGATTTTCCTCCCATGAAATGATGAGTAACGCTGAACACCTATACTCATCTGGGCCTGGAAGACGCAGTGGATGAGCTTGAGCGGGTGGAAGAACTGGAGAATGCCAGGAAAGAAATGGAAAAGATAAACGGAGAGGGGACGGTTTCACAGAAAATGTTTCGAGTAATATAAAAAATGGGCTGTGGGATACAGTCCATTTTTTATGAGCAAGTAGCTAAACGGATTGAGAGTATCAGCTGATATGGAAAAATGAAGGCGCTCTGCTTTAGCAGGGCGTTTTTGATATAGAAGTAAGGTAAATCCTGTGGTATTATAATATTCAAATTGACTATTTTTAGTTATATTAGAAAAGAGGTTAATAGATGGAACGAAGAAATTTTGCGCAAATTTTAGAAGAGGCTCAAATTGATATAAAAAGGGAGTATGATCGTTTGTATAGTGCTTTTTATGTTCAGAAAATTCAAGATATGCAAGGAAATTATTATTCACTGAAAGAATATTGTGCGGCAAATTTTATAAATATCCCATTTCGTGGAACATGTTTGAGCTTAGATGATTTTGATGATTTTTATGGTATGCATTTTGAAAAGGTACCAAGTAATTTTGATTTGAATTATCTAATATTGTTTTGCGAATATACATATAATTTAGTCTTATATTTGAATTATAATATGTCGTTGATATATACAGGGATAAATTCGCCACAGCAAGTTTATTTGCAACAAATCATAAAGGTAATTGAAGCGATAGGGTATATGATGTATCAAAAAGGAAGCTTAACAATTATGCTTCCTAAATCTCCAGAAGCTATTGCTGTATCAGAGATAGTTTCTCCTGCCATATCATATAAAATTATTGAATATAATCATCATGCGTTGCAAGGAAATATTGAGGCCAAGAAAGCTATTATACTTTTATTAGCCGATCAATTAGAGCCTAAACGAACAGAACTACAAAGTATTAATAAAACCTTAGAAAATAATATATTCTTTTTATACAATAACATGAATTTAAGACATAATAATTGCGATCGTGTCTCTAAAAATTATAAAAAACATACAGCGGATATGTCAGAGCAAGAACTGGAATTTTGGTATGATGAAATTTATCAATTAAGTTTGCTTGCTTTTTTTAGAATTAGATAATATTGAACGTACTAGAAAAATCGAGATTCTTAAACAGAGTTACTAAATATGTGTAGGATACTAAAAATAGTTGTTTTAGTCTTGAAAAAAATAATTTTGAAAATATCCGTAGTAGTAACACACCCCCATTCTTACTACGTGTTTACTACTTTTGACGGCCTCAACTTGCCGCATTTTGCCCCTTTTTGTTTATTCTGTGATTGGTTTAACAATCTCAGAGGCAATTACATACCCGGCAAATCGCGGCAAAACAGGGAAAACTAACGCAAATTAGGAGGACTTTAAAATATGATACGAGTGCTTTTCATCTGCCACGGCAATATCTGCCGCAGTCCCATGGCAGAATTTATATTGAAGCATCTGGTACGCGAACGCGGATGCGAAGAAGATTTCTTAATTGCGTCCGCGGCAACCAGCACAGAAGAAATCCGGAACGGCAGAGGCAGTCCGGTTTATCCGCCGGCACGGGCGGAATTGGCGAAGCACGGGATCGACTGCGGAGGGAAACGAGCCGTGCAGGTCACGAAAAGCGACTACGACAAATATGATTATTTGATTTGCATGGACTCCCAAAATGTTCGGGCCCTGCTTCGGATCCTGGGCGGAGACCCGCAGAACAAGGTTCGGAAGCTGCTCGATTTTACCGGCCGCGGAGGAGACATCGCGGATCCCTGGTACAGCGGACGCTTTGATTCTGCATACCGCGATATTTCCGCCGGCTGCAAAGCGCTCCTGCAAATTTTACTGTAATGTAAAAATATTTTTCATTTAGGTTTTATTTTTATGATAAAATAGGGAAAAATTTTGCAGGAGGTATTTCCTTTGAACAGAAAAAACATCCGGCTGCGTTACGAACAGCCGTCAGATTATACAACCGTAGAACAATTGACGCGGGAAGCGTTCTGGAATCGTTACAGACCGGGCTGCACCGAGCATTATCTGCTGCATATCCTGCGCGATTCGGACTGCTTTCTTCCCGGGCTGGATATTGTAGCGGAGCACCGCGGAAGAATCGTTGGAAGCATCGTCTATACAAAGGCCAAGCTCTTTTGTGACAATGGCGAGACAAAAGAGGTTCTGACCTTCGGCCCGGTATCCGTACTGCCGTCTTACCAAAGAAAGGGAATCGGCTCTCTGCTGGTCGGGCATACAAAGGAGCTGGCAGGAAGAATGGGCTACAAAGCCATCCTGATTTACGGAGATCCGGAATATTACGGAAGATTCGGCTTCTTAAACGCAGAGCGTTACGGGATCGGAACGCAGGACAACCTGTACGCGGACGGACTGCAGGCGCTGGAGCTGTTTCCCGGTGCGCTGTACGGATGTGCGGGACGGTTTGCGGAGGATCCGATTTATCAGGTTGACGAGGCGGCCGCAGCGGAATTCGACCGCCAGTTTGAGCCGAAGGAGCGGCTTGAGGGACTTCCGTCTCAGGAACGGTTTCGCATGCTTTCCTCTGCATGCAGGCCGAGAGCCACAAAATAACCGTCTGCGAGCGATCAAATATAATAAAAATTTTTCAGGAGGTCGATTCGTTTATGAATTTGACGATCCCGACAAAAAGCGCTTTGGCGCTGCTTTTTCTCTTTGTTGTTTTTTTTGTGTCTCTCGGACTTTTCGGCGGGAATGAAGCTCCGCTTCCGGTGGCGGGAAAACCGGCGGAGCTCGGCACGTTTATCGGCGATAACTGGACTCAAATCTGGGTGGCGTCCGAGCTTGCTTTTCAAAGCGCAGGATCGTATGAGAATCCGTTTTACGATGTGGAATTTGATTTTGTTTTCACACATCGGCAGAGCGGGACCACCTACAAAGTTCCTGCTTTCTGGAACGGCGGACAGAATTTTATTGTGCGGTATACGCTGACGAAGCGCGGTCCCTGGGATTTCACGGTGGAATGCTCGGACGAGTCGAATCCGCTGAACGGCCTGACCGGCACCGTGGCGTGCATGAATTACGACGGGGAGCATGAAATTTACAAAAGAGGCTTCCTGAAAGCGGAACAGCGATATTTTACATATGCGGACGGAACGCCGTTTTTCTATCTGGGAGATACGCACTGGCATATGGCTCTGGAGGAAATCGATACGAAGGAGGAATTTGAAGACGGCACTGTGGCGTCCCGCTTTGAATATACCCTTATGCGCAGAAAGGAGCTTGGCTTCACGGTGATTCAGTCGGAGCCGCTCGGAGTATACGACGGAGACAACAGTTATTTTAAGGGTATTTTTACGGAAGAATTTGGAGAAGAACAGCTTGAGCGTTTTCAGCAGTACGATAAATATTTTAAATTGATTGCCGAAATGGGCTTCGTACATGCAAACGCGCAATTCTCTTATCCAACCGCTTTGGGAGACGCCATGCATCTGATCTCCGATGAGGATCTGGCGCGCCTCTGCCGCTACTGGGTTGCCCGGTACAGCGCGTATCCCGTTCTTTGGACGTTATCCCAGGAATGCGACAACGACTATTATTACGGGACGACGGGACAGTTTATTTTTACCGCCGAAACGAATCCCTGGAAAAAGGTCGCGGAATATATGCATGCCTATGATCCGTACCAGCATCCGCTCTCCGCGCACCAGGAGAATTCCGGAAACACACTGGCCTCTAATTCCGCGTTTCGCTCTGTCGAGGGACACAACTGGTGGGCTGCGCAGATCAATTACGACTGGTCGGGCGGCACACAATTTGACGCCTATAAAAATTACTGGGAGTATGGAGAGGGAAAGCCCGGAATAGAATATGAAGGACGCTACGACCATTTTTGGACAGGTACGTGGGGCGCCAGGCTCCAGGGCTGGCTTGCCTTCCTCAACGGCATGTACGGATACGGATACGGATCCGCCAAAATATGGAGCGCAAATGAAACGCCCGGAATCTGGGCGGGTGCCATTCAGGATTCGGTCAGCGACGGACTGGAATTCCTGACATATGAAGACATGGATATTACATGGCAGGAAAGCCTTGATTTACCGGCCGCCCAGCAGATGGGATACATGAAACAGTTCTTTTCTGAATATGAATGGTGGAAGCTGGAGCCCTGCTTTGATTCCGAAGAATATTATCGTTCTGATCTCGGCAGCAAAGGAGATGCAAACCGGTATTCTGCGGCGCACATCGGCGACACGGTATATATTGCGTATTTTTACAACGTCGGACGAGACACCGGCGCGTTCAAGCAGCTTCAGCAGGGGAGGTATGTCTGTACCTGGTTCGATCCGTGCACTGGAGCGTCGCGGGAGCCGTATCGGGTTAATGTGGATTCGTCGGGCCTCCTGGAAATCGGGGAAAAGCCGAATAACGGAGACTGGGTATTTTCCGCAGTTTTTGATAAACCGGCAGATCCGGGAACAGAGTTTTTCGGAAAGCTGATGGCGGCGGGCACGCTTCTGGCGGTCGCAGCGTTCTGTACGGCGCTGCTTGTGCGGAAACGCCGCCGCGCAAAAGGAGGAATTTAATATATATGGGAATCTGGGAGCTTTTGGTCCTGGCAGCCGGACTTTCGATGGATGCGTTTGCTGTTTCCGTCTGCAAGGGCCTTTCCGTACCGGAGCTGAAGCCGAAGCATGCGCTGATTACGGGATTGTATTTCGGGGGCTTTCAGGCTCTAATGCCTTTGCTCGGCTATTTGCTTGGCAGACAATTTGAGGCGCTCATTACGAATATCGATCATTGGATTGCTTTTGTGCTGCTGACGCTGATCGGAATCAATATGATCCGCGAATCGAGAGGAAAGGCGGAGGAGCTGAACGCCTCGTTCCGTCCAAGCGCGATGCTTCCTCTGGCTGTTGCCACCAGCATAGACGCGCTGGCGGTCGGCGTCACGCTTGCGTTCTTACAGGTTAACATCGGATATGCGGTGGCGCTGATCGGCGTGACGACATTCCTTTTGTCCGCCGCGGGCGTTAAAATCGGGCATGTTTTCGGATTGAAATTCAAGGCCGGCGCTGAAATCGCAGGCGGCGTGGTTCTGATTCTGATGGGGCTTAAAATTTTGCTGGAGCATCTTGGCGTGTTTGGTTAATTTATTGTTATTTCCTGAAAAAAATGGATATGGAGGTTTAGTGTCGTGGCGGTTTCTTTTGTAACAGGCGGAGCGGGTGGCATCGGGCGCGAAATATCGCGTTCTTTTGCAAGACACGGGTATGACGTGGGCATCCATTACAATACGGGAAAAGAACGGGCGGAAGCGCTGGCGGCAGAGCTGCGAAGCGTTTTCGGGGTAAAAGCGCTGACGTTTGGCGCGGATTTCGCACAGCCGGAAAGTATATGTAAAATGTTCGGCGCGCTTGCGGACGGACTGGGCGCTCCCGACGTGCTTGTCAACAATGCCGGCGCCTCAGACTGGAGACTGCTAACCGACATTTCCGAATCGGCCTGGGAGAGGCAGCTCGATGTGAATCTGAGCGCGGCGTTTTATTTATGCAAATGCGCAGCGCCCGCAATGATTGCGCGGAAGCACGGAGCCATTGTCAATATTTCTTCTGTCTGGGGGATTGCGGGCGGCGCATGTGAAGCCGCGTATTCTGCTGCAAAAGCAGGGCTGATCGGTCTTACGAAAGCGCTTGCGCGCGAGCTCGGTCCTTCGGGGATCCGGGTTAATTGCGTCGCTCCCGGAGTCATTGACACGGAAATGAATGCGATCCATTCGAAAGAAACGCTGGATCAGCTTGCAGAGGAAACGCCGCTCTGCCGCCTTGGAAAAGCGCATGAGGTTGCCGCGGCAGTATATTTTCTCGCTTCCGAGGAGGCGGCCTTTATAACAGGACAGACGCTTTGCGTCGACGGAGGCTTTCTGCAGGGCTGAAGCGCGCAGTTTACGGCAGCGCTGAGAAAATTCGAATTTCACTTGACAAGGCATGAAAAAATACATAAAATAAAATCTATCGGGAACGAAACGTTCCTGATAGATCGGAGCAGACAACGGAATGCGGAAGAAAGATTGCGATTTGATGCGGAACATTAAGAAATTTACGGAAGAATTTTTCGTCGCCAATAAAAGGCAGCCCTCCCTGCGGGAAATTTCGGAAGGACTGCAAATCGGCAAGACGACGGTATACCGTTATCTGCATGCCATGGACGAGAACGGAATGATTGCGTATAACGGAACGGACGGCGTCACGACGGATCTGATTCAAAGAATCCGTACCGCCGCCGCAACCGTCGCGGTGCTCGGAGAGGTCGCCTGCGGCATTCCCAAATACGCGGAGGAGAACATCGAAACCTATTTGGAGCTGCCGCGGCAGCTTGTGGGCGAAGGCACCTTCTATATTCTGCGGGCAAGCGGCGATTCGATGACGGAGGCCGGGATTGACGACGGTGATCTTGTCGTGATCCGGAAGCAGTCCGCCGCCGAGCCGGGAGATATCGTAGTGGCGCTGGTCGGCGACGAGGCTACGCTGAAGACGTATTACCCGGACCGACAGAAGCGCTGCATACGTCTGCATCCCGAGAATGGGAAATACGAAGATATCGTAACGGAAACAGCAATCATACAGGGCGTGGCGGTGAAAGTAATCAAAGATTTGAAATAGGAGGATCAGCGCTCATGAAGTACAGAGCAATGTGCCCGATCTGCGGCTGGACACTGATGCAGGCGTCTCCGAATTCCCAAATAAAAGTCAACTGCCCGAAATGCAAGAGCAATTTATATGTGGAAGTCGAAGAGAACGGGGTTCGTGTCTATACCTGCAAAGACGAACGTTTTCAGAAGACGCAGCCATCGTAGCGCCGCTTTTGGCTTGCCGAGGGGGCGGAATACGGATATTTATGCAGTAAGGAATGCGCGTTAGTCTTGCGCAGGAATCAAGAGAAACCCGATAAACGGAACGCTGCGGCAGCGCCGGACTTCGTTTTCGGGTTTCTTTTTTTGCTGGCTTCCGCAGCCGTCTGTTTCTATGATTTATATTAAAAATACGGGAAGGCAAGAAAAACATAAGGATTTTTTCACACGCAAGCGTATAATAAGTGTAAAAATAAATGCCGCAGGCGTAAGGAGGCAAAAGGATGGACAACGGCGCAAGTAGCTACCGCCGTTTCCTGGCAGGCGATGAAACTGCGTTTGACGAGATCCTCGACTTGTACCGCGAAAATTTAATCTTTTTCATCAACCGTTTTGTCCGTGACACGGCTGCCGCGGAGGATCTGGCGATCGACGCGTTCTTGGAGCTTCTGGTTCATAAAAATCGGTATAATTTCAAAACCTCGCTGAAAACATACCTTTTTATGCTGGGGCGCAGTAAAGCCATCGATTACCTCAGGCACCGTGCAAGATGGAAAACCGTAGAGCTCTCCGAAGCGCAGGGGGAAGAAGACGCGGGATTTTCCATCGAAGACCGGCTGCTCGCCGAAGAACGGAGCCGTGTGCTCAGCGCCGCGCTCGAAACCCTTCCGGAGGAAATGCGCTGCGCCGTCCATCTGATCTATTTTGAAGGACTTTCATACGAAGAGACGGCAAAAGTAATGAAAAAGAGCAAAAAGCAAGTGGACAATTTACTGTATCGGGCGAAAAGGAAGCTTCGTTCCGTCATCGGAATGGAAGGAGAGACGTTAATATGAGAAACCGGGACGAATTTAAAGCAGAGCTGCTCCGCCGGCGGGAAGCGTACGAACGGAGAAGAAAAAGAAAACAAAAGCTTTTCCTTGCGGCGGCTCTCCCGCTTGTTTCCTGCGCAGCGGTTTTCTGCGTCGCTTTTCTGCCCGCGCTGCTTCGGGGATTTCAGGAGGGCACGGCGCATTCCCTGGGCGAAGCGGCGCTTCCGGAATCGGCGGCGGCGCAGAGCGTAGAGATTGCTGCGTTCCCCCCTGCAAACGAGCCGGCAGAACGGTATACGGATCCGGATGTGATCCGGGATCTTCTTGCCCGGCTGGAGGCCGCAGAGTCGCTTCCTGCCGCGACCGCATCGGCAGAGCCTGCGGCGGAAACGGGATACAGCATCCGCGTTATCTGCGACGGAGAAACTGCGGAGCTTTACACGTTTCTTACAGACGGCTCTTTGCGGACAGCGGACGGCTCCTGGCGGAAAATGCCGAAGGAAGCGGCAGAGGAGCTGGAACGGCTGATATCGGAATTGCAAATGGATTAAGGAGGTCGGTTCGTATGAAACCAAGACAGAACTTGAGAATCATTTTATTGTGTATTTTATTGACAGGCGGAATGCTGCTGCATTTTACCGGATGCTCCGCCGAAATCCAGGCCGCGGACCTGATGGAGGGAATAAAGGCGGGGCCGGTCGGGGAAAGGGCTTCTGACGAAGCGTTTCTCCTGGCCTCCGCAGATTTTGCGGCGGCTCTTTTCCGCAATATATCTGCGTCGGAGCAACAGGCAAATTCCCTGGTATCTCCGCTGTCTGCCATGCTGGCGCTGGCAATGACGGCAAACGGCGCGGATACGCAGACGAAAGCGGAAATGGAAAAAGTGCTGGGCGGATCGCTGCCGATTGAGGAACTGAACGAATATTTACACACATATGTAAAAAACCTGCCTTCCGAGGAAAAATCCCGCTTGGAAATCGCAAATTCTATCTGGTTCCGAGAAGACGAAGGCCTGCTGCAGGTGAACAGCGCGTTTCTCCAGAAAAATGCCGATTACTATAACGCCGCGGCCTATCAATCCGCCTTCGACAGTCAGACCGTGAAAGATATTAACAGCTGGATAGAGAAAAACACGGACGGCATGATTGACAAAATCATAGAGGAGCTCGATTCATCGGAAATGATGTATCTGATCAATGCGCTTGTTTTTGACGCGGAGTGGGAAACTCCATATCAGAAGCATGACGTCGTGAACGGAACCTTTACGCGCGGCGACGGGACGGCCTGTGACGTTCAGATGATGCGTTCGTGTGAAACAAAATATATCCGAGACGAAAATGCCGTGGGATTTATCAAGAATTATGCGGGCGGAAAATATGGCTTCGCTGTGCTTCTTCCCGACGAAGCGGTTCCGCTTGAGGAGTATGTTGCTGCTTTGTCCGGGGCGCGTCTCCTTTCTGTTTTTTCTAATGCAGAAAGCGCCTCCGTCGATGCCTGGCTTCCGAAATTCAGCTATGAGTATTCTGCTGCGCTGAACGATGCCCTGGCACAGATGGGCATGCCTTCGGCATTTTCTTCCGAAACGGCTGATTTTGCAAAGCTCGGCAGCTCTTCGCTCGGCAATCTTTATATCGGAAAAGTAATTCATAAGACTTTTATTTCTGTCAGCGAGCTGGGGACGAAAGCCGGAGCGGCAAGCGCGGTCTCTATGGAAGCCGAATCGGCGCCGATGTACGATTATACGGTAAAGCTTGATCGCCCGTTCGTCTATGCAATCATTGATAACGCTACGAATCTGCCGATTTTTCTGGGAACGATGCAGATTCCTTCCTGAGCTCCCCGTCCCTTGACCGGAGAGCGGAATCCCGCGGAGCCTGCGGCTTTGCGGGATTATTTTTCGTTGACGAATTTCAGATTGATTGCTATACTTCTGCTATATGCAAATATGGAGGGCTGTCAATATGAGCGAACAGAACGAATGTTTAAATAAAGTCCCGTACGGGATCAGGGATGAGTCTATTTTTCGCAATTCGGAAGAGGATAAAAGAGTACGGCGTTTTATGACGCCGAAGCGCATCCTCTGGATGACGCAGACGGACAAGGCCGAGGTGACGGGCGCGGAAACGCTGCTGAAGCCGCATGTGAAGCAGATCCATTTCAATGTGCCGGAGCAGTGCCGACTGGAAAGCAAGGGAAAGAGCGCGGGGATTTTGCTGGATTTCGGCGTGGAGTTTCACGGGTATGTCAAATTATACATACATTCCGTAAGCCCGCAGCGTGTCCGGCTTAGGATCCGCTTTGGAGAATCCGCCTCGGAAGCAATGGCGGAGCTTGGCGGAGAAAAAAACGCCACGAACGACCATATCAACAGGGACCAGATTATTGACGTTGGGTTCCTCAGCATGCCGGAAATCGGGCCGAGCGGCTTTCGCTTCGTCCGGATCGACGTCGTGGATCCGGAAGCTATGATTACCCTGCAGGCCGTTCAGGGGATTTTTGTGTACAGGGAGCTTGAATATAAAGGCTCCTTCGAATGCAGCGACGAGCTTGTCAACAAAATCTGGAATACCGCCGCGTATACGGTTCATTTGAATATGCAGGAATATGTTTGGGACGGGATCAAAAGGGACCGCCTGGTTTGGATCGGAGACATTCATCCCGAAACCTCCACTATTCAGGCCGTTTTTGGGCATGACGAAAGCGTGGAGCGGAGCCTGGATCTGGCGAGGGACGAGTCGCCGCTTCCTAACATGATGTGCGGAATGTCCGCTTATTCGCTTTGGTGGATCATGGTCCAATATGGCTGGTACATGCAGAACGGAAATCGGACCTTCCTGGAATCGCAGAAAGAATATCTTGTGGAGCTGCTGCGCTATTTTGCAGGCTGCATTAAAGAGAACGGCTCCGAGGACCTTCCGGAAAACCGGTTCGTAGATTGGCCCACCGCCGATAAGCCGGATGTGATTCATGCGGGATTGCAGGGGATTATGCGGATGGCGTTTCAGGCCGGCGAATTTTTGTGCGCGGAACTCGGGGACGGCGAAACGGCCAAGCTCTGCCGCGACGCGTTTGAAAAACTGGGACGGCATATCCCGGAGCATTATGCAAACAAGCAGGCGGCGGCGCTGCTCGTTTTGGCCGGCCTTGCGGATCCCGTAAAGACAACAAACCTTATTCTAAAGAGAGGCGGCGCAAGAGGCTTTTCCACCTTCATGGGCTACTATATGCTTTGCGCAATAGGAGAGGCGGGGGATCTTGAGGCGGCGCTGAACATCCTCAGAGAGTATTGGGGGGCGATGCTTTCCAGAGGCGCAACGACCTTCTGGGAGGATTTCAATATGGAGTGGCTGGAAGGCTCCAGCCGGATCGATGAGCTCGTTGCGGAAGGAGAAAAGGATCTGCACGGAGACTACGGCGCATATTGTTACAAGGGATTCCGGCACAGCCTTTGCCACGGCTGGGCGTCAGGACCGGCGGCATTTTTGTCGCAATATAACTCCCTGGCTGTCAGAGAATGTCTTGGGCGTTAAGATTCTGGAGCCGGGCTGCAAAAAGATCAAAGTGGAGCCGCATCTGGGCGATCTTGAATGGGTTAAGGGCACATATCCGACGCCGTATGGCATCATCCGGGTGGAGCACCGCAGAAAAGAGGACGGAACGCTGGAATCCCAAATTGACCTGCCGGAAGGAGTTACGCTTGCAGAGTGATAAAAGAAGCCCGCAGAGAAAAGATTCACCATTATTTACCGCGCGTGCTTTGCATTCTCGTTAGCGCGGCGTATGTGTGTTTTATTTTCGGAAATTCACTGGACACTGCCGAGGAATCTTCTGAAAAAAGCGGCATCGTGACGAAACTGATTCAGACGGCGGTGAACGCCGTTCTCCCGGGAATTTCTATAGAGGAGGGAACTGTACGAAAGCTTGCACATTTCGCGGAATTTGCCGTTCTCGGGATTTTGCTGATGCTGTGCGTGCGAATTTATACGAAAAGATATTTGCAGAATGTATTTATACCGCTGTTTGTCTCCCTTGCGGCAGGCGTAACGGACGAAACGATACAGCTTTGGAGCAGCGGCAGGTCTTCCGAGGTCCGCGATGTGTTAATTGATTTTTTCGGAGCGGTATCGGGAATAATAATATGCATATTGTTTGTCATATTATATAACCGTATAACATGCAAAGAAAAACGCGCCAGTCGCGGAATCGGAGAGTGAGGAACAATGTGCGAGCATAAAGAGCCGGAAGAAAAAAGAAATGAGGATAGCCGCGAAACAGCCGCGGGAGCTGAAAGTAAAACCGAAACGAAGCAGAAACGCTTTACCTCCTTAAAGCTGCCGCGGCTCCGGTTTACTCCGGCGAAAATATATCTGTATATTTTGATTATCCTTGTTACGGTCAAAATTATTTTCGACATACAGGGTTTTGAAGATTTTCTTTCAAAAGCCGGCGCTTTTATTACATCAACGCTGAGTTATTTAATTGTCGGCCTGATTATCGCGTATATTTTGAACGCATATATGATGGTCTGGGAAAACCGCATCCTGAAGAAAATGAAGAAGAAGAATTTACGGCGCGGACTCAGCATCGGAATTGCGTATTTCACACTGATTCTGATTTTGGCGCTTTTCCTGTTCGCCCTGATTCCGACGCTGATCGATGAGATTCCGATTCTTGCAGTTATGGCATCACAGGCGGAAGGCCCAACCATCATCAAAGATGCTACTGAATTGAAAGTAAAAGAAACGAACCGTATCGATACTGTTACAGAAGGTCTCCGTGCGATGGGCGCCACTATTACTCCGACGGAAGACGGCATGATCATTCAGGGTTCCAGCCCGCAAAGCGGTGGACAGCCATTAAAAG
>ERZ827528.2271-NODE-2271-length-17960-cov-2.869366_pt1 | contig 17960 bp, 14 predicted proteins | sample MGYA00519768_ERZ827528 | MGnify/ENA primary metagenome ERZ827528 (study PRJEB31778, sample SAMEA3449343) | human gut metagenome | biome: human gut; feature: human-associated habitat; material: faeces | place: United Kingdom | collected 2010/2012 ...
TTGAAAAAAATCAAAAATAATTTGGACGAGGAGGGTTGTTAAGATACCTGTTTTCTCCCGTATACATGCGAGAAGAAAAATCTCTTCTTGTGAACGTTGAAAACTGAATATCCGGCGACTGATAACGTCAGTCAGCGGGCCCCTGACGAGGGGGAACAGCGATGCGGCGGGTGCGCCAAGACCCACCTGTGCGGAGAGCTCCGCATAAAAGACGGCCTACTAAGGTGGCCGAGCGATACCCACCCAGCCCAAAGCAGCTTTGGCAAGTTGTCTCGCAATGATACCGTTGACCTGTACTCACTGTCCAGCCACAGACTCAAGCAATGGGGGCAGCTCGGAGAGAACCTCGAAGGGGTGAAATTCCCATGGAGCGGTACAGCCAGCCGCCGTTTCAGACAACTGCTCACAGCCCGGAAAAGCAGCAGCGAATCCGGGCTGATACATAGCAGTCCGGACGGGTTTTCTCTGCCCGGATTGCAGACAACAGCTCCGAATTGGAATATGGAAAAATATATTCAGAAAATAGTAGCTATTTCTCTCTTTCTGTGGTATTGTTGCGTTTGCAAAAAGGAGGCGATTCCCATGTACAGCCAAAACAATCTTACTGTGGGTCAGTGGTGCGACCGGTGGTTTTGTGAGAATGAGAGCAGATGGAGCGACAACACCGTGGGCGGATACCGCAATCTGATTGACCGTCACATCTCTCCTGGAATCGGAAAAATCCCGCTGACAGAGCTGACCCAGGACACCGTGACCGGCTTTTATGACAGCCTGCGAATCCGGGGACTCAGTGCCAGAAGTATCTGGTGTGTCCATCTGCTTCTGCGGCGGTGTATGGGCGAGGCGGCCCGGGATCAGCTTATTCCCTGCAATCCGGTCCGGATCTGCCCGGAGCCGCTGGCAGAAGCACATAAAACGGTTTCCCTGCGCCTTGGACAGCTCCAGCGGTATCTGAACGCTGCGGAACAATTTGGCACACTCCCTCTCATCTACACAGGACTGACCAGCGGTCTGCGGCAATGTGAACTTCTCACCTTGTTGTGGGCCGATTTTTATATCCGGTACCGGTATATCCTCAAGGGACAGCGCCTGCTGACCCTGGGCAGCAAAGCAGAGCATCTTCTGGAGCAAATTCCGGAAACAGGCCGTTATGTGTTTCTCAATCCTAAGACCGGAGCGCCGTATCGGCTCCACGAGTTCTACTACCTGCACAAGCGGATTCTGAAACAGGCGGGACTGCCGTGGGTGGCTTTCCGGGATTTGCAGCGCCAGTGCAGGAAGGTGGGACTATGACACTGAGAGAGTATATCCTCCGCTGGCAGGAGGTCTGTGACAAAAACCAGAACCGTCCGACTACCGATGCGGCTCATGGCTATCTCTTCAAAAATCACATTCTCCCTGGGCTAGGGGATATACAGCTCTCCGAATTGACGGTGGAGCGGGTCGGAGACTTCCTGGAGGAGCGAAAACGCTTCGGCGGTCACCGTCCGGAAAGTCCCGAATATCCAGGGCTGGGCGAACACACCATGCGGCACATCCACCGCTTGCTTCAGCAGTGTCTGGACCAGGCGGTGCATGATGGCCTGATCATAGATAATCCTGCCCGGGCATTTCACTATCCGAAGCCCAGAAAGATCAGCGCCAATGTGCTGACGCCCACAGAGGTGGAGGACTATCTGGACGCAGCCAAACGGCTGGGCTATCTTCCCATGTTTCTGCTGGCTTTGACAGCAGGGCTTCGGCAGAGAGAACTGATTGCCCTCAAATGAAGCGACCTTGATATAAAGAAACGAACGCTGACCATTTCAGAGGGCCGCTCGGTGGAACAGCGGAAGCTGGTGGAGTACAAAGGTAGAACCAGAACTATCGGTCTGCCGCTTGAACTGGTGGAGCTCCTGGCTGAAGAGCATGCCCAGCACCCGGGCAGTCCGCTGATGTTCATGCACCCGGCAACCCAGAAGCCTTACCTCCCCCAGACGGTTCGCCGGCTGCATAATGAGATTCTCAAAGAGGCCGGGCTGGATCACATCCGGTTTCAGGATCTCCGGCACACCTGTGCAGTGCTCTCGCTGCAAAACGGAATGGGTATAAAAGAAGTGGCGCAGATGCTGGGCCATTTCAGAGCGACAATGACCTGGCAGAACTATGAAGCCTATCTGACCCAGAAACCCGTTCAGCAGATGGAGCAGTCCGATCAAACAACGGAGAACGAGCTGCGTCAGGCGGCGGATCTCCTGGAGAATTTTCTGGAGTTTTGATAGGCTGCTTTTCCCCAAGAGGAGGTGATGACCATGGAACGCAAGCTGCTTCGGGCGCTGTATGACTACTTTTATACCCGTCCGAGGTTTGATGAGCAGGAAAATGAAGTGAAGGAGTGCCACAAAGCGCTGAGCGAGGTGCTGGCAAAACCGGAGCGTAAGCTGGTGCTGCGGATCATTGATGCCCAGGATTATATCAAAACGGAGACCTCTGTGGATAGTTTTATAGCCGGATTTGAGCTGGCGTGGAGGCTTTCAGCTGAACTGCATAACGACAAACAGGTAGATTGTATACAGAGCAAACAGTCTCACCCTAAAGTGGCCAGAAATTTCCCGCTGGAATGATTCTCCCGGTTATAAGCAACAGATAGTTGCTATCGCTGCCAGAGGATACGGGACTTGGCAGTTCCGAACGAGGGATTTATATGTCGTGGTTTGGGTCTGGATAGGCGATAGCCGCTAAAGTAAACGATGAGCAACCAGGATCTATGAAGTCATAAATATTGACAGCTTCTGCAGTTGATTGGTGATCCTGAGTCGTGCATAAAATAAAGGGACAGCTTTGCGCTTTATGGCGGGGGTAGGCATTTTAGGATCTCATTTTCACTGAAACACATCGGGTTTGCAAGATGTTTTGTTGTGCAATATCAGAGTGATATAAACGGTTCTTAGTCTGGAAGGTGAGGTATCCCGGTAAATAAGCAGGAGTAGGAAACGACATCCTATGGCTCTTTCAATAAAAATGCGCTCTTGACAGGGTGTAATATTATATATATAATGGAAAATGTACACGAGAAAAGTAAAGATGGTAGAGCCTGCTATGTGTTGTTCTCTTAAGGTAACATGCATACTTAGGCCAGATTACTGTGATTAATTAACGGTTCTCTTGTACAAACAAGAGGGCCGTTTTATTTTTATCTAAGACAGGAGGCTTTTTGTATGGATGTGATATTTTTAAGGAAAACATTTTCGTTAATTGCGAAAGGATTAGTGGAGAAGGAGCGGCTTTTACAAAAGCAGCCTGCACGGTACCCTTACAGTAAAGCGCTGCAGCATGGAATCAACATGTTTTTAGCTGCCAGCCATCAAATTGGTGGTGTGCAGGATATAATGCAGTATGCAGACGAGGCAGCGTTTCTTAAATTTTTTATTACCAAGCCTGTTATTGAATGGTTTGATGAATGGGATCCCAAAATGATTGACTCTTTAAACTTAAAAGAAGAGCCGTTTTATAGTTATGGAGCGTTTGCATATCAACGAAGTGGAAATTTGTATAGTCCCAGTTCGGAATGCTATGAGTATTTGGAGTCCCAGGACAATGATATCATGGACGGAACCGATGAGCGCGTTCTTTATGACAAAATAGTTGTTTTAGGACAAGAGAATTACTGTCGGATTAGAAGACACATCATTGAGCATCCAATCATAACGATTGACGAGAGACGATCCATGTCATTGGAATTGGCTGACAACCCAGCGGCTATGGAGGCATTTCAATTTGCGTATGAAGAACTTTGGGAGGACTGTTATCGATGCCCCAGCTGTGGATGGACTATGACATGCGGAAAATATGGATATATTTGTCATTCATCTCACTGTACAGATATAATCCCCGATCTGACCGATGATATGAAGCTGGATGCTTCTGGTGGAGGGCTTTATCGTTTAAAAAAGGGCATCATGCGGTATTTTGCAGCACCTGGAAAACTGGAACTTGATATTGTCGCATTCTGCCAAAAGAAAAATATTCACTGGGTGTTGTGGCCCCAACTGGATCGATATGATGTGGAGATTCAGTTTTCTGATGGAGAGGTGTGGGAAATTGATGCGAAAGCATACCGGAATCCAATCACGCTCAAGACAAAAATACAGAACGACAATGGGTTCCCCACTGGGGATTATGCGAGAGGATACTATGTAATTCCCAATGAATACACGGCAAATCAGAAAAATTATACTACGATCATCAACCATGTTTTGAAGGACCAGAAAAATGTAATGTGTGTGACCTTGAGAACCTTAAAGTCTGAAATCAGTAAAAAGGAGGCTATGTGCTGTGAAAAATAACGATCGGAATACCTGGTATGCACCTCTTTCTGCTCAGTTTCAGCTCATTGAAGAAGCCATGCCATTGTCTCGCTTTGCGGCTATTGAGGCGGTTTTGTATTTACTGAGTTTGACTGAACCGGATGCCGATCCGGCAAAAGCGTATCTTTTATTCACACAATATCAACTAATAGGCACAACGAAATGTTCTGAATTGGAACACACACTGCAGCGAGCTCGATTCAAACTCGGATATTATCGCTCTCAAAAGTATTGGCAAGATGACTTGCGAGAGTATCGAAAGGAGCGTTATGATGCAGTTCGTGCGTTTTCCATTCAACAAGTGGATGAGAAGCGATCTTTTTCGAAGGTAGCCGGGCCATATCCATATCCGTACGAAGAACGAGAAAAGGAATGGGCGCGCTTTTGGCCGGAGCACATTGAAGGCGTAAAGGAACCCGCTTATGCGGATGTTGGAACTTACCGCTATATGTACAGTTTGGAAAGTGGGGATTTTGAAACTGTTCACGTCAAACTGAATTGTACAGGTGCAGATACTGCTAGGTTGACACCGGTTGAAAAAAGTTGCCGCCCCCCGATTACGATTTCTATTGAAGAACTGTTGAGTACTGCGAAAAAGATGGCTGAAATATGCCCAGGAGACCCTTGCTACACGATCCTTAAGACGAATATTCTGAAAAAAGTTGACGGTTCCACCGTTCAACCCTGTTCAGAACTTACAATCCGTGAAGTGGTCAACATGGTAGGTATGGTGGGTGCAGGTAAATCAACATTGATCAAGGTGTTGTCCTTCTGGTTCCATCAACATGGTCTGCGTATGGCCGTGGTTGTTGACACGGTTGCTGAGACGTTGAGCCTGCAAAAATATTTGTCCTCCCTTGGAGTCGCAGCAAGTCCCCTGATTGGCCGCAGCGAGAGGCTGAAATATATCAACCAAGTCTCGCAACCAGATGAAATTTGTTTGTCTGCTTCATATTCTCAATACTTAACACCAGCTTGTCTGATTGATGGGATGGATGAGCAGCATGAAGCAGCGATTGTCTTTGGCAAAGAGCCATGTTATTCGCTCAAAAAAGGCAATCAGCATTATCTTTGCCCATATTTTGAGCAGTGCCCAGGAACAAAAATGCTTCGAGACTGTTATGCAGCGTCTATGGTAATCACAACAGTTGCAGGTTTTGCGGCAGCGCGGGTTGGTACTTCACGGGAAACTTTTCTGGAGTTGGCAATGCGCGAGTTTGACTTGGTTGTGTTTGATGAAAGCGACCGGGTTCAGAAAACATTGGATCAATTTTTCATGCCGGAAACCAGCTTTAATGACTATATTCGTGAATGCGCTGAGGATTGCAGTGCGTATATGAAGTTAAGTAATAAGCATCGTGAAGAGAATTTAGCTGTACAGAGATATGATGAAATGCAGCGCCAAAGCGTTACAGTGTTAAGCTGTATTGTAAAGTCGTTGCATCATGAACTGGGGGCATGGAGAAAAATTACGAATGGGGCTCCGTTTTCTGCACTTATTTTGTTGGATGATCTATATCAGACAGAGACGGAATTTAAGATTCCACATGCTGTTTACCAGGCGATTTATGATCTAATTGATATGCAGGACGAGGAGAAAATTCGGCAGAGTACCTTGTGGGCGGTACTGGACAGTTCTTGCAAGAGTACGGATGAGTTTTTCTTTAACTGGATGTATCAATTGTGGCTGACGGAACTCGGTGAGTCTTTCCCACGGCCTGAGAAAGATAAAGCAAGGAGGATCCAGGACGCCCGCATCAAACTTATTTTGCGTTTAATTTACTTTGACCACTTTATTCGTGGGTTAAGTGATGCATATGAGGCCAGTCATGAAACTTCCTATGGACAAAATGAACTGTTCGGTTTTTTGCAGACTCGCTTCCGACAGCAACAACATTTTCTTCCCTCTGCGGTATGCGGAAACTTGTTTGGGTTGAAGAAAACAGATGAGGAAGATATTATTTTGTTCCGTCAATTTGCATTTGGAAGGAGTTTAATGAAGGACTTGCCCTATTTAAGGACAGATCAACATGGAAATCCTGCCGGACCTCATGTGATCCTATTGTCTGGTTCCAGCTGGGCAGAAGGCTCTTATGAGTACCACGTCAATCGGCCGGTCAACTACATTTTGGAAGCAGATGCTGAAAAAAGGAAGTTTCTGGGGAAAACTCGTTTCTTTGAATCTGGATATCTTGAACGCGTCTCCGGTTCTGGAGAAGATCAGAGAATGGCACAATTGCGTTCAGTTACACAAAAAGCAGTTAGCTTGATTATCAGTGAATATGAACGCAAAGCCGGAAAAATTTTGCTGGTTGTCAACAGTTATGCGCAGGCGGCGGAAGTACAGCAGACACTGGATACCGCTTTGCGAAAAGCAAATTGTCCAGCACGTACTTGCCGTATGATCGCCGATGCCATTCATGCTCCCAGTGATGAAGACGTCATCCGGCGTGGAGAGGTCAGTCGTTTTGCGCAAATGAAAGCGGATATCCTGATTGCGCCTGCAATGGCAATTGAGCGCGGACACAACATTGTAGATGAATATGGACATTCTGCGCTTTCAGCTGTATTTTTCATGGTTCGTCCAATGGCTGTTCCAGACGACATTCAGCAAAAGGGTAGCAAACTGAACGGACTTGTAGAATCCCATTGCAAACGGGAGTCTCAAGAATCTCTATTTGCGTATAACAAACGGATTCGTCAATTTGCTACATGCCAATGGAACAAAATGAGTAAGACCAAAGCATTTGGCCTTACAGAGCTGAGTGAGGACGAAAGAAAAGATGTGGTTGCTACCCTTTTCGTGCTGATTTTACAGATTTTCGGCCGCTTGGCACGCGTTACGGATGTCAGTAAACCGGAACCGCATGTTTACTTTATTGACGGTGCATTTCGCAGCCGTCCTGAAAAAGCTGGAGATTTTGACTGTCTTTCTGAACTGGGGCAGTATCTGGAAAAGTTGATGACACAAAAAGAAAGTGCAGAAATTGCAAAATCGCTCTATGCCCCCTTCTACCAGTCTTACAGAAAGGATATTCCCTATGAACAATAAAATTTATCCGCTGGCGTTTACACTTACCCCGGAACAAAGCTGTAATCTGTATTACCTTGGATTTCCAAAGCGCTGGAAAGAGGTATTATTGGATATAGCACGCAAAAACAATCCGCGTTTAAAAGATGAATATGGTCTTCCTACATATGCGTTGAAAAGATTGGCAGAGAGCTGGATGAAGGGCGTGATTGACTTGGCGCCGCTGAAAAAAGATAGCGTTGATGACCGATGGCTCACTTCCTGTATTCCCTATACGGAGAAAGATATTCAGACTCTTTGTGAACTGATTAAAGTTTGGATAAAGGGGACGTATGTGACATTGCCCCGGGTTTCTCCTCTGGTCAAAAAATTGGCCTCTGATTTTTGTAAAGAAATCAATCCGGAGGCGTTTTTATCACTTCAAAGCAGCAGAACAGTCTGCCTCACTTTTAAAAATGGTACTGTAAGTGAGGAGGCATATCAGGCGGTACCGCTTTTGACGGTCAATCGGTTGTTGGGAAAGGAGATTACTCTGCATGGTCAAATACTTCGGCTGTGCTATGCTGCCAAAAATCAGTTGATCAGTCGTCCTCTGTCCGATCCGAATAGCCAGCATCAGTATTCTTTTGTATTTGATTTTTCGGTACAAACCACTCCGCCTCAGAGAAAGGCTCTGCTTTTATGTCAAATGAGCATTCGGAGGTGGGTTCCTGATACTTTGAAAAAAGATCGTACTCCTGTTTTGAAAGAAAATATCAATGCTCATATCAAAGTCGGAGAAGATAAATACTGCCAACTTCAGATCAAATATAACTACACCGCAAAAAAGGTGGATTGGAAAGAACAGGACAAGGCGTGTTATAACATTTGGGGATATGAGCCGTTGCCATCCGCTGAAGCCGTTATGATTGATCCAGCGGCATATGCGACCCATATTCTCCTCCCATATAAAAATGGTATGTGGGGAGTGAAGGAATCAAAAATAGGAACTGGTGTTTCTGTGGTGGATAAGGCTTCTTTGTACCAATCAATCTTTGGTTTGTTGCGAGAATATGATATGGTATGGGAACAGCCTGAGGCATTGCGTATCTCCAGCAGGGGACAAAATTTTTCATGTCTTCGCAATCCACAGGATTATTCGAATTCAGAAGAATTCCGTCAGTGGGCAAAGAAGTGCATTGAGACAGATGAAATCAATTTTGAAATTTATGGGTTATGGCAGGATCCTGTGCAACAAGAACTGCTGCGACAGATCCAGGCAAAGATTGAACAGGATTTTGGCCCCAATACTCCGGCGTCTTGCCTGAAAATTCGCTGTATATGTAAAGAGGTTGGAAACTTGGCTGATGCTATGCCGGATGATAGAAAAGAAACGAAAATCCGGTATTGTGATGAGATTGTGAATGCAATTGGTAAAACGGATGCCGTGACTGCATGTATTTTTGTCCTGCCTGGTCAAGATCAGTATCCCCAGGGAGATCCCAAGCAAGTACTGCGGAATGCATTTGCCCAAACAGGCCGCGTTGTGCAATTTATAACTCCAGAAGTAGGTGAAGGATACAGTAAAATTTCCAACGCGGTATATGATCTCTATCGTCAGCTGGGTGTTGTTACTTTGCTGGATCCGACTAAAGAGCTCCCGCCGCTGGTCAATATTCCCTGTATCGGGATGCATCTTTGTACACAGATTCATGGTATTGCCAATAAAGCGCGGTTTCTCCCACTTTATGTTACTGTCAATATTCCAGAGGGAAAGACAAGAGTTTATTGTGATGCCTTTTCCAAGCGGAGTGTTTCTTATAGAGAAGCCTGCCTGGAGATGGCCAAACTTTTCTGGAATAGCAATTTGGAGCAGCGTTGTGTCGATGCAAGTCGTGTACCTGCGAAGCAAAAACTTCTTGAACTGAGAAATTATTCTTACAACAAAGAGAAGGGTATTTTGTTGGTTGTACAGTCCGATGGGAATACACGTGCAGTATGGAGCGGGATTTCCGATAAAGAAATTGGAGGTTATGATGTAATAGAGCCATATTGTCCCACGGAGATCAATGTTGGAATGCCGAAAAATCCGTATAAAATATCTCTGCTGGATTCTGGTGTGAGAATCATGCGAATTCGAAGCAACCAGGAAGTTCCTGACTATTACACAGGTCTTAGTGAAAAATCCACTGAGGAACGACCGCAGCTGGCTGCTTCTTCCGGCATTTTTCAATATGGTGACATCTATTGGGGGATCCATGCAAAGCCGAATGATTCTCAATATACACGAAGCTTCAAATTTTCCAGAATCGATCATCCGAAGCAACGATTTGCTGAAAAAGATATGATAGAGCTGTATCCTCTGCAACTTCAGCCAGGTGATAAGGCGGAAAATTGGGCTTTCTATACCAATGCATTGCGCCATATTCCGATCCAATATAATCAGTCGCTGATTCTTCCCCTTCCCTTGCACTTGGCAGAAGGCCTGAAGGAATATCTGTTTGACGCATAAGCATAAGATGTGGGGTTGATTGACACTTGCCGGATACTGGAAATCAAGGTATACTGGACACAACATGGGTTGTTGTTTTATCGTTTATGCTCATACAGAAAGAGAGTTTCACATGTTATTTCCCGGCCTTTACGAACAAGTCATCAACACTGCCTTGAACCGTGAGCTTTCGGAGATCCCCGATGCTCGCAAATCAGTTGCGCCCATTGACAAGGCGGAGGCCTCCAAAGTGCTGGCGCAATATCTGGCAGATGTGGTGCAGAAGGGTCTGGAGAATGTTCTGGATAACGGAGGCAATATCACGGACCAGGTGGATCTTGCCAACCGGATTGTCAGCCTCATCGAACAGGAAACCAAAGAAGCTGCCTTTGCTTCGCTGGGTGTTGACCAGCGGGCAGAGCAGCTTCTTGCGCTTTTACGGGAGCAGGACCCACGCCTGGCAGTCGGCAGAACCGCTGCTGACCTGAGCCGGCCGGAGACCTCCATCGCCCAGAGCAGTCTGTTTACAGGGGCTATCCATGAGCCGCAGATGTACACGGAACTGAAAAAGGAAATCGTCTCTGCGGACCGCATTGATATGCTGGTGTCCTTCATCAAATGGAGTGGGTTGCGGCTGCTGATGGACGAGCTGCGGGAGTTTACCCAGAATGGAGGAGAACTGCGGATCATCACCACCTCCTACATGGGTGCCACCGATGTAAAGGCCATCGAGGAACTGCGGGCGCTGCCCAACACGAAAATCAAGGTCAGCTACGACACCAAACGCACCCGGCTTCACGCCAAGACCTATGTCTTTTACCGGAACACCGGTTTTACTACCGCCTATGTAGGATCTTCCAACCTGTCCAACGCCGCCATCTCCAGCGGGCTGGAGTGGAATGTGAAGGTCACCCACCGGGATTTGCCTGAGACTATCGACAAGATTGCCGCTACCTTTGAAAGCTACTGGAATTCCAGTGAGTTTGAGTACTATTCGGAGGATCAGAGGGAACGGCTGGCCCGGGCGCTGAAGGCAGAAAAGTACTATGACTCCAACAACGCAGTGTACACCATAGATATTGCGCCCTATTCCTACCAGCAGGAGATCCTGGACAAGCTGGAGGCGGAGCGCACGGTCCGGGGCTACACCCGAAACCTGGTGGTAGCTGCCACCGGCACCGGAAAGACGGTGATCTCTGCCCTGGACTACAAGCGGTTCCGGAAACAGAATCCAGGCAAACCCTGCCGATTGCTCTTTGTGGCTCATCGGGAGGAGATCCTGCGGCAGAGTCTGTATACCTTCCGGGCGGTTCTGAAAGATGCAAACTTCGGGGAACTGTTTGTGGGAAATAATCGTCCGGAGAGCATTGACCATCTGTTCATGTCCATTCAGACGTTTAATTCACAGGGGTTTGCTGAAAAAACGGCTTCGGATTTTTACGATTATATTGTTGTGGACGAGTTCCATCATGCGGCAGCGCCAACCTATCAGAAGCTGCTGGCTTACTACCAGCCCAAAATTCTGCTGGGCCTTACCGCTACGCCAGAGCGTATGGATGGTAAGAGTATACTGTCCTACTTTGGCAACCGCATTGCTGCAGAAATCCGGCTGCCTGAGGCCATTGACCGCAAGCTGCTGTGTCCCTTCCAATATTTCGGCGTCACCGACACAGTGGATCTGAACACCCTGAAATGGAGTGCCGGCGGCTATGACAAAAATGAGCTTTCCAATCTCTATACCCTCAGCGGTGCGGTGGCCAACCGTCGTGCCGATCTGGTGGTGTCCTCACTTCTCCGGTATGTGACCGACATTGATGAGGTCAAGGGTCTTGGTTTCTGCGTGTCCGTTGAGCATGCAGAGTTCATGTGCCGTTATTTTAATAGCCGTGGGATTCCCTCTATCTTCCTGACTGGAAAATCCTCCGATGAGGAGAGAAAAACCGCCAAAGGACGTCTGGTCAGCGGAGAGGTCCGCTTCATCTTCGTTGTGGACATCTACAACGAGGGTGTGGATATTCCGGAGGTCAATACTGTGCTGTTCCTGCGTCCCACTGAATCTCTGACAATTTTTCTCCAGCAGCTGGGCCGAGGGCTTCGGCTTGCGGAGGGGAAGGATTGTCTGACGGTGCTGGACTTCATCGGTCAGGCCAACAAATGCTACAACTTTGAGGATAAGTTTGCGGCTCTGCTGAGCAATACCACTCGCAGTGTGACCCGGGAGATCAAGGAGGGCTTTGTCTCCGCTCCTAAGGGGTGCTATATTCAACTGGAAAAGAAAGCTGCCCGGTATATTCTGGACAACATCCGTGCTTCCTATGGCAATACCGCTGGACTGGTGTCCCGTGCGGCCAGCTTTACGGAAGACAGCGGGCTGGAGCTGACTCTGGCAAACTTCCTGGACTATTACCATCTGGACCCCAGGGCCATTTACAAATTTTCCTCCTTCTCCCGGATCTGTGCCCGGGCGGATGTAACTCCGGATTTCAGTGAACTTTTGGAGGAGATTCTTACCAAAGCCTTTGGCCGGTTGGCTGTGGTGGATTCCCGGCGTTGGATTCGCTTTTTGCTGGACCTGCTGCCCCGCTTGGACAATGTGGACTTTTCGGCGCTGAGTGAGCTGGAACAGCGGATGCTTCAGATGTTCTATGTGACAGTCTGGGGCAAGGCAGCCGAGAGCTGGAAATCGGATGAGGTGCTGGACAACCTGTATGCCCTTTCGGACAGTCCTGTGCTACTGGGTGAACTTCTGGATCTGCTCCGCTATCGGTACGAACAGATTGATTTCATTGATGAGCCGGTGGATCTGGGCTTTGACTGCCCGTTGGATCTCCACTGCACCTATACCCGTGACCAGCTGCTGGTGGCGCTGGACTTTATGAAACCGGCAACGGTGCGGGAAGGCGTCAAGTGGCTGCCGGAAAAGCAATTGGATGTGTTCTTTGTGACGCTGAATAAAGCGGACAAGGACTACTCACCCACCACCATGTATAACGACTACTCCATCAACGAGAGTCTGTTCCACTGGCAGAGCCAGAGCACCACAGCGGCAGACTCTCCCACTGGACAGCGGTATATCCATCACCGGGAGAGGGGAAGCAAAGTGCTGCTGTTTGTCCGAGAGTTCAAAGCAGACCGGATTACAGGTGGCGCGGAAGCCTACACCTTCCTGGGAACCGCGAATTATGTAAAACACGAGGGGAGCCGGCCCATGAATATCACATGGCAGCTGGATCGACCAATTCCGGCGAAGTTCCTCAAGAAAACAAATAAATTGGTGGTGGGATAAGAAAGGAGTTGCGATGGACAAGATTGCGTATCAGTTCGAAAATGAATTGAAAGATAAAATGTTCCGTGCAAAAAAGGAATGCCGATATAATCCAACCCGTTTTAACCAGATGATTTCGCAATATGGCGGTGTGGGAACTGCGAAACGGCTCATCGCCAATGGAATAGCTACCGGAAATCCATCTGATGGGTATACGACCTTGTATCTCTGTGGACGATTGGATTTGACGATGGAGCAATCTGTATGTAAGTTGGAGTATCAAAGCTTATTTACGACAGAAGAAATCCATTACTGTAAGCGGCTTTTGGAGGCAAAATAATGGTTCAGACAGTAACCGAAGTAGTAGCAGCCCTGATCTGGGACGGGGATAAATTCATGATCTGCCAGCGCCCGGCTCACAAGGCCAGAGGGCTTTTGTGGGAGTTTGTAGGCGGCAAGGTGGAACCCGGAGAAACAAAGGAACAGGCTCTGATCCGGGAATGCCAGGAGGAATTGGCAGTGACGCTGGAAGTGGGCGATGTGTTTATGGATGTAGTCCATGAGTACCCCGATCTGACAGTTCATCTGACACTGTTCCACGCGAGGATCGCCGAGGGCGTTCCCCAGAAGCTGGAGCATAACGACATCCGTTGGATCACGGTAGATGAGATTGACGGGTATGCGTTCTGCCCGGCGGATGAGGAGATTCTGAGGAGGCTGAAGGATGCCTACTAAAACCTATCATAAACTGGTGCGCGACCGGATTCCGGAAATCATTGAAGCAGATGGGAAGATCTGCATCTGTGAAACTCTTTCTGATGCGGATTATATCGACCTCCTGGATCAGAAGCTGAACGAGGAACTGGCTGAGTACCAGGAGAGTAAATCCCTGGAGGAGCTGGCCGACCTTCTGGAAGTTATGCAGGCAGTAGTAAAAGCCCGGGGCTGGACACTGGAAGAACTGGAACAGCTGCGGTCAGACAAAGCTGCCAGGCGAGGTGGGTTTGAGAAGAAGATTTTGTTAAAAGAAATATTGGAGGGCTGAAATGCCAAATACAAACTGGTCTGAACTATCCCATCTCCAGTTGGGGCGCTATGCAGAGTACTATGCCAAAATGGAGTTTGCTTCCTATGGATATGATGTTTACACCTCTGAGGTAGATGATCATGGAGTGGACTTTGTAGCAAGAAATCCAGTGGATGGTCAATATTATGAAATCCAAGTGAAGTCTATCCGTAACTGGGGATATGTCTTTGTTCCAAAAGATAAAATGAAAATTAGCTCAACGAGGCTGGTTTTTTTACTTCGATTTACGGACGGCAATTTACCTGACTGCTATGTGGTTCCGTCTACGGCATGGGCTGCACCCAATGCACTTCTTGTTGACCGAAACTATGAGAAACCTGGGCAAACAAGTAAACCTGAGTGGGGGATTAATTTTTCTAAAAAGAATTTATCGCTTCTTGAACCATATAGAGAAGAACAATATTTTCATTCCGCAAAGGTGAGGTGATCTCTATGCCTATCTACCGCTCTGCCTCCGGCAGCAGCGCCGAGGATCTCTTTATCGAGCTGTTCTCCGACACCTTCGGCGCCGAGAAAGCCGGCTATCTCTACTCCCAGTATCCCTTCTCTGACATCTATCAGAACAGCCGGTTTGCGGACTTTCTCATTGAAAACGGCGGACGGAAGGTGGCTATTGAAATTGACGACGAGGCTTCCCATAACCCTAGGTTGATCTCCCAGAACAAGTTCTATGATGACCTGCTCAAGCAGAACAGTATGATCTATCTGGGGTGGGACGTGTACCGCTGGGCAGTACGGCAGATGCAGCAGCAGCCCGAGACTGTCAAGGACGAGCTGCGGGTCTTTCTGGGCCAGCACCCCAGCTTCCGGGAGATCGAGGACTATCTCCCCACCCAGCGGGGCAAATCCCTGGACGGCTCTCAGCTGGAGCTGAAGGAACATCAGAAACAGGCTCTGGCGGCGCTGGAGGAGATGCGCCGCAATTTTGAGACCATCGCCCTGCTCTACCACGCCACCGGAACCGGCAAAACGGTGACCGCTGTTATGGACGCCAAACACTTCGGCAAACGAACGCTGTTCCTGGCTCATACGGTGGAGCTGGTGGATCAGGCTGTCAAAACATTCCGGGAACTGTGGCCGCAGGTCACTGTAGGCCGCTACGCAGAGAATGTGAAGCAGACAGATGCCTTTGTGGTCTGCGGCAGCATCCAAAGCGTGGCGTTGAACCTGGATCGGTTCAGGCCGGATGATTTTGGCTACATCATTGTGGACGAGGCTCATCATGCCTCCGCCGATACATACCAGAAGGTGCTGTCCTACTTTACGCCGGAATTTACCCTGGGACTGACCGCTACGCCGGAACGGGCCGATGACAAGAACATTCTGGACATCTTCAAGAACACCGCCCACAAGCTGGACATTCAGACCGCTGTGGAGATCGGCGAGCTGGTGCCGGTGCGGTGCATCCGCATCCATACCAACATCGATCTGACCAAGGTGCGATACAACAGCGTCCAGTACAACATCCGGGATCTGGAGAGCAAGATCTATGTGCCGGAGCGCAACCAGCTCATTGTGGACACCTGGCTGCAGTATGTAAAGAACAAGCGGACTGTTATCTTCTGTGCCTCGGTCAAACACGCCCAGGAGATCGCCGGGCGGCTTCGCGATGCCGGTGTGACAGCCGAGGCCGTGTCCGGTGAGATCAAGGCCAGTGACCGCCGGGAGGTGTTGGCCCGGTTTGAAAAGGGCGAGATCAAGGTGCTGTGTGCCTGCGATCTGCTCAACGAGGGTTGGGACTGCCCGGCTACCGAAGTTCTGTTCATGGCCCGACCCACCATGTCAAAGGTGCTCTATACCCAGCAGCTGGGCCGCGGCATGCGGCTGTCCCCCGGCAAGGAGAGCCTGATGGTGTTTGACTTCGTGGACAATGCCAGCCAGTACAATATGCCTTACTCCATGCACCGGCTGTTCCGGCTGAAAGAGTACAAGCCCGGTGCCCTGGTATTGGGCACAAAGCAGCAGAAAACCGCCGAACAGGATCTCTACAACCGGGGCGAGCGTCCAGAGGCCCTCATCGACTGGCCGGTGGACGCCCTGGACTACGAGCTGGTGGATATTTTCAACTGGCAGGAGGAAGCAGCCGGAATGATCTCCCAGATGGAGTTTGTCCGCCGGGTGGATGTGCAGACCGAGACCATCGAACGGTATGTCCGGGAGGGCCTGCTGGTGCCTGATCTGGTAGTCCCCACGAGCGAGCATCGGACCTTCAAGTATTTCAAAGAGGAGACCCTCCGGAAGTATGCCGAGCAGTACGGCTGGACACTCATTGACGACTCCAACCGCAAGGATTTATTTCTGGAGATGGTACGGCAGATGGACATGAGCTATTCCTACAAGCCGGTGCTCCTCAAGGCAGTGCTGTTATATGCTGATGATAAGGGCCGGGTGAAGCTCAGCGATATTGCAGCCTACTTCCGGGAGTTCTACGAGGCTCGCCGGACAGCCGGGCTGACAGTGGAGAAGTCCAACAGTCTCTATGCCAAAGGCGGCTACACCGATGCCCAGGCCCAGCGGAATATCCTGTCCAACCCCTTCAAACGGTTTGAGGATATGCAGATGCTCCATCACACCAAGACTCTGGGTGTGATCCAGGTGGATGAGTCGGTCTGGAATAAGCTGACCCCGGAAGAAAAACAGGAAATCGAGCAGATCTGCAATGAAAAGCTGGAGCAGTACTATCGGCGTTTGGAAAAACACCCGCTGCGTGAATGAGAAGCGATACCATAATCCGTAAAAAATCCTTCAGCACGCTGGAGGCTGAAAGGGGGACGAAGCGAAAGGCAAATGCCGTCTGCGTCCCTAAAAACTAAATCTGTAATCTCAGACCAGGAGCGTCTGCCTACGGGCAGGCGCTCTTGTTTTATATCAGAACGATGTCGTACTGCTGCGTACCTGGATGAGAGGTGAGGGCTTTATTGGCAGCTCCCGAAAAGCCGGGACGCGAGAGCAAACAGGCAAAGTCAGGGAGGTGAGAGCAATGTGCAGGTGAATCCCTCTGCCGGCGATATGGCAGAAAGAACATGCATGCATCAGACAGAAAAATTGTCAGGAGGTATTTTATGGGGTTTCAGAAGTGGCCGAAGAGGGAACCGCTCAAGCACTTTTTCCCGGTTCCCAATGAAATTTTTATCCTGGGGCTGAGCCCTGGAGAGATCGCTGTCTACTGTTATCTGCTGCGGACAGAGGACCGGCAGACCTTCCAGTGCTATCCCAGCTACGAGGCCATCGGCAAGGCGGTGGGTGTGAGCAAAAACACTGTCGCCAAATATGTCCGCAGCCTGGAGGAGAAGAGGCTCATCCGTACCGAGCCGACTGTGGTGCGCAGCAAAGACGGCAGGCTGCTCAATGGAAATCTGCTCTACACCATCTGCCCCATCCAGGCGGCGGTCGAGGCATTCTATGAGCGGCAGCTGAGTATGGCAGGGCGGCAGCATATAGCTCCGCTGAATCAGAAAGGAGGTGAAATGGTATGCTGACCAGTCTGATGGAAGAACTGATCCGGCGGGATCTGATGCTGTCGACGATGCGTACGGTGGACACCAGGCGGTATATCGTCAGCAGTTGGAACCGGACCCATCCGGAGCCCATTGATGAAAACGCTGTGGCGCTCTTTCTCTGCGATGAGCTGGCCCGAACCGGCGGCGATACGCTGCACATGACCCAGGAGCAGGTCGCCCGGGTGCTGCAGGTCTCCCAGGTGCAGGTCTCCCGAATCGAGAAAAAGGCCGTCACGAATCTGCGCGCGCTGCTGCAAAGTG
>ERZ827528.2276-NODE-2276-length-17919-cov-2.778045_pt1 | contig 17919 bp, 22 predicted proteins | sample MGYA00519768_ERZ827528 | MGnify/ENA primary metagenome ERZ827528 (study PRJEB31778, sample SAMEA3449343) | human gut metagenome | biome: human gut; feature: human-associated habitat; material: faeces | place: United Kingdom | collected 2010/2012 ...
GAATTGCCAAGGAGCCGATGAATGCGGCATCCATCACCGCGTTTTCACCATCAAAATACCCGATGGGCGTTCCGCCCTGCCGGATGAGATCTTTCCTGTTCATTGGTAACTCCTCCTTTATACTCATAGCTTCCCAAAGTGGGATTGTAGGCCAGGCCGAAATCGGACGCTTTGGCCCCCAGGATATCCAGGGCTTTTTCAATAGCCGCCCGGCTTCCCGGAGCAGGGATAAATTCGATCAGCGCCTCGCCATCCCGGTACTGCGCCGCACCCACCAGGCTGCCCACGTCTTCGCTGGCCCACAGGTAATCCAGATAGAGGTCTTTGAACACCAACGACAGCTTGCGGATCAGTTCCCTTACATCCCGATCCGCGGTCTGAAAGCGGACGGAGGTTCCTCCATCGTACTCCCTGGCGCTTTTCTGTGGGCGCAGGGTATTCTGATCCACTCCCCAGTTCTGCAGGCACCAGCCCCGGGAACAGTTTTCTTCTCCGTATTTCGCCAGAAGATCCAGATTGGTTGGCTGACGATAGACCCAGGGCGGCATAGGGGTGATCCGACCCAAGTCCACCGCCCCCCGCCCATACCGCCGGTCCGCGATAAAATCAAAAAGGGCAGCAGCCTGTGCGCTGCCGCTCTGGACATGGAGGATATTCTGAACAATCGGCATATGCTCCTCCTTTCTTTTGAAATATAGGTTGTATTTATCCTATATTTAGCGTATACTATCCTTGAGGTGATCTTTATGATGATTGATACCAGTGCGCTGGTTGCCATGACCGAAGCGAATCAGAATTTTTCCAGGGTAGCTCGTCTGGTGGATGAGCAGGGAGCCGCAGTGATCCTGAAAAACAATAAGCCCCGGTATGCCGTTGTGGACTTTTCCGAATATGACAGTTTCCAGGCATATCGCCGTTCTTTGGTGGAACAGACCGCGGATCGGTTGATAGAGGAAAATCTCGAAGCGTTTCGGGAACTGGCAAAATGATTCCCGCCGGCGCTTTCGGAATGTTGTATTTGCCTGCCATTTACGGTATACTGTTTTTAGAAAAGCTATGGAAAGGGGGATATCCGTATGTGCAGCCAGGCCAATCTGCATCAGCTTCTGTCTGAGGTGCTTGCCCATGCCCAGGATTGCTTTGGCAGCAATCTGGATGGGGTCATCCTGTATGGTTCTCACGCCCGCGGGGATGCGGATGAGGAATCGGATGTGGACATCATGATCCTGGTCCGGCAGCCTGCGGAACAGCTGGCGCGACAGCGCCGGGAATGGAGCCGGTTCGGCACCGGCCTGGATTTGAAATATGAGGTTTTTACCTCCCTCAAGCTGCAGGACGCGGACACATTCTATGCCTGGCAGGATACCTTGCCCTTCTTCCGAAATGTGACAAAAGAGGGGGTCCGGATCAGTGCTTGAACCATCGAGACAGGCCCTCTCCCAATACAGGCTTTCAAAAGCGGAGGAGTGCTACATTGCCGCCAAATGCCTTCTGGACGACGGCCTTTACACTGACAGCGCCAACCGCTCCTACTACGCCATCTTTCACGCTGTGCGGGCACTGCTTGCGTTGGAAGGCGTGGATTTCAAAAAGCATTCCGGCGTTATTTCCCACTTCCAGCAGCACTATATCAAGACGGGAATGTTTGACCGGGAATATTCCGATGTGGTCCGGGACGCTTTCAGCATCCGTCAAAACTGCGATTATGAAGATTTCTTTATCATCTCCCGGGAGGATGTCGTTCAGCAGCTGGCAGACGCAAGGCGTTTTCTGGATACAGTCACAACCTATCTGAACTCCCAAAAATAGGGGCAGCGGCGGGGGAATCCCGCCGCTGCTTTTTTGCGTTAAACGCCCGTCTTGGGCAGATCCCCCTTGGGCTTGCCCCAGACTACCGTAATCCAGGTATCCTTGGCGACGATCCACTCCTCTCCGATGCGGCCTCCCACATCGGTACGGTTGATGATCCGGTACCCATCATCCAGGTTTGCCAGTGTCGTCACATAGAGGACCGGCCCGCTCTCCTCATGGAATCCGGCCTGAACCGTACCGAAATTGAAGCGGATCTCGGTGACATATTCACCGGCTGCCAGATTTAGTGCTTCTCTGCCGCAGTCCAGTGTATGGCTGGTTTTGCTGGAAAGTCCATCCTCCAGCGTCTTCCAACCACTCTTTTTGTTGGTTTTGTATTCCACCGAGTAGGTGAGCCGCTCCGACCAGGTGCCGGTGATGATCTTACCCAGCCGCACTTCCGAAGGCAGCTTGTCATGCCAATAGAAATCGTCCAGCGGCACATTGGAATCATTGCGGATCTCAGAGAACTCATAGGACATGATGTCCCCGGTCAGTACCTCCACATTGCCCCGTTTTTCCACGGTCACGTTTACATCGACACTTTCATTGAGCACCTCAAAGCGTACCAGGTCATCTGCCACCTTGAGTGTGGCATAGAACACCTTGCTGTCCGTCCGGTAGTATTCCGGGCTGGAGGTCTCCTTGATGGCATAAGTGTTCAGCGGGAGCGGTTTGCTGGTGGCTACGCCGTTTTCGGTGACGATCACGTCCACCACTTCCAGCTTGTCGTTGTAAATGGTAAACTCGGCTCCATCCAGGAGGGACCCTGCTTTGTCCTTGGTAATGGGGTTATCGTCCGCTGCCTTTTTGACGATCTGGATCTGTCCCCGCATCGGGCGGTTCTCCACGGTAATCTCAGTGGTTTCCCCGGCCTTCAGCTCAACAGTGCGAATGGTCGGGTCGACCACATAGCCATCACACTTGATCTCCTTCAGTTTGTACTTGCCTTCCGGCAGTTCCCTCGGGAACTCGATGATACCATTCTGATTGGTCACATACTCGCCAAGCAAATTGTTTTTGGCGTCATAGAGGTTGAACACCGCCCCATAAATGGGTTCCTTTGTCTCCGCGTCGATCTTAATGAGCCGCAGGGTGGCAAGCGGCTCATTGAGCAGTTCCACTGTACTGGCCTGACCCCAGGCCAGGGTAACCTCATGGACTGTTTCATCCAGTTGGTATCCCGGCAAGGTCTCCACCTCCTGCAGATAAAGGGTTTCGCCTCCATCCACACCGGAGAGCACGATCTGTCCCAGGCTATTGGTACTGTAGGTTCCCACCTCCCGGTGGAACTTGTCATAGACCCGGATCTTTACTCCCTCCATCGGCTGTTTGGTATCCGCGTCCAGCTTGACAATTTTGAGCGTCGGCCAGGGCTGGTTGCGCCATTCCATGATGTTCAGCTTTCCGGATTCCAGTTTCATGGTTCTGGGGGTAGGATCAGGCTTGTATCCATCCGCCGGCTGAATCTCAGTTACCCGTACCCAGATCTCCTCCTGATCGGAGATGTTGATGACACCTGCGTCATCAGTGTAAAAGGTTCCAATGGTCCGGCCATCGATCTCCTCGATATAGAATCCTACATCGGGGATGGGTTCGCCCGTAACGTCATCCACCTTGCGGATCTGCAGCCCGGTGCGGGGCTGATTGACAAACTCCACCATGGCGGTGGCTTCGTACTTCAGCTCCACCAGTTTTGCTTCACCTGTGGCGATATAGGCAGGGTTTGCCCGCACTTCAGTCACCAGGTACCAGCCCGGAACAACATCCTTTCCAGTGACCACTGCCATACCATTTTCACCGGTTGTAAACTCTCCCACCATCCGTCCGTCCGAATGACGCACCTCAAAAACAGTGTCCGGGATCGGTTCGCCGGTGACAGCATCCTTCTTGGAGATAATCAGAGGATTCTCCGGGGTGTTTTTCACCTTCAGAACCGGATTTTCGGCAGCATCCAGCTTGATCTCATGGACAGTTTCATCCAGAAGGTACCCAGGCAACGTCCTTTTTTCTTTTACTTCATAAATTTGACCGGGCTCCAAGGGTTCAACAACGACCTTTCCGCTTGCGTCAGTTGTAAAGTCTCCAAGGCTTTTCCCATTTTTGATGGAAACCTCAAAAACCACCCCTTCCATTGGCTGGAGGGTCACGCTGTCAATTTTCTCAATGGTGATCATGGATTTTTTGTCGTTGGGGACATCCAAAGTTTTATGTTCGCCCTTGGCAACTGTCACATCATAGGTGTTTTTCTCAGCCATAACGTAACCTTCCGGCGGGAACAATTCCTCTGCCACCAGTGCGCCCTCATATGGAAGCGAGATCCGGATCTCACCGTTCCGGTCAGTGGTCTGCGTCCATACCTGAGCGGATACATGGGGGTCCGCATACCGGATGCGGAAGGTTGCACCCTCCAATGCAATATCCCGGTTTCCTGTTTCATGCTTGTAAATGGTAAGGCTGCAAGGCATGGCGGTGTTGGTGAACGTCATGGTGGTTTCCCGGTCGCCGGCAATAAAATCGGTAAACTCCTCCACCTGGGGATCGCTTTCCGTTTCCGCGGAAGAAGAGGATTCCGATTCTGCCACTACCTCACCACTCTCAATCTCGATGACTGTACTGGAAGTCGTTTCAGTGACAATGGTCACCGTCCAGGTTTCTACATGGGTGACACGGGTATAGGTTGGGGCAACCACCGCTGTCTGAGGAGTGGGGTCCAGGAGGTATCCTGCCGGGGCCTTGACCTCAGTTACCGTTACAGTGGCCGGATCGTGGTTATCTTTAGGGTGGGTCCAGGTAAAAAGCCTCGCTCCGTTGTCCACTTCCCAATTTTCTACTGTCGTGTGGGTACCGTCTGAGAACGCTACATCAATGTCAAACAGCGCGCCATCCAGACTTTTATCATTCTCGTCGTGTTTACGGATCGTGATTTGGCCTATGGCGTCGCTGTATTCATAGGTTTTCCGGTTCCGAACCTCTGTTTCAGTCTGGGTGTCGGTTTTCACCTCGATGTGGTACTTATCTTCCGGATAATCATCGGGGTCGATCTCCGGATCTGGGTCAGGATCGGGACCTTCCTCTGTGTTGTAGGTAATCAGATCCTGAGTGCCGCCGGTCCAGGAGAGATAGTTGTACTTGATATTGCTGGTATCAGCATCCCCATTGAAGATTTCGTCTGCGGAGGATGCGCCGGGACAGCCGCCCCAGGATCTGACGGAGGTACCCATGATATGAGCCCAGATCGCTGCCTGTGCCGCGGCATAGTCTTCATTGCTCTTACCGGATTTGTCATAGTTGGCAAGGATCTGCTTGATGGCGGAGTCATTGCCTTCCCCGGACTGAATATAGTCACCTGACGGGACCTCCCCATTCCATTCGCCGCAGAAAGCGATTTCTCCGTTCAGATAAATTTTGGGCATAGGGCTGCCCAGGTATGCTCCATTGGCAAATTCCAGCTGGCCTCCGCTCCACGTGATCATGGAGTAGGAAGGTGAGGCCGAAGATGCCCGGGCAGATCGGGATTGCTGCATAGTCATGTCTGCCGCTCCCATTGCCGCCTGCTGGTATTGCTGCAGCCAGTGTACCGTAGCGTCATCTTCCTGAGAGGTCAAAGAGCTTTCCTCGTTGGACGCTCCAATCGTAGGTTCAGAAGCAGGCTCCTCCACCGGTGTCTGCCCGTCATCAGAGTCTGCGCTGTCGGCATTGTTTTCGTCCGGATTCTTTTCTTCTTCTGCATCCTGCTCCGTTTCCCCTTGGGCGGTTTCATCGGCAGAAGTCTCCTTTTCATCTTCGCCAGAGATGCCGGGCGATGTTTCGGTTTCACCTTCTTCCGGATCTGCCGGAGGGCTGATTATGACCGTTTCTTCTTCCTCCTCATCAGAGGCGGGGCCACTGTCTGAAATCTGCTGGGGAGCAAGCAGGCCCGCCGTATCTGCTGTGTTTGCGGCAAATGCCTGGGTGGGCATGACGCCCAGCAGCATGACAACGGAAAGGGCCATGGCAAGAATACGCTTTGCTTTCTTCCTCATAGTGCGCTTCCTTTCTTGTTAAAATAAAAATAGGTCCCCTTTCGGGGACCCGGTCCGCTTGATGTTTTCGATTTGTATTTACCGGCAGAAGAGCATACACCAGTAGGTGATGCCATCGGAGCCCTGCCAGCAGGCAATTCCCGCACTGTGATACCGCTCCGCAAGGATCATATCCCGGTGCCCTGGTGAATCCAGCCAGGACGACACCGCAATTTCTGGTGTAGACGCCCGGCGGTTGATGATTTCGCCATAGGCGTAGGTTCGGGAGATCCGACTCCCATCCGGTCTGGTGTGGCTGTACAGCTCCTCCAGTTCAGGAACCCGTATCTTCGCCAGTTCCATTGCCTCCCCATTGACCGTTAGCTCATGCAGGCCATTCTCCACCCGAGCCTCGTTGATGAGATCAAAGGCTTCCTGTATAAGCGCATCAGCATCAACCTGTTCCGGCTCTGCTGCTGGCGGCGTATCCTGGGACTGCTGTGTTTTTTCTTCCTCAGTGCCGTACAGCTTCCGGTAGTCGTTAAACGCCTCCGCCAACCAGAACTCCCATTGGGTCCCATCAGCAGGCTCTCCTTGGGACAAGTCCTTTACCACATCAGCAGGGATACTGCCCAGTACCTCTCCATTTTCTCCGTAAAAATACCATACTGTGATGGGCCAATCCTTTCCGGCTGCAAAGACAGCGGGGGTATCCCAGTCCTGGATGTCAACAGGCAGTCCTTCCATCTCAGCGGATACAGCATAAGCGGTGACAGTACAGGCTGCAGCCACAACAGCTGCAGCTATGGCGATCAGTCTCTTTTTCATCTCAGAAAACCTCCCTTCGCCACAAAGAATACCAGCACTGTTCCCCGAAAGCTATCACCAAAACTACCGAAACTTTAGCCTCTCTCTTGTTCGGTAAGAACACACAGATCTGTTTCAATATCGTCCTCGGTGGCTTCGCTCAGATCCAGTCGCACCAATTCAATCACTTTCTGGGGAGGCGGCGGTTCACCACCTGCCGCTTTCCAGCCAGCTATAAAGGCAATGCGAACCATAGAAAACAGGGCATTGGACGCCTGATCATATTCTCTGCGTTCCAAAAAATCTGAGAAGGCTTTCTCAAAATCATCAGGATACACTTTCCATCACCCCCTGTCGAATTTTCACTATAAGCGTATCATCACGCTTGCTATTAGTCAATAGTAAAACCAACCAACAGTATGTGAGCATAATGGTACACTATGAGCAAGGTGGTGGTTCAATGATCGTTTCTTTTTCCCATACTCTGAAAGAATTGCGGGAGGCAAGAGGTTTTTCCCAGCGTCAATTAGCAGATAAAATCGGCGTATCTCCTTCCATGATCGGCTTATACGAAACTGGGGAGCGAATGCCCTCCTTTGAGACACTTCTGCGTATCCGCAGGCTCTTTGGTGTTTCAGCAGATTTCCTGCTGGGCGAAGAGGACAGCGGCTTCCAGTCTGCGGATTTGACCGGGTTAACACCCGATCAAATCAAGGCAGTTTCTGAAATTATTGAACAATTCCGCCGAGCAAACGGACATGCGTAGAACACGATGAACCTACCCTTTTGGCATACCATTACGATCTATTGACATAATAGCATTGATTATGCTAATTAGCAACTCTATTTCCCAATTGGCAATACTAATTCTATAAAATTGGGACAGTGGGGAGTGATGTCAATGATCGAAATATTTGCTGAAAGATTATCTGCCTTGAGAAAAGCGGAAGGGCTGTCCGTAAACGAGTTGGGGAAAAGAGTTCACATATCCAGCAGTATGATCAGCCGCTATGAAGCAGGGGAGCGGCTTCCGTCTTACAAAGCGTTGATCAAATTCGCCGCATATTTTAAGGTTACAACGGATTTCCTTCTGGGCGTTGAAACTTCATCGGAAACACGCTCAAAAATCACAATTGATGTAACCGGACTCTATCCCCGTCAAATAGAAGCTGTCCGAATGATTGTAGAACAATGTAAAGATATGAACGGTGTCGAGAGTTGACACCGTTTTTTATTTCTGCGTTGCCTGCACCATCAGACGCATATTCGGTTTTCCAGTGATGCAGGTAATCATAGTGATCCGGTTGAGACCATCCTCATACCGCATCAGATAGCTCCAGTCATCCTGCGCGATCTCTTTCTTTTCTGTTACCTGATACTCACGCTCCCCCTGTGCTGTTTTATAGGTGAGGCTGTCCCCCAGTTCCAGCAGGTGCAGGTCGCCAAAATAGGCTGCTGCCCCTGCAGGCGCCACATTGTGGCTGCTGAGACCGATATTTCCATCCCAGGCGGAGGTGATGGCAAAATGGGCAATTCCCTTGGTCATACTTTCCATCTCGCCGCCATGCTGAGCCGTTTCATAGACCGGCGCTGTGAGATTGATCTTGGGAATCACCAGGGTTCCAATGGTTCCGTCCTCCAGTGTGATTTCTTCCGGAAGGGTAAAGGTCTCAGTAGAAAGGGGAACGGCTTCTTCCCACACTGTTTCCGGCTGATCGGTCCGGATCAGTTGGTTGCTGTCGCTAACGCTTTCATCCATTTCCGCTGCCGATGAGCCGATGACCACGACCCCATCTTCCGAGGTATAAGCCCGGTTCTTATCCAGATCAAAGGTCACCTGGCTCTCAGCGGGCGGGTCTGCGATGGTGTGTTTGGAAGCCTCGTATGTCTGGTTCGCCTGCCATACTGCCGCTCCGATCACCAGAGCCGCCAGGGGCAGACCGATCAGGAACCACTTGCCGGACTGGTTCCAAAGATTCTTCATCCATTCTTTCATCGTTCATCATCCTCCAATCCACGATCCATTTCATCGAGCAGATCCGGCAGATCCATTGGCGGACGCCCACTGTAGGGGTCGTTCTGTCTGCGGGAATTCTCACGTTCCTTCATGGACTCTTTACCCCTCCGGATCAGCCAGATCACCCCATACACAGCTCCAGCTGCCAATCCAATTCCAACGAATAGCACCAGTACAGCCTGCCAATTAATCGGACTGCTGCCGGAAAACAGGCCGGCAGAGGGAACTTCCTCATAGACGATACTCACCATCTTGCTGCCCTGCGTAGTGCGGATGGCCTCCCCGGTATAGTCCGCGCTCACAAGGTATCCGTCTGCTTTGCTGCCCCAGGCGGTCCCGGTATAGGTCGCTGTGGCTCGAAAAAGGGAGGGAACCTCGCTGTTGTCAGCGGCACTGGCCATAGGAGTCCACTGGACATCTGCCAGGGACAGTGTCACGCCATTTTTCTCCGCTGTCTTGGGAATATAGTAAGGGTCGTTCCGGTCAAGTCCGGTATATTCCCGGGTGTCCTTCAGGGTATAGGCATAGCTCTGGGTTCCATCGGCTTTGGAGCGGATCGAATCCTGATCCAGGGTCAGCGTCCCGGTAAATCCATCCTCACTGTACTCCAGTGTGGGAGAGAGCAGGGAAAGCAGCTCCTCGTTCTCATCCGTTTCTGCCGATGTGGTTACTGTCTTTGACACCTCCTTTCGTTCCGTCTCACCGGGTAGTTCCCGGCAAAGAATATCGGAAACCTGATAGGAGATCCCCCGGCGGATCAGCCCTTCCTCGAGGAGCGTCTGGGGGTCTGTATCCTGCGGCACAAGGAAGGTTTTGACCAGCAGCTGGGCATCGCCGTCCTGCAGGGTCTGTACTTGGATGGGGTAGCAGCCCCCTGTCTGAAATCTGGTTTCCGTTTCATCTTTCTTCTCCTCTCTGGGTGTAATATCGGTAATGGTAATGCTGGTTTCTCCGTTTTCTCCGGTCCCCACCACGGTCTGAGGCTCCTGGGCAAACGCGGTTGTCCCCATAGAAAGCATCAGGGTGCAGGCCAGCAGCGCGCCGATTTGTCTTTTCATATAAATCCTCCCTTCACAACGAAAGCTGGGGTTCCTGGGCCGATGGCCGCAGCTGCTCCAGCTTTTCCTTTGCCCAATCGGGCAGGTATTCCTCTTTGAGAACGCCAATCAGTTGGTTCCTGTTCCAACTTGTGATTTCATCATCCCATAAACAGATGCACCGTACCGCGTTGTCTTTCCAATCCTCCAATGCCAACCACAGCTGATTTCCACGGCTCCAATAGCCGCCTCGCAGAATATCAGGTGAAAGAACCAATACTTTTGCTTCACAGCTTTGTGAAGCAAAAGAGTCTGCTTCGCACTGCTCTATGCCAAACAGACCGGATCTTTGAAGAACCTCTCGATATTCTGAAACAAATCCATTCAGAACCGCAGGGTGACTCTCCACTATATACTGAATGACACGGTCTTCATTGGGAACAGGAAACTGCGCAGCCCACGCCCGGTTTTGGGAAGAAAACCGGCCATCCCAGTTCTTTTGCTGCAAGGTATTGGCAAGAACCCAAGCAATCCGCAAAAATCCAAAATCCCGAATCATCGGCTCGATACAATCAAACCGCATATGCATCCCATCAAAGTCCCTGCGTATGGCCTCCTCAATGGCATTTTTGCATCTGATATTTTCCCGCAGGCTCTCCCTCCACAGGCTGATCTGATTCCTTCGCCTTGCCTCAGCCAGCGATCCCCGGTAGAGATAAGGGTAATCCTTCACTGTTTTTCCTCCTCCCGAAGGGAATTCAAAAGCCGGGCAGCCAGTTCCATCTGGCTTTCCCGGCTCATAGCGGATGCGGCAGCGTGGACAAAAGCCTCCACAGCTTCCGGGGATTTATCCCCCATTTCAATGAGATGGACCTTCTTGATCTGAACCCCGTCTTTGACCGGGATCAGCTTGATGATATCCCCCCGCTGGATCTCCATTTCATTCTGGAGTTCCCTGGGCAGATAGATCCGCCCATTCTTTCCCAACACCTTATAGACCGACTGACTCAAATCTGAACGCCTCCTCCCACAATCGCATCCCGGACAACATCCGGATCAATCTTCATGCACCTGAACATATCAATAAGCCCTGCGGGAAGCTGAGAGAGAACATCATCTTCCTGGGCTTCATCCCAGGCTTCCTCCAGCAGCTCCTCCTCAAAATCCTCCAGGATTTCAATGACAATCCGGCCATCTTCCAGATACATATCCAGCAGCTCCGGATCGCAGGGCAGTCCCGCATCCAGCAGCATTTCTTCGGGCAGAAGCACTCCCTCCGGGAGCAGCGGGATATCCAAATCCACAGAAAAGCTCCGCAGGGCATCTCTGATTTTTTCCCGCTTCGTTTTGTCAAGGTTCTTCGAAGTGATCAGGATCACCTCCGGCGCCATCCCAATCAGGACATCGGTCTCCCGGTTCAGTCCTGCCACTGCCAGAAACTCTTTCGGAATCTGCAAACAGCCCTCTCCATTCATCATTCTTCTCATTATCGTTTCCTCCTTCGCAAATCAGGGTATATTCATACTCCTGTTGTTCTTTATCTGTCTGATCAAACAAGGTCATCTGCCGATCCTTGGGATGATCCCTGGGATCGTAGTTGAGAATGATCAGCTCTCCATACTCGTTCTTTTTCTCCGGATGTTTGGATGCGTATCGGTTTGCCATGGTATTCTGCCGGGTCACAGAAAAAATCCAGAAGCCCTTGTAGAGCTCCCGGATAAAAGGATGGTCGTTATAGGAAAGCACCGCATAGCAGCCGCACTCTCCAAACAGCTCCCGCAGCCGGTAGTGATCCCGCATTCCAAAGGCTACCTCGTAACATTCCGCCTGGTAGTAAGGCGGATCAAAATACAGGAGTGTACCCGGCGCGTCATATTTGGGAACAATTGCTTCATAGCTGAGATTTTCGATCACTACATTCTGCAGCCGCCGGGAACAGGCCCAGATCAGGTGCAGACCCCGGCGGATATCGATTGGCTTCCCTCCATAGGAAGTCCCGCCGCCGGCATAGCTGTATCGGATCACCTTGTAGAAAGCGGCAGCTTTCTGCACATCTCCCAGTTCTGTTTTCTCGGTCAGCAGTTTCAGAAGTTCCTCCCGCTCGGGCGGCTCAAAATATCGTTTACACAGCTCCATCTCCTCCTTCAGATAATCATCGGTAAACTCCTCCTCTCTCAGAAATTTCCGCAGCACTTCAAACTCCTGTCTGGAATTGAGCGGCAGGAAGCCAATCTCCTGGATCAGGGCCAGAGGACGGTTTCTGACGCACCAGAACAGATTGACCAGATTGCTGTTGTAGTCGTTGTACACTTCCTCACAGCGATCCGGTTCCCGGCCAAAGGTAACTGCCGCGGCACCGCCAAAGACCTCCACCAGCCTGGTATATCCGTTGGGAAATAACCGGTAGAGAATCGGCCGCAGCGCGGTCTTGCCCCCTACCCAGGGGATAAACGGTTTCAGGATAGGCGCTCCCTCCTCTCTGCAAAACAAAAAGGCCGCCCAATCCGGAAACGGAGAGAGCGGCCTTCTGCATTTACTCTTTAGTTCATTGTCACACCGGGTTCTGTCCGGGGTGCCGTATGTTCAAAATAGAATTCCTGACTGTTGCGGCGGATATAAGCTGTTCCTTTCGCATTCAGAACATATCCCTCCTGTTCCAGCAAAGAGAGTCCGTACTCCTTCGGCCGGACACAATCCGGAGTGATCACCGGATCAGCAGACTGAGTTATGAGCTGTTCCATCTTTTTCTGCCCATATGCTTTCTCCTGTCCCGCGAGAACCATGTCATAGCAGTTCAGGTTCTGGGCGATGTCCAGCGCCATCGCAATGGTGTCGCACTGCTCCAGTTCCATGGCCGCAAAATATTTCTCAAGGAAGTGCGGCTGCCCCTGTCCTTGCTCATCCAGAACATATCCAAGGTCGTTTCCGTCTCGGATCAGCTGCTCCAGATCCTCATACTGCTCCGCTGACTCCTGAAGTTCCGGGATAATGCACTGGGCTTCCAGCAGGGTACAGTCCTGGGGACTATCCGCTGATAACGCCTGCAAGGCCATTTCTACCTCGCCTGGCATCCAGCCGTTCAGGGGAGAGTAATCCGGCAGACGAAGCCAGATCCCCTCCGGATTTGCTGGAGAAGCCAGCCTGAGACGCAGGCTCCAGTCCCCTTTGGGAAGAGACTCCGGATCGGTTCCACGATACAGCCGCTCCGGTTCCTGCCGGGGATAGGGTACATAACAGTCGCCGATAAAGAGACCGGGATGGCAGGACTCATAGTTTTCTCCGATCTGCTCCAGATCCATAAACAGCCAGGCTTCCGGGGGAATATCGGTGTAATATTTCAGATAGCACTCTCCCAGACTCTCATAGCTGCCCGCGGGACAGAGCACATTATACTCCTCCAGAGATAACAGGCAGTTAACTGCCTCCCGCGCGAGATCCTCCGGCTCTTGCCGCAGTACAGATTCCAGTCTTTCGTCCCTGTCCTGGCTGGCCAATCCGGATAACCTGTCGGATCTCCAGACAGCGGCTGCCAGCTGGTATTCCTCCCGGACCGACAAGGTTCGAAGGCGTTCTTTCATCCATTCCCGTTCCTTGTTGTCCAGAGGAAGACTCAGCAGAAGTTCTTTTTCACCACTCATCGGCACACCTCCATTCCCATCTCCTGATCCTCTTTCTGCCGGGTTGGAATCGGTTCTCTGTTCTGCTGGCGGATCAGCCCATACGGGGTCAGTTCCTCGTGATCGGCGGCAATCAGTTCATTTCCATATCCGTTCAGATCAAGGTGCCGGAGAAGTATGTTCAGATTGTCCGCATCAAAAATTGTCTGAAGTTTCGCCAGAGCAGCGTCCTGGGAAGAAAGAATGGAAGGTGTGAACATCATACTTTGCATGGAATCTGCCATTTCCAGGGCGTCCCACAGATCCTCACAGCGGCTGGCCAGCAGAAGGGCTTTGTACTTTGGAAGCTGCCCCTGCCTCTGAAGCTGATCGAGCTCCTCGGCAAAGGGCTGGATAGTGCCGAGATCCTCCTCATCTTCCATCCACTCTCTTGCCCATGGAACAGCACAGTCCAGGCAGGTGTAACCGCATTCTTCCCAGCTTGCCACATCCAATTGTTCCAGCGCCTTGTCCAGATCTTCTTCCGAAGCAGGCAGACGGATCGTAACAGAGGGACCATCATCTTGTCCATCGTTAAAATATCCGCGGCTGACTTTCAGCAGGACGGTATAGTCGGGTTTCGGCGGAGGATCATCCGGGAGCGGGATTTGTTCCAGTTCGGTATTCTGTACCACATAGCCGCCCCTGGTAAATACACCTCCCTCCGCCTGGCGCTGTTCCCGCCCGATCCGATCAAAGTCAAGCAGGTCAAATACCTTGTCCGGAAGATCAGACAGCTCCTCAAAAAAAATCATTCTCCGCATAGAATCTTCCCAGCTGGGAATCATTGCGGGCTTCTCCCACCACATGGCAGCAGTCCGCATTATGAGCCAGTTGGAGCAATGTATGAATGGAGATCTGGCCCTCATTTTTCTCCTGCTCCATCCTGAGCAGCCCTTCAAAGGTGATGCTCTGTCTGTCGTTCAGCTCAGACAGCTTCTCCGCCAAAGCGTTCAGGTGATTCAAGGAACAGTCAGGTGAAATCACAGATTCCAGATACTCAAAGTCCAAATATTCCTCCACCTGGTAGTACGCTTCCTCAGAACTGCGGCAGCCTGCCCTTTCCAATGCGTCCAGCATTTCGTAAGGCGTAGCTGGTAAGTCAAGGACGGCATAACGTTCCTCGTCTCTCAGTGCGTTTGCAATATACAACTCAAAGACTTTGTTCAATTTCCATCCCTCCTGTCTGGGCTTCATCCTGTCGGTACCATGCGGGGTCTGCGCCGGGGACATCCCAGCCATGCATACTGCCGGTCACCATTGCTTCCACCTGCTCGGGGGTAATCCCACGCTTCTGGTTGCTGTAGTTGGCGATACGCTGGTTCTGTTCCCGATCGCCTGTATCCCAGTTGCTGGGATAGTAACCGCTTTCTCCTTTCTTGATACAGATCAGGGAGCCGGTACTGGGCAGCACTGACCAGCAAAGATCCGGAAGCCGGTCCAGGGAATCGGGAGAGAACCGCTCCTGTTCTGTCTGGATAGTCCAGTTTCCAGCATTCCACAGGCTGACATATAACTCACCTTCATTGACCCTGATTTTACGCTGCTCGAAGCCTTCACCCCATCCATCCGACGCCTGCCCGGAAATATAGTCAGCCAGAATCTCTTTCTCCTCTGGGGACAGAGTTCCATTCACCTGACAGCGGGCCACTCCCCAGAGCTGCCCGTTCCGGCTTTCCACATCAAATACCACCGATCGGACCTTCCCGTTGACCCCATCCGTCTTATCATACCAGCGCATCAGACCCCGTTCCTTTTCTTCCGGCATCTGGTTTTCCAGGATCGCTTCCCGAATACTGGCTTCATAATCCATCAGCTCCCGGCCGGTCAGATCACTGCCGTATTCCTCCAGATCGCCCCAGTCATCATAGCCATAGAAATCTCCTGTCAGGGGCATATAAAACTTCAGTTCCTGGGGTGCCGGAGGAATGACTGTAAAGCGGTCTTCACCGATGATCAGGGCAAGTGTCCTTCCATTATCCCAATTCACATGGAACTGTCCCTTATCATCGATCCATCGCAAAGTGCCCATGGTTCCAGGTTCTACCGGATGATACGGGTCATTCATTTCTTTCAGCTGGATGCGGCTTCCCTCGGGATACTGTTCCCGCAGGAACTCCAGCCATTCTTTTGTGATCCTCTGCATTTTATATCCCTCCCATTGTCATACCTTGTACGGGATTTTCCTCTCCCAGTACCTGATGAAGCATCTGGACCGCCTGCAGGATAACTGGATCACCCTTGAAACAGTCCATAACCTGGTAGTCCCCAAAGAACTGCTGCTCACAATCTGCCAGACGGACAAGATCCACTGTAGCAATTTCGTCCTTGGTAACACCCAGCCGTTTTTCTTTTTCATCGATATCCTGGTATACCCGGATTGCTTCCTCCAACGTCATATCCTGTTGGATCTGCTCCTTCGGGCTTCCACAGTTTGTTATCACATACCAGTTATAGGTATGTGGTAGCTCAGGATCAGCGGCATCCCGCAGAGCCTTCTTTCCTTCCTCCGTCAAACCGTAGTCTTCCAGCTTGAAAGAATTTTCTTCACCTGCAAAGTCAAGCAGGATATCATCCACCGCCTTTCGCACCCAAGGGTCTTTGGTCAGGGTCTGATATCGGAAGCCAGTGGTCGACATAAAGGGAAGTTCCTCCCGGACAGCATCCAGGTACTTTTGTGGATCAGTAAAAATTTCTTCTTCACCACTGGCAAAGGCAATCTTTCCGACAGGATGGTCCTCCTGCCAAAGCTGCTGGTCATGGCTCGCTGTTTCCTGCGCCTCGTCTTCCTCTGGTGTCAGGGCATGGAAAAGCCCCGCTTTCTCCGGGAAAGCGGGGCTTAGATGGAATCCTGGCTCACACTGCTGTTCTTTTGTCTTACGCTGATCTTCTCCCATAAATTTCACTCCTCCTTTTCAGTTTTACAGCAACAACTAATACCACAGTATCGGCTGGAAGTCTACTGCTTTTTGAGTACTATGTCATTTGAAGGACAGCTGGTTCCGGATTGTCTGATATCAGTTCTTCGAAACTGAGTTCTCCATGATAGGAAACATATCCACTCTCAACAAATTGACCGATTTCCTTAAACAGAAGGCTCTGCCCAAGGCGTTCATAATCGATATATCCCTCCAGCCCAGCGTCATAGTAATAGTCGCCAGACTCCTGAACCATATACTTCCCATATTCCTGAACGGAATGGATATGTGGAATGAAATCAAACTGATCCAGGTTCCGGCACAGCTGGACTACTTCCTCCACGGCAGCAGGCTGGACCCAGGCAGTGACCGCTCCCAGCTTTGCCTGGCTTACCTTATCCAGCTTGCCCACCTCCTGAGCCAGCTGATTGAGTTTCTGAGGAAGTTCGTCTTCCAAATTCAAGGAACGGCTGACTTCACAGGGCAGATTGTTGTCCATTACAAAGAGGTTGATATCACTTCTTTGGGTAATCCCCGCTCTGGTTAAGGCACGTTCCAGGCGTTCCTCACTGCAGGGCAGATACAGCCAGGTGACATTGGCGCCCTTTTTGAGATCTTCATCTGATGCCAGCGCAAGGGTGAGGACGGAGTCCGCATAAAGGTACTGCGGAAAATATCTTCCGTCATAGACCGGCTCCAGCCGCATTCCATTATCATAGAAAACTCCATAGGGAGTAATGATTCCCGGATGTTCATTTATGAGAAGGAGAGCCGTTTCATATCCATCCAGACTTTCCATTTCCTCTCTTGTCGCGCCACCATTCAGAGTAAGGTAATGGATTCGTCCCACTTGTTCAAGATCTGAAAAATCCACAATCACCGTTGCCTGGTCGCAGCAGAAAGTCAAATTGATGAGATCTGTCACTTGCGAGAGACCGTAACGTTCTGCCGCAGCCTGGAACTGTGTCTTTTCATAGGGCGAAATGCCATCCAGACGTTTTGCCAGGTAGTCCAGCTCATCCAGATTGATCTCCTGGCCGGTCAGAAGACGAAGAACAGGCCAATCGCTTTCAACACTTTCAACCATGCAGTCTGGGGAAAGTTCACTTCCTATATGGAGCACTTCCAGCATCCTCGTAATGTCAGTGTATTGGTCCTCTGGAATGGGGAAGGGAACCGTTACCACCCCATATTCCATATGGTCCTTATTGGACAAAACTACTTGAAACATCTTCATAGCCTCCTGTCATTGACTCAATTATGAGAGATAAAAGTCTTCTGCTTCCTCTGGCTCCAGCAGTACTGTTATCGGGAACTGGTCAAAGTTCTGGTTATCACCAAACATCTCCAGGATTTCCCGCTGCTTTTCCTCGGTGAGATCGTCCCAATAGATTTCAACCATTTATCTTCACCTCCTTTTCTGAAGGTTCTTCCAGTCCAACTGTTCCATATCTGTCCGTGTGCAGGTCCCGTCCGCACTGCGGCAGATGATTCCTACCTTTGGATAAGGACAGCCAATACATCGGAGCGGGATTGGAACTCCTGCCCATCCGCTCACTCTTTCTTTACGCTTTTGATCTTTCACCATTTGGATTCCTCCTGTTCTTCCCTAAACGCAAAAAGGGCGCC
>ERZ827528.2292-NODE-2292-length-17853-cov-16.058490_pt1 | contig 17853 bp, 9 predicted proteins | sample MGYA00519768_ERZ827528 | MGnify/ENA primary metagenome ERZ827528 (study PRJEB31778, sample SAMEA3449343) | human gut metagenome | biome: human gut; feature: human-associated habitat; material: faeces | place: United Kingdom | collected 2010/2012 ...
TGCGGATCTTGCCGTCGTGGTCGATGGTCATGAAGCGCCAGGTCGGGTCGACCTCAGGACGCACCACGCCGATGTTCAGGCCGTACTTCTCGTTGATGAGCGGCCAGTAGTTCACGGAAGCGCCGCCGAGCGGATCGATGCCCAGACGCACGCCGGAGTTGCGGATCACGTCGAAGTCGATGACGTTCTCCAGGTCGTCCACGTAGTGCTCGCGGAAGTCGAAGCCCTCGACGTACTCGGACTTGATGGCCTCCTCGTAGGGCACACGCTTGATGGACTTGAAGTCGCCGAGCAGCTCGTTGGCGCGAGCGGCGATGGCATTGGTGGTCTCGGCCGGAGCCGGGCCGCCGGTGACGGGGTCGTACTTGAAGCCACCGTCGGTGGGCGGGTTGTGGGACGGCGTGACGACGATGCCGTCGGCGAGGCCCTCGCCCTCGAAGCGCTGGGTGCCGTCGGCCGCACGGTTGTGGGTCAGGATGGCCTGGGAGACCACCGGGGTGGGCACGAAGTCGTCACGGGAATCGACGCGTACGTGCACGCCGTTGGCGACGAGCACCTCGATGGCGGTCTTCTTGGCCGGGCCGGACAGCGCGTGGGTGTCGGAGCCGAGGTACAGCGGGCCGGTGACGCCGGCCTTCTTGCGGTATTCGGCGATGGCCTGGGAGATGGCGATGATGTGGGCCTCGTTGAACGAGGTCTTCAGGGACGATCCGCGGTGGCCGGAGGTGCCGAAGATGACACGCTGCTCGGGGACTTCGGGATCGGGGACGAGGTCATAGTATTTGCCGATAACCTCATCGACATTGATCAGATCTGCTGGGGTGGCGGGCTGACCCGCATTGTTTGCTACCATGCTCCCTATTCTGCCACGTTTTTTCGCCACGTTGGGTACGATTATGTTAAGAGTTGTCAACTTTTGTGCGAATCGTGTGCCGGTTGTCTAGCGCTTGGTCATTTCCTCCTCGATTTCCTCCAGCGACTTGCCGTTGGTCTCGGGCACCAAGCGCATCACGAACGGGATGGACAGGGCCGAAAACACGCCGAAAATCGCGAACGGGCCGCCCACATTGTTGCCGAACGCATCGAGCAGCACGAGGAAGAACTGGGAGACGATGAAGTTGCCCAGCCAGTTCGCCGCCGAGCCGAAGGAGGAGCCGATGCCGCGCACGCTCAGCGGGAAGATCTCGCCGATAAGCACCCAGGCGATCGGGCCCCACGAGACCGCAAAGCCGAGGATATAGAAAGCGATGAGAATCATCGTCGGCACGGCCAGCACGGCCACGTCGCCCACGAAGTTCATCACGGCGAGCACTGCGAGCGAAACGGTCATCACGATGGAACCGAAGATCAGCACGCCCTTGCGCGGGAAACGATCCATGATAAGCGTGGCCACGATGGTGCTCACGAAGTTCACCACGCCGATGCCCACCGACACCCAGATCGCGTCGCCTTCAGGGAAGCCGAAGCCCTTGATGAACACCTGCGGCAGGAAGTAGATCACCGAGTTGATGCCCACGAGCTGCTGGAACAGCATGATACCGATGGCGGCCACCAGCGCCGGACGAGCGATACGGAACAGTTCGCGCACACCACCCTTGGTGTCCTGTGCGGCCACGGCCTTGATCTCGTCCAGCTCAATCTGCACCTGGGTCTGATCCACGTCCTTGCGAATCAGCGTAAGCACTTTGAAGGCGTTGCGGGTGTCGCCCTTGTTCACCAGATAACGCGGGGATTCGGGCAGCAACAGGCCGCCGAGCAGCAACAAGGCGGCCGGCACCAGCGCCGAACCGAGCATCCAGCGCCAGTCGCGGATGCCGAAGAGGTTGTGGTTCAGGAATCCGAGGTTGGAGGCGTAGGCCAGCAGAATGCCGAAGGTGACCATGAGCTGGAACAGCGTGGACAGTGAGCCGCGACGCTCCTTCGGCGCCAGTTCGGCCAAGTACGCCGGGGTCAGGGCGGAGGCCGCGCCGACGGCGAGACCCAGGATGATGCGGGCGCACACCATCATCGCGAATCCGGTGGAGGAGGCGCACAGGCCTGAGCCGAGCAGGAACAGCAGCGCGGAGACGATGAGCAGCTTCTTGCGGCCGAACCGGTCAGACAGTGCGCCGATCGACAGCGCGCCTGCGCACGAGCCGATCAGCACCGAGGAGGTGATGAAACCGGTCTGAGAGACGCTCAGGCCGAAGTCCGATTCGATAAGCGGGGAGGCGCCGGAGATGATGCCGGTGTCGAAACCGAACAGCATGCCGCCGAGCGCGCCGAAGGTGAAGATGAATGCGCTGTTGAGCGGGAAGCGCGTGGAGAAGCCGTGCGATTCGGCGGCTTCGAGGTCCTCGATTGCGTTGGCTGCCGCGTTTGTGGCCGCGCCCGCCACTCCGGCCACGCCGGTTTCGATGGTTTCGATTGCGGTGGCCGCCGCCCCGGTTGCGCTGGTTTCCTGCGCCGCGGATGCCGTCTGTTTCGATACGGGTGATGCCGTTGTCGTCGTCATTGCCTTGTCCTTTCGCCGTTGACGGACCGCGCCTGTTGCGTGGCCCCTCTGCCGCGTGCAAGGTCAGGCTTCGATTGTCTGAAGTCGCCCGAAAACAAGAAAAGACCTGGAACAACGTGGAATTCGCATATTACGATACGCAAATTCCACGTCGCTCCAGGTCTTGCCTCGTTTTGAGTAACAACCCTGCTACGCAACGTGTGTGAAAGATAGAATACGACTTCCGCAGTCGCGACACTCCGAATAGGCAGCAAAAAACGATGATTTTTGACAACGATTGCAGGATTCTGCATGGTGGAATGAAGTCGGAATGGGCGCTGCGGCAAATACGGAGAACGGGTGCGGCGGAACACCATAGCGGAACGCTATCGCGGAGCACCGTAGCGCATAGTTGCCGTTTCGCGATGCTTTGCCGGCATTGCCGTGCTTTTGGGGCACCCAGCGCCGATAATGGAACACAGTGGCATACGGCAGCAAGGAGGAACCGTGGCGAACGCATCGAACGCAACGCCTGCAGTGATTGCGGCGCGCATCGTCGATGCCGTCGGCGGCCCCGCGAACATTACCAGCCTGACCCATTGCGCCACGCGACTGCACTTCGAACTGGCCGATGCCGGCCATGTCAACCAGCACGGTCTTGAATCCATCCCCGGAGTCCTCGGTGCATTCCCGCGAGCCGGCAATCGTTATCAGGTCATCATCGGCGGAGCGGTCGCCTCGGTGTACGAGCAGATCGTTCGGCTGCGGACGGCGCGATTGATGCCGGCAGCGCAATTGCCATCGGCAGTGATGCAGTCAGCGTCGCAGTCAACGCAACCCACTCAGTCAATGCAGCCCACTCAGCCAGCGCAGCCCGCGCAGTCAGCGCAATCCACACAGCCCACGCAACCCGCGCAGTCCGCGCCGTACCTTTCCGACGATGCCGCACCATCGCGCGATACTGCCACCGACGCCGAACAAAGTTGCGGCCCATCCAATACATCCCGTCACTTCACGCCTCGTACCGTCCGCGAGTGGGGCAGTGCCGCCCGCGCTTGGGCTGCCGCGTTTTTCGACTACCTGTCCGACTCGTTCCGCCCGATTCTGGGCGTGCTACTCGGTGCCTCGCTGGTCATCGCCATCGTCAACGTGATCGTTGCACTCGGCATTGTGCCTGATGGCGAGACGTCCACCGGTTGGATACTACTCAAGGCGATTTGGGAGGGTGTGTTCACCGTTCTGCCGATTATGATCGCTTACAATGCGGCCAAGAAACTGGACGTCGACCCTTGGCTCGGCGGTGCGATTATGGCCGCGCTTATGACCCCGCAGCTTACTGGCGTGATGTCCGGAATGTCCGGGACGTCCGTATCCAGCGCTCTCTCCGGGGAGATTCAATGCTCGGCCACCGCCACATTCGGCACCGAAACCTGCACCGTGTCGGCGTTCGGCATACCGATTCAACTCAACGACTACAGTGGCAACATCTTCGTACCATTGCTCATGGCCGCCGTGCTCGCCGTGGTCTACCGCGGGCTGAAGCGCGTCATTCCCGACAGCGTACAGCTGGTGTTCGTGCCATTCCTCTCACTGGTCGTCGTTTTTGCGCTCACCATACTGGTTATCGGGCCTCTGGGAATATGGCTCGGCAGCGGGCTGGGAGCGGCCACAGCATGGCTTAACGCGCACGTGCCATTCCTGTTCGCGCTCATCATCCCGATGCTCTACCCGTTTCTCGTGCCGCTCGGTCTGCACTGGCCGTTGAACGCCCTGATACTGATGAACATTCAGACGCTCGGCTACGACTTCGTCCAAGGTCCGATGGGTGTATGGAACTTCGCCTGCTTCGGTGCCACCGCCGGCGTACTCGTGCTGGCCGTACGCGGCAAGGATTCGGCCATGCGGCAGACCGCGGTGGGGGCGTTGCTCGCGGGATTGCTGGGTGGCGTTTCGGAACTGAGCCTGTACGGCATCCATCTGCATCACCGCCGCGTCTACCGCTGGCTGCTCGCCGGCTGCGCGGCCGGCGGCGTGACCAGCGCGGTGCTTGGCTGGCTGTTCCCGTCCGTGCTGCCATCCGGTCAGATGGTCCGGGGCGTCACGACTACGGCGTTCGCCTTCTCCTCGTTGCTGACGATTCCGGTGTTTGACAGAATGTGGGTGTACGCGCTGTCCATCGCCGTTGCGTTTGTAATGGCGATGGTGCTGACGGTGCTGTTCGGGTACCGTACGCCGCCGCGCGCCACGGAGGCGCAGATGGTCTCGGCGGGCGAGAACGTACGCTCGCAGGATGCGGTGAGAGGGATTGGCGCGACATCGTCGGATGCGGAGTCTGCGGAAGATTCCCCATCGCGGCCTGCCTCCGATCGGACTCCTGACTCCAACGCCATCTTGTCGCCGGTCGCCGGCCGGCTGGTGAATCTGGAAGCGACTGGCGATCCGGTGTTCGCCTCCCGCGCGCTGGGGGAGGGCGTAGGCGTCGTGCCGGAGACGACCGGTGAGACAGCCATGCTCGCACCGGTCAGTGGCATGCTGAAAACCGTGGCCCGAACCGGCCATGCCTTCGGCATTAAAACCGATGGCGGCATCGAGGTGCTGGTTCATATCGGCATTGACACCGTCGATATGGATGGCGAGGGATTCGCTGTGGTCGTGGCTAAAGGCGAGCGGATCGCGGCGGGAGAGCCACTGGCCACCGTGGATTTCGGCAAAGTCGCGGCGGCCGGGCACAGCGTTGTGGTGGTGGTGACGGTGGTCAACGCCGCTGAACTGACCGTGGTCACGCCGTTGATCGGCGACGGTAGCGGCGACAACAACGGCGGTGACTGCAAAACCGTATCAGCCGGCAGCCCGATCATCGATGTGGAACAATGACGTTGCGAAAGGATGCCATGGAAATACTGCGAGTGTTCAACAACAACGTCGTGCTCGCCAAAGGCGGCGACGGCGGTGAGGTGATTCTCACCGGCCGTGGACTGGGGTTCCAGGCCAAGCCGGGGCAGACGGTCGACGAGTCGAAAGTCGTGCGCACCTTCGTGCCGTCGGACGGGCGTGACCCGGACCATCTGGCGCAGATGCTGGCGGACATTCCGCCCGAAATCATCCGCGTGGTCGTCGAATCCATGCAGGAAGCCGGACTGGGGGAGCGTGAGACCGGCAGCACCACGCTGGTCATGGCCTTGTCGGATCACGTGGCGAATGCGGTGGAGCGGGTGCGGCGCGGCATCGACATTACCTACCCGCTGCTCGGCGAGGTGAGCAACCTGTACCCGCAGGAATACGCGCAGGGGCGTGCGATGCTCGCATCGCTCAATGCGCGGCTCGACGTCACGCTGCCGGACGGCGAGGCCACCGCGCTTGCCATGCATCTGGTCAACGCCGGCTTCGCCACCGGCGACCTGTCCTATACGTATACGATGACGGGCGTGATCCAGCAACTGCTTGACATTATCGACCACAGCTACGGCATCACGTTGGACCGCAGTTCCGTGAATGTGGGCAGGTTCATCACCCATCTGCGTTACCTGTTCGTACGCATCCACCAGCACCAGCAACTGACGGATGAGCCGGCACCGGTGATGAAGGTGATTCGTGAGTCCTATCCCGCCGCGCTACGATGCGCGCGAACCATCGCCTCCCTGCTCGAACTGCGCCTCGACACGGATATCAGCGACGACGAAACCGCCTATCTGGCAATGCACGTCGCCCGAGTCACCGGCCACGCATCGTAGCGGATCAGCGAATCGGCTCGAGCGTGCCGGTCATTTCGGCGAAATCCGAGGTGGCGTTTGAGGCAGCGGCCTGTGCGGTCTTTTCCAGCGCGGAGGCGTCGGGTACGCGCACGATCAGCGCGCGGTGATCCACCGAGAAACGGATGTGGCGGGTTTCCGGCAGCATGTCACCGTCCACCTGCGCTTTGGCCGGCTTTTCCAATGTGATTTCGGCACTGACGCCCTGAACCTGTTCGATGGTCGAGTTCGTGGACAGCGGGTTCTGTTCGGGCTTGCCGATGATCGTCTGGTGCACCACGTCGCCGAACAGGTTGGCCCAGCCGAGGATGCCGCCGGTGGTGTCGATGATTTCGAAGTCCAGCAGACCATCGTCATAGGATGCCGCCGGCATCAGCGAGAACATGGGAATCTGGCCGCAGTTGCCGGCCATCACCGTGCGGAAATCGAGATTCTTGATGGTGTGGGTCGAGCCGTCGGCGCTGGTGACTGTCAGCGTGCCGCGGAACTTCGGCGCGAACAGGTTCTTCACGCCGCCCACGAAGTAGGCGAGCCAGCTGATGTTCGCCTTGAGCTCGGGGTTGGTGTCGTCGATCATGGCCGCATCGAAGCCGATGCCGGCGATGATGAGGAAGGCGTGGCCGTGGTCGTCCTCCGGGTGGTCGAGCAGGGTGAGACGGCCCATGTCCACCAGGCGGGAGCCGTGGGAGGTGGCCACGGTCAGCGCGGCGTCGATATCGTCCACGGGAACGCCCATATTGCGGGCAAACAGGTTGCCGGTGCCGATGGGGATGATGCCCAGCGCATGGCCGGTGCCGGAGACGGCGCTCGCCACCGTGCGCACCGTGCCGTCGCCGCCGACCGCGATCACCACGTCGGCGCCGTCCTCCAGCGCCTCAAGCGCGCAGACCCTGCCGTCCTTGTCAAGCTGGGTGTCGTAGAAGCGGATGCGATTGAGCCCCTTGGCCTCGCAGAACCTCTGGATATGCAGCCTGCGGGCTTCGGCCTGCGGTTTGGACGGATTCACGATGAAGGCGTACTGCACCTCGTCGTCCCGGCGCTTCTCCAGCGTCTGAGCCAGCTTGCGGCGGCGCTGCGCGCGCAGGGCGATGACGATGACGGCGATGAGCACCGCCACAATGGCGATTGCGGCGATGATCAGAAACACGGTGAGGGCAAGCTGAGGCATGGCTCCTATTGTTATCGGTGGGGAGGTCGTTTGCGCCCATGGTGCGCCGTACGTGAACATTTCCTGCACGCAACAGCCCCGTGGGGCGTGATTATGGTTCAATCGCGTCTCATCTGACGAAATTGGCCGGGTGGACCCGTCCGCGGACTTTCCCGGGCTTCCCTGTGATTTCCGCGTGACTCCCGCGCATTCGGCCATTGTCGGTGTCTGCTTACGCGGCTAGTCTGGTGCCCATGCTTGATATTCAATTCATCCGTGAACACACCGATATCGTCAAGGAATCCCAGCGCAAGCGCGGCGAGTCCGTGGAGCTCGTCGACGAAGTGCTCTCCTCCGACACCGCACGTCGTGAGGCGCTGAAGGCCTTCGAAGAGGCTCGCGCCCAGCAGAAGGAAATCGGCAAGAAGGTCGCCTCCGCCCCGGCGGACGAGAAGGCCAAGCTCATCGCCGAAACCAAGGAACTGTCCCAGAAGGTCTCCGAATACAAGTCCAAGGCCGATTCCGCAGCCGAGGAATACACCACCGCCATGTGGAAGCTCTCCAACATCGTGGAGCCCGAAGCTCCCGAAGGCGGCGAGGATGACTACGTGGTCGTCAAGAAGGTTGGCCAGATTCGCGACTTCGCGGCCGAAGGCTTCGAGCCCAAGGACCACCTGACCCTCGGCACCGGCGTGGCCGGCATCGACATGCGCCGCGGCGTCAAGGTCGGCGGCTCCCGCTTCTATTTCCTGCGTGGCCAGGTGGCCCGCATGCAGATTGCCATGCTCACCATGGCCGTGGACCAGGCCGAAGAGCACGGCTTCACGCTGGCCATCACCCCGACGCTCGTGCGCCCCGAGGTCATGCGCGGCACCGGCTTCCTGAACTCCCACGCCGACGAGATCTACCGTCTGCGCGAGCCCGATGACCAGTACCTGGTCGGCACTTCCGAAGTGGCGCTCGCCGGCATGCACGAGAACGAGATCCTCGACCTCGGCAACGGCCCGCTGCGCTACTGCGGTTGGTCCTCCTGCTACCGCCGCGAGGCCGGTGCCGCAGGCAAGGATACTTCCGGCATCATCCGCGTCCACCAGTTCGACAAGGTGGAGATGTTCGTTTACGCCAAGCAGGAGGACTCCTACAAGGAGCACGAGCACCTGCTGGCCATGGAACAGGAGATGCTCGCCAAGGTCGAGGTGCCCTACCGCATCATCGATACCGCCGCCGGCGACCTCGGTTCCTCCGCCGCCCGTAAGTTCGACTGCGAGGCTTGGGTGCCGACCCAGGGCCGTTACCGCGAGCTCACCTCCACCTCGAACTGCACCGAGTACCAGGCTCGCCGCCTGAACATCCGCGAGCGTATGGAAGACGGCGGCACCCGCCCGGTCTCCACCCTGAACGGCACGTTGGCCACCACCCGTTGGCTGGTCGCCATCATGGAGAACCACCAGCAGAAGGACGGCTCCATCGAGATCCCGAAGGCCATGCGCGCCTACATGGGCGGCAAGGAAGTCATCGAGCCCACGAAGTGGGAGGCCTGAGTCTCATCGTGCTTTAGCTCCCTCTGATGAGGGAGCTGTCAGCGTAGCTGACTGAGGGAGAGATTACTGAGGGAGAGATCGCTGATAGCCAGCAGGCGAATCCAAGACCGACCGCACTGCCGAATATCAACATCCCTCCCTTCTGTATAATGAATACTTGCGCGTGTGAACGCGCATCAGGACAGGTGTCTGAGCGGCCTAAAGAGACGGTCTTGAAAACCGTTGAGGGGCAACCCTCCGCGAGTTCGAATCTCGCCCTGTCCGCGAACCGAGGCCTGGGCAACATGCCCAGGCCCTTTTTTCTTTTTCTGGAACCTGTCTTCTTGATTGCCGCCGGGGTGCTGATATATTGGTTTGTGATGCCGTAACATGCGGTGTCCCCGTTGATATGACGGGCCGATCGGCGTGAGCCGATAAGAAAAGGCCCGACGTTTGCAGCATCGGGCCTTTGCGTTGATTACCGGCTTGCGCCTTTAATCAACAAGGTTGCAAGATGAATCATATCACGATGCACGGTAGTCTGACCGTGAACGGGCGCACCGTGATCGTCCATATGGGCGATGGCGAGGCGAACGCCACGGTTGACGGCACGCACTTCAACGTGCGTAGCCTGTGGCAGCTCTACCAGTTGCTGAGACTGCTCGTGTAGCGTCTCATTAAGGTGTGGTGCCCCCTGGTCGGGTATCGCGCCGGCGACCTGAAAACCGATAATGTTGGCAAGTGCTTGCAATTTGCGGTGGACGATTGCAAGCTAACGTCTTGGATTGTTGCCGCTATCCAATATCTCATTAGGCCTACCGGTGGACCAAAAGTACGTTGCTTTGTAAGGGGAGTTAATGAAATGAACAAACTCGCACAATCGAGCATCGAACCGGTTTAATGCTACTCGCCTCAACGGGACGCGCGGTAATTGTTAGCTAAGTTGACAATAAAAGAATGAGGGCATACATTAGCAATCAGTCATCACACTGAGATGATGATTTCACTACGAAGGAGTAGAGATATGGTATCTCGCAATAAGCGCATCGTGGCTGCTTTTGCCGCGGTAGCAGCAATGGGAATGGGCTTGGCCGGTTGCGGCAGCGACACTGCCGGCGACACGAAGTCCGGCAGCGATGGCGGTGTGGTCAACATCACCTATATGCATCGTCTGCCCGATTCCGAAGGCATGACCTTGGTCAACGACATTGTGGCCAAGTGGAACAAGGAGCACCCGAACATTCAGGTCAAGGCCACCAAGTTCGATGGCAATGCCGCCGACATGATCAAGAAGCTCGAGACCGACGTCAAGGCTGGCAATGCGCCGGATTTGGCTCAGGTCGGTTACGCCGAGGTTCCTGAGGTCTTCACCAAGGGCCTTCTGCAGGATGTCACCGATGAGGCCGCCAAGTACAAGGACGATTTCGCTTCCGGCCCGTTCGCACTGATGCAGGTGGACGGCAAGACCTACGGTCTGCCGCAGGACACCGGCCCGCTGACTTACTTCTACAACGCCGCTGAATTTGAGAAGCTCGGCATCACCGTGCCGAAGACCGCTGACGAGCTCATTGAGACCGCCAAGAAGACCGCTGCCCAAGGCAAGTACATCATGACCTTCCAACCTGATGAGGCCATGATGATGATGTCCGGCCAGGCCGGCGCTTCCGGTCCGTGGTACAAGGTCGACGGCAACTCCTGGGTTGTCAACACCCAGACTAAGGGCTCCAAGGCCGTGGCCGATGTCTACCAGCAGCTGATCGACAACAAGGCCGCCCTCACCAACCCGCGTTGGGATGCATCGTTTGATAACTCCCTCCAGTCCGGTCAGCTGATCGGCACCGTGGCCGCCGCTTGGGAAGCCCCACTGTTCATCGATTCCGCCGGTGGCACTGGTGCTGGTGAGTGGAAGGTCACCCAGCTCGGTGACTGGTTCGGCAATGGCACCAAGACCGGCGCCGATGGTGGTTCCGGTGTGGCCGTGCTCAAGGGTTCCAAGCACCCGGCCGAAGCCATGGAGTTCCTTGACTGGTTCAACACCCAGATTGATGACCTTGTCTCCCAGGGCCTTGTCGTGGCCGCCACCACCGCGGATGCCAAGACCCCGCAGAAGTGGTCCGACTACTTCAGCGGACAGGATGTCATGGCTGAGTTCAAGACCGCGAACGACAACATGGGTGACTTCACCTACATGCCTGGCTTCTCCGCAGTCGGCGCTGCAATGAAACAGACCGCCGCCAAGGCTGCCGATGGTTCTGCCAAGGTTTCGGATGTGTTCGACACCGCTCAGAAGACCTCGGTGGATACGCTGAAGAACCTCGGTCTGTCCGTCAAGGAGTGACCTCACTAGGTCTTGTCAACGGGCCGGCTTGAAATAGCCGGCCGTCCAAGACCTCCGATGCCTCGCATCACCATAGCGAAAGGCCGGGGCACATACTCCGGCCTTCCGTATTGTTTGGGGGTATTGCTGCAGGGGCGCTGTGGCCCTTGTCATTTGTTTTACTGTTCTTTGCGAAGACAGGTTTTGTATTATGACTGCATCCACTACTCAGGCGAAGGGCAAAGCACCTAGGCGTGCCGCCGCCAAGCCGAAGCGGTCCGGCGCTCAGAAGCGCGAGAACCGCACCGGCTGGGCGTTCATGGCACCGTTCGCCGTCCTGTTCACTTTCGTGTTCATCTTGCCCATCATCTGGGCCATCTATTCCAGCTTCTTCCGTCAGGTCACCGAGGGCGGTGGCGCATACGGCGGTGGCGAGCTGGTCAATAAATTCGTAGGATTCCAGAACTTCCAGTATGCTATTACTTCCGGCAACTTCTGGTCCGGCGTCGGCAGGGTGCTGATCTACACCCTGATTCAGGTGCCGATCATGATCATCGCCGCACTGGCGTTGGCCATCGTCATCGACTCGTTCGTGGTCAAGCATGTCACCGGTTTCCGTCTGGGCTACTTCCTGCCCTACGCCATCCCCGGCGTCGTGGCCTCGATTATCTGGGTCTACCTGTACAACGGCCAAATCTCGCCGATCGTCAAGGGACTTGCCGCCATCGGCGTCAATGTGGACTTCTTCAACAAGAACATCGTGCTCGGCTCGATGGCCAACATCACCACATGGACCTTCACCGGCTACAACATGCTGATTTTCCTTGCCGCACTGCAGGCCATCCCGCATGACCTCTATGAGGCCGCCCGTATCGACGGCGCCAATGGTTGGCAGATTGCCACGAAGATCAAGCTGCCGAACGTGCGTGGCGCGGCCCTGCTGGCCATGCTGCTTTCCATCGTCGGCACCATTCAGCTGTTCAACGAACCGCAGATCATGTCTACGGCTGATCCGGGTATTTCCAAGTCGTATACACCGATGATGATGGCCATGAACACTTCTCAGGGCACCATTACCCCGTCTGGTGACGGTCCGGCCTCGGCCATCGCCATTGTCATGGCTCTGATCGCAGGTGTGCTTGCCGTGCTGTACACCTTGGCCGAAAGGAAGGTGAACGAGTAATGAGCTCCGCAACCGTTGAAGCACGCGCCCGCAAAAAGGCCGAGCGCAAGCTCGAAAAGCAGCGTCAGGCTGCGCAACACGATTTGCCTCGCTCCATGCGACCGTCCGCGGCCGTGAAGACCCTCACTGTGGTGCTGCTGGTACTGGTGTTGATCTACTTCCTGTTCCCGATTTACTGGGCCATCATCGCGTCCACCAAGACGCCGGCCCAGATGACCGGTAGCAACGGCATGTGGTTTGCTGTGCCGCTTGACCAGCTGCCCAATGCCATCGCCACTAACTATTCCAAGCTGCTTGGCTGGACTCGTGGCAACTTCTGGCGCTGGGTGCTGAACTCCCTGATCTACTCGGGCGTCTCGGCATTGATCGGCACCATCGTGTCTGTGATGGCTGGCTACGCCACCGCAAAATTCAACTTCCGCGGCAAGAACGCGGCCATCGGCATCATTATGGCCTGCATGCTCATGCCGTCCGCCCTGCTGACCATCCCGATGTACTCGATCTTCCACACGTTGCACCTGACCAACACTATGCTCTCGATCATCATCCCGTGCTGCGTTTCGCCGTTCGGCTTCTTCCTGGGCCGCACGTACGCACAGAGTTCGGTGCCGGACGAACTGCTTGAAGCCGCCCGCATCGACGGCGCGAGCGAGGCGAGGATCTTCTTCACCATCGTGCTGAGGCTCCTGGCCCCGGCCATGGTGACGATTTTCCTGTTCCTGTTCGTGGCCACGTGGAACAACTTCCTGCTGCCGTTGATGATGGTGTCTTCCGACACCTTGAAGCCCGTGACCCTCGGTCTGTACGGCATGGTCTCGCTGGCCACGTTCACCGATCGCGGCGCCCTGATGATGGGTGCGTTGCTCGGCGTGCTGCCCGTGATCGTGCTGTTCCTCGGCCTCCAGCGCTACTGGCAGTCCGGCCTCGCCGCCGGTGCCGTCAAGGGCTAACCAATCCGCTGCCCGGCATGTCGTGTCACTCCTTCCGGTGCCGGGCAACGTCCCTCCCATATTCAGTGACACGATTCCAATCGTCCGGCGTCACCGTAAGCGTCAAGGATCTACGCAGTCAGGGTCCCAGGGCCCGCGATGACGCCGGTCATTTTGTATGCGACGAATTCGTCGCTTTGTAGTTTTTTTTTGATGACCAACCCCACAAAGGAGCACTCATGACCAGCACCGGCCGCTTCACGCTGCCCAGTGAAGAGAATTTTGCCGAAAAGACCAAGGAACTCGCCGAATTGTGGGGTGCGGACGCCATCCGCAACTCCGACGGCACGCATCTGGACGAGGCCGTGCTCGCTCTTGGCAAGAAAATCTACAGCGCCTACTTCCCGACCCGCGCCCACAACGAGTGGATCACCCTGCACATGGACGAGACCCCGCAGGTCTACCTGCTGACCGCCCGTATCCTGGCCGAGTCCAACGCGGTGGATGTGCCGCTGATGGACGGTTTCTTCGAGGAACAGCTCAAGCCTAACCGTGACGCCGACCCTCATAAGTACTGGGAGGTCGTGGACCGCACCACGGGCGAGGTCGTGGACCCGTCCGGCTGGACGCTCGACCCGGGCGAGGACACCGTGCACGTGACCGCTGCCGTGCCGATGCACGAATACACGGTGAGTTTCCTGGCCTACATCATCTGGGACCCGGTCGAGATGTACAACCACCTGACCAATGATTGGGGAGACAAGGAACACGAGATTCCGTTCGACATCTACCATCCGGCCACCCGCAAGTTCGTGTTCGATACGTTCGAGCAGTGGCTGAAGGACAGCCCGCAGGTGGATGTGGTGCGTTTCACCACGTTCTTCTACCAGTTCACGCTCCTGTTCGATGCCAAGCGTCGCGAAAAGGTGGTCGACTGGTTCGGTTGCGCCTGCACCGTGAGCCCGCGCGCATTGGACGATTTCGAGAAGGAGTACGGTTACCGTCTGCGTCCGGAGGATTTCGTGGATGGCGGTGCCTACAACTCCGCGTGGCGCGTGCCCCGCAAGGCGCAACGCGACTGGATTGACTTCCTCTCCGGATTCGTGCGCGAGAACGTCAAGCGGCTTGCCGACATGTCGCACGCGGCAGGCAAGGAAGCCATGATGTTCCTTGGCGACCAGTGGATCGGTACCGAACCGTATAAGGACGGGTTCGAAAAGCTGGGTTTGGATGCGGTCGTCGGCTCCATCGGAGACGGCACCACCACCCGCATGATCGCGGACATTCCGGGCGTCAAATACACGGAAGGACGCTTCCTGCCGTACTTCTTCCCCGACACGTTCTACGAGGGCAACGACCCGAGCATCGAAGGCCTCGACAACTGGCGTAAGGCCCGCCGCGCGATCCTGCGTTCGCCGATCGGCCGTATGGGCTACGGTGGCTACCTCTCCTTGGCCGCCAAGTTCCCGAAGTTCGTGGACACGGTGACCCATATCGCCGACGAATTCCGCGACATTCACGACCGCACCGGTGGGGTGGCCGCCGAAGGCGAGCTCAACGTGGCGATTCTGAATTCCTGGGGCAAGATGCGTTCCTGGATGGCGTTCACCGTGGCACACGCCCTGCCCAACAAGCAGACCTACTCCTACTACGGCATTCTGGAATCCCTGTCCGGCATGCGCGTGAACGTGCGGTTCATCAGCTTCGACGACGTACTCGCGCATGGCATCGATAGTGATATCGACGTAATCATCAACGGCGGCCCGGTCGACACCGCATTCACCGGCGGCGACGTGTGGACCAACCCGAAGCTCGTGGAAACCGTGCGCGCCTGGGTGCGTGGTGGCGGCGCGTTCGTGGGCGTGGGCGAGCCGAGCTCGGCACCGCGCTTCCAAGCGGGCCGGTTCTTCCAGCTGGCCGACGTGATTGGCGTGGACGAGGAGCGCTATCAGACCCTCTCCGTGGACAAGTACTTCCCACCGGTGGTGCCGGACCACTTCATCACCGCCGATGTGCCGGTCGACCCGGCGGCCCGCGAGGCTTGGGAACAGGCCGGCTACCGCATCCCGCTGAGCGGTTGCGGCGGTGGCCAGTCCATCAAGCCGTTGGGCGGCATCGACTTCGGCGAACCCGTGCTCAACACGTATCCGGTCAATGAAAACGTGACCCTGCTGCGCGCGGACGGCGGGCAGGTGCAGCTCGCGACCAATGATTATGGCGAAGGCCGCGGTGTGTACATCTCCGGTCTGCCCTATTCGGCGGCCAACGCCCGACTGCTGGAACGCGTGCTGTTCTACGCCTCCCACAACGAAGACAAGTATGCGGCTTGGAGCTCGTCCAACCCGGAGTGCGAGGTGGCGCACTTCCCCGAGCAAGGGTTGTACTGCGTAATCAACAACACCGATCAGCCGCAGCGGACCACGGTGACTCTGGCCGATGGCACCACCGAGGACTTCGACCTGCCCGACAGCGGCATCGCATGGCGTGAAGCCTGATTCCCGCGTTTTGGAGAACGGACCCATCATGACCGAAAGCAATGAAGTTTTATTCGGCATCGCCTCGCATTTTGCGCTGGAAGGTGCCGTGACCGGCATCGAACCTTACGGAGACGGCCATATCAACACCACCTATCTGGTGACCACGGACGGCCCCCGCTACATCCTCCAACAGATGAACACCAGCATCTTCCCCGATACGGTGAATCTGATGCGCAATGTCGAACTGGTCACCTCCACTCTCAAGGCTCAGGGCAAAGAGACGCTGGACATTGTGCCCACCACCTCCGGCGCCACCTGGGCCGAGATCGATGGCGGCGCATGGCGCGTCTACAAGTTCATCGAACACACCGTGTCGTACAACCTCGTGCCGAACCCGGACGTGTTCCGCGAGGCCGGCAGCGCATTCGGCGACTTCCAGAACTTCCTGTCCGAATTCGACGCCAGCCAGCTGACCGAAACCATCGCCCGCTTCCACGACACCCCGCATCGTTTCGAGGACTTCAAGGCCGCCCTCGCCGCGGACAAGCTCGGCCGCGCCGCCGCATGCCAGCCGGAAATCGACTTCTATCTGAGCCACGCCGACCAGTATGCCGTCGTGATGGATGGGCTCAGGGACGGTTCGATTCCGTTGCGCGTGACCCACAACGACACCAAGCTCAACAACATCCTCATGGACGCCACCACCGGCAAGGCGCGTGCGATCATCGATCTCGACACCATCATGCCCGGCTCCATGCTGTTCGACTTCGGCGATTCCATACGCTTTGGTGCGTCCACTGCTCTGGAAGACGAAAAGGACCTCAGCAAGGTGCATTTCAGCACCGAGCTGTTCCGTGCCTACACGGAAGGATTCGTGGGCGAACTACGTGGCAGCATCACCGCGCGCGAGGCCGAACTGCTGCCGTTCAGCGGCAACCTGCTCACCATGGAATGCGGCATGCGCTTTCTCGCCGACTACTTGGAAGGCGATATCTACTTTGCCACCAAGTACCCCGAGCACAATCTGGTGCGCACCCGCACCCAGATCAAACTCGTGCAGGAGATGGAGCAGAAGGCCAGTGAAACCCACGCCATCGTAGCCGACATCATGGAGGCTGCCAAGTGAGCCGTCAGTCGAACCATACCCGAACCAACATGATGGGGGCCGAGCAATGAGCGATCAGCTGACCGAGGTATACGCCAGCATCGACGCCCTAGTCGATTACGCCTTGGATCATCTCGACCTCGATCCACGCAACGCAGACTGGACCCGCAACCAAATCTTCGCCCTCTTCCACCTGGATTCCTACCCCGGACCCAAAACCACAACGTCGGCGGCGTCAGTGTCAGACGCAGTCCAAGACATTGTCGGCAGCCGAAGCCAGGCCCCCTCTGACGAAAAGACCCCCGACCCCCTACTCGCCGCCTTCCGCGCCGCCGCCACAACCGCCGGCCTCTTCGATCCGGAGGAAGGCCCGGCCTACGCCGACACCATCATGGGCATCCTCTCCGCCAACCCCGCCGATCTCGACGACCGGTTCCTGCTCATCGAGCACAGGGACGGCGGCATGGCCGCCATGCAATGGTTCTACGACTACTGTGTGGCCAACAATTATGTCAAGCGTGCCCAGCTCGACCGGAACCCGCGCTTCGACTCGCACGGGCTGACGGTGACCATCAACCTCGCCAAACCCGAATTCAAGAACATGAAGAAGGCGGCGGCCGGCAACGCCGTGTCCGGCGGCTACCCGAAGTGCACGATCTGCCATGAGAACGAGGGCTTCGCCGGACGTGACAAGCGCACGCTGCGCACCCTGCCGGTCACGCTCGGCGGTGAGTCATGGTTCTGGCAGTTCTCGCCCTACGGCTACTTCGACCAGCACGGCATCTGCGTGAACACCGACCACACGCCGATGCATGTGGACCGCGACACCTTCGGCCATCTGCTCGACTTCGTGGACCGCTTCCCCGGATACTTCCTCGGATGCAACGCCGCGCTGCCTCGCATCGGCGGCTCGGTGCTCGCCCACGACCACTACCAGGGCGGCGGCGAACTGC
>ERZ827528.2299-NODE-2299-length-17804-cov-12.951716_pt1 | contig 17804 bp, 20 predicted proteins | sample MGYA00519768_ERZ827528 | MGnify/ENA primary metagenome ERZ827528 (study PRJEB31778, sample SAMEA3449343) | human gut metagenome | biome: human gut; feature: human-associated habitat; material: faeces | place: United Kingdom | collected 2010/2012 ...
TTTTCTTCTTTCCGTCCTCAATCTCGGCTTGCAGCTCCTCGCGGGTTTTCTCTCTTGGCTTTGTCATGGTTGGGTGCTCCTTTCTGCTCATAAGCATAGAAAAAGGACAGTCGATTTTCTCGGCTGCCCTTGTAAAATAGAAAACTTATTTACTTTGCAACACGCGCACGAGCGTCAGACGCTCGTCCCCGCTCAATCCGTCCAGCACGGTCCTGTCGACGTTGCGGGTGGGCAGGATGGCGGTGTGTCCCGAGACCTTCGTGTCGTCGACGGTCAGGTCGAACCGTGGAGCGGAAGGAAGGTCTTCCATGCGGACGAATCCATCGACGCGCCCCGGACCCTTCGCAAGATCTCGCAACGTGTCAAGGTCGTCGTGCGTGATGTACTGCGAATCGGTGCGGGGATAGGTCGCCAGCTTCTTCTCGTACAGGGATTGCAGCGCGGCCAGCGTGCGCGCGGCGGTCAGCCCGTGCAGACGGCTCATGTCCTTCTGCAATCCGGTCAGGTCGTACAAGCGCGGCGGACGCTCATGCACGGTCCTGCGCTGCACGGAGAACACCTGGAACGTGAAGTCCGGCGCGTCCACGATCGACTTCAGCGCCTCCGCGTCCGTCCTGTCGTCGAGACGTTCGCCGGTGAGCGTCCATCCGCCCATCGGGACGACGACCTTCCAGAACGGCTTCTCGACGTGATGGGCGATCTGCCGGTCGCGGTCGGCGACCATCGCGAGGGTCGGGGTCTGCACGCGTCCCACGGACATGCGCCTGTGGTAGACGAGCGTGTACGCTCGTGAGGCGTTCATGCCGATCAGCCAGTCGGCCTTCGCGCGGATGTCGGCGGCCTCGGCCAGTCCCCGGTACTCGTCCTCGCTCCTCATCGAATCCAACGCGTCGCGTATGGCGTCCTCTTCCAGGGACGCGACCCACAGCCGCAGCATCGGCTTGCGCGTGCCCGCGTACGAGACGATGCGGTGGAAGATGCTCTCTCCCTCGCGGTCCGGGTCGCACGCGTTGACCAGGACGTCATACGCGTCCGACTTGAGCAGACCCGCGACGACGCGGTACTGGCGGTCCGCGCCGCGCTGTCTGTTGACCTTCCACTTCCATCCGCCCGTCGGGTCGAGAGGCAGGGCGTCCATGCTCCACTTGTCCCAGCCGCGGTCCTGGTACTCGTCCGGCGTGAGCAGGTCGACGAGATGCCCCTGGGCCCACGTGACCGCGTCCGCGCCACATCCTATCCAGCCGTCCTCGGCCTTCCCTCCTCCCAATGCCGCGGCTATGGCCTGGGCTACGGAATGTTTCTCCGCGATGATGAGTCTTCCCATGATGTCCTTCTTGTTCCTTTCCGATCGTTGTCTCGATGGGTCCCGGTCCTTCCGGGATATGGAAAGGCCGCGTCCATGATGGGCGCGGCCGGATTGTTCGTTTTCGACGTCACAGTTTGACGAAGCCGAGCAGCGGCGCGAACACCGCGGCCACGCCGAACAGGGCGACGATCAGGAAGACCACGCCGAACATGTACGCGGCGATGCTCACGGCGGTCCTTCCCGCGACGCTGCCTCCCATGTCCATCATCGGACTCTGCATGCGTTTCGCGACGATCGCGCACACGCCCGACATGACGACCGCGAGGAGGACGAGCACGATCTGCAAACCGCCGTTCAGATGCACGGTCCAATCCCACAGTCCGCCGAGCATGCCGGCGACCTTCTCCAGAAGATTCTCCATTCCTGTTCCTTCCTTGTCTGGTTGTCGAATGGCCCTCCCATCATGACGCCGGCCCGCACGGCCGGCGGTGCACCGCGTCTACAAGTTTCGCCCGGAGCCACGGGACCGGAAAACTTGTAGACATCGTGCCCCGCCTCCCGCCCTTCCTCGGTCCATCCTTGCAGGGGAAGCATCAACGACCGAGACAAGGAGCCGGATTTGTCCAACAGCAACAAGGCGAGAGACAAGAGACGCGACATATCGAAGGCGATCCGCGAATCGCAGCGATCCAGGATGGACGCGCTCGAGGCGTTCGCCCAAGGTCTGACGGATCTCAAGGCCATGCGGACGGAGGTCAAGAGGCTCGAGGCCCGTGTGGACGGCGAGCTTCGGGCCAACGCGAAGGCCGCGGGCAACAGCGTCGCGGACATCAGGAACGTGGAACGCATCGTCAACGAGCTCGCGGACAAGGAAGAGGGCTCTTCCGAACCGTCCGCGTCGGACGGGCCGGACACGGGAAGCGGCGACGGCGAGGGAAGCCAAGCCTGGACGGAGGGAGAGTGATGGCCGGCAGGAAGGCCCCTCGCCCGTTGCCGCGGCCGGTCCGCTGGCTCGCGATGTTCCTGGCCCTGGTGTTCGTGGTGTCCCTCGGCATGGTCGTCAACCACGAGTCCTCGAAGGCGACCGGCGGCGCGTCCGACGCGTCATCGTCGACTCCGGCCAAATCCCCGAAAGGGAAGAAGACCGCCAAAACCGGTGGCTACGGCGGACTGAAGGCCGGCGGCATCCCCACGCCGGGAGACTGGTCCCGCCAGCGGGTCCTCTCCATCGTCAAGGAACAGCAGGGAGACGAGCGAAAGGTGTCCATGAAGCCCGTCGGAGGCAAGGGAGGCCCCGTGGACGTCGCGTTGGACACCGTCGACAGGATCCTCGACCCGACGCCGTCCGACGAGGAATGGAACGACACGATGCAGCAGCTCTTCCAGCCGGACATCGCGGGCCAGTCCCACGGCCCGTCCAACATGGCGCGCTACTGGTGGAGCCAGCGCAGGCTGAACCCGGACCTCCTGTGCACCGGTCGCCAGTCCGACAACCTCATCATCCAGTCCTACGACTGCTCCACCGACCGCACGTACCAGGGAGACGCGGACGGAATCGTCAAGGACACCCAATCATGGATGCAGGGCTCCGACCGGGTCTTCTTCGACATTCCCGGGTCGATCGGCTCGTCCATCGCATCGTCGACCGACCCGCAGTCGGTGATCTCGCAATACTACGACGCGGTCGCCATCCCCATGGACGACGGCATGTGGTACGTGACGGTGGCCTGCCCCGCGGCGGCCGACCACCCGTTCATGGACGAGAACGGCGACGAGACCGGATACGCGTCGATCGACGACGTGCCCGCCGGCACCCGTGTCTGGCTCGCGGGAGGCTCCGTCGGAGTCGGCACGAACCAGCGCCCGTGTCGTCCGGTCGAGATCACCGTCGGCGGACAGCGGCCGTTCTGGTACATCGGCGCGGACGACGGGAGCGACTGACATGTCCGGCCATCCACGCCGCGGCCGACCCGGGCCGTTCCACCGCCGCCTGCTTCCCATCGTCGCCGTGCTGTGCGTCGTCATGACCACCGGGGCGTGCAACCCCCTCGACGTGCTACACTACCTCGCCGGCTGCAAGGACGGCTCATCGTCCTCGTCATCGGCCTCGTCGAGCACGGTGGCGTCCACCGCCAAGGGGGAATGGACGAAGCTCATCGGCAAGACCGAGGGCGAGATCAAACGCATGTGGCCCGACTACGTGACGCCATGCTCCGGCTACAACATCGTCTACGGAAGCAGCGGACTGCAATGCACCTGGTGGGCGTGCATGCGCCAACGCGCGCTCGGCCACGACCTCGGCCAGGGCTCCTGGGGCGACGGCGGCATGTGGGGAGCGTCCGCCAAGGCCCACGGCTGGAAGCAGGGGGCCAAGGCCGGCGGCATCGTCTCCTGGACGCCAGGCGCGGCCGTCAGTTACATCGGTTCGGGCGGCTCATGGACCGCCGACGGCAGGTACGGGCACGTCGCGGTCGTCGAACAGGTCGACGGCGACAGCGTGCATATCAGCGAGGGAGGCAGCGGCTTCAAAAACGCCAACGGCGTGGTGTCCATCCATTCCGGCGTCATCAGCGCCAAAAGCCCCGGCGCGACCTTCTGGTATCCCGACGGCAACACCACCGCCGCGAGCAAGCCGTCCGACGGCATCTCATCGTCCTCGCAGGGCTCGTCCGCGACGTCGACGAAATGGACGTGCTCGGCCTCCTCGTCGGACGATTCGGACACGGGAACGGTGAACGTGAAGTACAGCGGGAACGGCTACCACGCCAGCCCCGAGGACGCGAAGGGCATCGCCAAGCAGATGATCGCCAGCGGCTACAAGGAATGGGACAACGACAACGACTGGCAGGCGCTCGTGTGGATCTGGCAGCACGAGTCCGGCTGGCAGTGGAACGCCACGAACCCCACGTCGGGCGCGTACGGCATCCCGCAGTCCTATCCCGCGTCGAAGCTCGCGGCCGCCGGAAGCGACTGGAAGGACAACGCGGCGACCCAGATCAAATGGGGGCTGCAATACATCAAGCAGCGTTACGGCAGCCCGCACCAGGCCAAGGAGTTCTGGCTTCGCAACAACGCCTACTGACGCCCCGTGGGCGGATAAGCGGATAAGCATGTAAGCACTTGCTTATCCGCTTATCCCGTTCCTGTAGACATCGTGTCCCGTCCGCCCGACGCGCGGGACGGAGGATTGTGACGACACGGCCATCCACGACGTCTCCGGGCGGAGGTCCCGGCATGGAAGCCAAGGAAGGGGAATACGGCGATGGCGCAGAACTTTATAAACGGAATCCTGATTCCGGAGGACGGGGAGCCGCGGCGGGTGGCTCTTGAGACCGACGGGCGCGGGCTGATGGGAGACGCGCTGTCCAGACTGGTCGGCGGCTGCTTCGACACGTTGCCGATCGTGATACCGGGAGTCGACCTGTGGGTCAACGACGACGGCACGTCCGAATTCGGGCCGAACCGAGCCATCTACGCCACCCGGGCGATGGAGGAGAGGGGCTACCTCAGCCAGATCGACTACCGGCACGTCCCGGCCGAAGGCGAGCTGTACACGATACTGCACGGCCCGATCGTCGCGCTCGGCTTCGACCCGGACAGCGGCGCCAGCGTCTCCCTGACCGAGGAACAGGCCGAGACGGTCACCGAATACTTCACCGAGACATCGCCCGCCGGAAGCGGATTGCTGGAGAACCTTCGTCTTCGTCTCGGCCTGCCATCGTTCGCCGCCGACCCGACGGACACGTCCGACCCGACCGGCATCGCCACGTCGTCCGACGTGGTCACGCCATCCATGAAAGGACTGTGAGCATGAGCGAAGAGATGAAAGGCACCACCAGATACCTCGACGCGACGGTCATGGAATACGCTCTGCTCGACCACGCCCGGCTGCGCACCCCGTACGGCACGCAGGACGACGTCCGCGCGTACGCGGCCGGCGGCGAGAAGGCGGCCCTGCACGACCTCGCGCTGGCATTGGCCGACATGGCGTCCCGGACCGGAATATCGTGGACCACCGCGTCGGACACGGCCCCCACGTTCCGCGACGGAGGGACGGAGGCTTACGTGGAGCTTAGGCGCGACCAGCCGAACGGCCACTACTCCCACCTCGACGCGGAAGCGTACCTCTGCACCGCGGACGGGCCGCGATGCATCGCGCGGCTCAACCTCACCGAACCCGGAGACATTCCGTCCACCGTCAGCGGGGCCGACGGCCTCGCGTCCAGGATCGCCGACCGGCTCAACCATCCGCAGTTCCCGAAGGCCGGCGCCTACGGGCCGACCGCCGGCCGCATGGGCGACTGGTACCGCGGCGTCGAGGAGCGGTTCGCGGCCATGAGCGAGGAGAACCGCCGGACCCGCGCCATCGAACCCGACGAGGAGGCGTACCACGTCGGCACGGGCATGTACGTGACCGCCGAACAGTTCGCCGACGTCCTGCCACCCCCCCCTGCTTGCGAACCGGTTCGTGATCATGTCGTTCGGATACGACGCGGACCAGGCGAGCCTGCACTGGAACGACATGGACTACTGGAGCGACGAGGCCGCGGAGACCGCGATCACGGACGGCGACGAGGACGGCTGCTACTGGACCGGCTGCATGTGGGACGAGGACGACTATCCGGACCGGTTGGAGACGCCCGGCATGGAGGAGTCCGCCAGTCCCGGCGGCAAAACCATCTAGGAACCAGACGGATAAGCATGCACGTACGTGCTTATCCGCTTATCCCGTTCCTGTAGACATCGTGCCCCACCGCGCCGTCCCGGCCGACGGACGCTGGAACCGGCCGGCCGCGCATGCGGACGGCCACGATCCGACGGATGGAGGAATGATGGTTTGGATCAACAAGGACACCGGCGTCGTGCTCAGCAAGGACGGGCACACCCTTTTCGTGGACCTCGTCGCCGAGGACGAGGAACGGGAACGCCTCGCGGAACGCTCCGGTCTGGCCGACCCGCATGGGGACATACCGGACAAGGAATACCTCGAGGCGGCGGTCATCATCCACGACAACGGGCACGCCCACGGCGAATGCTACGCGACCGACAGACACACCGGCATGGTGCGGTTCGGCCGGTTCGAGCTCACGGACATGGAGCTGAACCAGCTCGGACGGGAGCTTCCCTTCCTCGCAGACCGCGAGGGCCCGAGAAAGGGGCAGGAGAGGCTGGGCCGTTTCTTCGGCGGAAGCCCCTACGTCCGCCACTCGGAACGATATGTGGGCGGCGGACGGCACGAGGCGAATCCGGACATCCGCGCCGGAATCGCCGACTATCTACTCCGCCTACGAAGGCGGAATGAGCATGACCGGATACCAGACCCGCGACCTGTCCGACATCAAGGCCTTCATCTCCTACATCGCCTCGTCCCCGGACTGTCCCGCCACGACCACCCTGCGCTCCTGGGCGGAGTACGAGGACCTTTCCGACCATGCGGGGTTCCTCACGGACCTGCTCGACGAGGCCCGCGGAAGGTTGGACGGGTTCGGCCTGTCCGGGCCGGAATGCGGAGCGGGCGTGGACGCGGATGCCATGGGCGTCCAAGGGCCCGCCAGGTGACGGTCGGACGTGCTGGCCGTTTCCGCGCCGGACGGCGTGGATTCCACGTTGGCCGCGGATTTCGCCGTTTTGGCCGGGCTTTCTGTCATCGGCGGCGTATGCTGGTGATGGTCGCCTGCGCGGCCGATCAGGTCCGACGGTTTGCGCGGACCCGGATTCCACGGCGATGTTTCCGAAGAGAGGGGAGGACGCCATGGCCGACAGGACGAGGCTTGTGGACAGGCTCAGGTACGAGCGGGACGCGCGGATCGACCACGCGTTGTTCTATTGGACGCAGGTGTTCATGGCGTACAACTCGAACCATATGGAGGGTTCGACGCTGACGCCCGAGCAGACGCGTCAGATCTACGACACCGGGCGTCTTCTCGCCGACGCGGACGAGCAGATCAGACTCGACGACGCCATCGAGACCAGGAACCATTTCACCGCGTTCAACTACGTCATCGACCACGCCGACGATCCGGTCGACGCCGGCTACGTGTGCCGCCTGCACGCCCTGCTGAAGCGCGGCACGTCGCAGGACGGCGACCCGGGGTTCAACGTCGGCGGATACAAGACCAGGGACAACGCGATTGTGCAGCGCATGGGCGTCGCCATGGTCAGGACGGTGCCGGCCGGCGACGTGCCGGGGATGATGGAGCGCGTGTACGCGGCGTACGCCGGCCTGTCCGACGATCCGGTGCGCATCGCGATGTGCCATTGGATGTTCGAGCGGGTCCACCCGTTCAGCGACGGCAACGGCCGCGTGGGCAGGCTCGTCATGTTCAAGGAGTGCCTGCGCCTGGACACCGTGCCCCCTCTGGTGCGCGACGAAAACCGGAACATGTACGTGCGCGGCCTGGACGAGTTTCCCGGACAGCCGGGATGGCTCGTGGACACGCTGCTCGCCGAACGCGACTCGTACCTGTCCTCGTTCATCGAGACCCTCGCGCCCGGGGCCGTCCGCTGTTCCTACGCGGACGAATGGTCGGAGGGGGCATCCTCCGGCGTGCTGGCCGAGGCCGCGGACTTCGAGCGCGACGTCGAATCGCTCGCGGCGTCCGGAGACGGCCCGGACGGGGACGAGGATCCGTTCGCCTCGTACTACGGCGGCGCGCGTCCGACGACCCGCGGCGGACGATAGGCGGATAAGCATATGCGTATGTGCCTATCCGTTTTCCTGTAGACATCGTGTCCCGTCCGAGCCTTCCGGTGGGAGGACGATTGTCCCATCCGGGGCCGCGGCGGGACGGGAGCGGGTTCCGCGCCGGCCGCGCCCGCAGGCGAAAGGAATGGATCATGGCCGGAGAGGGCAATTGGTACGACCTGCGCGTGTACGTGGGCAACATCGGCAGATACAACGAGGGCTCCCTGGTCGGCGGCTGGGCGACGCTGCCGATGGGGCGGGACGATCTCGACGCGTTCCTGCGCGACAGGGTCGGCATCGACGGCGAACGGTACGAGGAGTACAGGATCGACGATTTCGACCTGCCGGACTGGCTTCCGGCCGGGCCGGGCGAACGCGTGGTAGACGAGCGCACGAGCCTCGAGGATCTGAACGTCATGGCCGGAGTGCTGTCCACCCTTGACGAGGACGACGCGGCGAAGGCGAGGATCTGGATCGAGGAGGGCATGTCGCCCGCCGGGCGGCTTTCCCCTCTCGTGTTCGCGAATGTCGCGCTCCAGGCCGACGACATCCCGTTCTATGCGTACGAGGCCGGCACGCGCTTCGACCCCGGCATCTCGTCGAACGAGGAGGCGTTCGCGCTGACGGCCGCCGAGAACGATCCGGAACTTGCCGAGGCGCTGGACGGACGGTTCGGCCCATACCTGGACCTGGAGGCGATCGGCCGTGACCTCGCCGCGGACTGCACGCTGCATGACGACGGCTATCTGGACCGTTCCGTGGATCCGGGCATCGACCCGGAGCTGTATTCGCGCGACGAGCTGGTGTGCCTCGCGGGGTTGGACGTCGGTGATGACGACGCGTGCGTGATGTCCGGCCTGGACGTCCCCATGGACAAAGCAGTGGTCAGATAAGACCATAAAAACCATATAAGCCCTATGTGAAACTCACATAGGGCTTATATGTTCCCGTGATTCAGACACGCGCGGCCGCGCGAACGCCATAGCGCCGCCGCGCGGCCTCGGCGGTGACGCCGAGCGCGCGTCCGATGGTGTTCCACGACTGGCCGTGGCCGCGGCTGGCGGCGACGGCCGCCTCGATCTCGCGGTCGAGGGCGTGACGCTGGTAGTTCAGCCTCCGCAGCTCGCGGGACGGGTCGTAGCGCGGGTCGAGCGTCGGGTCGCCCGGCGCCGGCTCGTCCATGGCCTCCATCTCGGCCGCGACCTCGTATCCGTACTCGGCCAGCGCGTCGCGTTCGGCCTTGGGAAGATCCTCGAACCTCATCGCAGTCCCTCCTTTCGCAGGTAGCCCTTGCGGGCCTTCATCGCATGCACGATCAGCTCCACGTCGTATCCGGCGCGGGACGCCGTGCCTATCTCGTACCACACCGCGCCGGAGACCCCCGGCCCGACGTACATGTACGTCGGAGGGTCCCGGTCGTAGTTGATGTCCACCGGTCCGCGGGCCTCGCGCCACGCGTGCAGGATGTCGTTCTCGGACACCCCGTGCTTGAACGCCGAAGGCAGGATCAGCGGCTCGTCGTCCTTGTTTGCTTTTCTCACAATACAATTATAGTTGGCAACAAACATTGGTGTCAAGTGGTGTTCGTGATCCACTGTCGTTTGACCATGGCATATATGGTTCTTATATGGGAATCATTGTATATTTACATGCTTCTGGACGATGCCGGTCTGGTCCCGCTCTTCCCGCGCCGTTGATGTCCGCCACGGATAAGCGGATAAGCATGTACATACATGCTTATCCGCTTTTCTTGTTCTTGTAGACATCGTGTCCCGTCCGTCCGTCGCGCGGACGTGAGGATTGGGTCGTTGGCGGTGGCCGTGTGTGGCGGTCTTGCGGAAGGAGCGGATCATGGATGATCTTTCGTTGCGGGTCTATCTGGAGAACGGGTCGGATGCCATGCGTGGCGGATGGTTGGAGCTGCCGGTCGTGCCGGAGCGTCTGGACGCGTTCATGCGTGGCGTGGTCGGTGTGGATGATGGCGGCGGGTACGCGGTCGTGGATCATGAGCCGGGCTGGTTCGGGGATGTGCTGGGATCCGACCTGGAGTCGTTCTCCGTGTCGTCGTTGAATCTGGCGGCGCGCTGCGTGGCGCATGCGCGCGACCTGGCGGTGGCGGATAGCGTGGATGGGGACGTGTTCCTGGACATGCTGGCGACGGCCGCGGAGTCCGAGGACGTCCGGTTCCCGTCAGGGATCGCCGCGTTGGCGGCGCACGCCGGGGACGTGGCCGAATTCTGGACGGAGTATTCGCTGCCGGATTCATGGCGCGCGGGCAATTCCTCTCCGGATGAGCTGTACGGCGCGCATGTCGCGTACGGGCTGATGGGCGACGACGCGTATTCGAGCCTGTCGTACTGCATGGATCTGGAGAGGCTGGGTCGCGACGAGGCGTCGAACGCGGGCGTGACGCCGGGGGCGTCGGGCTTCGTGTCCGATCACGAGCCGCTGGCGCCTTCCGGTCCGGTTCCGGACGGGGCGCTCGACGCGTTGGAGGCGTTCGCCTCCGGGTGGAGGCCGCCGTCCGCGGAGTACCGCCCGTTCGACATCGCCGACATCGTGTGCGAGGGCGAGACCGTGGCCGACTACACGTTGGAGGGCGACGGGACGAATTGGGGCGCTCCGGTCTACCAGTGCGTCGTGGATGATGGCTTCGACGCCGGATCGGACGTGTTCGGCGTGGATGTGCTCTCCGCGTTGGAGGACACGTTGCGGCGCATCCGTTCGGCGCGTGCCGGCATGGGCGATTTCGACGAGGTCGCGCGCGAGGTGATGGGTGTGGAGCAGTTCAGGCCCGAGATGTACGACGACGATTACGGTTCGGTGGCGCTCGACCTGGGTTATGTGCTTCCCTCGCTGATGGCGTCGTTCGAGCCGCGGCCGGCGGCCGCCTCCGCGCCGGACGGCGCGGACCCCACGCTGCTCGCCGATGATTCCGCCGCGTCGTCGCGGCTCGTGTGATCGTCCCGCGTCCTCGGACGCGGCCGTCGCGTGGTCTTTCCATCAGTCGTTCGCCTGTTCTTCGGATGGGGAGGGTCGGAACGTCCGACGGGCCGTGTCGCGGCGGCGGTTGCAAGCCGGGGACCGGCGGACGTTCCGGCCCTCCCCATCCTCCGTCCCCGCCTGCGGGGGGCGGAGTCCGGCCGGGTTCCGGGCGTGGCGGACGTGGGGGTGCGGGGGAGCCGGTGGCTCTCCTGCCGTGGTTCGCTCGTGTTTTTCCGTTCCGGCGGTAGGGGGTGGAGGGTGCGTGTCGCGTTCCTCCGCCCCCCTGTCGTCGTGTGGTCTGGTCTTCTAGCGGCGGCGTATGCCGGTGGTGGTGTCGATGCCGTCGTTGAGCATGTCGTTTATGGCGGCTTCGTATCCGTCGTTCCAGCCTTCGATGTAGGCGTCGTCGTATTCCGTGCGCCATTCGTTCCAGATGGTGTCCTGCCATCGGGTGTTGGACACCTGTATGGGTTCGCCTTCCGCGCCTTCGATGGTCTGGGGTGGCGTGAGCCATTGGATTCGTCCGTTTTGGTCGATTTTGGCGAATTTTCCTTGGGTTCCGTCCGTGAGGTCGGTTTGTCCGGTCTGCCATGCGAGTATCGCGTTGCGGCTGTCGCTCGCGTATCGTCCGTTCGTGTGTTTTTGGGCGATGCCGTTGTGGGCGATGTATCCGTGTTCGTCGTTGCCGAGCGTGTAGCGGAACGGGTGCGTGTTCTCGGTGTTGACGGCTCCGTGGGTGGCGAGTCGGAAGTGGATTAGGCAGGGCGTGGCTTTGAGTTCGTTCCAGTGTTCGGTGATGAACGCGAGGGTCTTGCCGTTGTCGGAGTGGCGGACGCGGTGGAGTCCGTTTCCGTCGTGCCATGCGATTCCGGCTCCGTCCGGGTTGGTCTCGCTCATTCGCGTGAGTTGGTCGATGGTGGGCATGCTTCCTTTTTCGGCGGTGACGATGACGCACATTTTTCAGGCTTCCTTTCGTGCGGAGAGACGCATCGCGGGTGTGGTTCGGGGTGTTTGGTAGGCGCTTCGCGCGCTTTCGCGCATGATGTCGGCGGTTTTGAGCTGGTAGAGGTCGTGGCTCTCGAAATGGCGCCACATGTGGCTCGCCCATTCGAGGGCTGGTATGAGTCTGTGGGCGGTGGTCTCGTCCCATCGGGCGAAGGTGCGCAGCTCGATGGTGTTCTCGTGACATCCGTTGACGGCGGTGTGCTTGCCGTCGTAGTCGCCGTGGATTAGCTCGCACCATCGGTTGTTGGAGGTGTGGCGCATGTTGAGGTTGCGTGCCTGCTGGTCGGACAGTCCCTTGAGCGCCCAGTACCAGCGGCTGGGGGTCTGGCGGCTCGTGCGGCGCAGGTGCATGTGCCCGCCAGCCTTGTCGGGTTCCCTTGATTCGGTGTGGATTCCGCGCACGAGTCCGTAGATGGCGTCGAAGTCCTCGCGGGTGAGGATTCGCGTCTGGTATTCGCGTCCCTCGTCGTCGAGGCTCAAATCGGTGCACCAGCCCGCGATGAGCGGGCTTTCCTTGAGTCGGCTCTGGCCGTGCGCGCCGTTGATTTCGATTTCGAGCCCGATGGTGAGCATGTGCTTGTGTTCCTGCATTTTGAGCCAGCACGGGCTGTCGGCGTAGTAGGGTTCCTGCCGTCCGCTGTTCCAGCAGTCGGAGCAGTAGGCGTAGTCGCCGTCGAGGTCGTACACGCATTCGTAGCAGAGCGCGCAGTCGCAGTCCTCGCACCTGTATTCGCAGTCGGAGCAGAGCGGGTCGTCGCAGACGTCGCAGCGGACTGCGCAGTCGGAGCACAGCAGCATTCTCCCGCACGCGCTGCAGGGGAGCGCGCAGTCGTGGCAGAGGGTTTCCGCGCATTGGCATTCCTCGTAGCATCCGTGGCACAGGCCGACGCCGCAGTCGTGGCATGTTTCGACGCAGCTCTCGCACAGCGTGACGTGGCATGCCGCGCATTGGTGCGTGTCCCGCGCGGGCGTCTCGCCGCCGCACTCCGCGCACTTGCCGGTGGTCGCCTCGTTTTCCTTGTCGTTGTCGTTCATGGTCTTTCCCTTCCATGGTTCGGACGGTTCCCCCGTCCGTGGGTCGTCCTGTTCTTCGGACGCATGACGGTGGGGCACCTGGTCCGGAGCCCGCCTGCGGGCGGCGTTGCGCAAGGCGCGTGGACGGCATGGGCATCCGGAGGCCCGTGGTATACACCACGGGACGATGGTTGCCCGTGCCGGACGCGCGGATCCTTGCGAAGCGCCGGGCCGGGTGGCACGCTGGCATGCGCCCGACCTCATGTCCTCGTTCCGGTCTTCGGGGATCGCCGGTCGTGCCGGTCCGTTCGGTGTTCGTCAGTTTTCCGGGTGGGGGAGGGGCTTCGGGGCCAAGAGGGAAGGCTTCGTCTTCCCGGTTTTCGCATGGTTTTTATCTGGGGAGGTCCGCATGGCGGAGGTCGTGGACGGGTTGACGTGGACGAGGTCGAAGCCGGATCTGCGCATGTATCGCGAGATGTTCGGCATGTCCACGGCGGAGTTCGGCCGTCTGGCGGCGGTGGACGGCAGGACGGTGAGGGCTTGGGAGAATCCGCGGGAGTGGGTTCCCGACAGGACCGCGTGGATGGCGGTGGAGTCGCTGTGGCGGGATGCGGAGCGCATGGCGTCCGGACTGGTTCCGGAGGCGGGCGCGGATCCCGTGGTGCTGCCGTATGGCACCGGCGCGTCGACGCCCGCGTGCGTCGCGTCGAGGATCGCGGCGGGACGCCTGGCCGCGGCGGGACGGCCGTGGGGCGCGTCGTTCCCGCGTCCGGATGGTCCGGACGGCGGGAAGGCGCGGTTCCGTCTGATGACGGACATGCTCCACCTGGGCGGTGAGAAGGGGTCGGTCCTGTTCGGCGTGACCAGGCAGACGGTGTTCGCGTGGAGGCATCCGCGCATGCGCGATTCGGTCCCGTCGCCCGCCGCGGTCGACGCGCTCGACGCGCGGTGGTCGGCGATGGTGGCGCGCGCGTCGGAGCTGGCGGGCATGATGTCGGTCGCGGCGGACCGCGCCGCGGCCGACGGACGACGGCGGATGGCGCCGCCGTTGACGTTCTACCGTCTGCGTTCGGACTGGGAGGCGTGGCATGGGCCGGACGACGGCGGATGGCGCAGCGAGGACTGTTCGGTGTGGCTGGCGGCGGTGCTGCTGCACGACATGGGGCTGGAGCCGAGCGTCGTGTACGCGGAGGCGGATCCGGAGGCCATGTTCTGACCGCCGTGGTTTCCGTGGGGCGGGCGGATAAGCATGTGCTTACATGCTTATCCGCTTTTCTCGTTCTTGTAGACATCGTGTCCCGTCCGTCCATCCGGCCGATTCGATGATGGCTTCCATGGATGGGCGTCCGCCGCGCGGGGGAAAGGTTCCCGCGCGGCGGCGTCCCCGATGGAAGGAGCCGTCATGGCGCAGGAGGACAGTCGGCAGGAGGGTCGTCGCGCGGAGCGTTGGGCGCGCGTGAACTTCCCCAACAAGTTCGTGCATCCGCACGAGTACACGGCCAGGGACGGGCGCGTGTTCGACAAGATGTTCGTCTCGATCCCGCCGGGCGTGACGCTCAACGGCGTCGATCTGGGCGGATACGCGTTCGACCATTTCGCGAAGCCCCGCGAGATAGAGCAGAAGGCCAATGGCCGTCCGGTCGCGATCAACTTCCGTCCCGGAGAGCCGGTGCGCCTGTTCAGGGGCGTCGGCCCGGAGCGGCGCACGTTGGAGATCTCGAACCCGTGGGATCTGTGCCGTGCGGTGAAGGCGCACAACGACGAGTACGCGAGGTCGCGCCAGGAGGCGGCCGCCATGTCCGCGGAGGCGTCGCAGGCGAGGGGCGCCGCCGGGGGCGCGGACGAGTTCGACACGTTCGGCGAGCCGGCCGACGTCCAGGACGGCTACCTGCCGGGAGACCCGGCCGACCCGACCACGATGCTCGACCCGTCCTCCGGCATGGGCGCCACGCTGTGAGGAGGGACGCCATGAGCGATTGCATCGACGACCGCATCGAAGGGAACTTCGTCTTCCTGGCGGTCCGCGCGACGGACGGATCCGGACGCAGGGCCGGAGTGGATCTGCCCATGGATCCGGACGAACTCGCCAGATTCGAGGGCGAGCAGGGCCTCATGGCCCCGTCGGACTACAGGATCGACGGGTACTCAAAGGACGGGATCGTCGGACGCATGGGATTCGCGCCGTTCCGTGACGACTCCCCGCTGGAGGACGTCAACCTCCTGTGCCGCGCGGTGGACGCCGCGTCGCGTTCGGATCCGCACGCCGCCGACAAGGTCGCGGCCTGGGCCGAATGCTGGGAGGTGGATGATCCGCGGGTCCTCGCGGGCGTCGCGGTGCGTTCCGCGGACATCCCGATCCACCGGTATTCCCGTCCACGGGGGATGGACGACCTGCAATGGCGGGGCCTCGACCCCCTGGGCCGTCTCGGCGCCTCCATGTCGGAGGAACGGGGATTGTACGGGGCGCTCCGTTCCGGCGGCGTCGCGGACTCGTTCGACTACGCTGGCTACGCGTACGCCGCCCGGGAGGACGACGACCGGCAGATGTGGTGCTCCGACGACGGGTACATCGTCGACGCCGACCTGCCGAACATGCCTCCCCTGTCCGCGCGCGGCCTCGAGGACGCCGTTGCGGCCCTCGAGACCGGAGCGGCCGTCATGGATCCGGCCGACCCGACGAACATGGCCGTGACGGCGGCGGAATCCGGACGGGCCCTATGAGCGGCAAAGGGGAATGGGTGAACCTCAGGTTCCCTAACGCGTTCGCGCATCCGTTCTCGTTCCAGGGCCGCGACGGAGGAACCCGGGAACGCATGCTCGTCACCATCCCCAAGGGCGTCGTCCTCGAGGACGGGCGCGACGTCGGCGGATGGAACCTGAGCGTGCGCGCGACCCCGTGGGCCCTGGCCCAGAAGCGCGCGGGCCGTCCGGTGAGCATCGGTCTTCGCGTCGGCCGAACCGTCGAACTGTTCAAAGGCCGCGGCCCCAGGCGGGTCACGCTCCGCCTGGACGGTCCGGAGGGCCTGCGCTCCGCCCTGGACGAGCATCGGAACGTGATGTCCGCCCGGGTGGCCGTCCCGGCCGACCCGGGCCGCGGATGCAGAGGCAGCCTGGACGACGCGGCGCCACCGATGGACGGGCCCGCCGGCGACGAAGGCATGCTTCTGTTCAACGACCTCGCGTTCGACAGTGGCTTCGTGGCGAGGATGGACACGCTCGCGTCCCGGTTCGCCGACGACTTCGCCCACGGCCGTTACGATGCCGGGACCGCCCTGCGCGAGACCCGGTCCCTCGTCGCGGAGGCGGCCATGCTCATGGAGACGGTGACCGGCGCGTCATATGGCGCCGGGGCGGCCGACTGCGCCGCGAGTCTCGCGCTGTCCGCGGTGACCGACGCGGTCAACGGATATGTCGACGATCTCGTGGATCGGAACGACTGCGATCCGCGGGTCGCGGCCGCGAACCACGCGGAACGCTCCGCGGATCCCCATGCGCGGCCCGGTACGCTGCCGTGCCTGCGCATGTTCACCACCGCGTACGGCAAGACAGATGAGACCGACGTGTTCGGGGACGGCGCGCCGGTCGAGGGCATGGAGTCGTCGTCCATGCAGCTGACGAGATAGGCAGGAGGATTGCGATGGCTGGTTTCACCATTCCCCGGGCGTTCGTTTCCATGGATCCGTGGTCGGGCACGCTGCTCGTCGGCATGCCCCGCGGCGTCACGCTGCCTGACGGGCGCGACGTCGGCGGCTACAGTCTGCGAAAATATGCCGACGAGAGGGAAAAGACCGACTGGCGTGGCGAAGAGGGAATCCGCGTCACGCTGGACGATGGCTTCCCGGCGCGTCTCCAGCGCGGCCGCGGCGACGACGTCGAGGCGGTGTTCGTGGACGCGGCCGTGCTCGCCGATGCGGTGAAGACGCGTCTGGACTCCGCGTTGCGCGCCGTCGAGGACATGGACTGGACTCCCGATTTCGGTTTCGACGTCGAGGATTCCGTGAGGCTCGACCGCTGTCCGGAATGCTTCGATCCGGATCGGATCGACCGGAGCGCCGGCCTGCACGCGTATTACGAGACGGAGGACGGCGGGTGGCTGCGGCTGACGTCCCGCTCCTGGTTCGATCCGAATCTTGGCGATTTTAACCAGGTGTGCGTCGACTACGTGTCCGCGGCGGGAGTGATGGTGTCCGTGAAGGATACCGCGTGCCTCGACGCGGAGCCTCCCGCGCGGATCCGGATGAAGGTCTCCGATCTCGTCGAAAGGGCCGGCGGAAGCGTGCGCGGGGATTTCGATCCGACGAACATGGCCGATCCGACGAACATGGCCGGCGCGTCCGATGAGGGGTCCTTCACCCTATGAGACGCTTCAATCCCGGAAATTTCTACTGCGGCACCACCGCTGAATGGACGTCGTGTCCGCGGCCGGTGCGGCATCCCGACCACATGTCGGGCTCGGGATCGGACTACTGGTACGGCGAATCCGGCGTGGTCCGTTACTCCGATCATTGGGGAAGCGAGGTCGCGTCCTGCGACTGGTATCTTGACGGTGTCGCGCGGTGCAGCTTCGACGACCATTATGGAACGGCACAGGGGAGAGGCGCGGGCCATGCTCTCGTTCTCACGCGTCTCCAACCTGCCCGACGACCTGCCCGACTGGATCAGGGCCGAGGCGTCCGTGAAGCGGCATGCCGCCGCCGTGCGCGAGGCCGCCGTGCTGCTCGAGGCGGCGGGCGTCGCCGTCGACTACACCTACATGCCCGAAGAAACGGAATAGAAGAGAGAAGGAAGGCCGATCATGTTCGGACTCTA
>ERZ827528.2300-NODE-2300-length-17801-cov-3.843063_pt1 | contig 17801 bp, 16 predicted proteins | sample MGYA00519768_ERZ827528 | MGnify/ENA primary metagenome ERZ827528 (study PRJEB31778, sample SAMEA3449343) | human gut metagenome | biome: human gut; feature: human-associated habitat; material: faeces | place: United Kingdom | collected 2010/2012 ...
CGGTGTCAAGTGCATAGTAAACGATTTTTATAGTTAATCCGGCTCCGCATCCCCGCAGGCCATACATACCCCGCCGGGGCAGCGATTCGCCGGTACTGATCAGCAGAGGCTCCAAATAGGATGCCAAAAGCCGCCCCGTGGCGATCCGCGGCAAAAAACGGAAGTCCTGTGGCATTAAATTTGTCCGGGGAAGAATCCGAATGGTAGAATCAATTAAAAACGTGTGAATTATGTTTAAAGCGATGATGATTGCGGGACTCGGCGGTTTTATCGGCACATGCCTGCGCTTTCTGACGGGAAAACTGGCTCATGTCATTACGGTTTCCGCGTTTCCATGGGGTACGTTCGCCGTCAATATTATCGGGAGTTTCGTGATCGGCATCTTTTTCGGACTGGCCGAAAAGACCCACGTCATCTCGCCGTCGATGAACGTATTCCTGATTACCGGCTTCTGCGGCGGTTTCACCACCTTTTCGTCGTTCGCCGACGACATGTACCTGCTCCTGCAACAGAAACACTGGCTCTATTTCGGCCTTTACGTCGGCCTGAGCTTCATGCTGGGGCTGATACTCGTATGGCTGGGACGCTCGCTGATAAAGACGGTATAGCGACTGTCGCCGTCGGAGATTTTGTCGGGTCTGCCAGACTCCGCCTTGCGGGAGGAATGCGAAACATATGTAGTGGCGGACCGTTTTCTGTCCGCTTGAAGCGAAACCGCGACTCCTGCGCGGCCCATATTTTGGGGCCGCATACCGCTTTTTTTGCCGTACTTTTGTCCGAATAAACTATTTCAGAGAGAATAATGGCAAGCGTAAAATTGATGCTCAATCGCCACCGCGCCCTGAAAAGCGGTGCTTACCCGCTGGAGTTCCAACTCATCCACCGGTGCCCTCGATAGGGTAGTGCGCCGGAGCTTCCCTGCCGGGGCAGGGCGATCTCCGGCTTCCGGAATCGGATTCTGCGTCCCTTTTCCGACAGTACCGTTTGTCGGCGGGCGAGGTGCTGCCGTCTCCGAACGTATCCTTCACGAGATTCGCAATACGGATAAGTGTATCGCCGAGATCGCTGCGGATTACGGTTTTGCTACGCCGTCCTACTTTACTACGTTCTGCAAACAATATTTCGGACAGACGCCTACGGTGCTCCGTCGCCGCTCGGAGCTCCTGCATTCCGACTCTTGGGGCGGACGTCTCTCCGTCATAGGACCGTCCGTAATGGATCGGACCCGTGAGACGGCCGAACAGGCATCGAATCTCAAAGGATGATTGAAAAACAATATTTGTTGCTTATGAGAATAAAAAGACTGATTTTATCATTGTTGCTGCTCGGATGCTGTTGTTTGGTTTCCGGAGGGGAATTACTCTCCGCAGTCCCGGTGGGAGCTGCTGCCGGTTTGCGGCAGGGCGTGGGTGCGTTGGAGCGCTTGCGGGCGAGCCCCGCAGAACGGCCCGTTTTTCGACTCCGTTCCCTTTCGTGCTCCCGCGAGCTTGCCGCGAACTGCTTTCCGCTTCCGCTTCGGAGAATCGAACGAAGCCTTTGCAAAACGATGATATACAGTCGATTTTCTTCTTTTTGCACCGAACGGGCAACAAAAAAGGAGCCTCGAAAAAGGCTCCTTTGTGCGGATAAAGGTACTCCGATACAATAGAAACCTATCTGTATATCAGAATATTAAGCGAACTTTCAAGGCTTGGTTACCGCCTTGCCCACCGGTTTTCTGCGCTGCGTTGCATCGCGTCTGTATCTTCTTGTCAGACAGTGCAAAAGTAGTAAAAACCCCGGAATTCTCCAAATGCGGAAAATTTTGCGGAAACAGACTGTATTTTGCTCTTTCGGTGCGGTCTTTCGTTTCCGCCATTTGGTCGGCACGACTTAAAAACCGAGTATATGACGGCGGTAGTCGAACGTTTGCCGGTATTGCTTTTTCAGCTCCTCCGAAAGGAACGAACGTTCCAACAATTCATAGGTCAAAGGCTGGTCGGAGAGGAACAGCTCGATTTCTTTCCTTACCACCTTTTCCGGGAGCCCGATACGCCGGCCGAACTCTTCAAAGTCGGTGCGCCGGATGGTGCGGGTGTCCGAAAAGGCCATACCCTCTCTGAATAACCCCTTGTCGAGGGCGAATATCCGGGGCTCCTGCAGTTGCAGCGCTGTATTGACGAGGTCATAGGCCGGGGAGAGCCGAAACTCCCCGTTGTATTCGATCAGGGAAAAGTTTTTCAGATGGGCATCATCGTTCGACGTAACGAAATTGAACAGGATGAGCCGGAAAAAACGCTGGATATCGACCAGGGCTGCTTTGACGTAGCGGTGAATGATCCCGGCACACTCTTCGTAACTGGCCTTGTCGTATTTGTAGTTGGCACCTGCGTTGTCTTTGGTATATCCCAACAGGGCCGCGAAATCCTCCTGCTTGTATTTCCCCCGGTTATGGACATCGAACCGGCGCGTAATATATGCCGGTTCTCCGTTGTCGAAAAAACACAGGCCATTGGCTGCCGTCTCGATGCCGTATACCTGGGAGGCAATCTGCATCGTTACATGCTCATTGGCCGCGCAATATTCCCGATTGATGATGTGATAGCCGGTGGGCCGGGGTTTCAGAATGAACAGCCCCTGCTCCCGTTCACGGGCATACCGCAACGTATCAAACTCGTCCATGACAACCGAGAATTTGGGCTGTGCCCCCGAGAGCGATATGCGTCCCACATTTCTGATGGCGTCAAGGGCTTCCGGCGAATCCGCATCCGGGCTGGGCCCCGCAAAGATATGTGATACCTCCCGACCGTCGAACAGCGCCTTCCGTGCCGCAGGCGAGTAGGTGTCATATCCCTTTTGCAGGGTTGACGGGCAGACGTTCAGTTTTTTCATGGCTCAATTGGTTTTACGGTAATGGCGCCTACGGTGTCGAACTGACAGGTGGCCAGCAGGATGCCGAAATCGTCCTCGGCATCTATGTGGAGCAGTTGGGACTGGATCTGCCGATTCTCTCCTTCGGAGAGCATGTTTGCAAATACGGGAAAGAGTACATTCGAACGGTAGGGTTCGGCCTGGAGCGGAAGCGTCAGGCTGACGGGTCCGCTCTTTTCGTTGAGCAGATACGCCTTGTCGTAGGTGAAACAAAACGTGCGATTGTCCTCTTCGGTCAAAACTCCGGCTTTTATTCCGTGCATGTAAACTTCACACCGTCTCATGGTTCAAATCCTTTAATTGAGCAACCAGTTGCAGCCCGAGCACGTTGCATATTGCGAGCAGGGAGGTCATCCGCGGATTGCCTGATCCCCGTTCCACGGCAACGACCGTATTGATGCTTACTCCGGCCAGATCGGCCAACTCCTGTTGCTTGATCTTCAACAGGTGCCGGCGCTCCTTGATTTGGTTGCCCAATGTGTTCATATTCGTATTATATTGTGATTTTATGCAAAAATAATGTTTTATATTGGTAAAAACAATTTATATTCACATTATATTGTGAATATGGCGCTTTTTGTTATGGATTCTGGTAAGATATGTATGCAGATCATAATATATTGAGATTTTGGAGATGGAAGGCGATGGGGTGATTCTTGTTTTTGATGTTGTGAAATCTCGTTTTGTTTATATTTGTCTGTCGGTATCGGCAAGTTGTAGGATAAAGTCTATGAAAGAGGGTTGCATATCAAAATATCGGTCAGAGTCTGCGACTTCGGATCGGCCAAAACAGCATGACATGGAACAAGATTACCGGTTGGCAGTCTTGTCGGCAGCCATTCGGGCAGGGGAAATAAGTGGCGAGGCAGACGGATTCAATCCCCGACAGTATTTATTGCAGCTGAAAGAGCAACGATCGAAGTAGCGATACCGATAGTTTATTAGAGATTTACAGAAATCTGGAATTCTGTAAATCTCTATATCTAGAATTGAATATTTATCCAATTCCGGGATGATATGGGAGGTTGTTTTGATCTGTCGGTAAAGAATGATGGACTTGTCTGTCAGGCTGTTTCAGGTCATTAACTTTCAAGTTTTAGGGCAGGTCGGTAAAATATGCGCTATTTTGATCCAAAAAAGCGACTTTTAAATATATTTTTCTAAATTTACAGTCAGGTATCAAATGCTTGTAGTTTCTGCCTCGAGATTAATCATATGCGTTTTTTAGAAGAGATGAAATCGCTGATCTGTTTAGGTGCTTTGCTGTTGTTGTCCTGTACATCGACATCAATTCAGTCGGGCCTGACCGATGAAACCCGCAAAATGATCGACAGCACCGTTCGAGTTACCCCTGGGATAGACTCCTTGTCCATCTTGTTGGACCGTTTTGAGGCTGAAGGGAACAAGTATGGGATGATGTGTGCCAGCAAAGCGCTGGGCAAGCGTTACCGGGACGCAGCCAAGTTCAACGAAGCTGTCATATATCATCGTCAGGCATTAGGGTTGGCAGAACAACTTTGTGATACCGTTGAAATCATTCAGATATGCAATCAGATCGGAACCAATTTCCGCCGGATGGGGATTATGGACGAAGCCTCTACCTACCATTATAAAGCACTTGCGTTATGTGAACAGTACCATGACAAAAGTTCCTATGTGGCATTAAAAAATCGAGTGGTTTCTCTCAATGGCATAGGGAATGTGCAATTGTCGATGGAGAACTACAATGCGGCCATCCTCGCATTCCGTCAGGCGTTGTCCGGGGAGCGGCAGTTAGAAAGTGACCTGGGTCAGGCGATCAATTATGCCAATATCGGCGCAATCTTCGAAAAGCAGGGAATGATCGACTCGGCCTGGATTTACTATCGTCGTTCCATGCAGCACAATCAGGCGGCAGGTTCCAACCTCGGGATCTCCCTGTGCCATACCTATTTCGGCAATCTGTTGGAGAAGGACAGGCAGTGGGACAATGCCATCCGGGAGTACCGGAGCGCCTATGATTTGATGGAGAAAAGCCAGGACCGCTGGCATTGGATCGAGTCTTGCATAGCCCTGGCGCGTGTCAACATGGGCAAAGGGGATATGACTTCCGCGCAAAAATATCTGACACGGGCCTCCCGCACGGCCAAAGAGATGCAATCGCGGGAGCATTTGCGTGAAGTATATTGGTTGAACTATCTCTATTACGAAAAACTGGGCAACTGTCCCAAAGCCTTCGAGAACTATAAACTGAGCCGGGAATATGCCGACAGTGTCAGCAACATCGAAAACACGGCTCATTTGCAGAATGTCAGGGTTAATTTCGAGAAGGAGAAAAGTTCCAGAGAGTTGGCGTTGATCCAGGCGAACTACCGCATGGAGCAACGAACCAAAAATATCATCTTATTTGCGGGTATTTCCATTTTACTGCTGACGATCATTGTAATCGGATTTTTGCTATATGTCGTGCGCATAAAATCCAGGACGCAGAAGATCATGCGCCACATGGAGACTGTCCGCAGCAAGTTTTTCACGAATATCACCCATGAATTCCGCACGCCGTTGACGGTCATTCTCGGGCTTGCCAACCAGTTGTCCGAAAAAACGGGGACAGACCAGGAGTCTTCCGCCTCGTTGCAAACCATTATCCGCCAGGGTGACCATCTTTTGAGTCTGGTCAATCAACTGCTGAACATCTCCAAGGTCCGTTCCTCGATTGAAGAACCGAACTGGCGGACGGGAGACATCGTGGCCTTTATTCGGATGATCGTCGAAAACTTCCAGGTATTTGCCCAGCAAAAACACCTCAATCTGATTTTCGTGCCGCAACAAACCTTCCTTCAAGCCGATTTCGTCCCGGAGTATTTTCAGAAGGTAATGCATAACCTCTTGTCCAATGCTTTGAAATATACGCCGAAGGGTGGACATATCTATATTACGGCCACACAGGAAAACAACAACCTGGTTATTCAGATCGCCGATTCGGGGAAGGGTATCGACAAACAGGATCTGCCCCATATTTTCGAGACGTTCTACCAGGGGAACAATTCCTGTATGGACATGGGGACAGGAGTCGGGCTGTCGTTGGCCAAACAGATGGTGGAGACGATGGGAGGACAGATTACAGTCAAAAGTGCGGTCGGCAAAGGTACGGTCTTTTTCGTTACGCTGCCCTTGAAGCACGGGACTTCGCAGTGGGAGGAGTGGACCCCGGACGAACCCGAGAAGAATCTGCCCCCATCCGTCCCGACCCCCGATCCGGCTTCTCCCGAGAGCGGGGCGTCGGGTACGGATCCCGTAACCATCCTGCTCGTGGAGGACAATCAGGATGTTGCGTTCTACATCGGAGGGCTGCTCAAGGAGCGTTACAGGCTGCTCTATGCCCGAGACGGGAAGGAGGGGCTGGAAAAGGCCGCAGAGTATATGCCGGACCTGATCCTGACCGACCTGATGATGCCCGGCATGGACGGATTCGAGCTGTGCCGGGAGATACGCAGCTCGATCGTTCTGAACCATATTCCGATCATTATCATCACGGCAAAAAGCGAGGATGTGGACAAGGTGCAGGGTCTCGAAGCCGGAGCAGACGCCTATCTACTCAAACCCTTCAATACGGACGAACTCCATGTGCGCATTGCCAAGTTGTTGGAACAACGGAGGGTTTTGCGGGAAAAATATTCCCAGGCTCTGCGCAATAATTGTACGGAGAGCGTCAAGCTGCTTCCGGCCGACCAGGCTTTCATCGACCGGTTGACGGATATCATCTATTCCCAGATCTCCGATTCGGCCCTCAATTCCGACAAGATCGCTGAAAAGATGTGCATGAGCAAATCACAGCTCAATCGGAAGGTGCGTGTAATTACAGACAGCAATACGAATACCTATATTATATATGTGCGTATGGAAAAAGCAAAACGGATGCTCTCCTCTAACGACATGCCGATCGGAGATATTGCCATGCAGTGCGGGTTCGAAGATGCCGGTTATTTTGGACGTGTGTTCAAGCAGACGTTCGGCATGACCCCGTCGCAGTATCGCAAGAAGCCCCATCTGGACTGACGGTCCGGTTGATTTCTTACGCGAAAGGCGCATTCCCGCAAGGGAATGCGCCTTTCGCGCTTTCATGCGGGAATAGGACAAATAAAAATGTGAATATCAGCTTTTTGTCTGTTTAATATGCGCCGAGAATCCGATTTCGGGAGATGAAAAATGCGTACACTGTCCGGTTTTATGCGTCATGTGTCCAAGCCGTCAACGGGAATCCCGACTACATTTGTTGTACATAAAATTTCATTGGCTTATGAACAACAATGAACAGAATGATCTATCCTATCAACGGATACAACAGTTGATTAAAAAACAACTTGACCGTATCGAACACGAAACTGATGCGAAAACAGAAGAAAGACCTCACAAACATAACCACACTGAATGTAGCATTATTGCTATAATCAAAAGGTTGTGGAGGATGAAATGTTTGCGTAAAAAACGACGAAAATCGTAATGTGAACCAGAACGACAGGGCAGAAATCTCTTAAAATAAATTAAACCAATAAATTATGAAAAACTTTCTCTTTTTAGTTATTCTGTATTGCGGAGTTTTATGTATGTTGGCTTCATGCGGGAAAGATGACGACAATCCTGTATCCGAACCAGAGATCAATCGTTTCGTTCTCTTCGGGAAAACTTATCCCGCTTTTACAGTGATTGTCTCCAAAGAAGAGCTGGGCGAAGGTAATTACGACATTTATGTCTGTCCGGCAGAAGACAACACGATAGAGCTGGGGTTGGAATGTCCCATGCAACACGACGGGATGAGTCTGGACCTCACGAAGTATGACCCGTTAAATGCAGTTCCCGGTTATAGCGGTTGGATGTGGTATATTTATGTCGAAAAAACAGAAGAAGGAAAAGAAGAATATCTCCTCCTGGAGGGTTGGGGTGGCGATGATCCCATATTGGGAGTGGCAGGCGACATCCTGTATATCAAAAGTCTGAATAGCGACCACACGCAGTTCGAAATCCGCTGCAAATTCACCGATCCTTTAAAAGGTTCATTGGATTTCTATTACAAGGGAGCCGTGGAATTATTTGGTGGAATTATTTGAGTGAAATCAAATCCTTATCAATAACAACCTATACACAAACCTTAATCTTTTACAAAAAACCAAGCTTAATTATGAAAAGAAATTTTTTCTACGCTATTGTAATCGCGCTTTGTGGTGCGATAGGATTTGCCTCGTGCACGAAAGATTACGATGATGATCTGCGTATCCAGCGCGAACTGATCGAACAAAACACACAGGATCTCCGTGCAGCGATCGACGCCTATCAGGTACTGGTTGAGAACACCATCGAGCAGATGGACATTGCCTACAAAAATGCAGACAACCTCATCAAGCAGGAGATGCAGGCGGAGTTCAACGCAGCCAAAGCCCGTCTGACAGCTCTGGAAACGGCTCTTGCTGCCGCCGAGAGCAACATTTCGAATCTACAGACAGATTTAACGACCTTTAAAGCGGCTGTTCAACTCGATTTTCAGGCAGTCAACAACTCTATCACTGCCATTAATTCACGAATCGACGATGCCGACTCGAAAATCTCCGCTTTGGACGGACGCTTGACAACGGCAGAAACGGCTATTGTTGAGTTGAAGGCATGGAAAACTCTGGCCGAAAGCAAGTTGACCGACCTTGAAAACGGCCAGACGGCTACTGCAACCGAGATCGAGGCAATGAAAAGCCGTATCAATACGGTGGAAGGAAAAATTACCGCACTCGAAACGCTTTGCAACAATTTGCAAGCAGAATTCCAGGCTGCCGACGTAGCGCTCGGTGCCCGTATCGACGATTTGACGAGCGAACTCGGAACCCAGGTAACATCGCTCACAGCATTGATTACCAGCGTTCAGACCACGGTGACAGATGAAATCAACGACTTTAAGTCTGAGATGACAACGGCTTTTAACAATTATAAAACGACCGTAGATGGCCAGCTCACAACAATGGCTACGAACCTGGCAACCGTTGTCGCCGATGTCAATACGCTTACTACGGATATGGCTACGCTCACTGGAAAAGTAGGTACATTAGAAACTGCCGTGGCCAACCTGACGGCACAGGTTGCAGGTCTGCCCAGTGCTGCCGACCTGAATGCACTGAAAACGAGAGTAGACGATCTTACCGTTTCTCTCGCAGCCAAAGAAGCTGCCTTGCAGGTTCTGATTAATGCCAACACAGGTAACATCTCAGCCAACAAAACCGAAATTGAAGCGCTTAAGAGCGAAATCAACACGATCAAAGATAATATCACTGCGTTGGAAACTTCCTTAACGAATGCGATCACTGCTGCCGTAGCCGACAAGGTGACCCAGACGGCCATGGATGTCGCTATCGCCACTGCCGTTAGTACCGCTAAGACCGAACTGCAAGCCTTGATTGACGACATCAACAACACGACCATCCCGGCTCTGGAGAGCGATATTACCGCTCTTGAAGGACGTATGGATGACGTAGAAGCCGACATTGCAGCGATCAAGAACCGGATTCAGTCCATTCAGTGGGTTCATGCCTATGCAGACAAGAACCTGACGTTGAACATTACGGAAGGAACTGGTGAATTTACGGCCGCAATGTTGGAAGCCGAGGTATATGTCACCTCGAACGACGCAGACATCGTACAGAAGATCGTCGATGGAGATGTATCCCTCGAAATCCTCGCCAATAAAGTCGCTCTGACCCGTTCGATCGAAGCCAGCCCGTTCGAAGCTCCCATCCTTAGCAAAGTCGACGACAATGTTGTCAAGATCACGTTGAACTGGACCGACCTGACAGCGCTTTACGCCTCCTACTCAGCTGCAGCGACCGGAACTCCCGTAGATTACCAGCTGGCCGTTAAGGTGACCGACGCGAATGGGAATAACGTGGTTACGGACTTCGCAGGCATTGTTATCAAAAAGTAGAAATTTCAGAGTCGCAGGGATATATACATCCTGAACAGGACCCGATAACTGCGTGGGGAAACCTTTCGGAATCCTCCAGGTGTTCCCCACGCTACTTTTCTCTTAACTCAAACAAACAAAAACAATGGGCAAAAACATACGAATAGTGTCCTTGCTGGTTGTGTTGTGTGTAACGGGTTTTTCGGCTTTTAGATCATATGCGGAGGAGTCCCCTTCGGATAAAGCCCCGATTTCACCTCAAACCAAATGGGAGTACTACAACCAATACGCTCGATGGAGTGTCGGTGCCAATATCGGCATACCGTTCTTCGCCGGGAATTTCCAGAGCGCGGCTTACGATAAATTACATTGGGGCATCATGTCGGGATTGCAGGGTGCGTACCAGTTCACCCCGGTCGTCGGTGTGAGAGCCAATCTGGACTATGCACAGGGAAAGACCGGAGCTAAAGACTTTGAACAGGATTACTGGCTTGACAAATACGGTTTTACGGATTTTCGTGTAACTCCGTTGGACGGAAGTATGAAATACAAGGATCTTTACAGCAAAGTGCGAGTAATCAACTTTTCCTTACATGCGGATATCAATCTGAACAACCTGATTCGGCCCGTACCCGTTGGAGAACGCCGATGGACTGTATCCGTAAGCCCGGGAATCTACTTCCAGAAGTTCTATCCCGATATTTTCACGAAAGAAGGAGATCATCATTTTGCCAAGGAGCATTTCAATCCTTTGACTGTCAGTGTCGGTGGCGAGGCCATGTTGCGATGGAAAGCCGGTCGGGCGATTGACCTCCAAGCCCGTTACGGGATCAACTGGATTCATCAGAACGTCTTCGACGGCATTGCCACCTATCGCCCGCGTGACAAGCAAAATTTCATGACCCATTTTTCACTGGGTGTCGTCTGGAAGATCGGAGCACGTCATAAAAAGAAGGATCATCTGATGTATGCTCCACGTTATGTGGCTCCTCCCAAAGACCGCGGTCGTATTATCGATACGGTGATCGTTAAAATGGAACCGCAGGTCGTTGTTCAGACTCACACCGCAGAGACTACGGTCGAAAAAGCTGTATGGTATGACATGCCGACCATTCACTTCAAACGGGGAAGCGCAATCATAGAGCAGGACGCCTATGCTGACGAATTGAATATGGTCGTGAAATTGCTGAATGCGGTTCCCGATGCCACGATACGGATTTTCGGCTATGCCGATCATAGCGGCACGGAACACTTTAATGACAACTTGACCCAGCAACGTGCCGAAGCGATGCGGGACTATCTGATCGGCAAGGGTATCAAAGCCGACCGCATCCGAACTGTCAAAGGGCTGGGGATAGATAAAAATTTATCGGGTGGCGACGCTTATTCGATCAAAGCCCGCCGAGTGGAGATAGTACGATAGTGTAAACCCATGAAACAGCCTGGCCAACCAGGCTGTTTCATAATTTCCAACGGATCATAATTTCACCGATAACCAATTGTCAAACAATATCATTTCACCGAATGAGACAATCTTTACGTCTTCTGTTTTTCCTGACAGCCATAACGTTTCTCTCCGGAAGTGTCATGGCACAGGAGGGGTCGGCCAAAGGCCGCGTCCCCGAGCACAAAGCTTTCGACAATGCAAGCATCGGCATTGAGGCCTCCACGACCGGTATCGGCCTATCGGCAGCCACGCCTATCCACCGGGCCTTCACCCTGCGCGGAGGGTTCAATGTGCTCCCCTTCTCGTACCGCTACACCTACGATGATTTCGATCCGCTCATGGTGGCGGGCACGGAAGTGGCCGTTCCCGGCCTTGGATTGAAAGCCTCCTCGCGGATGTACACGGGCCACCTGATTGTCGACTGGGTCCCTTTCCGCCGCGGGACTTCCACGTTCTTCCTCGCCGCCGGCCTCTATTTCGGCGGTAGCAGGCTGCTCGACGTTACGGGACGCTTCGACCCTGCGGAGTTGGCAGCTGCAAGCATCCCCGCCGACCAGATCGAAAATATCCGGCTGGATGTGGGCGGGACGACGATCGCCCCGAATAGCGACGGCTCGGCCGAAGCACAACTCAAAGTAAACGCTGTGCGTCCTTATGTGGGATTGGGGGTCGGCCGTGCCATTCCTCGCGGCCGGGTAGGGTTCCGGGCCGAAGCGGGAGCCATCTTCCACGGTAAGCCATCAATCGCCTCGCCCAATATCGTAAAGCAGACCCCGACAAGCGAGCTGGATGGACTCAACAAGTTCCTCAGCAAATGGAAAGTATACCCTGTCCTATCACTGAAGATGACTGTCAAGATCGGCAAGAACCAAAACCATTAACCATAATATTAATTTAAAATTTCAGAAACGATGATCGAACAACTGTTGAAAGAGATACGTCGGGCGAGCGAGGCTCTCCTGACTGATGGAACACTCCAAAGCGAACGCGGTAACAAGGCTGCCGGACGCCGGGCCCGCAAAACCTCCCTGGAGTTGGAACGGCTGACTAAAGCTTTCCGCAAAGCAAGCCTCGAAGTGGTTAAGTTGGAAAATATAACCAAAAATTAATTTCAAATGACAATTCAGATGAAAAACAATATACTCAGACAAGCGGCGCTGCTGGTTGCGGCCGTATTGTTGACGACCGGTCTCTGGTCGTGCAGTAAAAGCAAGGAGGAGGCTCCGGAACCCACCCCTCCGGCTGTCAGCGTCACCGGTGTGACGCTTGACAAGAGCTCGATCTCCATTCTGGTTGGGGCGAGCGAGACGCTTGCGGCAACGGTATCCCCGAAGGATGCCGCGAACAAGAATGTGTCGTGGAAATCCGACAAGCCGGAGATCGCCGCCGTCGATGCCAACGGCAAGGTCACGGGCGTTGCGGAGGGCGAGGCCACCATCACCGTCACTACCGACGACGGTGGCAAGACCGCTACTTGTAAGGTAATCGTCAGCGATAAAGAGATCAAAGTAACGGGTGTAAAACTCAACAAGAGCGAAACGAATATTCTTGTCGGGGGCAGCGAGACTCTGACGGCCACCGTAGCTCCGGCCGATGCTACCAATCAGAAAGTGACGTGGAAATCTGACAAGCCGGAAATTGCTACTGTCGATGCCAATGGCAAAGTAACGGGAGTGAAGGCCGGCGAGGCCACCATCACCGTCACTACCGAGGACGGTGGAAAAACCGCTACTTGTAAGGTAACCGTCAGCGAAACCTCCGTAGCGGTTACGGGCGTAACGCTCAACAAGACTGCTCTCACACTCAATATAGGGGCGAACGAGACGCTTTCGGCCACCGTTGCCCCCGCCGATGCCACCAATAAAAAGGTGACGTGGAAGTCGAGTGACGCGGCTGTCGCCACGGTTGATGCCAATGGTAAAGTTACGGCTGTAAAGGCAGGTGAGGCCACCATTACGGTCACCACCGAGGACGGCGGCAAGACGGCCACCTGCAAGGTTACTGTCCAACCTAAACTGGTTTCGGAGATCACGCTGGCGGCTTTGGCCATCTATGTGGGCGAGAGCAAGGCCATCACGGCCACCGTCAAGCCCGATGACGCCACCAACAAGGAGCTGACATGGAAGAGCAGCGACGAGAGCATCGCCACGGTCGACGCCACCGGCAAGGTTACCGGCGTCAAGATTGGCACGACCACCATTACCGCCACGGCCCGGGACGGCAGCGGCGTGAGCGGCAGCTGCACCGTCACCGTTCTCTCTCATGTGAAGAAGGTGACCGTCACCCCGGCCAACCTGACCCTCGGCAAGAACAAGAGTTATACCCTCACCGCAACGGTCGATGCGCAACCGGGTACTGACACGGGCGTGACGTGGACGAGCAGCGACACTACCATCGCCACGGTGGATGCCACGGGCAAGGTGACCGCCACGGATAAAGTGGGCACGGTGACCATCACCGCCACCTCAAAGGCCGACCCCGCCAAGAAAGGTACCTGCACCATCAAGGTATCAGGCGACCAGACCGACATCGGCTACGGCGAATACGGTCCGGAAGAAAATTGGTAAATGAAACTTGTGTAATTCCCAAAAAGACTGTAATATGAAACACAATATCATACCTAAAGCCTTGCGGTGGATGGCCGCCGCAGGCCTGTGCCTTGCCGCCGCAGCGTGCAGCAAGGACGACATCACGCCCGAGCCTGTTCCGCAGCAGGGCATCACCCCGACCAAGATTATCTTCAACGTCACCCGCGGCGGCTACGAAGGCGACGCGGAGACCCGCGCCCCAAAAAGCGAATGGGCCGAGGGCGACGTGGTCTATTTCGGGCCAAGCTATTATCTTAATAAAGCCACCTATACCGACGGGGAGTGGGTTCTCAGTATGCAAAATCCTATCCCGGAGAATTCCACTACGTTGAGAGCCTTCTATGGTGAGCATGTAAGACATGAGGAAAATGGTGGTAGCAAATTCTATGTCGATGCCATGGGGGATATCGCCTATACCAATTCGGGCAGCTATGAGATGGATGAAGGCGGCGTAGCCACCATCACGCTCCGCCTCGACCGGCACCCGCAGGGGCGCATGACCTTTACCGGGGTGGGTAAAGGGAAGGAACTGACCGTACTAAACATGAAAAGTCTTACGTTTTATCGTAGTTCTTTTCTATTTGAATTTAGGAATCCTGCACCGGTCACCCTTACCGGAGAGGAAGACGGCACGGCCACCCTCTACGCCCTGCCTGACCCCACCACCGTTACAGAGGCCGGCATCACCCTGACGGTGAAGTATGAAGGCAAATTCTACACCAAGACCTTTGCGGGCAAGGAGTTCAAGGAGAACAGCAACATCACCCTCGCAGCCCCAAGCCTGGAAGGCGGCTGGAAAGAGGCGGTTACCGAGTACGGGGCTGAGGACCTGAAAATGGGTGACTATCTCTACAGCGACGGCACGACGAGCGACGGCGGCCTGCGCAAGCTCTTCCCCGACGGCACGGTCGAGACCGCGCCCGAGGCGGTAGCTCCCGAGGCGGGCAAGACGGTTATCGGCATCGTGTTCTATGCCGGACGGCACGCCACCGATGCCTCGGACTACACGAAGCCCCTCAACGCCGGAGGCCCGACCCTTGCGGACAATGTACGCGGATATGCTGTGGCCATCACCGATGCATGCTTATATGATGTTTGGAATGGAGGAGTTCTATGGGCAACGAAGCCAAATGATAAATTTGACTTCGCCTTTGTGATAGACGTCTCTGGTAATCTGGATGACTGGAACGGTTATGCCAACTGCCAGGTGATGCACGACTATGTGACGGCCCATGCCGGCGAGGGGTGGGAGATGCGCCACTTCCAGGCAGCCTGGGCATGCGAAACCTACGGCAACCGCACACTGGACTATGAAGGCAACCCGACCTCCGACTACGAATGGCAGGCGCCGCTGAGGGCCCCGGCCGGTACCAGCGGCTGGTTCCTGCCCTCGTGCGGCCAGCTTTGGTACATGATGCCGTATCAGGACTATCTGAACAGCCGGTTTATGGCTGCCAAAGAAGTCTCCGCCGCCGAGTTGCAGGAATATGTAAAAGAATTCTTCTCTCAAAGTTATTGGTCGTCGACAAAAGATGGTTATTACAGTGCCCAAGCAATGTATGTGGACTTCGAGAATAGAGATAGATCTGGAACGACTCGCAATAATGAGTATCTCGTTTCTCGTGCTGTAATCGTATTCTGATCCGGCAGCCGCAGCAGGACATATCCCCGCATGACGAACGGTGGCAGAGCATGCTCTGCCGCCGTTTTCTTTTGGCCCTTCGTCAGCGCCCGCCCCGCTCTGGCCGGGTTGTCGGCCCGAAACTCAACGATGATCCGGCGGACTACTGATTCTTTTAGGACCAGGCCCATGCTTTCAGAGAGGTTAGCGTCGTCGTCCGCGGCGTTTGCGCTGTTGTTCTTGCTGAGTTTGTTCCGCTTCGTCGGGATCGAATCTCGGACGCAGCAAATCGTCCAGCAGGTAGCTGAACGCCGCGCTGCCGCCCTTCTCGGTCAGCTTGCAGTCGATGCCGTCGCCGGTGACGCCCAGAGTGAGGGAGCCCACCTCCGTCTCGTAGTGGCAGAGATTGCGGCGGTCCCGCTCGATGAGGAGCTGGCTGTTGGCCCGCCCGAACCGGAGCAGGGCCACCCGGCTGCCGTCCTCGGCGATCTTGATGGTAGTGGTGCAGCCCTCGAAGCCGATGGTCTGCGTCTCCTTATAAGAGATGTAGTAGCTTCCGTTCTTTTTGGTAAAGCTGCCCCGGGTCATCAGCTCGATGTGGTCGCGGTCCTCCTCGCGGATGACGCCCTCATTGTCGAACTGGTCGATGGAGCTCTTGATGCGGATAATGTAGTTTTCCAGTGGTTTGCTCACAGTTTTGCGTCCTTATCAGTATTTATCAATGGCGATCTGGTCGATGAGCCCGCCCTTGTACTCCCCGAGGAAGAGGTCGGCGGTCTGGGCGAAGCTGTCCGGCACGTCACTGACGTAGAAGTGGGCCTCGCCCTTTTCGTGATTTCCCTTCAGGCCATGCTCGCTGAGCGTCCGCTCCAGATGGTGGGCGGCGGTCTGGGCCGGGTCCACGAGGGTGACGTTCCTGCCCATGTACCAGCCGATCATCTCTTTGATGAGGGGGTAGTGGGTGCAGCCGAGGATGAGGGTATCCACCCCGGCCTCCCGCACCTCGGCCAGATACTGGGCGATGACCAGACGGGTCACCTGCTGCTTGTCGAGGGCGCTGTGGTCCACATAGCCGGCCTCCACGAGAGGCACGAAGAGGGGGCAGGGCCGGGCCGTGATCTCCACGCCGGGAACGAGCTTGCGCAGGACGGTCTCGTAGCTGCGGGAGCGGATGGTGGCCGCCGTGCCGATGACGCCGATGCGGCGGTTCCGGGTGACGAAAGCGGCCTCCCGCGCCGCAGCGTCCACGACGCCCAGATAGGGGACGGGGAGCTTTGCGGCCTCGGCGGCGGGGTAGATGCTGGACACCGTGCCGCAGGCGGCCATGATGCACTTGACATCCTTCGAGAGCAGGAACGCGATGTCCTGCCGTGCATACTGCAAAATAGTCTCAGGGCTGCGGCTGCCGTAGGGGACGCGGCCGGTATCGCCGAAGTAGACGATGTTCTCGTGGGGGAGCCGCTTGCGCAGTTCCTTCACGCCGGTCAGGCCGCCGAGGCCGCTGTCGAAAACGCCGATGGGGCGGTTATCCATGCTGCTTTTCCGTCCTTTCCAGCGCCAGCTCGATCAGGTGGTCGATCAGAGCCGGAACAGGGGTGCCCTCATGCTCCATGAGCTTGGGGTACATGCTGATGGGGGTGAAGCCGGGGAAGGTGTTGATCTCGTTGATCATCACCTTGTCGGTGCCGTGCTCCACAAAGAAGTCGCAGCGGGCGAGGCCCTCGCAGTTCAGGGCCGTGTAGGCCATGGCGGCGTAGGTCTTGACCTCGTCGAGCTTGGCTTCGTCGAGCTTGGCCGGGATGACCACCTGACTGACGCCGTTCTTGTACTTGTCGTCGTAGGTGTAGAACTCGGCACCGGCCAGGATCTCGCCCGGGCGGGTGGAGACGGCGGGGTCGGAGCCGATGACGGCGCACTCCACTTCGTGGCCGTCCACGAAGGCCTCGAACACCACCTTGCGGTCGTTGGCGAGGGCCAGCTGGATGGCGGCCTTCAGCTCATCGCGGTCATGGGCCTTGGTGATGCCCACGCTGGAACCGGCGTTGGCGGGCTTGACGAAGATGGGCCAGCCCAGCTTTGCGATGACGCCGTCGCAGACGCCATCGGGGTCAGACTCGATCTCCCAGCGGGTGGCGGAGAGCCACTTGGTGTGAGGGATGCCGGAGGCGTCGAACATGGCGTTGGCGACTGCCTTGTCCATGCAGACCGCGCTGGCCAGAACGCCGCAGCCTACGTAGGGGATGCCGGCCAGCTCCAGCAGGCCCTGCACGGTGCCGTCCTCGCCCCACAGGCCGTGGAGCGCCGGGATGACCACAT
>ERZ827528.2302-NODE-2302-length-17795-cov-9.196505_pt1 | contig 17795 bp, 18 predicted proteins | sample MGYA00519768_ERZ827528 | MGnify/ENA primary metagenome ERZ827528 (study PRJEB31778, sample SAMEA3449343) | human gut metagenome | biome: human gut; feature: human-associated habitat; material: faeces | place: United Kingdom | collected 2010/2012 ...
CGCCAACTGCGTATGCGGCAATGGTCATACCTTCGATCATCTTATATGGATCACCTTCCATTACGGAACCATCCATGAATGCACCCGGGTCACCTTCATCACCATTACATACTACATAACGAACTTTTTCTTTCTGACGAGCAACCTGAGACCATTTTTTACCAGCCGGGAAACCAGCTCCGCCTCGTCCGCGAAGTCCGGATTTTGTTACTTCATCGATAACATCCTGTGGGGACATATCGAAGAAAGCTTTTGCCATAGCCTGAAAACCGCCAACAGCAATATATTCATCAATGGATTCTGCATTAATATTACCACAGTTCTCAAGAACGATCCTTGTCTGCTGGTTCAGGAACGGAATGTCACTGGGATGTGGACAGGCCTCATCATTATGACGATAAAACAGACGCTCAACAGGCAGTCCGCAGATCACGGTCTTCTCTACGATCTCGCGACAGTCGTCTACCTGAACATGTACATACTGATAATCATAGGGCTCAATTCTCATAAGAGGACCAAGTTCACATAAGCCCTGGCATCCGGTCTTAACGATTCCTACATGAGGAACATCCTTCTGCATCTCAACCGCAACACCCTCGATTCCCTCACAGAGTCTTGACATTTCTTCATAAATCTTCTGAGCACCGGAAGCAATACATCCGGTACCGGAACAGACGAGAACACGGCAGGTATAGCCATCAAGATTCTTCTTAACCTCAGCCTGTTTGTTTTTCAGATCTTCCATACTGGTTATACTCATACGCTCTCACCTCTCAATTCATTTAAAAGCTCAACAGCCTTCTCAGGAGTCATCTTCGGGTGAACTTCATCATTTACAGTCAGTGTCGGTGCCAGTCCACATGCACCCAGACAGGATACTGTTTCTACGGTAAAAAGCATGTCATCTGTAGTGTGTTTCTTGTTGCTCAGTCCAAGTTCCTTCATCAAAGCCTCTTTTACAGGCATGGATTTTCTCACATGACAGGCTGTTCCGTCACACACTTTAATGACATATTTCCCTTTCGGCTCAAAAGAAAAATTCTCATAGAATGTGGCTACACTGTAGGCCTTGGCTTCTTTTACTCCGATTTCTTTCGCTACATAAGTCAGCAATTCTCCCGGCAGGTAACGATATTCCGCCTGAATATCCTGCATGATCGGAATCAGCGATGCTGCTGTACGTCCGTAGTGCTCGATGATCTCATCCGCTTTTCTGTAATAAGACTGGTCTAACATTCGGTTCCCTCCTTAAATAGTAATTTTGATACATTGGTTTTAATATAGTACCGATATATCGATTCCCACGCAGCTTTAGTTATTTTTAACATATGTGCTGTTGATATTATACATTATATAGTTGTTTTGCACAATATCATTTTTGAAATTTTCTGAAATTAATTTATAACAATTTGTTATAGATGTATAGTATTCATAAATGTATATAAATGAAAAGCAATTTCTTTAACAGGGTTGTTAATTTAATAGCAATATCAAAACAAAAAAAGATCATTGAAAAGAATATTATCTTCTTCTCAATGACCTTTCTGGAAATGGCTGCATTATTTAATTTCATGTTCCTCATGGAAATGCTTATATTTTTCTATAAACATCAACAGAAAGCTGATCATAAGGAATCCACAGGAAACCCAGATCATTCTGATTCCATAGCGTATGGACAGATTTCCACCAATGCCGGCACCCAAGGCAAACATAAGGATGATTCCAAAATAATACATCGCCTGTTTTAGCTGTTTTGATTTTTTTTCACGAAAATAAACTGACAACGCAGCTGTACCACTGCGCAAATTACCGATACACATAGTACTTGCATAGGAATATCCGTTTACCTTGCGGAACGTCTGCACCTGCATCGCGCAGACGAACGAGACGAGCGCGTTTGCAAAGGTGTTGACCTCCTGCGGCAGGAAGCCGACAAAAAACAGCAGCACGATCTCGGCCAGAATGATGAGCTGGCGCCAGTGCACCTTTTCCATGCACTTATAGCGGCGGTGGACGCATTCCGCCACAAAAATGCCCGCCATAAACGAGATCAGCGGCACAAAATAGCGGAAAACACCTGCCCAGTCACCTGCAAAAAGGTGTGTGCTCATCAGCACGATGTTGCCCGTCTGCGCGTTGGCAAACACCTTGTCGCGGCAGCAATAGGTATAGGCGTCCTGCAATCCGCCGGATAAAATGATAAACGCGGACATCAGGAACGAATCGGACATCTGCCCGTGCGGTCGATCAAGCTGCATGGTTACATTTTGGCTCCTGTTCGTTAAAATTCCGCCATGATTATACGGCGGTGGCCGCGCTTCGTCAAGTGGCTTTTGCGTCGAGCCGCGCGGTGTATCTGCGGATGCACGCCGCAGCGTAAACGGCGGTGACAAGCTCCGTGATGGGCATGGCGAACCAGAGCGAATCCGCGCCCGCGAGAAGCGGCAGCATCAGGATCAGTGCACCGCTGATGACGAGTCCGCGCGCGACCGACACGATAAACGCCGCCTTCGGCTGTAAGATGGCCTGGAAATAATACGTCGAGAAGATGTTGAACGGCAGCAGCAGGAATGAGATCGCATACGCGCGGATGATGGCCGGGGCCATCGCCAAGATCGCCTCCGTCGGGCTCATAAAAATGCGGATGTAGAGATTCGGGCACGCCACGCTCGGCACCGTCCAGAAAACGCCGAAAAATACGACCGTCCACAGCGCATATCGCAGCGTCTCGCGGATGCAAGCCTCTTTCCCCGCGCCGAAATTCGTCGAAATGATGGGCTGGGATACCTGTCCGACGCTGTACGCGCAGCACTGGACGAATGTGCTGACGTTGCTGATGGGGCCGTAGATCGCGAGCGCGTCCGAGCCGAGGTATTGCATGATCTGGCGGTTGAAGAGCACAGTCAGAATACCCATCGCCATGTCGATAAAGAAGCTCGAAAAGCCCGTGACGGTGATCTTCCACAGCTTGCGCGCAAGCCTCTTTGGTTTCACGAGGCGCAGCGTGTTCTTCCTGCTCGCAAAGTGCGTCAGCATCACGAGGAACGACACCGCCGAGCCCAGCGCCGTGGCAAGACCCGCGCCGTAAACGCCCATATCGCATGGGAAGACGAAGAACCAGTCGCCGAGCACATTGAAGATGCCGCCCGACAGCACACCAAGCGTCGCAAGTGCGGGCGCGCCGTCGTTGCGCAGAAATGCCGCGAGCATCTGATTGAAGAGGAACAGCGGGAATACAACTTTAACGGGGATCATGTACCGCTGCGCGAGGGCGAGCAGCGTCTCATCCGTGCCGAAAAACATCGGAAGCGGACGCTCGAAGAGGATGAGCCCGACCCACGCGAGCGCCGCCAGAACGACCGAGCCGATGACCGCTGCGGTGAAATACTGCTCGTCCTCACCGTCGGCGCTCATGCCGCTGCCGCGCTTCGTGCTGAAGATCACACTGCCGCCGATGCCCACGAGAAGGCCAATGCTGTAAATGACGTTCCACACCGGCGCGACCGCAGCCAGCGCCGCCGTGCCATCAGGCCCCTGATACTGCCCCACCATCGCCATGTCGACGATGCCGTAGATGCTGGAGATCAGCGCGCTGCCGAACGCCGCCGACAAGTATTTGAAGTAAAGCGTTTTGATATTTCCACGCAAAAGGTCCATCCCAAATGCTTCCGCGGGGCTGTCGTTTTTCACTTCCCCCTTGGAATGAGGTCATTATTGCCCGCCAACCTAAAAAAACTAAAGGAAAGTTTGAACATTTTGTTTTTCACGAAAACGCAAAAAGCAGTGCCGCCTGAAATCAGGCGGCACTGTTCCTATTGATATGATGTTCCCACCGGCACGGCGCAAGCGGTTAGTTCGCTCTAACTTGCAGTCTTTTGAAAAGCCGCCGCAGGGCAGCTTTCCAATATATCCTGCTTTCCCGCTTGCCTTCGGGAAGGTGATCGACCTTGCGTATTGTAGCACAGCGATTTTCGCATTGCAAGAGCGGTTTGCAAATTTTTCGCGATATTTTCTTTGCTACATACGCTTTCTCGCCCCGTCCGCTGCGACAGACTGTTCCCATTCCGTGTCCCGCGGCACTTGCATCCCGCGGCTTTCGCTGGTATACTATGTCCAGGAATTAGATGTATTTAACAGAATTGATATTTCACACAGAAAAGGCGGTGAACGATATGGAAGCATTTTACGGCATTTTGATCCCATTTCTCGGCACGTCGCTCGGCGCGGCGTGCGTGTTCTTCATGAAAAAGTCGCTCAGCGACGCTGTGCAGCGCTCGCTGACGGGCTTTGCCGCGGGCGTGATGGTCGCGGCCTCGGTGTGGAGCCTGCTGATCCCCGCCATCGAGCAGTCGTCGGCGATGGGGAAACTCTCGTTTCTGCCGGCGTTTCTCGGCTTTTGGGTCGGCATTCTCTTTTTGCTGCTGCTCGACCACGTCGTCCCGCACCTGCACGCCAAGAGCGGGCAGGTCGAGGGGCCGAAGAGCCAACTCCAGCGCACGACGATGATGGTGCTGGCCGTCACACTGCACAACATCCCCGAGGGCATGGCCGTCGGCGTGGTGTATGCGGGCTATCTCTCCGGCAGCGCACAGATCACGGCGGCGGGCGCGCTGGCGCTCTCACTCGGCATCGCGATCCAGAATTTTCCCGAGGGGGCGATCATTTCGCTCCCGCTGCGCGCCGAGGGCATGGGCAAAGCAAGAGCTTTCTGGGGCGGCGTGCTCTCGGGCATCGTCGAGCCCATCGGCGCGGTGCTGACGATACTCGCCGCGTCGCTCATCGTTCCGGCGCTGCCGTATCTTCTGAGCTTCGCCGCGGGCGCGATGCTCTATGTCGTCGTCGAAGAGCTGATCCCCGAAATGTCGCAGGGCGCGCACTCCAACATCGGCACGGTGTTTTTCGCCGTGGGTTTCAGCCTGATGATGGTGCTCGACGTGGCGCTGGGATGAAATACGGCAGGAATGCAAGCAGGAGGCGATACCGAGCGGTACGCCTCCTGCTTTTTATGCTGACGCCAGCCTTGCGCCTATTTTTCCACCCGAATGAGATTGCTCTCATACGGCCGCTTGCCGGAGAGCACTTCGTCGTAAAAATTCTGCTTCCAGTCGATGTAGGCGACGCTGTCCTGCAATTCCCGAATGCCTGCGCGCAGTGCCTCCTGCTTCTGCGCCAGCAGGATCTTGCGCTGCGGGATGGTGCGCTCGCCTTGCAGGCAGAGGGCGAGGTAGTCCTTCATCTCCTGAATGCTCATGCCGCATTTTTTCAGGCGCGTCAGGCTGCTGATCCACGCGACGTCCCGCTCGTCAAACACGCGGCGGTTGTTTTTGTCGCGCTTGACGTTGGGGACAAGCCCCTCGTTGCAGTAAAATTTTAAGGCCTGATAGGTCATGCCCGTTTCCTTGCAGACCTGCATCATGGTGTAGCGCATGGTAATCCCTCTCTGCTGCGTAAAAATTGTGTTTTTTCCCCAAAAACCTCTTGACCGGTTGTTACAACCGGTATTTATAATCGGCAGTATCAACCGGAAGTTGCCATCGGCAATGATAGCAAACAGCGGCGAATACCGCAAGAAAAACGGTCAGAGAGGATGCGTTATGATGAATAACTTTATTTTTGAAAACAAGACCAAGGTATATTTCGGCAAAGGCGGCGTGAAGGAGTACCTCGGCGGCCTGCTCGCAAACTTTGGCGAAACCGTCATGCTGGCCTATGGCGGCGGCTCGATCAAGCGCAACGGCGTGTACGATGGGATCATGGGTATCCTGAACGCGCAGGGTAAGTGCGTTGTGGAGTTCTCCGGCATCATGTCCAACCCCACCTATGCCAAGGTGCAGGATGGCGCAAAGCTGGCGTGGGCGTCCGCCATGGCAGAGAACGGCGTGCTGAAGATCGGCAAGGTCTCGGATTTTCAGGCGCATCAGATCCAGCATCAGCTCGGCGCTTACACCGACTGCAACCACGGCGCGGGGCTGGCGGTCATCCACCCTGTCCTGTACCGCCACATCTACAAATCCGGCACGGCGCGGTTCACCCGCTGGGCGCAGAACGTCTGGGGCATTGCGCCCAAGGGCAGCGACGAGGAGACCGCGGCTGCCGGTATCGACGCGCTGGCCGCGTTTATTAAGGAAATCGGTCTGCCGACCAGCTTTGCAGAGCTTGGCATCCCCGCCAACACCGACTTCCGCGCCGTGGCGGATTCTACCAACATCACCGCTGGCTGCTGCAAAAAGTTGACGCATGACGAGATCTACGAAATTTTGCAGGAATGCCTGTGAGTATCCGCGCTTTTCGCAGCAAAACAAAGCATTCTTTGCGCTGTGCTCCACTTTTGGCTTTTCTGCCTCTTGCATTTGGCTCAAAGCGTGATATCATAGGCCAGACAAATTGCGGAAAGGGGCGGTAGAGTTGAAAGCTGCATCGCAGAAAAAATCATTGGATATGCTCCACGGGACGCTCTGGGATAAGATCCCGCGCTTTGCCGTTCCGGTGGCGGCCACGGCGATTTTGAGCCAGCTGTTCAACGCCGCGGACATCGCCGTCATCGGCAACTTTACCGGCGAGCTCCGCACTGTGGCGGTCGCGGCCGTCGGCACAAACAGCTCGATCATCAGCCTGATCGTCAACCTGTTCATCGGCATCGCGCTGGGCGCGAACGTGACGATCGCGCACGCCATCGGCGAAAGGAACGACACGATGGTGCACCACGCGGTGCACACCTCCATCGTCGTGGCGGTGCTGGGCGGTTTGATCGCGGCGATCATCGGTGAGCTGTTCGCCGTTCCGCTGCTGAATCAGCTGAATGTGCCGGACGATGTGTTCCCGCTGGCGCTGCTATACCTGCGCATCTATCTTGCGGGCCTGCCGGTGATCCTGCTCTACAACTTTGAGGCGGCGGTCTTCCGCAGCGTGGGCGAGACGAAAATTCCGCTGATCGCGCTGACGGCCTCCGGCGTTCTGAACGTGATCCTGAATCTCTTTTTCGTGGCCGCACTCCACATGAGCGTGGACGGCGTCGCGATCGCAACAGTGCTGTCGAACGCGGTCAGCGCGGCGATCTTGTGGGGGTTCCTGCTTAAAACGGACAAGGTCATCCGCCTTGAGCCGAAAAAGCTGCGCATCGACGGGCTGTGCCTCAAGCAAATTCTGCGCATCGGCGTTCCTGCGGGTGTGCAGAGCGCGATGTTCTCCATCGCGAATATCGTCATTCAGGGCGCGATCAACAGCCTCGGCACGGTCGTCATGGCGGCGTCGAGCGCGGCCTACAACATTGAGGTCATCACCTACGATATCCTCAACTCCTTCTCGCAGGCCTGCACGACATTCGTCGGACAGAACTTCGGCGCGGGCAAGATCAAGCGCTGCAAGAAAACGCTGCTGCTGTGTCTTCTCGAGGGCATCATCAGCCTCGGCGTCGCCATCGCTCTGATCCTCTTTTTCGGAAAGTCGCTGCTCACCATCTTCAACGGCGACCCGCAGGTGGTAGAGACGGGCTATATTCGCCTCATGCTGATCATGCCGTCGCACCTGTTCAGCCTTTGCTACGAGGTGCTTTCCGGCTACCTGCGCGGCTTTGAAATTTCACTGCCGCCCGCCGTTTTGACGATGCTGGGCGTCTGCGGCGTCCGCCTGAGCTGGCTGCGCTGGGTCTTCCCGCAGTACAAGACGTTTATGAACATCATGCTGGTCTTCCCCATCAGCCTTGCAACCACGGCGCTTCTAATGCTGGCAGCGGTGCTGTACTTCCGCCCCTCGCGCCGCTATGCGCATCTGCAAAAGAGTGATGGCGCGGCTTCGGCAAAAATCGAAGGATAAGACCATTCCCAAAATCGACAAAGCAGGGCGCTTGCCTTTTAGGCAAGCGCCCTGCTTTACTTTTTGATGGGGCAGCCGTTTCTAAATCGCGGATGGGAAATTTTCACATCAGCTCGCGCGTGAAATCAAGCACGCACTCGCGCAGACGCAGAATTTCCTCTGGCGTGTTCTTGCTCAGGTGCATACCGATGCCGAGCTCCCGTCCCGTTTTCGGGCTGACCGGCAGCGTCTTTACGCCGTGCGTCCGCCCGCGCATCATGATCTCCGTCATCATTGTGATGCCAAGGCCCTTGCTGACCATGCGGATGACCGTTTCATCGTCCACATGACAGGGGCGGATATTCGGCTTCACCTTTTTGGGACTCAGCGCAGCGTTCACGTCGATGTCGAAGCGCCCGTAGGGCATCAGGAATTCTTTTCCGTCGAATTCCTCGATGGGGAAGGTCTCTTCGCTGCCGGTGGGATAGTCCTCCGGCAGGATGGCGTACATCGCGTCGTAGTAGAGCGGTGTCCAGTCGCAGTTGATGTGGCTCTGCCGCGCGGCAAAGATGACGTCCGTGCGCCCCTCCTCGAGCAGCTCAAAGGGTTCGAGCTCGTGGTCCACCATGCGAAGATCCACGTCGGTCTCCGGACACACGCGGCGGAAGCGGTACAGAATTTCCGGCATCCAGTGCATGGCAAGGCTCGCATAAGCGGCGATTCGGATCGTCGCCGTCCGCTTTTGCGTGATGGTCTCGATCTGGTTTTCGAGCTTCGCCGTCGCGCTGAGGTATTCGCGGATCGCGGGCAGCAGCGCCTCCCCGTCCTCTGTCAGCGAAATACCGCTGTGGTCGCGCCGGATGAGCTTCATGCCGATCTCGCGCTCCAGACCGTTGATGAGGTGCGTCAGCCCCGACTGTGTGTAGCCCACGACCTCAGACGCTTTGGAAAAGCTGCCGAGGTTGACGGCGGTCATCAGAATTTCAAATTTTTTGCTGTCCATATCCCCACTCCTATAAAGGGTATTTTGATTTGTAATATACCTATTATAACCGAGCGTTTCTCTTTTTCAAGAGCAGGGTGTAATATTTTCAACACAAAGGAGTTGATTATCCCATGACTACTAAAAAATTGACCTTCCGGCAGAAGATTCTCGTCGCCGGAACGCTGTTTGGAATGTTCTTCGGCGCGGGCAACCTGATCTTCCCCGTACATCTCGGCCAGATGGCCGGCCGCAACGCGGTCGTCGCCATGATCGGCTTTATCATCACGGCGGTTGGCATCCCCATCTTCGGCGTCGCCGCCATCGGCATCACGCATTCCGACGGCCTGCAGACGCTCTCGAGCAAGGTCGGCAAGGGCTACGGCATTTTCTTTACCTGCCTTCTGTACCTGACCATTGGCCCGCTCTTCGCCATCCCGAGATGCGCAACAGTTTCCTTTACCACCGGCATCACTCCCCTGCTGGGCGCGGATTCGCCGGAGTGGCTGTATCTGCTTGTCTTTTCGGCGGCGTTCTTCGCCTTCGTGCTGTTCTTCTCGCTGCGCCCCGGTAAGATCACCCTCTGGATCGGCAAGATCATCAATCCGCTCTTCCTGTTCTTCTTCGCAGTGCTGATCATCGCGGCGCTGCTCTCCCCCGGCGCAGCGATCTCCTCGGTCGAGCCGACGGAGGCCTATCAGAACGGTTCCTTCTTTCCCGCGCTCATTGAGGGCTACGGCACGATGGACGCCATCGCCGGTCTCGCCTTCGGCATCGTGGTCATCGACGTCATTCGCCGCATGGGTGTCAACAACGACGACATCATCGCCGAGGACGTGCTCTCCTCCGGTCTTCTTGCCGGTGCGCTGATGGCGCTGATCTACGTGCTGTCCATTCTGGTCGGCGCGCAGTCGAGAGGCATTTTCGAGCTGTCCGAAAATGGCGGCATCGCCCTCACGCAGATCGCGGGTCATTACCTTGGCGGCGTGGGCCAGTTTATCCTCGCCTTCACCATCACCTTTGCCTGCCTCAAGACCTCCATCGGCCTTGTCACGGCCTGCTCGGAGACGTTTGTCAAGATGACGAACGGCAAAATTTCCTACCGCACCTGGGCGATCCTCTTCACGGTGTTTTCGTTTGCCGTTTCCAACATTGGACTGAGTGCCATCATCGAGTATTCCGTCCCGATGCTCATGCTCATCTATCCCCCGGCCATTGCGCTTATCCTGCTGGCCTTTATCGGCAAGTTCTTCGCTCATGACCGTGCCGTGTATGTCGCAACGATGATCGGTACATGGGCAGCCGCTATTTTCGACTGCATGAAGACGCTGCCCGCGTCGGTGCAGACTTCGCTCCGCCTCGATGTGCCTATCGCCTTTGCGGAAAAATATCTGCCGTTGTTCGACAAGAACCTCGGCTGGCTGCTGCCCGCGCTCGTCGGCTTTGCGATCGGCATGGTCATCCGCTCGAGCCGGAAGGGCGCGCTCGTCCCCCATGCCTGACGAACCAAATTAAAGTAAAAACGCACCGCACGGCAGAGTTATTTCTGCCGTGCGGTGTCATTTTTTCAGCGGCTCCGAAAACGGAGAATCAGCAAGCTGAACCGCAACCCGTCAAGAGGACAGTGAAAAAATATAAAGTTTTCCCGGCCAGCAGCTAAGCGCTGCTGGCTGCTTTTTTATGCGGCGAGACAAAGTGCGTGCTTTTCCATCGGCGTCAGGATACCCAGATTGCGCTGGACACGTCTCGTGTTGTAATAGCGAATATACTGCTGGATCATCTGGACGAGCTCGTGCTTGCTGGTAAACCGTCTGCCGTAATAGCGTTCCCGCTTCAGAATGCCCCAGAAGCCCTCCATCGGACCGTTGTCAATACAATGCGCCACACGGGACATACTCTGCGTCATGCCTGCCTGTACGAGCTTGTGGTGGAAGGCACGGTTGGTGTACTGGAACCCTCTGTCGCTATGAAACAGGGGCTGTGCGTCCGGATTGGCCTGCACAGCCTTATCAAAAGTCTTGAAAACCAACGGATTATCGTTGCGTTCGCTGAGTACATAGGACACAATACGCCGGTCACAAAGATCTAAGATGGCGCTCAGATAGAGCTTGTGGATCTCGCTTCCCTCATACCACTTGAATTCTGTCACATCAGTGAGCCACTTTTCATTGGGCTTTGCGGCATAAAACTGCCTGCCCAAAAGGTTTTCGGCAAGATACTGCGGGTTCTTCGCCTGTCTGGTGCAGCCACGGTTGTTATATTTCACGGTAGAGCGGATATCTCTGGCCCGGCAGATGCGAAGCACCCGTTTGTCGTTGACATGGATGCCGCAGTCATGGCGCAGATCGTCGTTGAGCCGCCGGTATCCCTTATCCGGACTTTCGGCGTGGAGCTGTTCGAGCTTTTCAGCAAGCCGATCATTCTCTGCGGCCCGCCGGCTCACTATACCCAAGTTTTCCTTTCAGCATTGTTTCTACCACCAGCTTCTTGAATTCTGGTGTGTATTTCTTGTTTGCCACTCTTTTTGGCATAACAAAACACCCCACTTGTTAGGTAGTATATCATACTGTCTAACATGTGGGGTGCAGTTCAGAAGCAGCGGCTCTTTTTCAAATCTCCAAATCTCTTACAGCGTGCGTACACGGTTATCAAATTTCGGCACGCGAATACGGATGGTCACGTTATCATCCACGACCTCGCTGATCTGCGCGTCGCAGGTGGCGCTCATCAAGCGATAAGCGTCCGGGAAGTTCAAATCAAACTTCTTCATCAGGAAGTTGACCGCATCCTCGGTGCCGACCTTGACACTTTCCTCCAACGTGCGGCGGGAAGCAAGGAAGTACAGGCTGTCCGCCGTCTCGATGACAGGGCGCTCAATGGGACGGTCGTGGTAGACCGTAACGCGCAGGCACATACGCCCCGCGATCTCGATGCCCGTGCCGGAGAGCTCGCCGTCGCCCATGCAGGCATGCATATCGCCCACAGCCAAGCCCGCGCCCTCGGCATTGACAGGAAAATACACGCGCGAACCGACGCGGACCAGCTTGGTGTCCATGTTGGCGCCGTGGTCCTCAGGCACCGCGCAGTGGATCTCGCCGCTTTTCGTGGCGACACCCATCACGCCGATCATCGGCGTCAGGGGCAGCTTGATATCATCGGAAAAATGTGCGAAGCCATCGTGCACGGGAATGATCTTGGTGTTCGGCTCCGTGATATGATCACCCAGCACGCCGAGTCCGACCGATGTGACCATCACGCCCTGCGGCGCAAGGTCGATCGCCATAACTTCCACGCAAAGGGTATCGCCGGGGTGCGCACCGCTGATCGCGATCGGGCCTACGGCGCAGTCCATGATGCCGATGTCAATATCCGGGCGCTTGACGCTTTCGTCGGTGATCTGACCGCTATAGCAGTCGTCGCACTCGACCCAGAAGGTCTCTCCGTCCTCGACGGTATAGTTTGCGGGATTTGTCGGGTTGAAGTGGAAGATCACTTTATCTTTCGGGATCACACGCATGACATCTGTCCTCCCTTTCCCTTACCAACCTGCCGGCAGGATGCCGATCATGGAGCAGATGAAGTAGATGGCCGCAAGGCTGAAGATCACGATGATCATGCCCTGCACTGCGGGATGCGCGTACCAACCGCACTTCCACTCCGGCTCGATATCGCCCTTCTTGCGGGCGTTGTTGAGCATCAGAACGGGAACGATCGACATAATCACGCCGCCGAAGGTACCGGCCCAGCCAATGGCGTCAACAAAGCTGACAAGACCGGCGTAGGCAAGGATGAACGGGGGAAGCACCGTGCAGGCGATGGCGATGAGACGGGTCTTGGTGTCCTTCTCATCCTTGAGCTTGAACATATCGACGATGTTCGTGAGCATGGAACCGCCGACCGCCCAATAAGAGGTCATCATGGCGCAGAGGGCAAAAATGTTGGCGGTATAGAGCGCCCAGGTACCGAGTGCCTGACCCCAGGCGAGCGTAGCGACCTGTGTGACCTCCTCTGCGCCGGTCAGAGAGAGAACGGCAAGGGGAACAACGGCCAGCAGCACGCCGGTGATGAACATACCGAGAATGATGGCAACCGGGAGCTTCTTGGGCGTGTGGCGCATACCGCGCGCCAGCTCAGGCACGGCATACTGCGCGATGTAGCAGAAAATAGCGCTGCTGAGAAGGGGAACGGCATAGGTCCAGTTTGCGTATACGGCGCGGGAGACATCCGCCTTGCCGGAGAGGAAGGATGCGATCACAATGATGCCGAGCAGCACGACCATGCCCGTGGACATGAATTTCTCCCAAAGGCCGGTGGCTTTGAGGCCGAACCAGACGACCAGCACACAGGGAACGGTGAACAGCAGGCTGCCCGCCCAGTTGGGGAGACCGAGCAGTGTGCAGAGGATGTTGCCGGAACCTGTCGTGTAGGCGACCATGCAGCCGATGGAGTTCGCGCAGACAGAGATGAAGATCAGGACCGAGCCGACCTTACCGACATATTTTTCCGCAAGGCCGGGCAGCTGCAGGGGCTTTTTTGTACGCAGTGCGGACTCCGCCACATAGAGCATGGAGAACGTGGTGAACAGACCGGCCACCGCCAGCCAGAGCACCAGGATCGGCCATCCCGCAAGGCGGGAAGAATATGCAAGGCCGAGTATACCGGAACCGACATTGGCACCCACGATGATCGCTACCGCCTCATAAAGTGTGAGCTTTGTTACCTTGAGCGCGCCTTCTTCGACGTGCAGGTTTTTTTCTTCCATTGAGCTTTCCTCCTAAAACGTTGGGAGATAGGTTTTGCAGCCTTGCTCCTCTTGTGATTCATTTTACCGGATCAAGGACAACAAAAAGACAACATAAATGCAGAGCATTTCGATCACCTCTGCATTTTCGTCGTTTTTGATAGTTTTTAGCGAATGATTTCGGTCATCTTGCCCTGTAGCGATGCCGTCGTGATCTCCGCCCAGCTATACTGCGTCATAAACTCTCCGACAAAAGCATTGATCGCCGAAGATTCGCCGTTGAGAAACTGATAATAATCACAGGAAAACTTTTCTGTATCCACGCTGAGTTGATTCCGCCCCTTGATGACCGCATCTTCGCAATCCACCTTTCGCAAGGTGCGCATCATATCAGACTTAAAGGTTTCGATCTGATTTTTCAGCGCACTGCCGTATTCCCGGTCCTCATAGAGAATGGCCGCACATTCCCGGATGCTGCAGGCCGAACCGCGGCGAAATACCAGATACGCAAACAGCTCCTTGCTCTTTGCGCGGGCAAATTCGAGCGGTTTTCCCTCATAAAACACTTCAAAATTGCCGAAGCACTGGACACGCAGGGAAAGCTCCTTCCTCACAGGCACTGTGGTCAGGCCGATATTACGAAGTTCCTCCTCGATTGCCTCGGCCGTAACAGGCTTCATCAGGTAGCCGCGTGCATGGAGGGAATAGGATTCCAGCGCATACTGCGAATAAGCCGTAACAAAAATGATCTCGAGCGCCGGGATCGTCTTTTTCAATTCCAGTGCAAGGTCCAGTCCCGTCCAACCGCGCATCTGAATGTCCAGGAAGGCGATATCCGGAAGGATCTCCCCCGTTCTCACCGCCTCAAGCGCTTTCGTCGGATCGGTATAGGCGTGAACCGTTGCTGCCGGCTCAGCAGCTTGCAGCGCCGCTGTCAGATCGCTCAGCGCCAAAGATTCATCGTCAACAGCCAACAAGCAAAGTTCCATCATTCGCTCTCCTTTCGATATTTGGGGATGCACATCGTCACATTTGTCCCCTTGTCGATCCCGCTTTCGATCTCCATGTGCCCACCGCACACCGCGGCAAGGCGCTCACGGACGTTCCACAAGCCGATATGCTTGCCGCCCGCCGCAAGCTGCTCTGCATCAAACCCGATGCCGTCATCCGAAACAGTCACGACGAAATCCGACTCGGTCTCGCTTGTAGAGATGATCACCGTCCCGCCCTGAAGCCGCTGCATCACGCCGTGGCGCACCGCGTTTTCGACGATCGGCTCCAATGTGAGCGGCGGCAGGGAGAATTGCGTGACCGGCGTGTTGAAAAGGACGGTCAGATCCCGGCCAAAGCGCATTTTTTCCAGATCAACATAGTGTTTGGTATGCTGTAGTTCCTGCAAAAAAGGAATGCAGCCGGTATTGCTCAACGAATCGAGATTCCCTCGCAGGTAGAGGGTAAAATCCGTCAGCGCGCTCTCAGCCTCGCGCGCGTCAATGCGGCAGAGCGCGCGAATGCTGGTGAGCACATTGTAAAGAAAGTGCGGCTGTATCTGGCTGATCATAATGGAGATACGCTGCTGCAAGAGCTGCTCTTCCTGCTGCTTTTCGTATTCGATCTGCACAGTGATATATATCTGGATGAGACAAAACGCCACAACGACATGAGCCAGTGTGATCTCCCCGATGACCGTGTCAACCACTACCGCGGCAGCCACCAGCAGCTCATAGAAAAGGAAAGAGATCGCCTTGCGGTTGGTCAGCATCCTCCTGAAGTTCAGAATGATGCCGATGTTGACCACCATCGGCATGGCCAAAAAGAAGAAGTAAAGCCACGGGTGATCCGACAGATGCCACGGGGCATTCTGAGAGCGCGACGTGATGACAGAGATCATCACGAGCAGAAATCCATCCGCGCTGAGGCCGGTCATCAAAACGGTATATCGCTGCAATTCCTTCGAGTCTTCATTGATGTAACTGATGAGATAGGTGCTGTAAAAAATGAGCAGTGGAAATGCCGAGGCGTAGCAGACAAAATAGCAGGTCTCGCGAAGCCGCGGAAGGGCAGGAAGAAAATCAAGCCCGATCCCCCAATAGATCACATCGCTCAAAAGCCCAATGGTGTTGATCGCCAGCATCCAGAGGAAATAGGAGCGAAAGCGCCTGCGCGAATGACTGCCAAAGACCACGCTTGCATAGGTCGAGGTCGTCAGGATGGCGCAGACGAGTTCCAGTACCACGCCGACCGGCGTGAGCGGATTTTCCGGAACATCACCGCGCGCAATGGCGTGAAAGGTCACGATCATCAACGCGAGCACAATACCGATCGTCACAAGACAGCCAATGCCCGTAGCTGTTCTCTTGTCTATCCGCACAGCCGTGTCCCTCCCCACTCGTTTGACCATAAGGGTATTTATTTTATCTTATTTTGACGGCCAATGCAAGCCGCTGACAGATGTTATAGAAAAGGCCGATTTAGTATTTTATTTCGCGTTTGTAGGTTTGTATGTTGTAAGAAATAAACCTAAAATGTAGTAATGCCATACAGATAAATCTTACGCAAAAAAGAAAAATTATGAAACCAAATGACCGTGTTCCACAATATTAAAGATGACGGGTCGTTAAATGGATATCCGAAAGAGGGCGAAGCTGTGGATGAACAGGAATCCTTAAAGAAGTGAAGCGCGAAAACGAAAGTGCGTTAGAACGGGTTATTAATCGACATACAGCTTACGTCAACACAATTATTTAAGGATTTTTCCCAAAGATGCTGGCAATAAAGGCTCATCCGTTCAGGAATGACATGGCAGCCAAAAGAATCGTCAAAAAGGCAAAGCTGATCCCAGAAAAAAGAAAAAGGAACTGTTTTCCACCATTAGGAACATGGTGAGTATATTCCCGAAAGGTAATAAGGCTTGCCAGAGAAGCTACCAGCGTTCCTGCGCCGCCCACATTGACGCCAACCAGAAGCCCGCAGGCATCCTGCGTGAAGCGGCTGAGTAAAATGGCGGCAGGAACATTGCTGATGATCTGGCAGGTAAGCGCGGAGACCAGCATGGTCCCGTGGGACAAAAGGCGAGCGAACAGTATGTGGACAGCTTCCATTCGAGCAAGGTTGCCGGAAAAGGTGAAGAACGCGGCGAAGGTGGCCAGCAGTCCCCAGTCCATGGTTTTTAGTGCGTGCCGATCCAAAAACCAGAGCGCCAGAACAATGACCGTCAAACCAAGAATGTAGGGTACCAGTCGCAGCACCATGGCAACGGCTAAACAGAATAGTCCACCATAGATAACGGCTCGGCATGAGTCTACCGTGACCTGTGCTTCCGGCACGGAAAGCTGTTCTTTTGGAAACACTAAGCAGCACAAGAGAATGAGAACAGTAGACAGGATGAATGGCGGCAGCATTGCCGAAAAGAACGTTTTCGTGGAAAGCCCGTAATAGCTGAAAAGATAGAGATTCTGCGGATTGCCGAAGGGCGTGATCATTCCGCAGAGGTTGGCGGCGCAGTTTTGCAGAATGAACAAAAGCGCGGCGTGCTTTTCCTGACCGGTAGAGGAAAGCACAAACCAGCCCAGTGGCAGAAAAGTCAACAAGGCGGTATCATTGGTCAGGAGCATAGAGCCGAACATGGTGATAACCACCAGCGCCGTACACACGCCCCGGACAGTGGAAAAGGTGTGTACCATCCGCTGGGAAAGAGCGGAAAAGATATGCAGATCCCGCAAAGCACCCACCACTGCCAGCACACAAAACAGGCAAGCAAGCGTCTTGAGGTCATAATAACCTAAGTAGTCCCTATCAGGCGGAACAAAAAATGCCGTTACAACTGCGGCCAGTAATGAAATGACCAGCATGGCATTGGCGCGACACCAAGATTTGACCTTACCCATAAAAAGCCCCTTTGCGTGAAAAATGTAGAATTCTGTATGGACACTTCTGCGAAGAAGATAACACATTTTCAAATGATTTACAATGGCACTCCGTTGACCTAACAAACGCTAAAGACAGTTCAAAACTCGTGTACATTTTGCGCTGCTGGAATCAATAAAAGCATTTTTAAAAATATTTCGATTTCTTTGGAAGAATCAGTCGCTTTCCGGCGCAAGGTGTGATATGTGTTGTGGCTACCAAAGAAAGGAGCGATGCTCATGGCAAAGAAACGCGCCAACGGCGATGGCAACATCCGCAAACGCGCAGACGGGCGTTGGGAGGGTCGCTACACAGCAGGCTACCGCTGCCTCAAAGAGCTGGCGCATACCGCAGGGTTCCCCCTCAAGTCTGTGG
>ERZ827528.2331-NODE-2331-length-17610-cov-299.955967_pt1 | contig 17610 bp, 14 predicted proteins | sample MGYA00519768_ERZ827528 | MGnify/ENA primary metagenome ERZ827528 (study PRJEB31778, sample SAMEA3449343) | human gut metagenome | biome: human gut; feature: human-associated habitat; material: faeces | place: United Kingdom | collected 2010/2012 ...
ACAGTAGGTCAAACTAATATTGCTCATGTTTATGATGGCGCTAATCATATTTGGCCTACTTCTGTTATTCATTTTAGTGATTTTACTAGTGTCCAACTTAGATATATTTGGGGTAGTGATGATGGTCGAGATTTGGATACTAAATCATATTATGTTAATTCTCCTATTAATAACTTAAATTATATAGCTGTTGGTTGGTCTTGGAATTTAAGTCAAATTCCTTATCTATATTGGGGTGGCGATAATGTAAATTCTGGTGCTGAATGTATTATGTTCAATATTGAATCTATGATTGACCTTGAAGATAAAATGCCTGATATAATGAAAATGAATCTTTGTGCTAATTGGTTTGGAGATTTAATTAGAGGTCATGTTACTGTTGAATGTACTGCTTATAAAGGTGGTGTTATTGTTAATGCTTGGCAATTAAAGAATAATGAAATTGATGTTAATAATAGAGGAATGTTTATTTTTCCTTTGGCTGATGGAACTATTAATATGCCTGATGGACATGGTGGTTATAAAGAATGTTGGTATGGTGAAGTTGTTAAAAGAGTTGCTAAATCTAATAATGAAGTAAAATACTTTAGAGTTAATTCAGTTAATGATAAAGTTATTGGTCTTGATAATATTAAAATAATTCGTCATGGTGGTGGATTTGTTCATGGCAATGGTTATTGTTGGTATGAAAATAAACCTAATGATAAATATAAAGTTTGGAATAATCAAGTTAATACAACTGGTACTCCTTTAACTCTTGATAAACCAACTCTTAATATAACTAGTGATGATAATTATAGTTATGAATATCATACAGTTTTGTTAAATGAAGATAACACTGTTTATAATGATAATTATACTGATAACTATAAATTTAGATTTGGTTTTGTTGCAGGTAATTCTGAATTTAGAGGACAACAAACTATTCAATGTTATGTAGGTACACAAGGTGGTAAAGCTGATGATGGTAAGACTTCAATAGGTGAAATAAAATATACTAAACTTAATAAAATTGGTGAATTGACAATATATAGTCCTATTGAAAGTTAAATTAATGTTGATTACCAAACAAAGATAACGGTTTAAGTGTTATAGATTATGTAGTTCAAACTACAAGTATTAATCTATTTTTTTAACTTAAACCTTAATTTATTATGCAAGTAATTGAAAAAGTGAAAGTTGTTCCAGAAGGCTATAATGGTGCTGGAATGAATTATGACGGTGGTAATCGTCGTGATGTAAACGGTAAAGCTAATGCAGGTTTAACTCTTGGTATTATCGGTACTGCACTTGGCTCTTGGGCTTTGTTTGGTAATCGTCGTTCTGCTGGTGCTAGTATTTTAGGTGGAGCTGGTGGTGGAATGTTAGGTGATGGCTCTACTAATATTAACGCACTTGGTGCTACTGCTGGTAGTGGAAGCGGTGCTCCTACTGCTTTTCAAGCATGGGAAAAATCTTGTGAAGATACTTTAGCTCTTCAAGGTGGTCTTTATCAATGGGCTTTGACTCAACAGAATCAACGTTTTGAAGATAGAGAACGTCTTAATAGTGAATTGTTTGGTGTTTATATTGATGGACGTAATCGTACTGATGCTCTTATTGAGAAAAATAACACTGACCATTTTAATCTTTACAAATATACTCGTGACGCTGATGATAATATCCGTAAAGAGTTATCTGATTTGAAAGCTGAATTGGCTGTTACTAAAGCTATTCGTCCTTATCAAGATAAACTTATCCAATGCGAAATGGAAAAGATGTTTACGGCTGGTATCAACTATACTGATAGAAAGACTTGTAATGTTATCTATGGTGTAGTTACTCTTCCAAATGAACCTACTGTTACAGGTCTAGTTGGGCGTAATGCTTATGGATGTTTACCATGTGGTTTTACTCAACCTGCTAGCGGAACTCCTGCTCAGTAATATTACTAAGTTTGATTAAGAACATAAAATTGAAAGAGATATGATACCTGTTACTCAATTCATACTAGGTAATAGTGACCCTTTACTATACCCTAGTGAAAAAATGACTAATAGCATTGATGAACAAATTGCTTTTCTTCAAAGTCAAAAACAAGCAATTAATGAAGCTTATCGTCGTAATGCTATTCCTAATGCAAATAATAGATAATAAAGTGTTTGAAAGTGCTATTACATTTTGGTTTAAAGATGTAGATTTTGATGGTGATAAAGTATGGGAATATTTCCACATGAATAACTAATCATTATTGTAAAACTGTAAAAGGGAATTATCTTCGGATAGTTCCCTTTTTTATTTATCTAAATTTTAGTATGGACAAATTTATTGATGTAATTGTAGATGGTATCCTTAGTAATTTTGATTTTGGATTTATGTTTATTGTTAATGTTCTAACTTATATTATTATTAAAGTTATTGATTACTTTAATGGCGATAATAAAGTTCCTACTTGGCAAAAACGATGTGTATTAGTTATAAGTATTGCTACTATGGCTGGTATTTATATTGCTGCTGGATATGATAATACTATTATGCTTGTTAATAGTGCTGTTCTTGCTCCTGTGTTTTGGAGTTGGGTTGTTAGTCCTATTCTAAAGAAACTTGGAGTTGGCTATAAAGATATTAATAATACTATTGGTTAAGATTGTATGAGATTGATTAGCTAGGCTTGATTGACTAATTTAAGCCTGCTCCATCCTCTACGGGGAGTATAGCTTGCCAAATTTGGCTAGTTTTAAGCCTAGCTGATTAACTATACACGATTGAATAAAAGTCTTACTATAAGCCTAAAAAGTGGCTCTATTGATGTACATAAATATTTACAATATTAAATTTCAAAATAGTAAAGTTATGAGAGTTATTAAGACTAAACATTTTCCTTTTAATGGTTATAAAGCTATTAATATTTTTGGTATTATATTTACTAAAGGAGAATTAAGTAATAAAGAACTTAATCATGAAGCTATTCATACAGAACAAATAAAAGAGATGTTATATATCTTTTTCTATATATGGTATGGTGTTGAATATCTTATTATAAGACTATTTCATATTAAACAACATGATGCTTATAAAGATGTAAGTTTTGAAGAAGAAGCTCATATTAATGATGATAATCTTAATTATATTAGTGAACGTAAACATTATACTTGGACTAAATATCTAGGTATTAATAGTTCTAAAACTGCTTAATTAAAAAATGTTAATAGTATTGTTAAACTACTTGTTATTAATGATATAATTTATATTTGTAACAAACTAAATTCTAAAGATATGGAAGATGATAAAAGAGTTAATTATAAGTTAGATGCTATTAATAAACTTATTAATAATCTTAAACTTAGTATTTCTGGTAATAAAGAACATGATGAGTTTGGAGAAAATAATGTTATAGTTAATCTTGATGAGATTAGTCAAAAGATTACTGAATTACATGAAATGGTTAAAGCTGAATTTGATGAGTTTGAAAATCAACATAAAAGTGAATCAGATGAAACTCAAACTCTTCTTAATAATCGTTTTGATAAAATTGATGCTAAATTAGATAGTATTAAAGCTGCTATTGATAGTATGAAAACTACTATTGGTAATAAACTTGATACTATTAATTCTACTATTAATAAAGCAAATACAGATATAGTTGCTGCGATTAATGCTATGAAAGCTAGTAATGATACTAAGAACGATGCTATAATTACTGCTCTTCAAAGACTTGTAACTAAAGTTAATCAAAATACTAATAATATTAATTCTCTTGATGGTCGAGTTGATGCTCTAGAACAAGCTTAATATGAATTTTAATTTAGTAGAAATGTATAATGGCTTATTAAGATTTAATAAGCATATACTAAATGAACTTGCAGAAGGACTTAAACATTTACCTAATTTAAAAGCTGATTATAATTGGACAAGAGGTGGTAATGGACAAGATACAGATAAAGCTGTTCGTGTGCTTCTGCTTGGCGGTCGCGCTCATAGCGGTTCTTCGGCTGGCTCTGGTGACTTTCTTTCTGGTTGGGTTCGGTCGGGTTCTGATGCTGATGTTGGCTTCTTTACCACAGTTAAGCTTGATTAAATAAGTCCACGTGGAACTGTTGTTAGGAGTAGTTGGTTAATTAATTTGTTTTCTATTTTTGTATTTCTCGATACTACTCCTGCAACAGTTTATTATAATATTAAATATAATAAACTTAAAACATAATATATTATGACTAAAGATAAACTTAAAGATGATATTATTAGAACTATATGCTGTTTAAATAGTGATATATCTAATAAAGATAGAAATTTATTAATTGAATTATTAAATTCTATTGTTAATTATACTAATAATACTGAACTTGAACAAGATGTTAAAGTTATAACGCAAAAACATAATGAATTAGTTGAAACGGTTAATGAACTTAAAACTAAAGTTGAAACATATTCTAATAAGATTAACGAACTTGAACAAAGAGTTCATCAATTAGAAAACGCAAGTCAATCTTAACATGGCTAGTCTTAATCAATTAGTTAGTGAATTTGCTCATGCTGTTGGCAATCCTAATAGTATTCCTCTTAGACGTAATCTTCGATATGCTATTCTTCATGGTCGTAATGAACTAATTCGTAAAAGTTATGAAAATCATAAATATGTTGATAAAGGTTTGCAACAACGTATTCGTGTTTCTATTATTAATGTTCCTGATGGTGACTTATATAATAGTCAAACTCTTGGGCTTCCTGCGATTAAACGTACTAAACAAGAAGTTCCAAAGCCAGTTAGACTTATTAATAACTTACCTTTCCAATCAATTAGAACTACCGGACATACTGGGATAGAAATACCATTTGCAAAAGAAGCTAGTGCTAAGTTTTATCATTATCTTGCAGGTATGTGTAATCTTCCTGTTTATGATTATATTAATGGTTATATTTATTTCTTTAGTAATAATAAAGATTGGTTTCAAAATATAGGTTCTATTATTATTGAATCTCCATTTGAAATTCCTTATCTTATTCCTACCGAAACTGTTGAAAAAGCTAAAGATGTAAATTATGACCCTATTGATGATGAAGCTAAATACGATGATGATGAATTTCTTATTCCTGAAGATATGATTGGAGCTCTTAAAGAGATTGTATTTAAACGTAATCTTATTGAAGTTCCTCGTCAAACAAATGAAACTCCTATTGATAATTTTGTAACTAGATAAATTATGATTAAAGATATAGATATTAGTCATTATTATAAAAAGTTTATTGAAACTTCTAATGACGATATGGCAAAATATAATAAAGAACTTGAAGTTATAAATAAGATGAAAGCTGATTGTCGTGCTTATATTAAAAGTAAAAATCAAGTTATTAAAGATGATTTAAAAATTAATCTTAATGAATATGGGTTTCAATTTCTTAATGATAATGTTGAATTAATTAATAAGTTAGAGCAATTAATTAATAATCAACTTAGTTATACAGTTGGAGAAAGACGTATTGTTCTTCTCCAACTTTTGCGTTATTGTAACTTAGCTAAAAAAGCAAACGATTATATTATTGCTCTTAAACTTGCTACAAGACGTTCTGAATTAAGTCTTTCTGATTATAAAAAGTACATTCATAGGTATTATAGTTATGGTGTTCATAAATGTGTTCTTGAAGGTTACGCTTATCATTTTAAATATGAAATTGGTGATTTAGTTATTAATTTCTGGAGATATAGAGATAAACCTAGAGATACTTATGTTGATTGGAACGCTACTAGACTTAAAAAACAAGAAATTATTGATGCTGGTCTTAAACCTTATGATAAAGAAGAAGCAGAAATATATAAAATTCGTGGACTTAAGTATGATGGTATTCCTTATGTAGTTTATAAAACTAATAAAGAGTTTTATGAAATACAACTTATTAATAATGGAACTCATAGTTATAGTGCTATTAAATTTAAGTATGCTAATTATGTTAATATAGAACTTAGAGGTAAAGATGCTAAACAACTTAATTCTGAATGTAAAACTGTTGATGATATTTTTAATCTTAAATTAGGATTAAGAAGTAAACTTCTTGTTTATCTTGAACGAGAACCTAATGCTCCATTTAAATATATTAGAAATGTTAATCAACAAAAGTATGAACGTGGAGCACATAATAATGGTAATAAAACTAGATATAGTGATAAATAAAGTAATGTAGTTGAACGTTCCGCTACGCTCCACTCAACTCCCCGTGGAGGATGGAGATGCATCTTGAACTAATTCTAGCTAATACTAATTATATCCATCCTCCACGGGGAGTATCCACTAATGATTTTGCTAATCTTTTTAATGCTGAACTTATTAATATTGCTATTGTATGTATATATATAAGATAGGGTTAACATTTATTAATCGCTGATACTCAATAAGTTAGAAGAAAAAATAAAAAAAAGTTACGCCACCCATGGCGTGTTTAACACTTATTTTAACTAAAATATCGCCACCGGAGGTCGAATTTTCGTTATACTGATGAAATTGTTAATCATTAAACAAATAAAGTTATGCCTGAATTTAATTTTAAAAGTTCTGTTGTTACTCGTAAAGTTCGTGAAACTGAAATTATTCTTGAAGAAGTAATTCCTAGTCCATTTTTTGTTGAAAAAGAACTTAAAGATATTAATATTGTTGAAGCTGAAGCTGCTAGAATAAAAATTATTCAAAGTTTTTATGAACGTAGAGGATATGCTCAAATAAGCACTGACTTACTAAATTATATTACTAATAACGCAAAAAGTGTAGTTATTGTTAAACTGATTTGTTATATTGCTAAAACTATTAAGTTTAATTCTAATAAAATTATACTTAAAGAAAATGATGAAACTAAGAAGATTTGTTCATTTATTCATCTTCATAGATATATTAAAGAACTTGAAGCGAATAATATAATTCGTAGAACTACTAAACAATCTGTTTATGTTGTTAATCATGAAATGATATTTAAAGGTAGTTATTCTGATTTTATTAAAGTTTATCTTGACATATATAAAGAAGTTGGTATTATGCTTGATGCTGATGGTAGAGTTATTCTTGATAAATCTATAAATTATGGCAAATAATAAAACAATTACAATAGAGCATATCATTGCTAAACTTGATAATGATTTCAATCCTGATGGAAGTGATTGGATTCCTAGAGTTCCTGCTTGGTGTGTTGATGCTATGAATGAACTTAAAGTTCTTCGTAAAGTTGATAAGAAAATGAAACTAACCGTCATTAATAAGATAGCTAAAAGTAAATGTTGTCTTATTGATGACGGTCTTAAAGTATATGATAGTAATGGTTGTGAAGTACCTAGAGCTGATGGTAGTAAATATAGATGTGGTGATACTGAGCCTGCTCCATCCTCTACGGGGGGTCAAGCGGAGGACGAAAGTCCGGAGCGTGCTACTAATAAAGACTATCTTGGTATGCCCGATGATTGTTGTCCTAATGGTTCTAGAACTAGAGAAGTTATTGATACTGGTAAAGTAGGATGTAATCCTGTTGTTTATACAGTTCATAATAATACTGAATGTCCAAGATGTCAGCATGAAGTTCATTCTCATTGTCAGACCCCCCGTGGAGGATATGATAAGTCAAATCATAATTATATTCTTATTGGAGGTAATACTATTGAACTTAATTTTAATGATACTTGTATAACAGTTGTTTATAAAGATGTTGAAACTCAATATAGTGATAATTATCATTGTGAGATTCCTGTTATACCTGCTAATGGTAAATTAATTCAGGGTCTTACTTATTATTGTATGGCTCGTATGCTTATGAGAGGATATAAACATCCTGTGTTTAATCTTTCTGCTAGTCAATATGGAACTAATCCTTTCTATCTATGGGAAAGTATGAAGAAAGATATTAAGACTAGTATTTTATTAGATGAACAAAGTGATGATGATAGTGGTTGGAATGAGTTCTTTTATAACTTTACTTTTCCTAAATAATTATGAATATACAAAAGAAACTTAGTCTTAATAAACATCCTGGAGATTGTGTTCCTTATTCTTTAGTTGCTGCTAAGAATGTTAAGATAAGTAATGACGATAGGATGATTGTTAATGAAGAAGGACTTGAAGATTGTAGCATAATTGCTAATAGTATTCATGAAGACGGTATTAATAATTTTAAAATAGTTGGTGTTATTCCTACTAATACTGAACTTATTTTATTTGTTATTAATGTAGATAATAATGAATCTTATATTTATAGATATAATGAAGAATCTTCTAGTTGTTATAGAGTAAATAGTAATTGGAAATATAATGGTGGTAAGATTAAAGGAACATATACATATAATGTTAAAAATCATCTTATAATTGCTGTTGCTGAAAGCGATGCCTCTATTGATGTTCCTCTTAAAACTATTAATATTGATTTAGATTCTGGAAGTCCTGATACTGAAATGTCTATTATTCCTCAAGTAACTTTACCCACAGTTAGTAATTTAAATTATGTTAGTGGAGCTGCTTATAAAGGATTTTATTTTATGTTTATTAGATATAAAATAGATAAGACTAATTATACTAAATGGTATAGTATTGGATTTCCTATTTTTAATGATGTTATAATTCCACAAGTTATTAATAAAGTTTGTTTTCGTAAAGAGTTTGTTTATGATCCTAAAGATGACCCTAATGGATATTGCTATGGAAATAGTGATTCTTTTAGTGATTCTAAAGATATATGTAATCAAACTTTTGAAGTAAGTATTACTGGTGGTCGTTCAGGACTTTATCAATTAGGACTTATTATATGTAAAAAAGATAGTACGCAAGCTTTTAGAACTGATGATTTAAATAGTAATATTTTTAAGTTTAGTAGAGATGTACTTGTGGAATATAATATAGCAGATTTAACTACTGATTATTATAATTATTATAATGTTGGTAACATTATTAATTATAAAAATAGAATATATATTGCTAATTATGATGAAAAAAGTGATAATGATAATAGAACTTTGAGTGATGGTAAAACATTAGAAGAATCTGTTAATGATATTGTTATTAAACTTAGAAATAAATCTGTTAATGCTTATTATAACAGTTATAATGTTGTACATGCAGTTAGTGAAAAAGGACCTTATTTTAAAATGGCTAGTCTTGGATTTACTGGAACTGTAGATTATGAAATAGCTGATTATACTAAACTATTTAATAATAATCAATATCCTTTTCGTACTTTTAAAACTCTTCTTAATGAAACTGTTATTCAAGGTATTGCTGCTCATGAATATTTAAAAGTTAATTATAATACTGTAATAAAAGTAGGTTCTAAAGGCGGAGCTAATATTAAAGAATATTTAGCATGTAATTGTTTTATTATTCCTACTAGTTATAAGTATGAAAATAATATATCTAGTTATAGTTTACCTAGTGAAGTTAAAATTGTTTGTTATACTTATAATGGTGTTGGATTTACAGAAGATGCTGTATTTACTAGCGGAGTTATAATATTTGGAACTGCTCAATTTGATATTGATAATTGTAAAATGAGAATTACTCATAGTGTAATTGATCCTTCTTATGATTTTAATGAACGTAAAAAGAATGATACTCTTATTCCTGGAGAAGTATATAATTTCTTTATTCATTTTGTTGATAAGTATGGTGATGCTAGTAGAGGATATAAATTATCTAATAAAGATAAATATATAAATGATGTTATAAATGATAATTCTCATTGTACTATAATAACTGTTGATTTGATTAATGGTACTGCTGATACTATTCCTTATTGGGTTGTAATTAGTGGAACTATTTCAATATCTAGTATTAGTTCTAATGTTAAACAATATATTGCTGATAGTAAAATTGTAGTTTATACTGCTGAACCTATTAATAATCCTTTAACTAATATTTTACTTAATAGTGCTGGCGAATTAGAAGCAACTAATAGAGATGATTTATATACTCTTATTTCTAATTATTTTATAGACTATCAAGATAAAGATAAATATAATGATTTATATGTTTATCAAGTTATAAATAGTGGTAGCTATACTCCAACTAGTAATCAAATTATTTATGGCAATTATGATAATGAAGCTAAATTTGGTTATTATGAAAATATTAATGGTGATGAACTATTTAGAATACCAGATTTAGTATTTAAATCTGAATCTATTGGCGGAGAACATGCTAGAGGTTTTGTATATAATATGAATGATACCTTTAATAAGTTCTATATTAATGTTAATATTGATAATAATCTTTGGAATAAAATAAAAGAATTAGGTTATGTTGGTTGGTTTGTTAGTTATGAAAAAGTAGAACCTATTACTAGATATACAGGATTATTAACTAGAAAAGATTTTGCTAATATAGCTAGTAATGTTACATGGCAAGAATCTAATTATGCTGCTAAGCCAGGTTTTGTTTCTAATAATTATACTAGTGATAAATGTTATCTATATAGTGGTAGATTTGACATTGATGATACTATTAAATATGATTTTAATATAATTCGTATTGATGGTAAATGTACATTTGAACCGTTTAGAGAAAAATCTGATGTTGTTGATATGGTTGTTAATACTACTTATCCATATAGTTATAATATGCCTGTTATAGGAGTAATAAGTAGAAATGTATATAAACCTATTAATAATTATAAATTAGTAGTAGCTGATAGTATCGCAGATGATAGAGCTGGAAAAGGTACAGCATTAGAAATGGATGATTATAAAGAACTTTCTTTAGATGCTGAAACTATGTTTCTTGCTACTGTTCTTAATTGTACTAGAAATATTTATATTAATAAAGAAAAAGAACTTATAAGACTTAATGATGTTCGTTATTCTAGTGGAACATATTCTATTGAACATGGATATAATGGTAGAATGACATTTGATGGAGTATTAGTATATAATGATAATAGAGTTATTATGAATGAAGGAGATTATAGATTATATTCACCTGATAATACTCCTTATTATTATATTGATGGTACACATCCTTGTTGGTTTGATAAACCTTTTGTTGAATATATTCAATTTCCTCTTTATAGTGATAAATTCTTTGAAAGTAAATGTTTTAATAATGAACCTAGTAAAATAGCATTTAGTATTAAAGAAGAAACTGATACAAAAAGTGTTGCATTTGGTACGTTTGTAGAACCTAAAAATAGTGTTGATTTATTTAAAGACCCTATTGGTAATGTTGACCAATTTGTTCCTAAGTTATTAACTCAATATCGTAATGATATTATTAATATTACTCGTTTTGATAAAACTATAAGACGTAGTAATATTATTCAAGATGAAAGTGAAGTTAATGCTTGGAGAGTATTTCCTATTGAAGGTTATAAAAATATTACTGAAAATAAAGGAATAATTACTAATCTTGTTGGTATTGGATATTATCTATTAGTACATACTCAACATAGTATGTTTATGTTTGATATCAGTGCTGCACTTAAAACTAGAGATGAAAATGTTCAATTATATCAGCCTGATGCTTTTGAAGTTGATTATAAAGAAGTTTTTACTAGCGATAAAGGTTATGGTGGACTGCAAGATGATTTAGCATATATAGTCGGAGAATTTGGTTATATTTTTTATAACGATGATTTTCATAAACTTTATCAATTTGATGATGGTCAACTTAAAATAATGGATGAAGATATTAAATTATGGCTAGATAAATATCATCCTAATAAAGTTAGATTTGCTCATGATAAATTTAATAATCGTATTCTAATTAAATTTGATTATACTTATGATAATATTAATCCTAATACTAAAGAATCTATTATAGAATCACATAATGAAGTTATTAGTTTTAATTATAAAGTAGGTAGTTTTATTAGTTTACATGATTATTATTTTAATAATGCTTGGTCTACTAAAACTAAATGTTACTTTCAAACTGAACATAACAATGATAGACTTAACTGCCCTCTTCATGTATTTACTCATGAATATAATTATGGTAGATTTAATACTCACATGGGTGATGATAGTAGAAGTTTATATTTAGTATCTAAACAAGAAGTTGGTGATGAGCCTATATTAGTTCATAATAGTTATATTGATATTATGGTTAATGAATCTTATGAACTTATTAAGTTTCTTGAATTTATTAAATATAAAGTATATAAGATATATATTCCTATTTATAGTGATAATATTAATAATCCTGTTGATTTAAGAGAACATCCTTATGCTGGTGATATACTTCGTATATTTAATGAAGATAATGATACTGATGATATAGATATTAATATTGATAAACTTAATGAATTTAATAAGTATAAAAAACCGTGGTATGAATTAACTCAATATAACTTTAATTATTTCCGTAATGCAATTAAAGAACATCCTAATACAGTAAGTGATAAACTTCGTAGAGTATATGGTAATTATTTTGTAATTCGTTTTATATTTAATAATTCAGATAATAAGCGCATTGAATTTGAAAGTATTGAATGTGCTCAAACTCAATTTAGAAAATTATGATACAGTATAGAGATAGACAAAGACAAAAAGCTTTTATTGGTGCTATTATTGGTGCAGCTGCTAGTATTGCTGGTGGTATAATTAAAGGTAATAAACAAAAGAAAGCTCAAGAAAAAGCTCAAGCTGAAGCTCAAGCTGCACAAGACCATAAAGATGCTTTACAAAATGCTCAAGCTTTAACTAGTGCTTATGCTAATCAAGATTATGTTGGTCAATATAATGATAAGCTTACTCTTAAATGTGGCGGTAGAGTTCGGCGTAAAGCTGGTTTCGGTACTGAATTTGCTAATGCTCTTCCCGGTTTAGGTAGTCTTGCTAGTTCTATTACAGGAGTTCAAGGACTTGGTGAATTAGGTACTGCAATAGGTCAAGGTATTTCTGCTAATCAACAAATTAATGAAAATAAACGTATTGCTCAAGAAGCTGAACAGCGTAAACAACTTCAAGCTGGTCAACAGCAACTTAATATTACTTCTGATAAAATGATTAATCCAATGACTATGTATCAACGTTCTAATTTTATTAATAAATATAAATGTGGCGGACGTAGAAAAGCATGGATTGGTGCTGCTATTGGTGCTGCTGGAAGTTTAATTGGTGGTATGTTTGGCAGTAAAGGACAACAACCAATTCAAGTTAAACAAGCTGACCAAGCTAGTTATAGTGCTCCTAAAACTGGTCTTGAACGTCCTGAATGGATTACTAATGGTACTGTTCAACAACCTGTTATGCCTCAATCAGTATATCGAGATAGGCTAAATGTATATCGCTGTGGCGGTAGTAGACGCTAGTCTTTTGCTCTCTGTTGAATTATTATATATAGGTATGAACTATTAATCGACTGATAGGCTATCGTTCAGCAGAGAGCCTTAAAATCAATCAAATTACAATTTCTCATTATATTATATAAAATGCCTAGAAAAGATAAAGTTATTCATATAAGTAATTTACCTAGTACATTTAGAGGTAATGTTACTCGTAATGGAAGATTTATTCAAAATGGTATTCCTCCATTCGGTGGAGCTTATGATAAAGTTGCTAAATCTACTGGTTTAATAAGACTTGGTAATGAATTTCTCTATAATGGTGTAAACAATTTGGTGTCTAAAGATAATAGAGAAAAATTAATGAATAATACTGCTGGTAGACTTATTAATTATGTTAAAGATTTTAATAAAGAATCTCTACCTAGTGATGATGAACTTGGACCAACATTTCCATTTAATATTATTCAAACTACTAGAAGTAATGGAAGAAATCTTCCTCAAAAACAATATGCTGTTGGTGGTAAAATACCAAATGTAGTTGCTGGTGGTATTGCTCAACCTCTTGGTAATAATTTCTTTTATATGAATGGAAGAAAACATAGTCAAGGTGGTATTGATATTGGTCCTAGTGATAAAACTGGTATTGAAGTAGAAGGTGGTGAAGTAGTTGAAACTAATGGAAATGAACTTAAAGTTTATTCTGCACAACCTATTCTTAACGGTGCTAGTCCTGCTAAATTAGTTATGGGTGGAGCTAATCCTAATAAAGTATTTAAAGCTCAAGAAGATTTTAAAGATAGAAATAGAATTAATGATGATGGAACTAAATATAAAGAAGGTGGCAAAATTTATCAAGCGCCTGATGAATATAAAAGACAAATCGCTGAAAGTGGTTCGATAATTATTGGTGGTTATCCTACAATAGCTGGTAATAGAAATTATAAATTTATTAAAGGTTTAACTAAAACTTCTAGAATAGGTAGAACTGCTACTAATTTTATTAATTTAGGTAGACAAAAGATTTATGATTTAGCTAATAAAATTGATAATACTTGGATTAATCAAGGTATTAAAGAAGTTTATAGAACAACTATCGGTAAACATGGTAGTAATCTTCCTAGAACTATTGATTATATAAATAAAAATAATATAAATGAAAATAAAAAAGCTATGGGTGGATTAAGTAGAGATAAAGATTATGGTTCTAAAAAGAAACCTTATCCTAGTGTAGCTAAAAAAGATTTTGCTGGTGGACATAGAAGTTATCCTATTCCTACAAAAGCAGATGCTGTTGACGCTTTAAGACTAGCTGGACTTCACGGTAGAAGTGATGTTAAAGCTAAAGTTTATAATAAATATCCAGAACTTAGAAAGAAAGGTAATGTTGGATTAGTTGTTAGTATTAATGGTAATGTTAAGAATGGATTAATTCATTCTCCATCCTCTACGGGGGGTCTACGCGATAAATTTGCTGTTGGTGGAAAACGAATTAATCGTCATGGAAGAACTTGGGAATATGATGAACAAAATGGATATTATGTTCCTATAACTAATAGAACTTCTGCTTATCCTATTAATAAATCTGCTAGAGGAGAAACTATTGTTGGTAGTGATTATACTTTTAGAAATGGAAGATGGTCTAAAAATAGTATTACAAATAATAATGTAAATACTAATACTAATAAATCTAATATTGATAATGATAATCGTCGTCCTCAATATTATGCAGAACGTAGACTTCCTTTATTTGAAGATGGCGCTGGAATTACTAGTGGCTTAGTTAGAGCTGGTTGGAGTCATGGAAATAATAGAGGTATTAGTACAAATAATACTAATATTCTAAGTTTATATGAAACTAAATCTAGCGGGAAGACCCCCCGTGGAGGACGAAGTAAGTCAAGTCAATCAACTCAATCTGTTCCTACTAAAACACTTCCTACTGCTGTTTATAATCGCAATCTACCTAAAGTAGAAGCTAGTATTCCAACTACTTTACCTGTTTCTACTAGTACACCTGCTAAAGGAACTACATCTTCTGATGGTAAAGGTCAAGGTAAATTTAAAAATCTTACTACTGCTGATTGGATTGGACTAGGTAGTAATGTAGCTGGTAGTTTAGCTAGCTATTTTGCTAGTAGAAGAGCTATTAATAAAATGAGAGGTCCAAGTCAACCTACTCTTATTAGTGCTAATAAACTTAAAACTAAATATAATATTAATCCTCAACTTGATAGAATTAGAGAAGATAAATTTGAGGCTTATCGTGATATTGATTCTAATACTGCCAGTAGTCGTGTTAGTTTAGCTCGTAAGCAACGAGTTCGTAATGCTGCTGGTCAAGCTGCTAATGAACTTTATGGTAATAAAGAAAATATAGAAACTAATCTTATTAATCAAGATAGACATAATCAACAAAGTGTTCGTCAATTTAATGCTCAACAATATAATCAATATATAGATAGAAAAGCAGCATTTGATAATGGTATTAGAGAAGCTAAAGTAACTAATATTAATAATTTATTTAGTGGAATTAATGCTGGTATTCAAGATATGATTAGTAGATATGAAAATCGTAAAGCTTTAAATAATACTATTGGTGCGATGAGAGCATCTGCTCCTAATGTAGATGATAGAATTATGCGGGATGCTGGAGTTGATTATGATGAATTTATTATTCGTAAACGTAGAAAACTTGGAGGAAAACAATCATGCCGATAAACTTTTATACTCCTACTTTTAGACAACAAGTTAATCCTATTGACTTAAATGTCTTAGCTAGAACTTATAATACTCTTGAACAAGGACATCAACAAGCTATTCAAACTAAATCTCAGATTGATGCTCAACTTGCTCAATTAGATTTAAATGAAGCTGAAGATGCTTGGCGTCAAGAACAACTTAATAAAGTTCGTAATGCTCTTACCGAAAATATGCAATATGGTAATGCTTATTCTAGTCTTGATGATATAGTTGGTACTTATGGAGATATAACTTCAAGTCCGGGAATGATTGGTCGTTTGCGTGCTCAACAAGATTATAAAGCATATATAGATAATCTTGATAAACGTACTGATTTATCGGAAGATTATAAGAATTATTATCGTGCTGTTAATAAATATAATTATCAAGATATAACTGATAAGAATGGTAATGTTATTGGTGGAAGTAAATGGACTCCTATTGATAAAGAAGTTTCTGAAATTCCTATGAACCAAATACTTAATCAAGCACTTCAATGGGCTGCTAAAGAACAAGGCGGAGGTAGTCAAACAAGATGGCTTGATGCTAATGGAAAAGTTACTGATGATATTACTAAATCTGTTACAGGAGAGATTTATTCTCATACTAAAGGTGATTGGCAAAGATTAAGTAAAGCTAAACTTGCTGAAGCTGTTAAAGCTGTTATTGAAAATACTCCTGGAGCTAAAGCTAGTCTTGAACAAGATTATAAGATTGCTAAATGGAAATATGACCAAAATGGTAGTAATCCTGATATAACAGATAAAAATGGTATTCTTCTTACTCCTGAACAATATCTTGCTAAACGTATTGACCCTTTCTATAATGCTGCAACTTTTTATAATCAAAGTAGTAATACTACTTATGGTGAAGCATGGAAAGCTCAATTAGCTTTAGCTAAACAAGCTGGACTAGGAAGTACAACTCAAAGAAAACAAGCTATTGATAATCTAACTTATAAAGGTACTCCTGTTCATATTGATAATTTTATGCCTGCTCAAGCTCAAGCTGAAATTACTAGTAATAGACAATCAATAGCTGGATTACTTAATAAATATAATCCTGATATTAATATTGATTTAGGTACTGCTAATCCAGATGATATTAGAACTAGTATCATGACTAATATTACTAATCCATCTGATAGAGCCTATGCTCTTAGTTATCTCAATGATATTATTGATAATCAAGAATATATTAATAGTCTTAAAGTTGGTAAATCGCAAGATAGTATTGACGGATTTGATACATATAATTCTATTATTAGTTTAAGTGATTTACCTAGTAATAAATATTCTGATACATATAGTAAATATGTTAATCAGATATTTGGAGATAGTAGTTCTATTAGACAATACTTTAATAATGATGATGTATATAATTCATTTATTAATGCTATTGGTGGAGAGAAAAAAGCTGCTAGTCTTGGAGTAAGATTTGGTTCTGATGGTAATGGTTATAGATATGCCGAATTACCTAAAGATTATCATAAATCTATTTATAGTTTTGGTAAAGCTGTTAAAGAAGCTGAAGATACTAGAAATCTTTTAAATGCTTTTCTTAATTCTGCTAAGACTAGATTTTTTGGTTATGGTGATAAATTTGTTCGAGTTGATTCTAATGGTGAAGAACATAATGCTGGATTACCAA
>ERZ827528.2335-NODE-2335-length-17593-cov-20.814118_pt1 | contig 17593 bp, 10 predicted proteins | sample MGYA00519768_ERZ827528 | MGnify/ENA primary metagenome ERZ827528 (study PRJEB31778, sample SAMEA3449343) | human gut metagenome | biome: human gut; feature: human-associated habitat; material: faeces | place: United Kingdom | collected 2010/2012 ...
TGGCCTTGCCTTCGGCGTCGAGCTTCACGGTCTTGGACCAGTCGCCAGCAGAGAACTTCACCGAACCGGCGAGCGTGCCCTTATCGGCGGCGGTCACCGTGGCTGTGAGCTCGCGGGTGCCGGCGTTGTACACGGCCTTGGTGGTGGAGTCAACAGCCTCGATGTGCGTCGGGTTGGCAGCGGTCCAGGACTTCGTCACCTTGAGCACAGACTCAGGCACGTTCACGAACGCACCGTGACGCACCTTGTCCGGCAGACCGCCGTTAGCACCCTGAGTGATGTAGCCCTGAGCGCCCGGCTCGGCTTTGACCGGCTTCTTTTCGTTGTTGAAGTCCGGGTAACGCTTGGTCATCGGGTTGTCCCACGTGGTCTTGGAAAGCTCGGCACCCGTGGTCATAAATGCACGGTAGGCGAAGTTGTCGGACAGCAGAATGTAGCCGTCGTCGTCCTTCGTGTTGAGTTCGTCATCCTTGTTGAGCTTGATGGTCTCTGGTCCTTCGAACGGCAGCAACGCCTGCTCGAGCAGCTGCCAACCGGTGTTCGGGTCCTGACCCGGAGATGCCTCGGTGGTCGGTGCAGTCAGCACCTTGGAACGCTCAAGGAAGATGCTCTTACCAGTGGTGATGTAATCGCCAGCGGCACCGCCCTGCTCATTCTTGGTGAATCGGTAGTAGTAGCCACCGATCTTACGCACGGTGGAATCAATGCGCGAGTAGCCGGTGTCCTGCCACATCTGCGGCTCGGTGAAGTTCACGAAGTCGCGGGTGATGGCGTAACGCACCTGAGCATAGGAGCTATTGCCGGTTTTGTCGTTCTTGACCGGAGTGGTACGGGTGTCATCAGTGAACATGCGGGAAGAGAAGAACACCACGTAAGCGTTCAGGTCATCATCCCAGTAAGCTTCCGGCGCCCAGGTCATACCGGCGTTCGGCGTGTTGATGGTGATGCCGCCGTTGCCGTCGCCGTTGGTACGGGTCCAGTTCATCATATCGGTGGACTCGTAGACCTCAACTTTCCGAGAACCGTTAACCTGGTTCTGGCTCCAGCCCATTGACGAGACCTTGAGATCAGTGGCAATCAGGTAGTACTTGTCGCCTTCGTGGGAACGCAGCACGAACATGTCACGCAAGCCACCCGTGTCTGCATCATTGGTAAGTACCGCCTGGCCATTGTTGCGAGTCTTAAACGTGAAGAAATCGTTCTTCTCAGTGGAAGCCACCCAGGCCTTTTCTCCACCGTTGCTGTCGCTCTCAAAAGTGACGGCCGCATAGCCGGTGTCAGGCGCGATGCGGGTCTTCTCCTTGACAGTGACCTCGATGGTCTTGGTGACCTTCTCACCGCCGTTGTAGGAAGCGGTGGCGGTCAGCGTAACCGGCTTGGAATCACCGTCGCCGTAGGCCGGACGATTGATGATGCCAGCACCACGATACGGGTCATCGGCACCAGTGGTCTTGTTTTCGTACTTCTCGTTAGTGGACGTAATGAGCTTCTCGTCCGAGGACTTCCACGTAATCGCCGAGCCGTTCTTGGTGCCCTTGGCGACTAGCGGCAGATTCTCGGCCGCCGGAACTTTCAGCGCAGCAATCGCGGCATCGAGGTCGGCTGCGGCGGCGTTCTGGGCGTTCATCGGCTCAACGGTGACGGGCAGTTCGGCCTTCACACCACCCAGCTCAGTGGTGGCGGTGATGGTGGCAGTACCAGCCTTGACGCCGGTTACAGTACCGTCTGCGGCGACCTTGGCCACGGACTCATCGGAGGAGGACCAGGTGACGTTCTTGCTCACGGCGTCGTCCGGAGTGACGGTGGCGGTGAGCTTGGTGGAGTCCTTCTCAATCAGGGTGAGCTTGTTGTTCACCACACCGGTACCGGAAATCGCAACGGCGGTCGGCATGGTCAGGTCAGCGCCCCTGTAGACCTTGATATCATCCATTGCACCATTCCAGTACTCATCGACGGAGTAGAACGACTTGCCGATGTAGGCGGTGGTCGCACCGAGATCGCTCATCTTGATGCCGGTGTTGGCCTTGAAAATGATCAGGGCATTGTTGCGGAACACGGCAAGGTTGGTGCCGTCCACGACAATCTTGTAATCGGCCCAGCTGTTGTCGTTGCCGGAAACGGTGACCTTGGATCCCTGTTCGTTACCCCAGTTGTTGTTGGAGATAACGCCCTTGATGGCGGTCTTGCTGTTGTAGAACATCAGGTACTTGTTGGCGTTGGCCTGATCGGTGGTGCTGGCGTCGTTCGAGCCGTCCTTGCCGACGATGAACGAGAAGAACTTGCCGCTGTCGTCGTGACGAGTCTTGGACGCGAACTCCAGAGTGAAGGAGTCGCCCGCATCCTTGAACAGCTGGTCATCGATCTGGGCGTACTGGCCATCGCCGCGCAGTGAGAGCGCCTCGTTGTTGCTGCGGTCACCGTACTGTTCGATCTTGGCGCCGTCCTTCAGCGTCAGGTTGTACTTGCCGGTCGAATCGGCAATCGCGCTGTTCGTGGTGCCGTTTTTGCCCGTGAAGTCCCAGCTGGCGAGCAGCGTCGGTTCAGCAGCCTTAGTAGTCTGCACTGTCGCGGTATCGGTTGTCTGTGGTTGGGAATCTTCCGATTCCATGGCATACGTCGTCGGAACTACTGCCACCATCGTTGATATTGCAATCAACGATGCTGCCATCTTCTTCCAATGCTTCACCGCATCTCTCCTTGTCCTTTGCCTCGACCCACTTGTCGGGTGTCTCGTTCGCCTCTACGTGAACGCAAACATTATTTGCGATGATACCATTACGGCACTGAGACTCAGTGTGCCAGATTCCTTATGTATATAAGCACTTACGGGGGGCAACCGCCCAGTCCGAACACCCCCCGTATGTCAAAAGCCCCCTTCCAAGCCAATCACTAATACCCCCTCAATCGGCACCCCGCTCCGCCAGCCGCCCCAAACTGTTATTAATTTGTTATCTTTACCGCGCTTGCGTGGACAGAGAGCGCTCAGACCTCGAAGATCGCCGCATATTCGCGAGAGAACCCGCCTAGTCAATGAGATATGGATTGAAAACACGCTCGGTAACGGGGATATGGAGCATCAGCATGGTGCCGTAACCAAGGATCACCAGGAGGAACAGTCCACCGGGCATGTAGAACCAGCTGGCCACCAGCAGCGCCACGAACACGGCATCCACGAGGACCAGGGCCACGGTCATCGCGATGTGGGAGATGCCGAAGATGAAGGCGTTCTTCAAGGTGCCGGCCACGGTGTTCTCGAAGCGTGCCTGAAGCGCGAACACCCATTCGAAACCGATAAGCCAGAGGATGGTCAGCGCGAATTTGATGATGAGCAGCGGCGTGATCTGCAGGACGATCCATGACCAGACCAGTGCAATCAGCGCCACCAAGAACGGCAGCCACAGCAGTGTGGCTTTGATGAAGTTGGCTTTGAATGACTTGAAGTAGTTGGCGGTTACGCCTTTGCCCTCGCCCTCGATGGAGCGGCGACAAGCATCATGACCGGCGGTCAGGGCCGCACCGATGGTGATGAGCGGAATAGAGGTGACCAGCATCAGAATGTTGATCCATACGCCGTCAACAAGATTGCTCCACGCGCGCATGAATTTCGAGTCCGGTGCCAGCCAGTTCATCAACTACTCCTTGTACAGCTTTTGGCTCCCCTCAGGGAGGGGAGCCAAATTGTCGGGCTCAACCCTTGACCGCTCCGCCTTCGGCCCTGCAATTACGGACTCGCCTACGACGAGGCTCATCATTAGCTTCGCCGCTGTCGCGGCTCAGCCTGGAGCCTGCTGGAAGCCCACTGGGCTTCCAGCCATGGGCTGACGACGCGAGTCGTCAGCCCTTGACGGCTCCCGCCATGACACCAGAGACTATATACTTCTGGCATACCAAGTAGAAGACGATGATGGGGATGATGGCCAGCACCAGGCAGGCCATCATGGCGCCCATATCCACGGAACCGTAGCCGCCCTTGAGGTATTGCACGGCGACCGAGACGGTCTTGTACTTGCCGAGGTCGAGCGTCAGGTACGGCAGCAGGTAGTCGTTCCAGATCCACATGGCTTCGAGGATGGCCACCGAGACGATCGACGGCTTCATAATCGGCACCACGATCTGGAAGAAGATGCGCGGCACTGACGCGCCGTCGATCATGGCGGACTCCTCAAGCTCCTGCGGGATGCCCTTGATCACGCCAGTGAAGATGAACACGGCCAGACCGGCACCGAAACCGAGGTACACGATGCACAGGCCCCACGGGGTATTGAGCTTCAGCATGTCGGCGATCTTGGAGAGGGTGAACATCACCATCTGGAACGGCACGATCATATTGAACAGGAACAGGGTGTAGAGCAGCTTCGCAGCCCAGTTGTTCACGCGCACGATCCACCATGCGCACATCGAGGTGCACACCAGAATCAGCACCACCGAGCCGACGGTGATAAGCAACGTCCAGCCGAAGGAGGCGAAGAACTGCGTGGTCTCGATGCCGCGCACATAGTTCTCAAGTCCCACGAACGCCTTGCCGGCAGGCAGGGAGAACGCGTTCTTGGAGATGTACGCCTTCTGCTTGAAGGAGTTGATCAGCACCAGGACGATCGGGAAAATCCAGAACAGGGAGACAACGGCAAACAGCACGGTCCATAATGCGCCATGCTTCACAGGCTTGTTCTCGTTCATCAGGCTGCCACCTCCTTGCTCGTGGTGAGCTTGTTCTGAATCAGGGCGATGACCGCGACCAGGATGAAGAACAGCACGGCCTTCGCCTGGCCGACGCCTTCCCAGCCCATACGGCCGTAGAAGGTGCGGGTGATGTTCAGCGCCAGACCTTCAGACATGTTGCTCGGCGCACCGTTGGTCAATGCGAGGTTCTGATCGTAGAGCTTGAAACCGTTGGTCACGGTCAGGAAGGAGCACACGGTGATGGACGGCATCATCAGCGGGATGATGATGCGGAACATGGTCTGCCGTCCGTTGGCGCCGTCCACGGCCGCGGCCTCCAGCACATCGGTGGGCAGGGCTTGCAGGCCGGCGATGTAGATGATCATCATGTAGCCGATCTGCTGCCAGCACACCAGGATGACCAAGCCCCAGAACCCGTAGGACGCCTTATAGGTCAGGGCGCGGCCCCAGTGGGCTAGTACGCCGTTCAGGAGCAGCAGCCAGATGTAGCCCAGGATGATGCCGCCGATAAGGTTCGGCATGAAGAATACCGAGCGGAACAGCGTGGAGCCCTTGATCGCCTTGGTCAGCATGTAGGCGATGGCGAAGGCGATCACGTTGATCACGATGGTGGTCACGATGGTGAACGCGGTGGAGAAGCCGAGCGCGTGCAGGAATTCCTTGTCTTTCAACGCTTTGCCATAGTTCTTAAGCCCCACCCATTCACCGTCGGTAACGGTGGTGAATTCGCAGAAGCTTAAGTAGACGCCCATGATGAAGGGCACCAGGAACCCGATGATGAATGCGGCGAATGTGGGGAGCGCGAACAGCGCCCACCATCTGCGTATCGCCTTGCCAGCCATGCTGATCATGACTTTTCCTCCTCCTTGAGTCCGCTGCGTTGTGACACTGCATCGTGCGCCGGCTGCGGAGTTCAACTCAATGCGAGCTTGCCGATCGAGAACCGCATGCACGGCCTGTTCTCGTTCAAGCCTATGTTCATAGTAAACGTCGAATCATTATATGTCAAACGTTGTCATTTTAGGCGTTTCAAGTTCGAGCACACTCCGGCTCCAGCAATCTTCTTTCACCTAAGATAATGGCTATATAAAGCCAATCTAACGCCGACATAGACACTTTGCAAACGTTTGTAATACAATCGTTGTCATCGCCGCAGATCAATCAATCAGCATGTACACTGGAGTCAGTTGTGCATGTGTATTGCGATTTTCCATTCAACGCAAGGGGGCTGCAATGGCTACGAGCATTCAGGATGTCGCCCGCGAGGCCGGCGTCTCCATCTCCACCGTCTCACGTTCCTTCACCAGGCCGGATCTGGTGTCGGCCAAGACCCGCGAGCGCGTGCTCGCCATCGCCGACAAACTCAATTTCTCACTCTCCCGCTCGGCTGCGGCCCTGAAATCCGGCCGCTCCCTGCGCATCGCAGTACTGATGAGCGGCCATATCCGCCTGTGGTTCACCGCCTCGGTCATCGAGGGGCTCAACGAGGTGCTGCACACGCAGGGCTACGATATTTCGGTATTCCAGATTTCCAGCATCGAGGAGCGCAAGGAATTCTTCGAGATGTTGCCGGTACGCCGTAACGCCGATGCCGTGATTGTGGCGTCTTTCGATATCGACAACAACGAAATCGCGCAACTGGCTTCGGTCGGCGTGCCGATCGTCGGCATCAATTCAGTCGAACCCGAAGCCCGCGGCTTTACCGCCGCCGTCAATATCGACGATGTGCAGGGCTCCACGCTGGCCGCCCGCCATCTTATCAATCTCGGACATCGCCGCATCACCTACATCAGCACCAATCGCGAGGTGTCGCTGAGCTTCTCCGTGCAAAGCCGATTCGACTCATTCACCGCCTGCTGCCGCAGGGAAGGCATCGAGCCGCAGGTTATCGTCTGCAAGGTCGATGACGATGGACGTTATGAAATCAGCGACGTGGTCAACCAACTCATAAGCCAAGACGAGATGCCCACCGCCATCGCATGCCAAGAGGATGGCATTGCTTTGCCGCTTATGTTCCAGCTGGAGCGCAATGGATTCTCCGTGCCCGGCGACGTCTCGTTGATCGGCTACGACGATAGTTTCTACACCGGCGATATCGGCCTGACCACCATCCGCCAGGATCCGGTGGAAATGGCCCGCGTGGCAGCCCGCATGACGCTCGATCTCATTGACGAAAAGCCGATTGAGCAACCCTACATCGTGTTCCCGGCCCAGCTGAAGGTCCGCTCCTCCACCTCCCGCGTTAAGTAGGCTCACACAACAAAGCCCACCATAGAAAAAGTGTGAGGCAACCGCACAATAACGCTCAATCGCACATTGTGGAGAATGGCGAAAAATCGCCGATTCATGGCCCCACAGCGTGCGATTGAGCGGGTGCGTGCCTCACACTTTTCTGCGGCGGACGATTTTGTGCGAGACTCAGCAATACAAAGCGGCGCCCCCGGAGAAGGAAATGGCAGGGGCGCCGCGGATTGTTGCTTATCGGCTATGGGACTCTATGAGACTCAGTGCGAAGCCTCGTATTCGGAAGCCCAACCGTCCACGAAGGCGGTCTTGACGGCATCCCACTTGCCGGTGCCCTGCGCGTACTCGAGCAGTGCCTGGCCGACCTTGTTCTTCCACTCTTCGGACGGCATCATGGTGAAGTTCCAAGAAACCTGGGTCTTGCCGGACTTCTGATCCTCAACAGCGGCTTCAGTCAGCGGGTTGTCAAACTTGACATCATCGAAGGTCTTGAACGGGGTGGTGAAGCCCATGTCCTGAGAGATGGCCTTCTTGCCGGTGTCGGAGGTGATCACCCAAGACAGGAAGTCCTCGGTGGCCTTCTTGTCGGCGTCGGAGGCCTTGTCGTTGATGCACCAGTAGTTCTCGGAACCAGTGGCCAAGCCCTGCTTCTCTTCACCCTTGACACCGGTGTAGATTGGCATCATGCCCACGGATTCGGCCTTCATGCCGGCCTTCTGCAGGTCGGTCCAGGCCCAGGTACCGTTCTGGTAGAAGGCGGCCTCGCCGAGCGCGAACTCGGAGTTCGCATCATCTCCGGTCTTGGCGCTCAGCTGGGTGGGGTCGGTGGTGGAGTCGGCGATGTACAGGTCGAAGATCTTCTTGTAGTTCGGCAGGTAGGTGCCCTTGATCTTGGCCGGCTGCTCGGTGACGTTGTCATCCTTGAACTCGTAGTAAAGCGGCAGATTGGCCAGGTGGGTCTTGAAGCGCCAGTCGGAGCTGGAGTCGAAGCCGGCGGAGGTGAACGCGCCCTTGATGCCGAGCTCGTCCTTGCGGGCCTGCATGTCGTCGGCCACGGCCTTCAGGGTGTCGAAGTTGTCGATTTCGTCCATGGACGTGGCCTTGGCGCCATCCAGCGCGAAGTACTTGTTGAGGATGTCCTTGTTGTAGATCAGGCCGTAGGTTTCCATCACGTACGGCACGCCGACCACCTTGTCGCCATCCTTCAGGGCCACATCCTGGTTGGCGAGCTCCTTGTACACATCCGTATTGGACATATCGGCGGTGTACTTCTTCCAGTTCTGGTAGCCGACCGGGCCGTTGACCTGGAACAAGGTCGGGGCTTCGGTTTTGGCGATTTCGGACTTCAGGGTCTGCTCGTAGGTACCGGAGGCCGCGGTCTGCACCTTGACCTCAACGCCCTTTTCCTTGGTGTATTCCTTGGCCAGAGCGGTCCACTGATCAGCCGCTTCCGGCTTGAAATTCAGGTAGTAGACCTTGCCCTTGGCGTCATCGCCGGAGGTCGAGCTTCCGCAGGCCGCCAAAGCGCCGAGGGACATCGCAGCGACAGCCGCCATCGCGACTGCTGACTTGACTGTACGATTCATCATCGAACCTTTCTCTTTCATCGTCGACCCGGCCGTCCCCGGTCAGGACAGGTACGCTAGCACGCACCTTTACGACTATCGACATGCACTATTGTGCAACGGTTTGCTTCTTTTTGCAAACGATAGCAATATCAGCGCGTCATAAATCATCATTTTCAGGCCATTGTCAACAAATATCCCATTAATTCAGTCATTTTTGCCTCATTATCGCAATGCAAGCGTTCGCAATCATGAGAGCGCTAACATATCTTTCATGGCAATCGATTGCCACTTATACCCATCAAAAAAAAACAACACGCCGACGCTATCGTTTGCAAATCATTTATCGACATACCGCAATTCCCGCCACAAACAATAAAGGCCCGCCCGCAGTAGCGGGCAGGCCAGCGCAATCGCAGCGCAACCGGGGCTAGGCGTTCCACCGTTCGATGACGTTATCTCCCTTATAGACGCTGAGCACCGAGTAGTGCGCCGTATCCAAACGCAGCAACCGTGCGAAATGCGGGTCCACGCCCAGCCATTGCGAGGTGAGGATGCGCAGGATGTGCGCATGAGCCACCAACAGCACATTATGGCCGTCTTTCAGCAGCGGCGTAATCTCGTCGATGGCGCTCTTGGCGCGTGCCGCCGCTTCTTCCAGCGTCTCGCCAGGCCCGGCATGGACCGGCACCTGTTCGCCCGAAGGCAAGGTCTCGACCCAGTCGCCCTCCAGCGTGGGCGTCAGCGAGCGCGGCCCGTCACGCCACACATCCCATTCAAAACCGCTGGCCTCACTCACCTGCTGGCGCGTACGCCCCTCGGCTCGGCCGTAATCCCATTCAGCGATGCCGTCCAACACACCGTGGTCCGCAAAACCAGCCAATTCAGCGGTTTGGCACGCCCGCTTCAGCGGACTGGAAAACACACAGCTCTGGCTGAATCCTTCGGGGAAGGCCTCGCGCAGGCGCCTTCCGGCATCCGCTGCCTGCTGCTCGCCGACCGCGGTCAACGGGATGTCCGTGCGCCCGGTATGCTGCCCGGATTCGCTCCACACGGTCTGGCCGTGGCGCAGCAACACCAAAAATCCATTGCCGCCACGAGAGTTCTCGACGGCAACGGTGCCGTTCACGTTCTGTTCGCTCATGCCTCCACTCTAGTCTGCGCTCGTTCATGACTCCACCATTAACGCCCATCTTTTGCGCTGAGATGATTGAGATGCTATTAGACTGAGAGTCATGAGCGACGAAACGAACACCGACTTCCCCTCCAGCGCCGACCGCGCGGTCGACAGCCTGCACCGCATCGACGAGAAGGTCAACAGGCTGCGCGAGGACCGGCTCAACGACCCTGATTCTCTGGGCGACAAGCTCATCAAGTCGGCAGTCCCAGCGCTGGCAGGCTTGGTTGCCGGCAAAGCATTCCAGATGATATGGGACAAGGGCACAAGCAAACGCAATCTGCGCAAGGGACTGGCGGCAGACGCGCCGCAAAGTCTGGCAATGAGTCTGGCATTCGCCGCCGTTTCGGCCGCACTCGGCGCAGTGGTTTCGCAGCTGTCGGATCGGGGCTCCAAGGCGTTCGTCGACCACCGCCATCGCAAGCCCAGCCGCTAATCCCCCGGTTGGATGATGGTTTCTGTTGGCTGACTGATGACTCATCGCTGGAATTTCGTCAAGGAACCATCAGTCAATCGACAGGAACCATCAGTCCAGCACAGTTCCGCCACACAATATCGGCATTTCACTGTGAGGTAATCCACCGTGACGTCCGGCGTCTGCCGTGCGACAATAAAGCCATGGTTACCAACGCAACAATCGAGGCTCTTCTGGGCCGCCGCTCCATCCGTAAGTTCAAGGACGAGGCCATCGACGACGATACCCGCGCCACGCTCGAAACCGTCGCCCAACATGCCGCGTCCAGCCAGTTCCTTAACGACTGGTCCGCCATCCGTATCACCGACCCGGCCACCAAAGCCAAGCTCGCCGAATTCGGCCATCAGCCGTATATCGCCACCGCGCCGTTGCTGTACGTGTTCGTCATCGACGAGCACCGCAACGCACGCATCGCCGAACGCAAGGGTATCGATCCCGCTTCCGACGAATTCCATCTCAAGTACAGCTATCGCTTCACCCAAGCTCAGAACGACGCAGTGCTGGCCCTGCACGCCATGGAGACCGCCGCCTATTCGCTGGGACTGGGCTGCGTGATTCTCGGCTCTCTGCTCAACAACATCCCCGGCCTTATCGACGTGCTGAATCTGCCGGAATACACGTATCCGGTGCTGGGTCTGGCCATCGGCAAGCCCGATCAGAACCCGACCGTCAAGCCGCGCATGCCGCGCACGATGCAGTTCTTCGAGAACACCTACCCGGCTGACGCCGATGGCGTACTCGACCAGCTGCCCGCCTTCGACGAGGAAGTTCACCGGTACTACGATCTGCGCCAAGCCGACCGTCCGGTGGACGCTTTCAGCGATCAGGTCGCCACGATCAGTCGGCAGGATGTCAGCCATCAGACACTGCTCGACAAGGCCGCCGCTCAGGGCTTCCGTCTGGATCAGTGAGACCAGAACCAACGAGATAGCCTCGGATAGGCTCGTCACTGAGTCGTCTCGGTCTCAGCACTGCGACGACTCAGTTCCAACACCTCAACATTTCATCACCGGATACCGGCAAAATTGCACAACCATCCCGCCGGTGTCGCACCATCAACAAACGTTCACATATCAGTCCCATTATGCGGACAACCAACGGCCAGTTTTGCAAGAAAACCCGCCAAACCAGCAGTATTCGCACCAGTGGTGGGAATAGACTGCATGTGGCCGCAATGATTACGAACCGGAAAAGAGGGACTGGATGCGGACGGTTTGGCAAGTCTTTCTACGCGATTGCAGACGTATCTTACGCAATCCCGTTGCCGTTGTGGTGACGCTCGGCGTAGCAATGCTGCCCTCGCTGTACGCATGGTTCAACATTCTCGCCAACTGGGATCCCTATTCAGCCACCGGCAATCTGCAAGTGGCCGTAGCCAATGAAGACCAAGGCACCACCAACGATCTGGTCGGCCATCTCGATGCGGGCCGGCAGGTCATCAAGAAACTCAAGCAGAACGACGAACTCGGCTGGCGCTTCGTAGACAATGAGGAACAGGCCGTCCACGGCGTGGAGACCGGCGGATACTATGCAGCCATCGTGCTGCCCAAGGATTTCAGCACCAGCCTGGTCGAATCGGTGACCGGAACCTCCAAACAGCCAAAAATCAAGTATTACGTCAACGAGAAGAAGAACGCGATCGCGCCGAAAATCACCGACACCGGTGCCACCACCATCGACGAGCAGATCAACTCCGCCTTCGTCACCACGGTAGCCACCACCGTTGCCTCGGCCGTTTCCGAAGCGGGAGGCGATCTCGACCAAGCCACCGGCAAAGTCCAGCACGATACGATCAATGATCTCAATACGGTGATGTCCACGCTGAACACCGTTCAGGATTCACTCACCGACTTACAGGACACGCTGGCCCAATCAGACACGATTCTCGCCGACGCCAAACAGACCACCGCCTCACTCAAGCAGACCGTCGCGGCCGCGCAGAAGGCCTCCCGCCAGTCCGGCACACTGTTGACGGAAACACAGGCCGGGTCACAAGCCTTCTCCACCACACTGGTCGGCGCACTCGACACCAGTTCAGCACAACTCTCCGGACTGGCCGTTCACGTCAACAACGCCGCCGGCAGCATCACCGGCTCCTTCAACAGCGCGCAGAACTCCGTCGACACCATCACCAACACACTTTCGGCCCCACTGAATGCCACCCAAACGTCAATCAGCGATCTGAAAGACGCGCTGACCAAAGCCGGCATCGGCAAAGACACCACCGACCCAGTCGGCCAGAACATCTGGAAACAAATCGATGCGCTCGACTCATTGATCAGCAAACAGCAGACACAGCTCAACACCTTCCATACCGACACCACACAGTTCATCAACTCCGGTAAAGACGCCACCACGAATCTTTCCGGAGCCATGACCAACACCACCACCGGCGGCATCGCGGCGCTGAATACCGCGCGCGGCTCGCTGACCGGCACCGTAATGCCGTCGATCACCTCATCATTGAACAGTTTCGCCGCCCTGAATGGCACACTGGATGGCACGTTGACTTCGTTATCCGGCACCTTGGATCAGGCCGACGGACTGTTCGACCAGCTTGTCGATACCCTGAACCAAACAAAAACCACCATCAGCAGCACGCAGGATTCGCTGCGCCAGGTGGCCAGCGATGTCGCCACCGTACGCACCGATATCGCCACGCTCGATAGTTCCGCCGCTTACCAGAAAATCCGGGATACGCTGCATCTGGATGACAAGGGATTCGGCGACTTCATGGGCAATCCCGTCACCCTGACCACGAAAGTCGTGTATGCCACCGACAATTACGGGTCCGCAGTCACCCCGTTCTACACGAATCTGGCACTGTGGGTAGGCGGTTTCGTGCTAATCGCCATCTACAAGCTTGAGGTCGACCGCGAGGGCATTCGCCGTATCACCGCTACGCAAGCATATCTTGGCCGCTGGCTGCTGCTGGTCACCATCGGATTCCTGCAAGCCATCATCGCCACCATTGGCGATCTGGTGCTCGGCATCCAATGCGAGCATCCGCTGCTGTTCATCTTGGCCGGAATCTTCTGTTCGTTCGTCTACATCAACATTATTTACGCGCTGGCCGTGGCGTTCCGCCATATCGGCAAAGCCATCGCCGTAATTCTGGTCATTGTGCAGATACCCGGTGCCTCCGGCCTGTATCCGATTGAAATGATGCCGAACTTCTTCCGCGAACTGCACCCATGGCTGCCCTTTACCTACGGCATCAACGCGATGCGCGGCCCGATCGCCGGCCTGTACGCGAACCATTACTGGCTCGACATGCTGCACCTGTTCTGGTATCTGCCGGCGGCGCTTTTCGTGGGACTTGTCGTACGCCGGTATGCGATGAACCTGAACGCGCTGTTCGACCATCGTTTGGGAGGTACCGACCTGATGATCACCGAGCACAACAGCATGGTGAACGAACAGGTGAGCTTGAACTCCGTATTCCGCACGGTGTCCGACAGCAAGGAACTGCGCGATATCATCGCTCATCGCGCGCACCGGTTCTTCGCGCGGTACCCAAAGATGATCGTTGCCGGTCTGACATTGCTGACCGTACTCCCGTTCGTATTCCTGGTACTGCTGTTCGTCACCCAAGAGAAAATCGCCATGCTGACCTCCTGGATTCTGTCGATTATTCTTATCGACGCCTATCTCATTGTGGTTGAATACGCACGCGAAACCTACGCCATGCAGCTTGGCGTCAGTGCCATGAGTGCCGACGAGTTCCGCAATGTGATGCTCAACGGATATGCGTGGCGGCGTTTCCACGGCCACGGACGTCACGAAGCGGCGATGGGCAGCAATCCGGATATCGGCGAAACCACTGAACGACTCACACTGTTCGGCGATCAGGCCGCCGAGCCGACTGCGCACACCGCACAGTTCGAGCAGTCCGGTCAGTCTGGGCAGTCTGGGCAAGGAGGCGCACGATGAAGCTTATCTGGAAAATATTCGTACGTGACGTGCGCCAAGCCACCCGCAATGTGATCGCCGTAATCGTGGCTATGGGATTGGTGATTGTGCCGGCACTGTACGCCTGGTACAACATCGCCGCCAGCTGGGACCCGTACGGCAACACCAAGGCCTTGAAGGTCGCCGTGGCAAACGTGGATAAGGGCTATAAGTCCGATCTGATGCCGATCACCATCAACGTCGGCGAAACCGTGACCAATACGCTCAGGGCCAATCATGACCTTGACTGGCAGTTTGTGGATCGTGCTAAGGCCATCGATGGCGTGAACTCAGGCGAATACTATGCCGCGCTGATTATTCCAAAGAGCTTCAGCTCCGATATGATGACGCTGTTTTCACCGAAGATCAAGCACGCCAAGCTCGAATACTATCTCAATGAGAAAATCAATCCGATCGCTCCGCATATCACCGACCAGGGTGCTACCACCGTGGCCACGACCATCGACCAGACATTTGTGAAGACCTTGGCGAGCGTGGCGCTGGATTTGGTTTCCAACGTGGCCGATTACGCGCAAAGCCCGCAAATGGAGCAGTACGTCAACAACGCCTCCAGTCATATTGCCACCATGTCGTCTCGTTTGACCGGCACTGCGTCGCAGATGGATTCCTATGCCAATCTGCTCGGGGCCGCCAACAGCATCATTGATTCCACCGATAAGCTGCTGGGATCAACAGGCTCAGCTGCGGCCACAACCAAAAAGGCGTTGAAACAGACCCGCAACGGCGTCTCCAGCCTCGACAAGGCATTGTCCGGAGCCACCGATGGCGTCGGTACGGCATTGCAGCAGGCCGGTTCATCCTACGACACCATTGCCAAGCAAATCGATGCCGCTTTTGCCGATGTGGGCTCACAATCCTCACAGATATCAAACAAGCTAACCGATATGCAATCCAAAGTGGAGGCTCAGGCCGACAGCTTTGGAAAGTATGCCGCCGCTTTACGAGATCTCGCCAAACAAGCGGCTTCACTGCCCGTGGGCGGAGATACCGTTGCCGCTCAACTGAACGCGGCTGCAGACCAAGCCACAAAGGCGCAGCAGAGCATGCAGCAAGCCGCCACCGCGTTGGGCGATGCGGCCACGCACATAGCAAACGGTACTGCCGATGCCGATACAGCGCGTCGAGATCTGAAATCACAAATCGCTGCCGCCAAACAATCGATTACTCAGGCTTCAGACACGTACAAGAGCACGCTGAAACCGCAACTGAACAATCTGACCTCGTCCATGGACGAAGTGACCACGCAGGCAAGTTCCGTAATCGACGGGCTTGCATCGACCGTAAGCAGCGTGTCAGGTCTTTCTGGCGGCGTTTCAGACAGCCTGACGGACATCCAGTCGGCCTTGACTGACGCAGCTAGCGCTTTGACCCGTTCGGCGAAGAAACTCGACAACTTGTCTTCCCAACTCGCCTCTATCACCAGTGGCGGCACCAACGACCTGTCTGTGATTTCCTCTGCGAAGCCCGATGCCATTGCTTCCATGCTGGCGGCACCCGTAGCGGTCGACCGCATCGCGCTCTATCCCGTTGCCAACTATGGTTCCGCGATGGCTCCGTTCTACACGATTCTGTCTATCTGGGTCGGTGCGATCATTCTGGTCGCCATGTTGAAAGTATCGATTTCCGACCATGAGAAGGCCCGTATCTTAGGGTTGGGCAATGATCTGCCGCTCGGTTCGGGAGTGGGTCTTCGCGAGGCCATGATTGCCGGGCGGATTGCCGGACCGGCCGCCGCGTTGGATGTGCTGAAGAAGCCGCGTGCCGAGTCTTCCGGCAATGCGCGGCAGTTCGGTTTACGCTTGCACCACGAATATTTCGGCCGATACATGATTTTCGGTTTCCTTGCTTTGCTGCAAGGTACGCTGGTGTGCCTGGGCGATATGTTCTATCTCGGCGTGCAGTGTGAGCATCCGATTCAGTTTTTGATGGTCGGGTGGTTGTCTGCACTGGTGTTCTCGAATATTGTGTATACGCTGGCCCTATCGTTCGGTGATATCGGCAAAGCCATTGCCGTAGTACTGCTGGTTATGCAGGTAGCCGGTTCCGGCGGCACATTCCCCATTGAAACACTGCCGACGTTCTTCCAGGTCGTTTCTAAATGGCTACTGTTCCCCTATGCGGTGGATGCGATGCATTCGGCCATGGCGGGCTCATTCGGCATGGAATACTGGGTTTCCATGGGCAAACTGGCACTGTTCCTTGTCCCCTCATTGCTGTTGGGACTTATGTTGCGCAAGCCGGTAATTCGCTTCAACGATTGGGTTATCCGCAACCTTGAAAACACCAAGGTGATGTAAGTGTTGGACGAAGTGTGTCCGAGCGCCCTGAACGCTTAGCAGCCTACGACCTGACGTGTTTGGACCGTAACCTGTCTCAGACACGGCGTTGGCGAGGTCTGTGGAGCTTCTGACGCTAACGTCTACGTGGCTTGTAGCCCTTTTTACGACTGTGTGGCTTGAGTTGCTGGTTCAGCGGTACATGCCGGTAACTGGATTGCGGATCGCGATGCGTGAGATGCCAGCATCCGCAAAATTCGCAACGGTACACCCATAGCTCAACTCCGCGCTCGATTAGGCTTTGATCAGCGGCACGCTGAACCTGCGCCTTATCGTGATACATGATTTTATTCGACGTAGCGCAACGTTTAGGGGTGAAGTAATGCATAGCAGAAGCCAGTGTAGAGCGACCCCATAACCAAGCCAGTTTCTGGCTCCCCTCAGGGGGGGGGGAGCCGTCCGCACAGCAGACCGGGGGGAGGAGGCCCGGGCGTCGGGATTCCACGGTCACGGACGTGCTGTTTTCCGGATTTCCTGCGGAAATGGGAACGCGCCGCGCCGTCTCTCTTCGGCCCCGACGGCGGGGCCGGCCGGGAATGGTCCCGGACGTGGGTCTCATGAGTGCGAGAAGCCCCGGGTGTTTTTGTGGGGGTGTGTGGGTTTGGGTCGTGAGTGTTTCGGGTATGCGAAAGCCCCTTGGGGCGTGTGCTCCGAGGGGCTTCCTGTACGTGTGATGCGGCGGCGTGCTACTCTCCCACACCCTGTCGGGTGCAGTACCATCGCCGTGCCAGGCCTTAGCTTCCGGGTTCGGAATGGGACCGGGCGTCTCACCTGGGCCATGGCCGCCGCAAATCTTCTCTTGTACGGTCAGACGCTGGGGTCTGCCGGCCTGTGGCGGCCTGGGAACCGGACAGCGGACGCGGATATGTCGATGTTTCGTCTTGTGGCCAGACAATGCTCATTGCCGTCTGGTGTCGTTTGCAGGAGGAAGATGCGGTCCAACCGCCAGGGGTTGGAATGTTAGTGTTGCCTTTCGTCCGTTAGTACCGGTCGGCTCCACCCCTCGCGGGGCTTCCACGTCCGGCCTATCGACCACGTGTTCTGCATGGGGACTACAGGAACTCGAAGGTTCCACGGAATGCTTATCTTGGAGCAGGCTTCCCGCTTAGATGCTTTCAGCGGTTATCCCTTCCGAACGTAGCCA
>ERZ827528.2359-NODE-2359-length-17462-cov-4.350204_pt1 | contig 17462 bp, 23 predicted proteins | sample MGYA00519768_ERZ827528 | MGnify/ENA primary metagenome ERZ827528 (study PRJEB31778, sample SAMEA3449343) | human gut metagenome | biome: human gut; feature: human-associated habitat; material: faeces | place: United Kingdom | collected 2010/2012 ...
GCGCCGGCCGCCGGACAATCTTGTCCGGCGGCCGGCGCATGTTCAGTTCTGAATCGAGGCGAGCGTTCCGTTTTCGAAATAAAGGTAGCTGTTTGTTCCGTAGACCCATTGTTCGTGTACGCCCCAACTGCCCGACATGGTGTTGACGTCTTCGGGCGACCCCCATGCCTCACGGCACATTTCCCGGGTCATACCGATCCGGACTTTGCCCTCCAGGATCAGCTCGGCAGTAGCCTTGCCGTATTTCCGGTAGAGCGCAGCCTTACGCTCTTTCTGCTCTTTTTCCTGTTGCAGGCGGGCCTCTTCACGCTTCCGGGCCTCCTCGGCGCGCTGGGCGTATACCTCTTCGGACGGGGTGAAGATCAGCTCTTCCATGAAGGCGCGGTCGCTGCCGAGGGTGTATCCTTCGACGCCGAAAGGTGTCGGGTAGCGGCAAAGCGGAATGTAAATCCGCACGCTGTCCTCTTTCCGTTCGAATACGAACGCGGGCACGGCGTAACCCGTTCCGTCGCCGATCAGCCGGAGGTCGAGGCACTTCAGCTCCGTGCCGAAATTCAGCCGGTTCTCTTCGCCCTGCATGGTCTTGGCCTGCAATCCGAAGTATCCGGAAACATATCCCGGAGCTTCGGGTTTGCGCTTCGTGAGGAAGAACTCCCTGCCGACGTACGCCGCACGGTACTTCTCGATCAGCCCTTCGACGACGACCGGATAAAATTCGTCCCGCAGGTTCGTTTTGTCTTTTCCCGCATGTGCATACCAATAGAGTGTTTCGCCCTCTTCGGAGCGGAGCCGGAAAACCCGGAACGCCTCTCCCTGGATTCTGTGTGATTTGAGGCCGATTATTTCGAAGGTTTTTCCTTCGATGGCTTCCGCCGGGGTGAACCAGCTCGTTTCGGGAGCCGTCGGAAAGAGGTCCCGTCCGAGAACGTGCGACTCCATTGTCGTGCATCCGCAGGCGGCTGTCGTTTCGTCTTTGTAGAACCGGGGACGGTAGGTATCGCTGTAAAGGGTGTCGATCCGGAAATCCTCGGGGCGGACCTTTCTGCGGGGTTTGCGCAGCCACACCGTGTCGACGCGCACGACGGCGGGCGTTTCCGCGAGGAAGTTGAAGTAGGCGACCGGGCGGAGATCGGCGTGAATGTCCCGGGGATAGAACAGGATGCGTTGCCCGACGAGGCTTTCGTAATAGGCGGCGTCGCCGCCCGTGCGGATGTTTGCCGTCGAATCGTATACCGCCGGCGCGGTTTTCTCCGGCGCGGCGCCGTGCGGCAGGACGGATTGGACTTTGAGTTGTGCCGAAGCGTCTGCGATGCAGCAGAGACCGAGCAGGGTGGGGAGGAGGCGTTTCATCTTTTTGTCGTATGGATCCAAAGGTAGCGATAATTCCTGTCTTTGGCGCCGCTGCGGCGCTTTTGTTTGCCGGAGTGCTTTGCAATTCGCCGGCGATTCGGTTTTGAGCCGGCTTTTTCTTATCTTTGTTGCCTACAATGTAAAGTTTATGGGAGAAGTAAGGGCAAAAAAGGCGCTGGGACAGCATTTTCTGGTCGACCTGAATATCGCGCGCAAAATCTGCGATTCGCTTTCGGGCGGCAGTGCGGCCGGCGGACCGTGTACGGTGCTCGAAGTGGGGTGCGGCATGGGCGTGCTGACGCAGTTCCTGCTGCGGCGCAGCGACATCGTGACCTGGGGCGCCGAGATCGACCCGGAGAGCGTCGCATACCTCCACGCGCACTACCCGGAGTTCGCGCCGCGGCTCGTCGCGGGCGACTTCCTCGGGATGAACCTGCGCGAACGCTTTCCCGAAGGATTGAAAATCATCGGCAACTTCCCCTATAACATCTCGTCCCAGATTTTTTTCAAGGTGCTGGAAAACCGCGATCTCGTTCCCGAGTGCGTGGGCATGATCCAGAAGGAGGTCGCCGTGCGGCTGGCCGAACCTCCCGGCTCGAAGGAGTACGGCATCCTGTCGGTGCTCCTGCAGGCGTGGTACGACATCGAATACCTTTTTACGGTGGGCGAGACGGTTTTCAACCCGCCTCCGAAGGTCAAGAGCGCCGTGATCCGCCTGCGCCGCAACGCCACGGAGCGTCTCGGCTGCGACGAAACCCTGTTCGTGAAGGTGGTGAAAGCCTCCTTCGGCCAGCGCCGCAAGACCGCCGCCAACGCCATCGCCAGCGGCCTCGGACTGCCGAAGGATAAGGTCATCGCGGCCATCGAGGCGGCGGGCTTCGACGCCCGCATCCGCCCCGAGGCCCTGACCCTCGAGGACTTCGCTGCCGTACAGCGGGAGCTGAAGTAAGATTTTATCATAATAAAACGCCAAGGCCCCCGCAGTCCGGAACAGAACTGCGGGGGCCTTGGTCGTTATGTGGAAGGAATGGAGGATGGTAATGTGCTTACCTCAGCAGTGCGGTGTGGTCTGCGCCGCCCACGGTGAAGGTGGAGGTGGAGCCGCTGTGGCTGAGGGTGAAAGGCGTATCGCCCGCACCGAGGGCTGCAACATCGGAGAGGGAGAGGGTGGAAGTGCAGCGTTTTGACGTTCTCGCCGTTCTCTATGAGCTTCACGAGGCCCAGCTTGTTGTTTTTATCCATGAGGTGGATGACCTCGTCCAGCAGCTTTTTGCCGTCGCGGCTTCGGATGGAATTGTCGGCGTCGGTGGCCGGGGTCGGACAAAGATATTGACAAGCGGGGAGGTTTCTGGTATTCTACTAAAGTACCCTGTGCAAACGATACTCGCTGGTGTGGCGCAATGGCAGCGCAACTGATTTGTAATCAGTGGGTTGCAGGTTCAACTCCTGTCACCAGCTCCAAGAAAAATCCTGCGATATACCGCTAAAATGGCGGCGTGTATCGTGGGATTTTTGCTTTTATATGCGCTGCAAATCTATCAGAATGTGCCTTATTTGTGCCTTATTGCTCAAAAAATGCCTTGTCGTGTGCCTTACAGCGCGCCTTGTTCCGGATGCCCGGCGGGGCGGTTTTGTGCCTGTTTACCGCCTGTTTGATAGCAAAAAGCCCGTCCGGTGTGTGCTGGGCGGGCTCTTGTGCTATATGGGGTTCAGTACCCTTTCAAGATGTTCAGTGCATCCAGCGTCTTTGCGGTGTCAAGCAGTTCAGCTTGTGACTTGTCAATAGCTTCGATGATGCTCCACAGAAGCGTGTGGTACATGGGCAACTCACGCCAGAGTGCTTCCAAATCGTACTCGCCGCAATCGGCTTCCCGCTTGAGTTCATCCACCTTCCCGCGGGTGCACATCCAGCTGTCCATGATAAAGAGAAGGTTCTTCAGGTCGGCTAAATGCCCCATCGTGGTTCCCACGTCCAGCGCTTCCACTTGCTTTGCAGTCAGGATCATTGTCTTGCCCCCCTTCAGTCTTTGATAATGCCGCTTGCGAATATCCAAACCAGCCGCACCTTGTCCGGTGCTGCCTTCTTCAGACGTTCGTTGATAGCGTCAACCGTGTTTGTCTTCTGGTCGCCCAGGTCGCCAAAGAACAGGGTGTCCACGCTGGTGTCAAGCATGGTCGCCAGCGTTTTGGCTTCGCACAGCCGGAATTCAACCTCTCCGTTCAGCTTTGCGCGCAGTGAGTTGGTGGAAATCTGCAGCGCCCACGCCACACTCTCCAGCGTCATGCCGCGTTCCCGAATCATAGCACGAATATCGTTCATACCTCAACTCTCCTATCTGGGGCTGGATCGTGCCCCGCTCTACCCGGCGGGCTTCCATCTTCCCGCCGGGGATCCTCTGACTGTGTTACTGGACTTCCAGCGGCTTCACCTGCGATGCACCAAAGAACGATGCCCGGTAGGTCTGGCCGTCTCCCTTGCTGCTGTGGATCAGCACCGCCTGAAACAGAGCCTTTGCACCATGCTCCACCATGTACCCGGCGGCTTTCCAGCCCGCCCAGGTGTTCACGGGCTCGGTGATCCCGGCGGCCTGCTGGGCTTCCTCGATGCGCTGGGCGTTGACCGGAGCAGCCTTTGCGCTGTTCCATGCCCGGTGCAGGGCTTCGGCAAAGCTGCTCACGCCCTTGCGGTACAGCTTCCATGCCTTGTGCATGATCTCGGAAAGATTGTACTTCATTTTAAGACCTCCGCTTTACTTTGCGGGTCTGCCTTGTTATAATGGGCTTGACCCTGTTGTGGGTTTGGCGTGGTGTGTAGTTGGTAGCTGGCACCGCGCCATTTTCTTTTATACAGCTTATCAGGAAGTGGGTTACTGTCTTAGCTGGCGTTCTGCTCTTGCGCTCCCGGTACATCCTTCGCCCCTTGCCTTCCGATCGTGCTTCCCTTGCTGTGTCTTTATTATATACGTTAATACATATTTTGTCCACCGGCATTCTTTACAAACATTAACGTATAATTTTTGATACATTGTATATGTTGACGTATATGTTAGAATATGATATAATCATCATAAAGAGGTGAGATTATGCCAACAAGTGAAGCTCAAAAGCGCGCCAACGCGGCTTATAACCGCCGTCAGGACAATATCATGCTGCGGCCGACCAAAGAGGACGGCGCACGCATCCGCAAGGCCGCCGCAGACGCTGGCAAGAGTGTCCAGCGGTTTTGTCTTGATCTTGTCCTGCCCCATTGCCCGAAAGTGGCAGATGGGCTTACAGAGGACACCGCCGGGGAAGTAGAAAAGAGTGAGGTGTAATCATGGCAAATACCTGTCCTGTATGCGGCGGCAAGCTGGGCTTGCTGAACCGGGAGAAGAGCGCTGACGGCCCAATCTGCGCCGGATGCAGTAACTTCTTCTTTTCAAAATTGGGCATCCGGGCAGCAAAGCAGTCAACAGCCGCCCTTGCGGACTACTGGGTTACACTGGACAGCCGCCGCAGAACATTTAAAGAGACCGATTCCATCTTTGACCGCGATGCACTCTTTGTCTCTATCGATAAGGTCAACCGGCTGTTTTACTTTGGACACCGCAGTGGTGATAAAGGCCCACGCATGATTTACAGTTTTGATGAAGTCGCAGGGTACGAATCGGATGCACCTGACGATCTGACGGTGACCGAAACCAAGGGCGGCATTGGGCGTGCAGTAATAGGCGCAGCCGTTGCTGGTCCTGTAGGCGCGATTGTAGGTGCTGCTACCGCAAAAACTGAAACCCACAAAGCCTACAGCAAAGAAAATATCTCTATTCGCTTCGTCCTTCCTCTTGGGGAAAGCAACTTGCCGACAACGGTTTATCCCGGTGGCACAACTGATTTTCTCAGGAACTGTAAAGCTGGCTCTGAGAGGCCGCAAGCCGCTACCCCGGCTGCGTCCAGCACAGCTGATGAACTTTTGAAGTTTAAGCAGCTGCTGGATATGGGTGCCATTACGAAAGAAGAGTACAACGCTAAGAAAACCCAATTACTCGGCTTGTGATGTCAGGAAGGAATGACTATGGACGAATTGTATAATCGGCCAACCACACTAACCTGCCCGCCGGGTGATCTGCTGGAATATGCGCCAGATGAGATTCCGAACGCCCAGACGAGAGCGGCCATTGAAGAACTTGACAACGGCGGCGGTGAGCACTTTACAGGCTCCGCAGAGGAGCTTTTCAAAAAGATTCTCAGTGAACCAGATGAAGAGGAAGATGCATGATGGAATTGACAATAGAGAACCTGCGCACACTAGCCAGCGGCGGGCAAATCTTCCTGACCGCCCATTCACAGGCGCGGCTTTATGAACGCGGCATTTTGCTGGCCGACATCCGGCAGGCTATCCAGAGCGGGAAGATCATCGAATACCGCCCGGATGATTACCGCTGTCCGTCCTGTCTGGTGTTAGGCGTCAATCTGGCAGGCCGTTGGCTGCACGTTGTCTGCGGCATTCATGAGGGCGCTCTGTGGATCCTGACGGCCTATTGGCCTGATCTCGACCACTGGAACGCAACGTATACTGAACGAAAGAAGAAAGGGGAATGATTATGACTTGCTTTTTCTGCAAAGGCGAAATGAAGCCCAGCACGACTATTCACACGGTTCAGCTGAAGAACTGTGTTGTGGTCATCAAGAATGTGCCCTGCCTGAAGTGCGAACAGTGCGGCGAGGTCGTTCTGTCAGCTGACACGGTGGAGAAGATAGAGCACATCTTGCAGACGGTCGAAAAGGCCGTGGCAGAGATCACCGTTGTGAACTTCCCTGACTGCGCGGCATAAGCCCGCCGGGGCTGCCAGAGCGCGGATAGAGCCGCCGCAAGGAATTTTACCAACAAGCAACAAGAAAAGCCCTCAGACACGCGCTGTCGCGGTCTGGGGGCTTTGTCATGCAGCGATTTTGTTGAGGTCAACAGAATCGTGTGGCTGAAGTGCAGCGCCCGGCGGGTGCTGCATGTTCAAAGGGTTTGGGATGCTGCCCAACAAGTCCTTGCAAGGCAAGGGGCTTTGTACATACAAAGACACTGCTTGCAGCGCCTATGGTGGTACCACGGCGCACTGCTTGCAGTGGTTTGGCGCTTCTTTTTTATAGCTGCCGGAAAATCCGGAAAATTTTGCAGACACGGTATGTGCGAGATTGGGAGGCGCTTTATCACCGCTTTATCACCGCTTCACAGTTTGCATGAAATACTGTACTTTCACCGCTGAATCACCGCTGAACTGTGTAGCGCGCCCGGCGGGGTGCAGGTCAGATGATGGCAGAGATTCCGTACAACTCGACCAGTTCACGCATACGCTCCTCGCTTTTCTTCAGCTGCTCGTCCCAGTATTCTGCGGTGCGTTCTTCCACGCTGCCATAGCGGTTCCATGCGTTCCAGCCAGTGCCGTGCCACGCTCTGGTGGTGATCACATCATCATGCCAGCGCTGGATAGAGGACAGTCCTTTCATTTTGCGGATTGCTTTGCCCTCGATTATACGCACCCTTTCCCCTCGCACTCCCAATTCTTCACCGATGGCCTGCAAGGTCTGGCCGTCATAATACCGGCGGCGCAAAACATCTGCTTCACGTTCGGTCAGGTGCTGGGTCATGGCTGTTTCAAGGGCTGTGTGCAACTCCTCGGTGTAAACACCATCCTCTGCCTGTTGAAACGCCTGTGTAGCCGCCGGGTCTTCGATGGTCTCCCCTTTGGTGCTGCTGCCTTCGTCCGCTTCATCAAGGCGAACGTCAAGGCTGCTGCACTCGTTCAGTGGGTTTGCAGATACAGCCACACGCCTGCCGTCATCGGTGGTGACACCCCGTGTGTGCTCTCCACAGGTGGCGGTGCAAATCTGCTTCAACAGTGCGTAGCTCAGATACGTTGTAAAATTGCCTTGTTCTGCGCTGTAGTGCTTGGCAGCATAGTCAACCGCAAAATACCCTTCCTGTACCAAATCCTCAAAGGACAGGCCCGCATTGTCAGCAACAGGCTTGTTCTTCTCGAACCACTGCCACAGCTGCCGCCGAATAAAGCCCTTGTTGACCTCCCACAGCTGGCCCAGTGCAAAGGTATTCCCGGCGGCTGCCAGAGCAGCAAGGGCTGCGTTCGTGGCCTGCTGGTCATTCTTGGCCTGTTTCTGTTCCATTGCTGTATCCTTCCTTTTTTCGTGTGCATTTTTGTTCAAAATACGAATTTATGGACACGATACGCGGGCGCGCGTGACCGTGTGAACGAACTATGCACCCCGTCTTTTTTAGTGTGCCAAACGCGCACATTGACGCTCTCTTTTTTATGCCGCACAAATCCGCACATTCACGGGCAGATGGGTGACGATTCACCACCCACCTTTTACTCAATTTTGAGCAAAACCCAGACTGCGAAAACGCCCATTTTTTCACGGCTTCACCGCCGCTTGGGGCTGTATCAGACACCCCTTTCTGCCCGCAGGGTGTACACGCCCATGCTGGCATCCATGTTGGTCGCAAGGCGCGGTGTGAGCATATCGGCCACCTTCTCGCCGTCCATGACAAGCTGCCCGGTGCCGATATCCGGCAGATGCTCGTCCAGCATATCACGGATCTGCTGCAAAATGCCAAGCTGTGCATCCGTGCCGGTGGTCTTTTCCATGTAGCGGTGCTGCATGGCTGCCCGGGTGGAGAACTCGGTCAGGCTGTCGTACACGTCATGCCCGGCAAAGGGGCTTTCGTAGTGGCTCACAGCCTGCCCGCCGCTGCTGCTCTTGCCAAATTTGGAGAAGAGCGCAGCGCCCAGCGCCACCACGCCCGCCACAATGGCGATGATCGCGGCAACTTCCGGGTTCGAGATGATCAGACTGCCAACCTTTGCAATCAGCCCGCCTGCGCCCTCTGCGATCGTGCCCAGACTGCCCATGCTCCCGGCAAGGTTTGCAATATCCGTGCCCGCGTTGAGGGCAAAGCTGCCCATGCCGGAGCCAATGGTGTTCAGCACGCCCATGATATTGCTGCCGACGTCGGAAACATTGATGCCAAGCTCTTGAAATACATTGCTCAAGCCCTTAACGTCCGTTGTAACGCCGTCTGCATCTGCTTTGATTCCGTTGGACATGATCTGCTTAAAAGCGTTGAACGCCTCGCTCAGACCGCCGCCGGAATAAGCTTCGTTGATGGCTTCCAGCGCCTTGTTTGCCCAGTCGGACAGTACCTCGCGCTGCTCCTGTGATACCTCGCCCCACATCACATTGACGATATCCAGCCCAAGCGCTGCCCGATCCTGATTTTTCAGGTCGGTATACAGGTTTTTGCCGATCTTAAAAATGCCGCTGTTAAGCTGCTGCTGTGCCTTGCTCAGGTTTGCATCAATGCGCTTTTGGGTTGCCTTGATGCTCTTATCGATGTTCTGTGCGGTTTCTGTTACCTTATCCTGTACGCCGTCAATATAGCTGATGACCTTTGTGTAGGTCTGCCGCACGCCGTCCACAATCCGTTCGCCGGTCTCGGTGGCGGTTGTCTTGATGTGCTGGCTTCCGTCCGCGTAGGTCTCCACAGCCTGCTGCGTTGTGGTGGTGATGCCGTTGAAGGTCTTTTCTGCAATGGTGGTCAAGTTGCCAAGCAGGGTCTTGGACATATCGGCGTAGACCTTTTTGGTCGTGGTGCTTATCTTGCCGTTCGCGTCCGTAACTTTCTTGGTCACAAGCGTATAGGTGGTAGCAACGCCGTTGACCATCTCTTTACCAGTCTCTGTGGTGGTCTCGGTCACGCGGTCTTTGATTTTGCCCGCTGCGTCCTTGACCTTCTCGTTCAGGGTCTCAACGCTCGTTGTCACAGAGCCCAGCGCGTTCTGTGCGGTGGTGGTTGCGGTGTGCGTTACGGACGCTATGACGGTTTCGGTCTTGGATTTTGTGCCGGTGCTCTTGCGGGAGGACCCGCCGGGCGTTGCGTCCGTTTCTCCGCTCCCGGTATCAGTACCTGTCTCGTTCAGCCCATATTGCTGGGCAAGCTTGTCTCCGTACCGCTTCCAATAATCAGCGTCCTTCTGGCTGCCTTGCTGGTATCTTGTTTCGCCCGTTTTGCCATTGGCTGCCGCCCACGCCTCGAATGTGCTGTACTCTGCATAGCCGGTTTTTCCTAGGGCATGGTTCAGCTTGTAGGACAGCCGGTCAAGTGGGGTGGACAAGGCCGAAATACCATCGAGAATGCCTTGCCCAACGGACGAAACAACGTCTTTGCCGACTTGCACCCAGTCTGTGGTGAAGATTTTTGTAACGATTGCCGCGGTAATATTCCCGGCGGCTTCGATCACGTTGCCTGTCAGGCTTAAAAATCCTTTGACCAGCTTGCCCACCAGATCAGCGCCGGTTGTAAATATTTCGTCCGCGTGGTTCCAGAGTTCCACCACGAATGCCGAAAATATTTGCTCCGCAGAGTTTACGATGGCGGGTGCCATATCAAGGATCCCGCTCGCCAGACTGACCAGTAGTTTCCCCCCGGTGTCCGCGATCTGGCCTGTGTTGTCTTGCAGATACAGTGCAAAATTCTGCACAGCATCCTCTGCCCGTGCAGCAAGAGTAGGAATACCGGCAGAAATCCCAGAAGCAACCTCGTCCACAATATGGCCTCCGGCCTGCATCAGACCGTTCGCGCCTGCCGTTTCAAAGCCTTCCTGAAGCCGCTGCACCCACCCGGCGGCTGCGGTTACAAGATTGCCCTCTGTCTCCGTCAGTCCCTTTGTGAGCGTTCCGAGCAGCTGCGACCAATTATCCTTCAGCGTTTCAATTCGTCCGCTCAGGGTTTGGCTCTGGGTTTCCATGGCGTTGTAATAGCGCCCGCCCTCTTCAGACGCTTTTTTCAAAGCGGCTGTCAAGAGGTCGTATGTAATGGTCATGCCTTGGACTTCTGCGGTGCTCTTGCCTGTGTAATCGGCCAGAACGCCGTAAATATCAATGCCTGCCATTGCAAACTGCTTGATATCTATCGAAGCCGCCTTGCCCACGTTTTTGATCTGCTGCAGGTTTGCAGCCATGCGGGACAGTACCTCACTGCCGCCGCCAGTAGCAGAAACTGCATCGCCTAACGCCAGAATCGTGCTGCGAGCCTCGCCAGCGCTCACGCCTGCGCTGATAAGCAGCTGGTTTGCCTGAACCAACGAATCCACGTTCAGCGGGGTGCGTGCTGCATCCTGTTTGATCTGGTTCAAAACGGCCTGTGCCTTTTCTGCGCTGCCAAGCATGTTAGTGAAGCCAGTGGTGTACTTTTCCATCTGCTGGTTGAAAGCAACACCCTGATTCACGATGCCTTCACCGAGGGAAGAAAATTTTTTTGCAAGTCCTATGATGGACGTTGCCAGCAGCTGCGACTTGGTGAATGCGCCTGTCAGGGTTTTGCCAATACCGGAAAATCGCGGGTTGAGTTCACCGGCCAAAGCTGATGTTTTGGCTCTTGCACGGTCACACCCTGCTCAAACGAGGATGTGTCCATTCCAAGTTCAACCGAAAGTGCAAAAAGATTCAAGGCAAAGCCTCCTTTCTGTTCTAAAATTTTATATTGTAAGTTTATAAAAATATGACAACTTTACGGTTCTATTATACCATATTTCCGCTCTTTTTTCCACGAGAAAAACGCATTCTGCCGAAAAGTTTTGACGATGACCCCATAAAAAACGCCCTCTCCCGGCGGCGTGTCGAGAGGGGGCATTTTGTCAGACTTTATTGCGTGCTGCGATGGTGCTTTTGGGGTTTTGCGGGTCGTCAAGGGGTTCCCAGACCTTTGGCAGCGTTTCCACATCACGCGGATCCAGCGCCGCCAGCAGTCCGCCCGCCTTGCTGATCGCGGTGCAGACCGTCTGATTGTACGCCACAATCGCCGCTTCTATCTCTTCTTGGTCTTCCGGTGACAGCTTTGCAATGATAGGCGCAATACGCAGATCCAGAGCCACAACGGCATTGCGGGCTGTGCACATTTCGGTCTCGATACGCTGGTAGACCTCCTGCACATAGGCCGGGGCGCGGGATTTTGACTTGAATTTTTTCATGTGGTCACCCCTTAAATTCAAAACTCATGCCGGACAGGTTGCTTTCCAGAAAGTCATGGTAGACGGCGCGGGCTTCTTCCTCATCGTGAGCGGCCAGCAGGTCGATGGTGTGCAGGGCGGCAAGCATCTGATCTTTGCCGTTGAATTCATTGTGGCCGTGTTCAATCAGTTCGTCCTCAGTCATGCTGTTGATGTACTCGCGGGCGGCTGCGGTGTATTCTGTCGTCTTGTGGGGGTCGTAGGGGCGGCAATGGATGGACAGGGCAGGCGTGTTACTGTCAACCACGTCCGGCATGATGCAGACCACGACAGCCGGGATGCTGTCTGCGTTCGGTGCAAAATGCAGTTCAATGCCATTGCTGGTGTCCTCGGCATATTCACCCATGCTGTTCACACCGCGTACATCGGCCAGTACATAGCCGGTCACCTCTGCGCCGAGTTCGGTCGACATATTAGTAATTTTCAGTTCGTTCATGGTAAATCCTTTCTTTCTGTGCCCTACGGGCACGCTCAAAAATCAACACCGCCAGAGTACGGTCGGTGGTTCAGTTGTGCATATACGGCAGCAGCATATGATAGACCACTTGCAAAACGTGCACAGAGATGCTCTGGCCGTGCTGCAAGGCGGTTTCGATACAGGCGATATACTGCGCGCCGGTTGCATCGTAGTGGTACGGCTCCCGGCGGTGCGGGCGGCTTGGGTTGCGCTTCATGTGCTCACCTCCCTTCCAACTCACTCGTGACAGCGAGAAAGCGCTGGCGGGGCTTGTCGAAGGCCAAAGGAATTTCGCCAATTTTGCCCTCCTTATTCTTGGCGAGGATGGCTTGATACTCTTCCTTGTCAGCAGACAGGAGCAAAATAGCGTCCGCGTCCTGTTCCAGTTGCCCAGATTCTTTCAGATCGGCGGTGCTGGGGGATGAGTGTGCAGCGTTACGGTTCAGCTGGGCCAGTGCTACCACCAGAATGCCGGTAGTCTGTGCCAGCTCATGCAGGGCAATGGAAATGCCGGTGATTTGCTGATACCTGTCCTTGGCCTTGCCGTCTGCCAACAGCTGCAAATAGTCGATATAAACAGCCTGCGCTTTCATCCGCTGCGCCTGTGCCTTTACCCATCCAACACCCTTGCCGGACGCTGAACGGATGTACAGCGGCAATTTGTGCAGGTCTGCAAGGCCGTCAAGATCAGACTGCGGAACGGTCTTGCCCTTCACATCGGCCAGAGGGGCCGCCAGACGGTTCGCAATGATGCGGGCGGTCAGCGTGTCCGGGTCAGTTTCCAGCGAGAAATAACACACCCTCAGCCCCCGCCGGGCCTGTTCACAGGCCATTTGCAAGGATAAGGCCGTCTTGCCTGCGCTGGGTCTACCGCCGATGATGAACAGGTTACCGGGTGACAAATGCAGGTGCTTGTCCAGCACCGGGATACCGCTGGGGATGTACTTCGGCTTTTCATTCAACTTGCGGATATAGTTATCGACCAGTTCCCCGATGGGCTTAAAATCTTGTTCTTCCCGGTCGAGCGTCAGGGCTTCGCCCATCTGGCTATACAGATCGGGCAGGTCTGCAAACGTGGTCAGGTTGCTTCCAGCCTGAAGGGCTAAACTCTGGAATTGGGTCAAGGCAGCTTGTTCCCTGACAAGCTGTGTCCATTCTTCTACGCGGTCGCGGGTTATAGCGATATACTCGCCCTCGCATTCCTCTACGCACCCCATGATGGCCGTTCGCTGCTCTGGGTATCGGGCACAGGCTTCCACCGCGTCCAACTGGCCCTTTGCATTCCAAAGGCCGGACAGTGCAGCAAACACCGGCTGAAGGTCTGCCGGGAAGTGCTCGATCTCCAGATCCGGCAGCGCGTAGGCGGCAAGATCGGGCTTGATCAGCAGCGCGCCGAGCAGTACTTTGTGAATGTTCAAGTCAGCACCTCCATCTTCCGTTCTGGCTGCTGTTCGGGCTTCTTCCGAGCTTCCAAGCGGGCTTCCACATCGCCCAGTGTGCGCACCCCGTCAGCCTGCCAGCTTTTCAAGATGCCGCTGACGTACTTCCAAGACCTGTGCCCGCTCTCAGCGGCTTCGTCAAATGCCAAACAGATCACCTCTGCTGGAATAGAATCGCGGTAGCGTTGTAGCTTGTCCAGCGCAGAGCGCGGAAACACGCCTATCACCTGTTGGAAGTGCTGCACGATCTCGGCAAGGTCGGGATCTGTGCGAGAATCAGCGGCAGCGGCTGGGGCTTCCGGTGTAGCTGTAGCTGTACATGTACATATATCTGTATATGTACGGTGCGAGTGCATACCGTCACATTCGGTTAAATGCGTTTGCATCTTTTCGGATGCGTTCGCATTCGATTGCATTTCAGATTCAGAGCTCGCTTGTGCGGCTTTTCCCCATCGCGCATTTGCAGATGCTGCCGCTTTTTCTGACTTTTCCCGATACTTGGCAAAGTCCTTGTCAATGCCGTCTTTCATTGAGCGCCAAAGCCCACGCATTCCTCGATCCTCATATTGTTGTGGGTTGGTTCCCTCTTTGGCGTAGCTGTATAAGTCACGAACAATCTTCCCGATTTCATCGTTGGTATAATCCTGTGTCAGATTTTCCAGCCAGACAAAACGCAGGACGATGCTTTCAGGGCTTTTTCCTTTCAAGGACATCACCTCGCTACCCGGCGGATGCCTTGGACGGCGTCTTCCCCGTCCGCCGGGTCCCCCTGTTCAAAGTACCGGGCCAGACTGTCCAGATTTACAAGCCAGCGGTGCCCGGCGTTCACATAGCGGATTTTTCCCTGCTTACACAGTCGCCTGATATAGGCCGGGGAAAGGCCGTAAATGTCGGTGGCTTTTGCCACCGTGCCCATATTTGGGTATCGGATAGAATCACCCATTCTTCCACCTCCAAAGTTGTTTTTTGTGTCGTTTTGTTCGTCGTGGCTGCATAGTATCACGACCCAAAAAGAATTGCAATACCGCCAAATTTCAACCCAAATTCAAGGCGATGCAGCATTGTTGAAACAAAATCCGTTAGGCTAAAGTGCATCTGCTGCCATCTGGTGTCACCCTTTGCCATGCAGTATCCCAGAGTGCCAAGGATTACCAAGGCTTTTCAGGGGAACGTTTACCTGTTTTATGGATAGATGATGCAGAATTGTCACACTGCAGAAGAATGATGAAATTGAATCATTCTTTGAATGAATTGCTGTCACTACATGGCTTCTTCTGCATTTGCTCGGCTTTGCGCTTCCAATAGCGTTGATTGTACTCTCGAACCTTGTCCTTGTTGGCGGCTCTCCAAGCATTGGAGTACGCCCGGCGGGCTTCTTTTGCTTTTTCGTCCACAGAAATGCTCCTTTCTATGTTGAAGTAAATGAATTTACTTTTTCTTATTGAATGTTTGGTTTGCTTGTGGTATCATCAGTATAAGACAATGTGAAAGTAAAATCAACATAATTTTAGAAATGTTATTTTTATTTGCTTATGAGGTAAGGACATGGCTAAGACGAAAAAATCATTTGACTATAAAGATCCGTTTCCAGTACGCTTCCGGGAACTGATAGAGAAAAAAGGCGCAACGCTGGATTCGCTTGCCGCAGAGTTTCATACAACGCGGCAGACGGTAAGCAACTGGCAAAACGGCGCAACGGTTCCCGATGCTATTAGTATTTGCGAAATTGCAAAATTCTTTGGAGTTACTACTGATTATCTGCTGGGCTTGACGGATGTGAAAACAGTTGAAACAGATGTACGGGCGGTGTCTGAGTATACAGGGCTTTCCGAAGATGCGTTGAGGACGCTTCAAGATCATTATTTATCCAATACAATAGAGTGGGGAAAGTTACGCCGTGACGTGTTGAACCAGTTCTTAGCAGATACGAAACTGATTAAAGAAATTCTAAATTACTTTGTGTTGTTTAGACGTTTTTCTGTTTCAAAAGTCCGCTTTAGAATATTAAGGATTAAATATCAAGAGCAGTCGGCGCAAGATGATATGGACTTATATCAGTTCAAGATTCAAAACCGTATAAACTCGTTTATAGAAAACCAGCGCATAAATGCGATAAAAGAAGCAGTTCCGGCTATTGCCGAAATGATCGGATGTAAAAATGATATAGAGGATATGAATACTGGTGATGCTATAGAATATTTGACAGAAAGGAGTTTACAGGAAGAAAAAAAGAGAAGCGACCAATTTGTAAGAATGTGGGAATCTGCTTTTCCTGAGGTCAAGAGTTATTCAGAATATGCTGAGGATTTACATCTGACAGGAGAGGATCTTGATTTCTATAATGCACTAGTAGCGAGTAAATCCGAAAGTGGAAAACAATCTGATGTCGAAGATGAATAAGCTGAGTATATCGCCCACAAAGGAGAGGTGACATATGGCAAAAATAACGAAGCGCACAAAGAAAGACGGCACCTGCTCCTTCAGCATCCGGGTCTCCAATGGATACGACCGGGAAGGGCGGCAAGTGCTGGTAAACCGCACCTTCACTCCCCCGCCGGGCTTGACCGGGAAGAAGCTGGAAAAGGAATTGCAGCGGCAGGCAGATGCCTTTGAACAGGAAGTGCACAACGGCATTTCGCTGGATGCGTCCATGAAGGTGGACGACCTGATAGAGCGCTGGTTCACCGAGTACGCCGAAAAGAAGCTCAAGTCCAAGACCGTGTACGACTATCGGCGACTTGTGCCGCGTATCTCTGCCGGGCTGGGGCAACTTAAGGTGTGCCAGGTCAAGCCCTCGCACCTGATGGCCTTTTATTCCAACCTCGAAGAGCAGGGTGTGCGGGAAGATAGCTCCTATACTGCGGTTCCTGCCTTACTGGAACAGCTGCCAAAGGGCAAACGCGGCCAGATCGCGGCGGCAGCGGGCGTTTCAGAGCGGACAATGGCGACACTGTACAGGGGCGGAAACGTCAGCCGGTCAACCGCTGAAAAGGTAGCCAGCGCCGCCGGGCTGCCCCTTTCCAAGGCGTTTATAGAGCATAGCAAGGCAGGCGGCAGGCTCAACGGAAACACAGTGCAGCACTATCACCGGATGCTATCCAGTGTGTTCACCAAGGCCGTGCAGTGGGGACTTGTGACAGAAAATCCGTGCAAGCGTGCAGAAGCCCCAAAAGCACAGGAAGTGGACGTGCAGGCGCTGGAAGAAAAAGATGTTGTGCGCCTGCTGGAAGCCCTGCAGGACGCGCCCACACAGTACAGCGTTATCACACAGCTTGCTTTGCTCACAGGTGCCCGCCGGGGCGAGATATGCGCCCTGCGGTGGTCTGATATCGACATGGATGCGGGAACGATTTCAATTGAACGCACCTTGCAGCACATCCCGGGCAAAGGTACGGTATTCAATCCGCCCAAAACAAAGCGCTCTCGGCGGTGTGTGAAGGTCGGGTCGGACTGCGTGCAGCTCCTGCAGGAATACCGCCAGCACCAAAAGGCAGAACGGTTCAAAATCGGCTCCGAGTGGGTGCGCCGGGTGGAAATCGAGGGAAAGCGCGTAGAAAATGACCTGCTTTTCACCAAGTGGAACGGCGCACCGATGGATCCAGACGATGTGACAACGTGGTTCGGGCGTTTTCTGGCCGCTCATAACCTCCCGGCGGTACACTTCCACAGCCTGCGTCACACCAACGCCAGCTTGCTGATTGCCGCCCATGTGCCTGTTACGGCGGTGTCAGGCCGTCTGGGTCATGCAAAGACCAGCACCACCGTGGACATTTACGCCGGATTCATCCGTTCGGCAGATGCAGCGGCAGCAGACGCGCTGACCGGTGTGTTTGACCGTATCCGGGAAAAGAGCCACGCATGACACGCCCAAAGACGCAATACAGCCCACAGGAAGCGCGGAAGAACCCCGCCGGGCCCGTGGGCTGTTTCCTTTCTGTCTGCTGTTCTGGGCGGCTCAGGTGTCCACTGTGGACACTGTAAGGCACATTTCCCGGAAAGTGCCTTATTTGTGCCTTATTGACCGAAAAAGCGCTGATACGAAGGTGAACGAGCAAGCGCAAAAAGCACGGTGATTCTATATAAAACAGAACATTCAAAAACGGTCAAACTCGTAATAAGACTATTTTGTAATCAGTGGGTTGCAGGTTCAACTCCTGTCAC
>ERZ827528.2368-NODE-2368-length-17425-cov-4.101209_pt1 | contig 17425 bp, 19 predicted proteins | sample MGYA00519768_ERZ827528 | MGnify/ENA primary metagenome ERZ827528 (study PRJEB31778, sample SAMEA3449343) | human gut metagenome | biome: human gut; feature: human-associated habitat; material: faeces | place: United Kingdom | collected 2010/2012 ...
AAATTCTCTATGAACTGTGCATCAAGTGTCCCATGCGGTTTGGGGAACTGAAAAAAGTTCTCAAACCCATTACCAATACAGCCCTGACCAACGCCCTGAAGGAACTGGAAGCGGACGAATTGGTTCAGCGTATCCAATATAATGAAATGCCTCTGCGAGTGGAGTACTCCCTCACCGAGAAAGGGCGGGACCTGCTGCCGGTCTTTTACGCCATTTCCCAATGGGGAATGAAATATATACCATGATTCTAACTATATTAATATCTGCATGATAATAGTCGGGAGGCATTGACGATTTGAGTCAACTTCCCGGCTTTTTTATGCATTCTCTACTGCTGCGAAGGATTCAGGAAGCAACCTGATTCATGAGAGTTGATAACTCCCACTGCCTGCAAATAGGCATAGATGATTATGGTCCCCACAAACTTCATAGTCATTTTGAACCTGCTCCGAAATCGTCATGCCTCGCACGCCTCCCGGAGAGCAGGCAGCAGCTCATCCAGCCGCCCGTCCAGTCCGAAGGACTTCTCTTTGATATTGTCCACAATGTAGATCTCCCCCAGATTGATGGTCACATAAGTGGCGTTTGGCTCGCTGGCCACCAAGCGCATCATCGGAGCCTTGATCAGCTGATTACGCCAGCCAATGCCCAGCTCCAGAACCACCAGTTTCTTCCCGTGGTATAGGTTTTCAGAAAGTTTTGGAACCGTGCCTGAGCGGCGGTATCCGGAATCATTCTCTGACCCGCGCCCATGTGGATGTCCATGGGACCTCCGCACTTGGGACAACGCGGCACCAACTCTGTAGGCACATGGCAGCCCTGTTCGGCAGCCGATAATTTTTCGGCCACCTCTAAACTTGAATAGAGGGTGCCGTGGCAGGGGCGGGCACACTGCATCGTAAACCAGTTGCCCTCAATCTCATAGATTTTCGTCGGATCGAAACCACACAGTTCAAAGTGACCTTCTCCGTTTGATGTGACGACAAAGTAATCTTTCTCTCCCACAATGGCCTTCAAATCGTTCATCACCGGCGTAGGCTGGTACTGCCCGCAGTAATGATGGATGAGCCGAGCCCAGAAGGCCCACTTTTCCTCCTCGCTGGGCCATCCGGCCATCATGCCCTGCAAAATACAACGTAAGCCGTATTTTTGTTTGAAATCTCCAAACAATTCATCAAAGGCTGCATTATCTGCAAACAAATGCAGTCCTTCGGTGATGGACAGGCCGTTACTGGCCCCGATCAGGATAGCGTCCGCTTCTCTGAATTTTTCCGCAATGGGTTTCCAATCAATCATATTCGTTCGCCCCTTTCTATTTTATGTTTGCTGCGATGGAGCGCTCCTGCCGGAGGGCAGCTAGAGTTTCCGCCAAATCTCCTTGCAGATACAGGCTGCGTCCCCGCAGATGCTCCGGACTATGAGATGCCTCTCGATTAAGACATGCATCTGCTTGATCAATACGCTCGGCAAGTTCTTGAAGCACCGCTTGGTTTCCAACCCTCATCGATCGTTATCTCCGCTGTCCATGGTATCCCGTGCATCCCGCAGCACTTGAGCAATGTCGGCCACAATGGTCATGCCCTTGTCCTCCAACTGCTTGGGCAGGAAGTCATACTTGTTGTTGATAGCAATATATCGAGCATGGGGAAAGCTGAGGGTCATGTTCCAGAAAGGTTCTTGGATAAACATGGGAGTCATTCGGCCCACGCCCAGCTCCAGGAACAGAATTTTGCTGCCTTTGTGTTCCAGCACATAGCGAGAAATTTTTTCGTACTGTTCTTCATATTTCTTTCCTTGCAGGAAATTCCCATATCCTCGCACCCAGGGGAATGCCTCACCGCCGCAGTGGGGGCACCGGGGAATGAGATCCGTAGGAATCTTCGTGTCATCCCCCATAGCGGCTACCATATCAGCCACCGGCTTTACCGCATCCCAAGTGTCATCGGTACAACAGGCGGCACACTGGAAGAACCGGTGATCTCCCTGGATCTCTGCCACCTTCTCCTCCGGGTAGAGTTTGACAAACTGGGTATCCTGGTTCGTGGTGAGGATGAAGAAGTCCTTGCCTTTCAGCAAAGCGTCTAAATCCAAATAGGAATGACGCACAGGTGCGGTCTGGGTGGTGTGAAGGAAGGTGGCGAGATACCCCCAATACTCTTCCCTTGTCTTCCAGGGGTGCATCATCCCTGCAAAAGCACCTTTGAAGTGGTACTTCTCAGCAAAAGGGCGGAAGTATTTGCGGTAGGAGTCGTTGTCCTCGTAGTAAAAATCTCCACCACCGGCAGCGGACAGGCCGGAGGCCCCGCCCACTACCACACAGTCAGCTTCCTTTACCTCCTGTACCAAACGATGGATCTGTTCGCTATACGGCAGCGGCTTTTTGTCAGTCAGCTGATAAGGTGTACTGCCGGAAGCATAGATAGGATAGTGCCTGGAATAATTCATCTGGGTCTGCATGACCAAATCATCATAGAAGTTCATTTTCACCATTCCTTTCAATTGGGTGTTATTTTTATTCTTACTTCAAATTATTTTAGCATCCTCTTGCGTCACTGTCAATATGCTGTTATAATAAAAATAACATCAAAGTGAAAAAGGAGATCAGGCTATGAAATATTCTACCCGCCTTAGCGATGCTGTTCATATTCTGGCTTTTATCGCTCTGTACCCAGACTGCGACCTGACCAGTAACAAGCTGGCAGAGAGCATTCAGACGAATCCTGCCTATGTGCGCCAGCTCATGTCCGCCTTGCGGAAGGGAGGGCTGCTGGTCAGCGTGAAGGGACATCCCCGACCTGCTCTGGCTCGTGAGCCGGAGAAAATCACTCTGCTGGATGCCTATCGGGCAGTAGAGGGCAACAAGCCCCTGCTCCATCAGGACATCCACACCAATCCTGCCTGTGGCGTGGGTGTAAATATCCAACTGGTGCTGCGGGATTTTTACTTGGACATTCAAAAAACAGCGGAACAAAGAATGCAAGAAATCACGCTGAAAGATGTGCTGGAACAATATCACATGAAGTTAGAAGGGACGCTCTTGCAGCGTTTATGACGGATCGGTTTTCAGAAACTCTTCCATAAAAAACGGTCAAGAATTGCTGCCCTATATACAAAAAAGCCGCCGAGGACACCTCCACAATGGGAAGAGTCCTCGACGGTATTCGCTTATCGGGTATGCTGCGGTCGGAGATTGCTCTTGTCCTCCGCAAAGAACAACTCCACATTTTTCTGTGCCTTCATCAGCTCCCGCATCCTCTCTCGTGCTTTCCGATAGCTCGGATATTCTGCTTTTTTCTTTTTCAGAAGCTCAACATATTCGATGCTCAGTTCTTTTACCTTCGGAAGTTTTTTCAGCCCAGCCTCATCGAAAGCCGCTTTGGCCGCCTTGTGCAACGCAATGCTCTCCCGATTTGCTTCCAAGAATCGCTTGCTGTATCCTGCTTTCCGACAGGCCTCATAGATGGACCTTGTTTTGGCATAGTTGATAATGTGCGTTTTCATTACCGCAATTTCTGCCATCCGCGCTTCCGCAGCTTTGATGGAGTCGCCCAGTTCGTGATAGCGCATCGTTGCAGCACGTACCTGTTCTTCCATTTCATCCATGCTCCCGATTTTGTTTTCCTGCAGAAAAATCAGCGTCTTGGACATCTCCTTCAGGTTGTACCGCTTCGCCCAACGCGCATAGCCGTCTCCCTTTCCTTCAGCCAATTTTGCCTGAATATCCACCAACATCTGAAATTTCTGTTCCTGCACCGGATGTTTTTTCCGCGGGCAATGCTCTGCTTCTCCGGCGAGGACCGCTTTTAATTCTTCCTCACTGTATCCCGCCCCCAAAGTCCGAAACCGGATGAATCGTTTTTGCCGTACACCTTTCACCGATGTGAATTTTCCGCGCTTGACCTCATATCCCTGCTGTTCCAGTTTTTTCAAAAATTCTTCGCAACTGCCCGACTTGTCCGCAAGGATGCTGTCAATCACACCGCACAATTGATCGCGGTTGCTTTCTTTTGGCGGGTAAAGTACACGCTTCTGCCGCTCCCGGTAGGGTTTCTTCTCAATGACGGACAACTGGTGCTCTAAGCAAATCAGGTCACTCAACCGCTGCACGGCCAACCCCGACAGCAAAAAGTCCCGGAATTTACGGCTGCAGTCCAGAGCCGTAGAGTTATAGATAATGTGATTGTGAATATGCTCCCGGTCGGTGTGCGTAGCAACCAGAAAAGCATACTTGCCTTTTGTAAAGCGCATCGCCAACTCATAACCTACTTTGTTGGCTTCTTCAGCGGTGATTTCTCCGGGTTTGAAGGACTGCCGAATCTGATATGTAATCACGTCATTTTTCTGTCTGCGCCCTGCAACAAGTTCGTACTGCCGCTTGGACAGCATAAATTCTTCATCTACAGTCAAGGGGCTGCATTTATAACTGCTTACAAGCTGCCCCTGCTCCGTTTTATCCGGGTTTTGTGCATAGTCGGTGCGGCTTTTCAAGCAAGCCGCAACAGACTTTCCCTTGTTTTTATGCAGCGCAATCAGCCGTGTTGCTGCCACCTCAAACCACCCCCATAAGGAAAAAGCCGCCCGAAGGCGGCGCATCATCCATCAGGATTGACGGAACAACTTTTCAAAATCAGCGGCACCGGCCAGATACATTGCCTGATATCGTACGCTTTCCAGCTCATTGCAAATCTCATCCAGCTGAAGGTACTGCTTCCATGCTGCTTCGCCCACCATTTTCCGGTGTGCGTCTTCCGCTGCCAGTTTTTTCCGCAGGAGCTCATGATACCGTGCATTGCTTCCCAATTCATCCCGAAAAAGCGTTGCCTCACGGTCATTGAAATAATCCAGCATTTTATCTTTATCCATCGTTTCCTCCATTACAGTTCCGTAAGCCATTCGCTGAATCGCTCGACGGCTTCCACAATCGCCGTTCCTGCCACGATGAGCAAAAAGCACCCGAACTCTGCCACAAAAAGGATCAGGAACTGCGTCCATTCCCTACAATAAAGAGTATAAAGTCCGCAGCCAAAAATATACAGCATCGGCAGCGCAAGCACAAATGCCGACAGATTCAATGTCAATTTCAGCATCAGCGCAAGGAAAGCCGTAAGCAGTGAAAACGGAAGAATGACCATCTTAAAAATGAACCTCATATCGAGCACCTGCCTTTCGCCCTTATTATAAAGGTATCTCTGCATCCATTGCAAGGATGTCAATCGATATGTAATCCGCAGCTCCTCTCTGCGGAAAAAAAGTTAAAGTTCAGACAGTTTGGAAAGAATCTGTTTTCCGATGCCAATCAGCTCGTCCAGCCGATGCCGCAAATCTTCAATGTCTGCAGCATAAAGCTGATTGCTTTCATTCACACGTTTTGCCACCTGATTCAGATTGTTGCTGCAATTCTGAAGCAGGTACGACATCCGGCGCAGCTGCGGCAGGTCAAGGTTCAGACAATAACCATCCAATGCCATTTTGCGGATATACGCACTCAGACTGCGGATGCCCATGCCATACATCTTTTCGTAAATCCGATTCTTTTCGGTTTTTGTGATGCGCAGGATCAAAATCTCGTTCCTCTTTTCTCTCATCGGGCATCACCATCCCGGTCCGAGTAGCTGCGGAACGGCTTGACCGGTTCCTCCTTATCCGACTTTTCGTTCAGGGCGGCCAGCACGGAAGGGCGCGCAGATTCCTCATCCGGCGTTTCTTCCATCTCCGGCTCGTGATGTTTTTCGTCCACATCCAGCTGTGCATAATGGCTTTTTCTATTCGTTCATCGGAAAGTGTCAGCTGCACATCGCTGTCATCAATGACCAGCACCCGGTCAAGGTCTGCCCCGGCTTCGATCAGGCGGGGCTTGACCGTATCGCCCAGACCGTCCTCGGCGGTCTGGTAGATCACGTTGAAGGGTTCCATGCGCTCCATGTTGGGCAGCAGCTTTCCGTTGGTGCAGGCAGCGGCAAGGTGCATAAACAAACAGCGGCCCCGCAGACCTTTTTCAAAGTCTGCGGGGCCTTGTGCTGTGGGGCTATTTTACCTGCACGGTCATGGTTCGGTCACTGCCCGGTAGCCGCGGATGACGCGCCACTTGGCAACGCCCTTGTCCGGCTTAAAGCTGCCGTCGGCGCGGGCTTTCAGGTAGCCCTGCTCGATGGCCCACTGGGCGGCTTGGGCCAGCTCCGGGTCGGCTACGTCCGCAAAGGCGGGCAGAGTGGCCGGGGCCGGGCGGCCTGCGGTGTTCCAGAGGAGCATTGCCAGCTCGGCGCGGGTATGGGGCACGGCCACCCCTGCAGGCAGGAGCTGGTCAAGGATGAGCTCCGTGCCCACCTGATAGGCCACGACGCCCGCCACGCCCACGACTGCGACGCCTGCCAGAAGGGTGCCGAAGCCGTCTCCGCCGTCTGGGCTGCCCTCGCCGCTCTCAGCGGTGCGCCAATGGCCATAGAAGGTCACGTCCCGGTCAAGGTTGCCCACATGGTCCGCACCCGGGCCCATGTAGTAGGGGCTATCCTCCAAACGGGTGCCGTCTTCGAGGAACCAGCCCTCAAAGAGGCGGGCTTCCTCCTCGCTGCTGGTGATCGCACCGGGGATCTGCATTCCTCCATTCACCGGTTCGTCCCCCGGATGGACGACCCAGTAGACCTTAAAGTACGTGGGGGCCTGCTCCGGCCGGGCGATCTTCGCCTTCTTGCTCTCGTTTACTTTGCCTTCCACCAGAGTGAGGCCGTCGTTCAGGGTCAAAGGGTTTTCATTGTCCAGTTCGAGAGCATAATACTCCTCTTCCTCCGATGCATCCGTTTCCGCCGTGATGACGGTGCCTGCGCCGGAAGCCACCAACTCGTCTGCCACGATGGCCGAGTCGCCGACTTTCACGTTCAGCGTGCTGTTTGCCACGGTGAGCTTGCCGCACCGAATGCCATAGTGGAAGAAGTTTCCCTCCGCGTTTGAGTCCGCAATGGTCACGGTGCTGTTTCGGATGGTGATGTCTTTGTCACACTGGCTGCCTGCCCGGATCGCGTCCTCGACGCCGTCCCCGCTTTCGCCCGTAAGGGTGAGGGTTGCGTTATCCAGCGTCAGCGGGCCAACCGTCATGATCCCGTCGGCATCGGAAAGGCTGGCGGTGCCGGTAATGGTCAGCATATCATCCGTCAAGTCGGAATCGATGCAGCTGGAAATGCCTTCCTCCGCATCCTCGCCCAGCGTGAGGTGTGCATTGTTCAGGGTCAGGGTGTGGGTATCCGGGTCATAGGACACGGTGCCGTCACCCAGCACGTTGCTCTTGTTGGTCTTTGTGACCTGCTTGCCTGCTACCCAGAGGTCGTAGGTTTCGCTTTCCGGCTGGTCCGGGTCCACATCCGTCAGTTCCAGATAGTCTTGGTTCTGTCCTATGGCAGCCGTAAAGTTCTCATAATTTTCCTTCACGTTGATTTCCGTATACGCTCCATTCTCGTCGGTGCGATACCAGAACCTGCTTACGTCATTTCCGATGCTCAGTCTCCCCTGGACGATGTTATTGCCGTCGCCGTTTTCCGCCACAATCATAAGCAGATGGCCGCCGTTGTATGTCAGAAGACAATCCTTCCTGATGTACCGATCCGCATGGATCTCCAGCTCGCTGCCCGGGTTCATGGTAGTGAAATTGGCGATGCCGTAGGTTGCTCCCTCGAACATTGCCCCTGTGATGTTCACGGTGCCATCGATCCGGACGTCTCCTCCGCCGATGCCCGTATGAAAATCTTTCAGCGTGATTTCGGTCCCGGCTGTGATCGTTGTTCCTGTGTCTCCGCCCAAAATTCCGTTCGGCTTAGTATCCAAATAGGCACCCAGATCGGCATAGGTGAGATCGTATTCTCCCCCGGCGATCTCTTTTGCTTCCTCAATGCCGTTGCCTTTCGTCCTGCCCGTCACCTTGCCGTTTGCCACCAGCCTCAGATTTTTTTCACTGAGGGCTTTGACCAGCGGGACCGTCCCCAAATCCGCAACTCCAACTGTGGTCAGCATCACGTCTCCGTGAAAGGTCAAAAGGCCATGGTCATAGGATACCTCGCCCTGAATGCAGCTCACATTCTCACCATCGACCCGTCCGACATACTCCGGATACAGAAACACACTTGTCACACTGCAAGCTGCTCCGATCGTCGAGCTGCCCGCCAGTGCCAGCGGGGCCGCGAGGTTCAGCGCGAGGGCTGCGGAAAGCACCCCGGCGAGGAATTTCTTCCATCTTCGCTTCATTGCAAAAGCCTCCTTTTTTCTACCAATTTTGTTGCAGGAAAAAAGCTCCACGGTTCACTTTTAGGATACCGTGGAGCTTTGGTTTTTGCTATTAACCCGGGGTTAGTTTTTGGTTAATTCCGGGGGGCGTTTTTCTGGTACCACTCGGCCAAGCGGGCGCGGCGGGTGCGGGGGTCGCCGCCCATATCCAGCTTTGCGTACAGCTGGTTGATGTACTGCTTCACCGTGCCCTCGGAGAGGTAGAGGGCGGCGGCAATCTCCTTGTTGGTGCACCGCCCGGCCACCAGACGGGCCAGCTCCCGGTCGCGGTCGGTCAGGGGCAGCTCCGGCGCGGGGGCGGGCAGGCCCAGCCGGGCGGCAAAGGCCCGGCCTGCGGGCAGGATGCGGGCCACGAAGGGCCCCAGACGCGGCTCGCACACGGCCCAGTCCTCCCCTTCCAGCAGGGGGGCCAGAGCGGGATACTGCTCCACAAAGAGCACCCAGAAATCGTCCTGCACAGCGTCCAGCAAAGCCGCTGCCAGCGCGGCCCGGGCGTCGGCCCGCTGGCCGAAGCGCAGCTGCGCCGCCGCCAGCTGGATGCGGGCCTGCAGCCCCACCAAGCCGTAGTGCATGGCCTCGCACCGGCGCAGCAGGCCCTCGCTGTGGGCGATCACCTTCACATACTCCCCCTGCGCCAGCCAGACCTGCTGCTCGATGAGGGACATCATGGGGCGGCAGGGCCCAAAGAAGCTCACCTCGGCCAGCTTGTGCTCCCGGAACAGCTCCGGAGCCTGCTCCGGCCTGCCCTGCAAAGCGTAGAAATAGGCGGCGATGCTCTCCAGCAGATGCATCTGCACCCCGTCGTGCTTTTGCAGCAGGGCGGCGCGCTTGGCGGCAAAATCGTACTCCTCTTTCCCCTTGCCGCACAGGGCCAGCCGCAGGGCCAAAAAGTCGCAGCAGAGGGTCATGTTTTCCTGCCCGGCGGCGTCGGCCCGGGCCCGCTCCAGCAGTACGGCGGCTTTCTCCCACGCCCCCTGCAGGTAGGCGGCCTCCGCGTCCATCAAAAGCTCGGCCCCCCGGCCGTGGCCGTTGGTGATTTTATAGTAATGGGGCATACACTCGTACATTTCGGCCAGTTCTTTGCCCAGCTCCCCGGGGGCGCGGTAGTACATCATCAGCACCGAGGGGGAGCCGAAGGTCCAGCTGCCGCTGTTGCGCAGGGTGACGGCGGGGCGGCTCATCTGGCGGCTGGCGCTGCGGTGGAGGCGGCTCATCTGGGTGATGTCGTTGTAGAACAAGAAGCTCTGGATGAGGTCGCACTCCCCCAGCAGGTTGCCCCGCTCGGCGGCGGGCCACTCGGGGTGTTGGGCCACGGCGGCTTCCAGCAGGGCTTTCAGCTCCATCATTTTGGGGATCTGCTGCCAGGTGAACATCCGGCGCATCAGCACCAGAATGGCCAGCGGGTGGCGCTGCAGCGCTTCCACCGGGCAGCGGTCCAGCCGCTGCAGCAGCTCGGCGGGGCTGAGGGAGGCAAGCAGATTCCCCGCGTCCGCCTCGATGACGGCAAGGGCTGCGTCGCGGTCGCCGCAGTGCTCAAAGGCCTGCAAAGCGTGGAGGTACTGGGCTTTTTGGGCATACCAACGGCCATACCGCTGCCAGACCTCCGTTTGCCGGGCGGCGGGCAGCTGGGCAAAGAGCCGCTCGGCGCACTCTTTCATCATGTGGTGGAAGCGGAAGCTCACCCCGTCCGGCAGGCGGGTGACAAAGGCGTTTTGCTGGGTGAGGGCCCGCAGCACCTCCTCCGCGTCGGGCAGGGCGGTGACAGCCCGGGCCATCTCCACCGTGAACTCATCGGCCAGCCCCATCACAGCGAGGAAGCCCCGGGTCTTCTCGGGCAGGGACTCCAGCATGGCGGCGGTGAACATGGCGTAGATGTCCGACCCCGGCTGCAGCAGGCTCCCCCGCTCAGCCAGGGCATGGAGGTTCAGGTAGACGGCGGAGAACCACCCCTCGCAGGAGCGCAGCAGGCTCTCGGTCTGGGCGGCGGTGATCTCCACGCCGCAGCGGTGGGTGTAGGCCAGCAGCCCTTCCCGGTTCAGGCGGAGGCCGTCGGCCTCGATGCGGTGGAGCCGCCGCCCCAGCCGCACCACCTGCTCCCCGGGCAGAAAGCGGTTGCGGCTGGCCACGATAAGGTGGACGTTCTCGGGCAGGCGGTAGGCCAGCCGACACAAAAACTGCGCCACCCGCTCGTCCCCCAGCAGGTGGAAATCGTCCAGCGTTTTGCCGCCCAGCGCGGCACACAGGTCCTCCAGCAGCAAAGCCGCGCCGCTGGCGTCGGCGGGGCAGTCGTAGCCCTTCAGCACCGTCAGCCCGGCGGCGGCAAAGGCCTTCTGCACGCTTTTCCAGAAGATGGAGCGGTTATCCGAGTAGATGCTGGCTTGCAGCACCACGGCCCCCGCCTTGGCCTGCTCTGCCAAGAACCAGCGCACCGCCGTCGTTTTACCGTAGCCCATGGGGGCCACCACCGCCGTGAGCGCACAGGACGCTATGGGCCGCAGCGTCTCCCGCATTCGGTCCGAGATGTAGATGATGTTCAGGTTCTGCCTGTTTCTGGCCATGCGCGTTCCCCTTTTCCTTATGCTAAGGCTATTGTAGCACATTTGCGGCGAAGAGAAAAGTGCGGCAGGGGTGCAAAAAAAGCAGGCAGAGCCTTCGCCTTTGCGAAAAGTTCTGCCTGCGTTCCTTTTATAAATTGGGATTCTTGGGAGCGGCGGTTTTGGCTTAGTACATGCCGCCCTTCCAAACCACACTTTTGGAGCCGAATCACGAATATCGGGAAACGTAGACTTTTGTAGAATTATCAAGGCCACAAACCGATTTTTCCAGATTCTCCGTTTTTGCACGATCCACGCTTTTCTACGCAAATCTACGCCACTTACCGGGTGATTGGCGTAAGTTTTGGCGTAAGTTTCGGCGTAAGCAATTCCGCTTCATGCGTCGAAAATCACAGGTTGCCGGCGATCTGTTCAAAGGCTCTTTCAACCGATTCAAAGCTGCTGTGCGTGTAGACATCCAACGTCACACTGGCATTGGAGTGTCCCATCAGGTATTGCAGGCTTTTTACATCCAGCCCGGCCTGCTGAACATTGGTGCAGAAGGTGTGTCGCAGCACATGGGGTGTAATGCGCGGAACCGGTTTGCCATATGCCTTCTCAAACTTTCCCTGCACGCCACGCATATAGTTTTCCAAGTGCATTGCCACCTTCGGCATCCCGGACTTATCCAGAAAGAGAAATCCGCTGCAACCATCCACCAGTGCTTCTACTTTCGTGGACGCTCTGGCTTTTACTACACGCCGCAACGCTGCACAAACGGCATCTGTCATGGGAACATTGCGGATACCGCTTTTTGTTTTCGGCGGTGTGACAAAGTAGGGCTTTTCAGCCGTCCGGCAAAGCTGCCGCCGGACATGGATGCAGTGCCGTTCAAAGTCGATATCTGCTCGTGTCAGGCCGTACAACTCGCTTACACGCAAGCCGGTTCCCATAAGAATGACGATATCATCATAATAGTTGCCGCCATAGTCTTGAACGAATTGCAGATATTTCTCCTGCTATTCTCTGGTCAGGGCATTGCGCACATAAGCGTCCTTCGGCACAACGTCCGACAGCTTGAACTTAAATGGATTCTTGCGGATGATGTCATCCTCCACCGCCATCTCAAACGCCGGTCTGACAACGCTTTGCAGGATTCCTATGGTGTTTTGCTTGAAACCGCTGTCATGCAGAAACACGAACCAGCCTTTCGCATCGGACAATTTTACCGTTTTGATGGCTTTTTGCCCGAAAGGGTCAGCATGAATCCGCTTGACCGCTGTGTTGTACGACCGCAACGAATTTGGCTTCAACCCACGCTTCAGATTCATATAGCGGTCAACCAAATCAGCCACTGTCATCTCTCCGGCAGCATGGTCGATGCCGTCTGCCAGATCACGCCACAGCTCATCCTCTTTCTTCCGCAACTCAGTCAGGGATTTGGCGTAAATACAACGCCGTTTCTTGTGGATATCGGTATAACGATAGTCGTAGGTGCCGTTTGCTCTCTGGCTTTCGCCATCCTTCAAAACACGGCCCTTGCTATCCTTGCGCTTTTCAGGCATTTAGAAGCTCCTTTCTGTGAAAAGCGCATCTATAAGGTCAGTGTCAGTATAACACATCAACCATGCGATTTCCACCGATATCGAATAGAAAAGACGTTGCATCATTCTCAAATAGAATACGCCTGCTCGATAAAGCAATCAAACAGACGGCGCTTGATCAAACGCTTGTTGCCCACCCAAAGGACGAATTTGCATTTATCTTCATTCGTAATTTCACGCAGTTTGTTGATGCCAATGCCGGAGTAAGCCGCAGCTTCCTCCAGCGTTAAATTGCTCTTTTCCCAAATCGGGACATCTTTCATAGGCAGACCTCCAATTCCTTGTAACCGAACGCCTGTAACCGGGCAGGAAAATTCTCTTTTTCTGCACACAGGACATTCGGTGGACTTTATACTTTTTCTTATCTTTTTAAGGTTACATGGTTACAGAAAGCGGAAAACGCAGCAATCATGCGGTTTTTGCGCTGTAACTGCAGCGTAACCAAACCTGTAACTGACCGTATAACCGCTGTCCATCAGAAGGGAAATCCCAGTTGCTGGGCTTCCGCATCCGTTATTTCGGAGAAATCTTCAGCCCCGGTTTCGGGGCTGGTTACATATAAATTAGAGTACAAGAAAACACCCTGCAAGATTTTTAGTCTTGTAGGGTGTTTCATATATAGCATCTCGTGAATCACGGATTGCGGCATTAGTATTTTGATAATGTGTAGGTATAGCAGGTGTTAATAATCAAAAGAACTGCTACAATGCTCATTGTCCACCAAAAGCAAGAAAAGCCTTTCGTCAAAAAGCATACTATGATTATAATAATACCTCCCACGATAAACGAAATACCTCCAAAGCGTTGGCTTTTTTTCCACGCTGTTTCATTTTTTATACTCCATACGGTTCTCAGCCCTACAACTGAGTTCATTCGTAGTTTTGGCATAATGTTACCCAATAGAACCATTGAAACTCCAAGCAGTCCGAATAAAAGTTGATTTATATCAAGTGCAATGGAAGACAGATTTTCAATCGAATTGAAATCAGCATACAAAAAATAGACCGTCATAGCGTTGAAAAGTGCAAGAGATGCTATTCCAGTCACAATACATACATTTTTGTTATTACTTTCATTTTCTTCTTGTTTTGAGGATAACTTAGCCATGGCAAGCATAAAATAGCCAAATAAAACTGTAATTACAGGGAAAATTAGTGTTTCATATTTGCTACCCCAACGTGTCACTTGATTATTCATATCATAATGAGCCGGGATTTGCTCTGGCAAGAACTGTAAGGCAATCAGGACAACTACCAATGGTAAAAACATGAGACTGTAAAAAACGACCATTTTCTTTTTCATTGTTGACCTCCACGCAAATTACTGATCCACATAATTGTTTCATCAAGGATAGATAAATTCAATTCGTAATAAATATAATTTTTATATCGAGTTTCATAAATCAAGTCTGCCTTTTTTAGCTTCGATAAATGGTATGACAATGCCTGTGGTGTCATATCCAATGAGATTGCTAAATCTCCTGAACTTATTTTACCTTCCTGTAACTTTAGCAGAATTTTTCGACGAGTATCGTCTGCTAAAGCAGCTAACACTTCATTTATAGCCAATCTTCCACGCCCTAATCTATTTCAAATAATTTTTAAATAGATTATATCAGTTTAGCATTCGTTTTTCAATGGCTATTTCAAAATATTTTTAAATAGCAAAACAAGAAATACCGTCAATGGTCTTGATGAACAGTGCAAACACTGCCATTGACGGTATTTCTTTATTTTGCTTATGAGCAGACAAGGGCAGTAAGCCAAAAGCTGGCTTACCGCCCTAATTCTTACTATGCGTAGATAATCTCGTTGTAAATGATTTCTCTAACTCTGGACTGAATTTCATTCATTTTCTGCACCCACAACATAGCATTGTCGGCTTTCAGTTGTTCGGTAACATTTTCCTGCTCTGCAATTTGCTTTGTCAGCAGGAGCAAGCGTTCCTGTGCCTGTTTGTCAATGTCGGCAAGGTAAGAGTTCAATGTACCCTCAATAAGCATTGTAGTGTAAAGGAGGTGTTTATGTTCCTTTAGGTACTGCTTGTGGCGTTGTCCCCACAGTCCGATAGGCTGCGTTTCTTCTTCGGAAAGTATCAGACAAGGGATATAATAATCGTCCTGCAATTCATACCATTGACTTTGAACCGGAACCACGCCCCAATCAGGGTGGAACGATTGGGATTGATGTTGGAATCAAAACATTCTATTCTGACAGTAACGGAAATACCGTATCGAATCCAAAATATCTGGAACGCGCGATGCAAAAGCTTGTAAGAGAACAGCGCAGACTTTCCCGAAAACAGAAAGGTTCCCATAACCGCAATAGGCAGCGGATCCGAGTTGCCCGGGTACATGAGAAAGTAACGAATCAAAGGAATGATTTCCTGCAGAAACAGTCAACGATGCTGGTGCGTGAAAACCAAACCATCTGCATCGAAGACCTGCATGTGAAGGGAATGATCCGGAATCATAAACTGGCAAAATCCATAGCCAGTGTTTCGTGGGCAAAGTTTTTTGAAATGCTGGAGTACAAAGCTGTCTGGTATGGCAATGAACTCCGCAGGGTGCCAACCATGTATCCAAGCAGCCAGACCTGCAGTGCATGCGGATATCAGAATCCGCTGGTGAAAAATCTGCGCATTCGTATCTGGGAGTGTCCAATCTGTCATGCAGTTCATAACCGGGATACGAATGCAGGCATCAATATTCTAAAGAAAGGACTGCAGATGCAGTCTGCATGAAGATAAAAAACTGTACCGCAGGGCATGCGGGAACAGGATAAATATAGCTTGTGGACACTGTGTAAGACATTGCAGTACCGTAAGGTATTTGCCAATGCAGTAGTGGAAGAAACAAGAATCCCCCTGCTTTAGCTGTGGGGAGTGTCAAGAAGAATGGATGAAAAGCAATTATAGCAAACCTCTTAAATAATGCAGTCTCTTTACAAATGAAGCTAGAAAACTGGTATTGGAGGCCTGGGATAAAACTCATAATGCCAGGGAAATTGCAAAATATTTTTCAGTAAATGAAAGCACCGTATACCGCCTTGTAGAAGAGCGTGCACGCACTGGCAGTTATGAGACCAGAACGCAGCTGAGAGGCCGGAAAACAATTCTTACAGAAAAACAGCACCACGATATTCTGGGACTTGTACAAGAACAACCAGATATCACAATGAAGGAGATTGTCGAAACGCTTCATTTACCTGTAGGCGATGAAGCCGTCAGGCGTTTTCTGATAAAGCAAGGTTATACTTATAAGAAAAAGTCTTTGCACGCAAAAGAACAGGAGCGTCCCCGATGTGCAGAGAAAACGCAGTCAATGGATAGAAACTATATCTGGTGCAAATGCAGAACATCAAATATATCTCGATGAAAGCGGTATTAATACAAACCTCACAAGACACTATGCACATGCAGTACATGGGAAACGTGCCATGGATGCTACCCCGATCAACACGCCTGCCGGAACAACTGTTTTGTCATCCATACGGCTTAATGGCAGTCTGGTATATACTACGTACCAAGGTGGAACAACTGCACAGCGATTTCGTGAATATATGGGAAAACAATTGATACCGAGCCTTGAGAAAGACGATGTTGTAATCATGGATAACATGCGCTCTCATCATGCCAAAATAGTGACGGAACTTTTAGACAAGGCGGGGATCTCCTATCTATATTTGCCACCATACAGTCCAGATTTGAACCCTATTGAAAAAATGTGGTCAAAAATGAAATCCTTTCTCAGAAAGAGGAAAGTCCGTGTTGCTGCTGAACTACCTGAGGCTGTAAAAGCGGCCTTAGAAACAATAAGTACGAACGATTGCAAAGGGTGCTTCCACGCATCTGGAATTTGCGCTAATTAAGAGGATAGCTATAGAAATATTAACCGTCTTCACAGGGAGCTTAAGATCTATTTCCCAGAATACATGGACGCATTTGGAAAAAATCGATGGTACATTCGCATTGGAAGTATTGAAAGTGTCGTGCATTCCATCAGAGATTACAGAACTGGGGACAGAAGGTCTGAGGAACATCTGGCATGAAGCGAAGCTAAGAGGACGCGGCTATAGCAGAGCCAGTGAAATCGTGGAGTATGCAGAAAAAAGCGTAGGACTGAAAGATGGATCCAGTGTCGGTCGTGAGACAGTGAAGTGGTTTGCGAAAGAAATCATGAAACTGGATGAACAGCTTGCCTGGATAGAGAATACCCTGCATAAAAAATGCATGGAAATACCTTATGCAGAAAATATCCTGGAGATCAAAGGCGTGGGTGAAAATATTTTAGCCGGAATTGTGGCAGAAATGGGAGACATCAGCAGATTTGATGATGTAAAAGAAATCCAGAAATTAAGCGGAATGAGTCTTGTAGCATGCAGTTCAGGTAAGCACAAAGGGCAGACAAAGATCAGTCACAGGGGACGCAAACGGCTCCGGTACTGGCTGTTCCAGGCGGCAAAATCAGCAGTTTCCCATGCCGAAGAATTTAAAGAATTGCATGTATATTACACAACACGGGCTGACAACCCGCTGAAAAAGATGCAGTCCCTGATAGTGATAGCCTGCAAGATATTAAGAGTAATATACACCATCCTGAAGACAGGAAAAGACTATGATCCGCAAAAAATGTTAAAGGACATCAAACGGTCAAAAGCTGCATTAGCAGCAAAAGCAGCATAAAGAGCAAAAACAGTGAATACTTCCAGAACTCTGTCGAGTCTGTGATAATCCGAATTGGAGACTGGACAGGGTTCTGGAACAGAAACCCGTAAATGATGAGGTCTGAAACGGACCACATCAGCCAAAAGACTAACAGGAATCTGTAATGGTATAGCGTCCACTGAGTAAATCAGTACCATAATAGATGAATGCAGGTCAGTAACAATCGAACAGAAAAAACAAGAGCTGTAGTCGGCATCGGTGTTTACCATGGGGCATGGACCCTGTTTAGGAGCTTGGCTGGCACTCAGTGTATGGTAGATGGGACGAAGGAAGTTGGGACATGATCCCTTTAGA
>ERZ827528.2387-NODE-2387-length-17327-cov-3.222441_pt1 | contig 17327 bp, 15 predicted proteins | sample MGYA00519768_ERZ827528 | MGnify/ENA primary metagenome ERZ827528 (study PRJEB31778, sample SAMEA3449343) | human gut metagenome | biome: human gut; feature: human-associated habitat; material: faeces | place: United Kingdom | collected 2010/2012 ...
CGCGCATTGTACGTGTGCGTCACACGCAAGAAAGATATTAACATAATCAGACAAGTCTGTCAACATTTTTTTGCAATTTTTTCGCATAAATTTAAAATACATAAAGCAACCACCGAGCCAGCAGGCGAGACTTCCAAAGGCTTTAGAGGTTAATTGATAGTCTATAATTTTTGAATAAGCCCAATCCTTGAGGTAACGTTTTGTCATATGGCTGTTTGTCTATTTCCAAGCATTAAAAAAGAAGAGAAAACCGGATTTTGGCTTTCCCTTCTATTTAACTGTTTATAATTTTATTTTTTTATCTTAACCTGCTTTGGCTTTGACCATTTGCCCTGATAAGTTTTCTCTCCTTTGACAACAATGGCTTTTGCTCTTGCATACAATTTTTTAGCCTTTTTAAACTTGCTATTTGATACACTATATGTCAATTTCTTAGTTGTTTTTGTCACTATTGTCTTTTTAAAGTTCTTATCTTTTGCAATCTGTACATTGTACTTGGTTGCGCCTTTAACTCTCTTCAATGTAAGACTTATTTTCTTAGCATTTTTCTTTTTAATTGCTTTTTTAACAACTGCCTTTCCAACCTTTACAGATGATTCTTTTGTAGTCTGACTTGGTTGTTTTTTAGTTGTTGTTTGTGCATTTGTATTTGTTGTAGTTTCTACTGCTTTTGTTGTAGTTGTTTCTACTGCTGTTGTTGTAGTTGTTTCTACTGCTGCCGATGTGGTTGTCTCTACTGCCACTGGTGTGGTTGTTTCATTTTCTGAAGTTGGTTTTGTAGTAGTTGTTGGATTTGTAGTTGGTTCCTTGTATTCTGAATATGCAGGATCTGCAAGTTCTGCAGGTGTTTTTCCTGTGAGTCCAGGGTCTGCCTTAATTGACACAGTTTTCTTTAATCCAAATGATTCTACATTGTTACTTGTATACTGTGATCTTACTTCTACTTCATATGTACCTGTCGCAAGTCTGTTTTCATAGTAACTTGCCTCATCCCCATTGATTCCTACCTTGATACAAACACCATCTACAAAAAGATTCAATCTCTGACCTGTTAAATCTGCCACATCAGACCATGCAATAGTAAATCCATAGCTTATACCTTCTGTTAAAATTGAAAGTCCAAGTGGTAAATTTGGCTGATTTGGTTTGTCAAATGACTGTGCATTATCTATAACCTGACCTTTAACAGTAACCTTTGATGACTGACCAAATGATGTTGCCGCCAAAGCTGACTCTCTGCCTTCTGCATCCACTGCTGATAAATATGCAAGATATTCACCTGCCGATACACTTTCCAATATAACATTTGAATTGGTAATTCCGTCTACATATACACGTCTGTAAGGTGTACCTGTCTTTGCATCAAATAAATATAAATTGTAACCTACAACTGATGAATCTGCTGATGGAATACTTGCTTCTGATGATGGTGCCCATGCAACACCTAATTTATTGTCTGCCTGCGCCGGATTGTCAGCAGGAACTTCCGGATTTCCTGTAATATAACTTAATCCCGCCGGTGTTTTTGGACCTATGCAATTAACAGGATATGTGTAATTAAGAGTTGCTCCTGTTACTGTAAAGCTAACTGTTTCTGATAATGGTCCCTCACCCATGCTGTTTACATTTGCAGCCTGCGCTGTATATGAACCTGCTGAAAGTCCACCTACTACACCGCCTTTTGTAGCATTGCCGATCTTTGTAACTAACTTTCCATCCTTGTAAATATAAATGACTGTTGCTGTAACTGTTGGATCATATCCATCTACATTTGCTGTGTCATCGGCTCCTGCCCATGCAAACATAATTGCATTTTCAATTGTATCCGAACCACTTTTGCTAACAGCAGCAAGTCCTAATACTTTCTTAGGTAATGATGTTGCTGTTTTTGCTGCACTTACATTGCTTGTTGGATAGTATGTAATCGAAGATACTATCATTGCAATGGCACAAATAATCGCACCAAATTTCTTTAATCTTTTCATTTCATAAACCTCTCTTTCATTTGATTAAACATTCATTGCAATTATACACCTTTAAAGAGTTATTTGTTAGTATCTTATTTTTATATATGGGATTAATTTTTTAGGAAAGTGTTTTAATTTTAAGATTTTCCATATATATGTACAAACACAAAAAACTCCTAAAAATGCAAAAAAAAAGCGCGAGACGGGGATCGAACCCGCGGCCCCCTCCTTGGCAAGGAGGTGCTCCACCACTGAGCCACTCGCGCATTGTACGTGTGCGTCACACGCAAGAAAAATAATATCATAGCTTTACACATCTGTCAATATATTTTTTTATATTATATTATAATTTTTTATCACTACTTCTACAATAATTCTTTATAATCATTAATGCTATACTTTGATATACTCTTGATTTTTTCCCAGTTATGTTTCGACTTTTCATCGAAGACTGCCACAACATTAAACTCTCCAAGTGATGCTCCTGTTACACCCGCTAGAATATCCTCAAACACAAGGCATTTATGTGGATTAACTTTTATTCGTCTTGCAGCTTCCTCATATATGTCAGGATAACCTTTTCCACGTTCAACTTCATCCACTGTCACTATTTTCTGAAAATATTTTAATATTCCTTCACGCTCCAATGTTTTCATAAAAAGTTCTCTGTCTGAGGATGTTGCCACTGCCATCTTTATATTAAGTTTATGTAGTTCTTCAAGAAATTCTTTCGCATAAGGCTTGCATACAACCTCTGTTGCATATTCCTTTTTTGCCATTTCAATCCATTCCCTTACAATATCATCTTTGTCTTCGTTTAAGCCAAATCGTTCTATTGTATAAACTGCCGCTCTCTCAGCGCCAAGAGGAGAAATCTCATCTACATAATCATCCGGAACCTGAAAGCCTCTGTCACCTAAAAATTTTTCATCTACCTTTTCCCATACCCATGAGCTATCGAGAAGGGTACCATCTAAATCAAAAACAGCACCTTCAATATTTTTTAGCCAGTTTTCTTTGTTCATTAACACTCCCATTCTTATAAAAACTTTTTTTATTTATTTTTTTATTTCAACCCTTTTTTCATTAATTACTATTCCTTTAGGATTGTTATTATGCATTAGTATCTATGGATAAAAAGGATTGTTCCATTTGGTCTAATAATTCTTTAAATAATTCCAGTGCTTTTTCTATTGGTTCTTTTGTTGTCATATCCACCCCTGCTAATTTAAGCAAATCGATTGGATCCTTTGAGCCGCCGCCTGTTAAGAATTTCATGTAGTCCTTAACTCCTGCTTCGCCCTGTTCCATTATTTTCTTAGATAATGCTATTGCAGCAGAAATTCCTGTTGCATACTGGTATACATAAAATGGATTGTAGAAATGTGGAATTCTTGCCCATTCCAAAGCAATTTCTTCGTCTAATACCATATCTTCGCCAAAATATTGCTTATTTAAATCATAATATACTTTGCAAAGAATGTCGCTTGTAAGAGTTTCACCTTCTTCAACCATCTTATGAGTTATTTTTTCAAATTCTGCAAACATAGTCTGTCGATATAATGTCCCCTTAAACTGTTCAAGAAAATGATTTATTAAGTAAGCTTTTTCAGCCTTGTTATCAGTATTTTTTAGCAAATAGTGTATTAATAATGACTCATTGCATGTTGATGCCACTTCTGCCACAAATATCTTATATCCAGCATTGATATAGCTCTGGTTTGAATCTGAATAATATGAGTGAAGGGCGTGCCCCATTTCATGTGCCAAAGTAAATACATGATCTAATGTTCCCTGATAGTTTAAAAGAACATAAGGATGTATCCCGTAGGCTCCCCATGAATATGCCCCACTTCTTTTTCCTTCATTTTCATAAATATCTATCCAACGATTGTCAAAACCTTCCTGAAGTTTGTTAATATAGTCTTTGCCCATTGGTGCAAGACCTGCCTTAACCATTTCTTTAGCCTTTTCAAAAGGAATTTTTTTATCAGGAGTTTCCACTATAGGTGCATAAACATCATACATATGAAGTTGATCAACACCTAAAGCTTTCTTTCTAAGCGACACATATCTGTGCATTAAGTCCATATGTTCATGAACAACTTCAATTAAGTTGTCATAGACTTCCTCCGGAATATTGCTTTCATCCAAATACATTGCTCTAGTTGAAGGATAATTTCTTACATCAGCATAAAAACAAGCCTGTTCCACATTGGCATTATATGTTGCCGCAATAGTATTTTTCATTTTTCCATATGTGCCATATAAAGCCTTAAACGCATCTTTTCTAAGCTGTCTGTCAGCGCTACTTAAAATCGGCACAAAATTGCCATGTGTTATCTTTATTTCATTGCCATCCTTATCCTTAACTGTTGGGAAATCAATGTCTGCTCCATTATACATAGCATAAATATTGTCAGCAGCACTTGCCATACGTTTACTTTTTGCAAGAATTTCTTCCGTTTTCTTATCTAATGTATGAGCCTTTGCTCTTAGTATTTCACTAATATATCTTCTATAATCGGCAAATTCCTTATTTTCCAACCATTCCTTTAAAACATTCTCATCCATTTCAAGAATTTCCGGTTCAAAAAATGCTGTTGCACTACCAAGCTCTACAACTAATTTTTGAGCTTTACCAGAATATGTCTGATACTTAGAATTTGTCATATCTTCATGATATTTCTGATTGGAATATACATAAACTTTTTCTGCTATAAGGTTTATTTCATCATTAAATTTCAAATATTCTAATAATGTCTCCTTATTCTTCGAAACATTATCTTTATATTTGTTATATTCTGATATCATTTTTAAGGCTTTGTCTAAATCATTTTCCATAGCCTGATCAGAAGAATACATATCTTCCATTTTCCATGTATTTTCTATTTTTTGTTCTTCTCTTTTCATTTCAATACCACATAATTCCTAAATGAATTACCTTTCTTTTTCTTTTAAACAAGTCCCATTGCTCTTAAAATATAGATAATTGCCGTAATTGTGAATGCTGAACACATTGTTGTCAAAACAATAACACTGCTTGTTAGAGTTCCTTCGCTGTGCATACTTCTTGACATTATGTAACAACTTGGTGTTGCTGGTGAGGCAAGCATAATTACTATTGCCATTAATTTTGCGTCCCTATATCCAAGCCATATTGCAATTGGAAGGAATACTAAAGCCCAGCCAACAAGCTTCATTGCAGTTGCTATAACTGCCGGTTTAATCTTTTGAAGTGCCTTGCCAAACTCAAAACTTCCACCTATTGCAATAAGTGCAAGTGGTGTTGCCATCTTTGAAAAATTAGAAATGGTGTTATCAAGCACTTTAGGGAAATGTACATTAAGCACTGACAAAATAACCCCTGCAACAATACTTAAAATAATAGGGTTTGTAGCTATTCCCTTTAACGTTGATGACAAAGTTTTTGACTGACCTGCACCTTTTTCGGGACATTCAACTGTAAGAATTATTACAGCAAATATGTTGTAAAGTGGAACTGCACCAATTATCATCAATGGAACCATTCCCGTATCTGAATAAATATTTAAGATAAATGCCGCTCCAAGTACTGCAGCGCTGCTTCTGTAGGAAGCCTGTACAAACTCTCCTATAATTGATTTATCTTTCATAAAAATTCTTGCAAGAAACCACATTGTAAGTATGCTTATTGTTGTTGCAACGGCACAAAAAATAACATAACCTAATTCAAATTTTTCCATAAAGTTATTGTTTACCATGTCCTGTATTAAAAGTGCCGGCAAAGTAACTTTAAAATTTATTTTATTGGATGCCTCAATAAATCCCTGATTTATCCATCCTATTCTTTTAAGTAAATATCCAACTACAATAACCACAAAAACGGGTACTGTAGCATTTAAGCTATAAATTAAACTGTCCATAATACTATCTGCCATTTTGCAGGATTTCATTCTGCAAGTTAGTATTAAACTCTCCTTTCTTAATCATTTCTATTTCAAACTTATATGGTGCATAAGATTTTTTGCTGTTTTCCGGATCTTTAACATAAGGTGTTTCAAGAATCTTTGGAATATTTTCAAACTGTTCCATATAAATTATTTGTCTTAAAGTGTCATATCCAATGTTTCCAAAACCTATATTTTCGTGTCGGTCTTTTCCTGCACCAAGCACGTTCTTGCTATCATTAATATGAAAAACACCAATCTGGTCTGTTCCGATAACTTTATCAAACTTCTCAAAAACTCCGCTTAAATCGTTAACAAGGTCATACCCGGCATCATTAACATGACATGTATCAAAACAAACTCTAAGCTTGTCATTGTAAACTACTCCATCATATATTCTTGCAAGTTCTTCAAAATTTCTTCCTATTTCGCTGCCCTTTCCTGCCATTGTTTCAAGGGCAATACATGCCTTACTATCCTTAGTTAGCACATTGTTAATGCCTTTCACTATCTGATTAATTCCTGCATCAACTCCTGCTCCAACATGTGAACCCGGATGAAGAACCATAATTCTGCTTCCCATTGCCTCTGTTCTTTCCAATTCTGTTGCCAAAAACTTTTCTGCTATTTCATATGTTTCAGGCTTAATTGTATTGGCAAGATTAATAATATATGGTGCGTGAATCACTATTTCATCTATATTATGATGTGCCATATACTCCCATGCTTCTTTTATTTTTAATTCACTTATTTCTTTTCTGCGCGTATTTTGTGGAGCACCTGTATACGCCATAAAGACATTTGCTCCATATGAATAAGCTTCCTTAGCTGAACCTAAAAGCATATCCTTTCCACTCATTCCAACATGAGAACCTATTTTTAATTTCATATGCTATACCATTTTTAACTTTCTGTCCTTTAATATTATTCTATATCTAATAATCTCATTATTTGATTTTACTTAAAACAATATACCACATATGATAAGGTTTTACTATTTTTGTTGGATTATTTTTGGCTTTATGATACTCTTAATAAAGTGATTTTTATAAAAAATGGAGACTTAAAATATGAACAACGATTTTGAAATAGACTGTAATTCTAATAACAATTCTAGTAAAAAAAATAATTCTAAAATAAATTTAAATAATATGGTTTTTGAATTTATTTCCAAAGTAAATAATGAGATTTATGAAAAACTGTCTGACATTGCTAATAGATGCAATGAATTTGATAATGTAAAAAATACATTTTTTATTGACGATGAAGATTGTAAAATAGATACTAATGTGGAATCCACTGAAGGTATTGAAAACGATAATTTCTTTGAAAATTATGATACTTTAGAAGATAACTACCCCAAAGTTATTATTGCAAGAATGGCTGAAAAGATTATAGGCTTTATTTCTATTTATCTTATAGACGAATCCTCCGCTGAAATTTGCGGATTCGTGCTGCCTGAATATCGAAATAATAATATTGGAAATTATCTTATGGAGAAGTTTTCTAATGAATTGGAATACTTTTATATTTCCATTCCTGTTGCAAAAGATAATAAGACAGCTCCAAATTTTCTTAGAACCAATGGTTATTATCCAAGTACCACTGAATGTTCAATGGTTATTAACACTGAAAAGATTACTGATTCTCTTCGAAACAATAATTTAGATAATAACTTAATGATTAATACCCAAGACAACATTTCTGAAAAGGATTATTGTTTGAACAACAATATTACTTTTAATAAAACAGAAAATGAAAATGAACTTATATTTGAAATTTTTAAAGATAATAATAACATAGGTTCCTGCCACATAAGCCTTTTTGAAAGCTGTGGTTGTATTCACAATGTTGAAATCAGTGAGGATTTCCGTGGCAATGGTTACGGCAAACTTCTTCTGCTATACTCTTTAAATCACGTTAAGAGTTTGTGTGATAACATTATACTTCACGTTACAAAACAAAATATTCCGGCATATAATCTTTATAAAACCCTTGGCTTTATTACCACTGGGGAAGTTATTTATTATGATAATCTGTAAGATACTCTATAAATAGCTTCATAAAATTTATTTTAAAAAGGGTCTGGCATTGCCAGACCCTCAAAAACTGAGTAATACCACTTCTTCCTTATCTTAATGGCACTTATTATGTAATAGCTACTTTAGCTTTATCATCACTACTTTATTTTTGCCATATTTCTTCTTTCCTTTTGCATATTTGTACGCACATATTCTAACGTAAAACTTGTTGTATTTTTTTGAATTATTAATAATATATCTATTTTTTCTTGTAAAATATGTTTTTGCCTTTTTAAATTTTTTATTCGTACTTACTTGTACTCTATATCCTTCTACATACCTTACTGTACTCCAAGTTAATTTAGCGCTCTTCTTTTTTTTCTTCACAATTATTTTTTTGATATTCCCAATCTTTTCAGACTTTTTTTTCGATTCGTTAATATTATTTTTTTTATTTATGTTAGTAGTATCAACACTCGCCCTCGTAGTAACCACAAGAATTGGATGATTTGGTCTAGCTGTAGTCGTTTCAAAAGCGGATTTCACTCTAACAAATGTAACATCATCAGAAAACAAATACTTTTCATCAGATTCATAAGTCCTATTATCTTTTGCATTTTTTACTTTCCAAACATCTCCTCTCCAAAAGGTGTAGTATTCCCATCTACCACTTCCCATATATTCACATGGTGCATATACATTCCTATAACTTCCCTTTGGAATCTTATATTCTGAAATTTTTCTACCGTTTTTGTCTTCATATGTTACTGTACATTCTTCAGCCCAAACAGCTTCAAGTTTTACATCTTTTTTTACTGTATAGTCCAAATAAACATTTGTATCATCTGTTCCTTTTTCTCTCCATCCTATAAAAAAATACCCTTTGGGTTCTTTCACAAATAGAGGAACATGCTTCATAGTCTCTTCACTATATATTAACACCTCACCAGCATAATATTGCTCCGAAACTATTGTTATATCGCCATCTATAGTTTCACCTAAACTTCCACCATTTGCGTCAAACTCGACTTTGCATAGCTTAGGTATTTCTTCCCAACCAGCGATATATTCAATATTTGAATTTGGACTAGATGTACCAGATGTAAAATATGTATCAGATGTAGAATCACTTCTTTTCCATCCTTTAAACTTATAACCATCTCTACTTGGCGTATATTTAGATATATCTACACTATCACCTAAATCAATTTCCAACTTTTTATTTTCTATTTTTTCACCATCTTCTAAAAAATATCCACCATTAGCGTTAAATTGTACCTGTATCTTTTGTGCTCCACTTACATTATTTTGTAAAAATAATGTAAAACACAAAACAAACATAACGCTAAACATAATATTAGTAACCTTCTTCATTTACACTTCCTCCTATTTCAATACTAGCTATGATATGTTGTCATAAATTCACAAATTTATTTTAATCCGCATAAACATATCAATATCTTCTTTTATTATATATGTTTTATCAACTTAATACAATCTTTTACACCTTTGTTTATTCTGTAATATTAATGACGACAATATTATATACTGCCTTTTAGCATTTTTGAAATCTATCGCTACATTCATCATTTTGCAACTGATTTTTTTAATTAAGTTTTTTGTTAACATAATATTTTAGTACAACTCTTTTAATTCTACAAATTCTACATTATCTCTACCTTTACACTGAAATCCTGATTTGGAGATAAACACGTATTTGTAACAATTTAACCCTGTAGCTTCTACCTGTTTTATTTCTTTGTCAATCACTTCGTCCGTAATAGGTTTATTTCTAAATTTAACTTCATAAAAAGCGTATCCTTTTTCATCCTCTGTTACAACATCAAATTCTCCATTTGTACGTTCCACCGGATTATCATAGTAATACTTACCTATTTTTTCAATAACAGGCTCTATCTCACCTTTTCGATTTTTTCTAATTAAATACTGACGACATATTGATTCAAATATGTGCGGAACATACTGTTCTTCAAAATCTTTTTCAATATATTTTTTGTAAAATACATCCGAATCCATAATTTTCATCTGAGATGAATATTTGAAAATATACTTATAATAGAACATTGAAAGATTATCTGATATATAATATCCTGCTTTCTTTTTATTATTTTCATCATTTATCGGGCTTGTTTTTACAACTACTTCCATTCTCATTAATTTGTCCATAACATCTACAAGCGTAGGTCCGCTTGACACATGAGACTGAGACAATATGTCACTGTATCTGGAATATCCTTTTGACAACGCTTCAAAAACCTCATTGGCGTTTACTATTTTTGAAATTTCTGAATTTAAATACATTGACACTTCATTTTCCAATCTTGCCCCCGGTGAAGCAATAAGGTCGATAATGTTTTCTTTTACACTCTTAGAATCATCTATCAACCTATTGTAATACGGTATTCCGCCAAAAACTGAGTAAATCCTAACCTTATCTTCCTCGGAGTATTTAGGATAAAATAGTGAAGAATCATAATAATCCATCTGTCGTAAGTCAATTGTCAAATCAACTCTTCCATATAAAGGATTTGAATGTTCCAAAAGGGATTTCATTACATCCACATACGAACCTAATATTATTAATGACAACTTAGCTTTATCTCTGTATTTATCAATTAAAGCCTGCAATATGCTGTCCATACCACGAACTGATTCTCTTATGTATGGGTACTCGTCTAAAACAAGAATAATTTTTTCTTTTACAGACAATTCAAAAATATATTTAAGCAATGCTTCCATATCTGTAAATCCTAACTTAGGCAATCCAAAGTTTTCTTCCAATATTTCGCTTATTCCAAGAACATTACTTTCTTCTGCAACCTGCTTGCATTCATAATAAATGGCTTTGTCACTTGTGTCACTCATTGCTTTTTTAACCAGTTCGCTTTTTCCAACTCTACGTCTGCCATATATTAAGCTAAAATTAAAGTAATCACTTTTCATTATTTTGTTTAATTTATTTAATTCTAATTCTCTTCCTATAAACTTCATTTTACTCGGTTCCTTTCGACTCGGTTTCATCCGAGTTAATTATAACTCTATTATATTCCAAAGTAAAGTTTTTATTCGGTTGTCACCGAGTCGGTTACTGCCGAGTAAACTTTTTTTTGAGTTTTCATTTTTTATAACATGTATTTTAATAAGAAAACCCACCTCTCACACTTATTTACATAGATTTTTCGTCAAAAAAAGAAAACACTCAATGAATGTTTTCTTTTTCCTTGCTTTTTAATTATTCTTCATCTGTGCAACTTTCAGTTTCCTCTACCTTTGTAGTTGTTTCCACTTCCATAGTCCGAGGAACCTTTGTTGTTGTTTCTATCTGCATAGTTGTACTTTCTTCTTCAGTTGTTGTTTCCTGATTTAATCGTTTAATATCTTTCTTTGTTGATACAACTGCTGTTTTCTCTTTATCTTTATCCTTGTCTTTTTTTACTGACTTTCCACTTAAAATTCGTCTTGCGGCACAAGGATTGCCAAGTCTTGAAATTATTACACCCTGAGTCTTGTTTGCAGAATGAAGAATCTTCCCGTCGCCAATATAAATAGCAACATGACTTATTCTATTCTTGTTTTTTCTGTCTGTATGATAAAATACTAAATCTCCCGGTTTAAGCTTGTTGCTTTTTACTGTTTTGCCATTGTAAGCCTGCTCTGCTGCCGTTCTGCTTAAACTATATCCAAATTTTTTAAACAAAGACATTGTAAAACCTGAACAGTCTGCTCCGCTTGTAAGACTTGTTCCACCCCAAACATATCTGTTTCCAAGGAATTGTGTTGCATATTTCAAAAACTCTGCTGCTTCGCCTTCTTTTGGAAGAGAAGTTTCTTCCAAAGTATATGTAATGGCATTAGCTGCCCATTCCTGCTCAAGCATATCATCATATTTTTTCCGGGGTATACAAATATTCCTTTTGAATCTTTACAGTAACATCTTTAGTCTTAACCCAACCTGACATTGTGGATGTTCTCTCTACTTTAATCCACTTCTTGTCCTTGCTTATATCTGTTATTGGATATTCTGCCTTCTCCTGTAGATTAGACAAAACTTTTGATTTCTTATTACCTTCGCTTCTAAGTTCTGTTTTCTTCGCTTTAACCTTTACAATAACGTCCTTGGCTTCAATTAAAACTTCCTTAGCATTCTTGCCTGTTACTACATTTTCTTTCTTAACATATCCTGTAATCTTGTCAGACTTAATCTGGTAAAATTTTTTTCCTTTTTTAAGAATCTTAACGTAACTGCCATCCACACCGATTCCTACAACTTTAGACTTTTCATCGTCCTTCTCGTATATTTCAACCATCTCATCTGAATCATCTTCAGACTTGACTTTCTTCTTTTCAATCTTTATTGCACTTACATTCTTATACTTTTCAGGAAAAATCAAATCAACCTTTTTCTTAGTTTCTACAGGTGCCTTTGTCTCATGTTGCACTGCTGTAGTTGTTTCCTGAATTGTTGTTTTCTGTACAATCTTCGTCTCCGCTCCGCTTGTGTGATGTCCTTCTGAAACAGATTTAATTCCTATAATTCCGCCAATTAAAGCTACTGTAAACACTGATGCCACTATAATTTTCTTTTTCATTCTCTTATGTTGCTCGTCCTTTTTTTATTTATCATATTATTATAACATTTTCATTACAAAATAACACAATTTGAAATATTTTTATTATATATTTTTTACATTTTTTATAGGAAAATTATAGGTTGGAAAAATATGGTGTACAAAATATCTTACAAGTTATTTGATTTGTCATATTTTTGTGTGAGAAATGCCTTTTAAGTAAGCTGATTTTTTTGAAGATTTCTCTTCTCATTTTCGGTACAAAGTCATCCAGGGCGGTGTACACGCCCTGGGGGTTCAGTATAGGCCAGTTTACGATACCCATTACGGATGTCACAACATTTTCGGTTCTATATTCCGTAATTGCCTGCGACTAGGCAAGCTTACGTGTGATACAACATTTTTATTCTCTGACACGTAATTAGAAACGAAAATATACGAAAATTTGAATAAATTACTTGTGGTGTAGCGTTTTCGTTCCACGACACATAATTAGAAACGAAAATATATGAAAATTTGAATAAATTACGTGTGACATAACGTTTTCGCTCTACGACACGTAATCGCAGCCGAAAGACCGGTCCTGCCGCTCCCAAAAGTATTGCATAAAGCGAATTTTTTTCGTATACTCCCCCAAAACCAAAAGGCATACCACCTTTCAGCGATATACCTTTCATCTTCTTTATAATTTCAATCTTTCTTATTCTAATTTCATTCTAAATTAATCAATCCACTCTAATCATACTTGGCTGTTTCCAGCATTCCCTTGACTTTCCATGGCCAATATACAAACTCTGCCTTTGCAATTATCTTTGACTTGCTTACATAGTTTGTTGTTGTCCAAAGTCTTGAATCCTTAGAATTGTTTCTGTTGTCACCTAAGACGAAATAACTGTCTTCTGGCACTTGATATACAAGCTCTCCACCGGATTCCTCTGAACCATTTTCCCAGTACCAATCCTCTTTTAAGTATGTTTCTTTTAATGGCTCTTTTGAGTCATTAATATAAATCTTTGAATCTTTAATTGTTACCTTTTCTCCCGGCAAACCGATTACTCTCTTTACGAAGTTTTCTGATTCATCATCAGGATATTTGAAAATTATGATTTCACCTCTCTGTGGTTCCTTGAACCAATAAGCTGTTCTAAGTCCAATCATTCTTGAACCTGTCATAATTGTATTCTCCATTGAGCCTGATGGTACGTTGGCATTAATTATAAGAAAATTATTAATGCACAATGCCAAAGCAATGGCTACAACAAAAATTCTTACCCAACTGAAAAATTCCTTCTTGGGATCAACTTTCTCTTTTTCTTTCTTGTCTGAAGCATTATGTAAATCCTTGTTCTCTGCTTCATTGTCAATAATAGTCTGGTCTTTCATAAGATCTCCTTTCGCTATCCGTTTTTAAGTTAGCACTTACCCTTAGTCAGTACTCTACCATTCTTTCTTTTAAATCAGATAAATATTTTGTAACAGTTTTATTAACGGATGAAATTAGTCTTAACTGGATCTTCCGGCTGTGGATGTTCAATTCCATTTTCTTTTCCAACCTGAATGCACTTCAAAATCCAAGCCATATTTCGTCCAATATTTCTTACTATCTGAAGACCTTCTTCATCTTTTCTTACATCATCTGGATTGCTTCCGTGAACCATTGGCCAATAATTTCCGTTAATTAATGGCATATGGAAAAACTCAGGTATCTTTGCAATTTCATCAAGAGCACTTGTTGTTCCTGCTCTTCTTGCACTTACAACCATAGCTGCCGGTTTATATTTTAAATCTTTTCCTGCACTCCATGATAATCTGTGAAGAAATCCCATCATATTTCCACTAATTGATGCATAATGAACAGGGCTTCCAAAAACGACTCCGTCAGCTTCTTTAAGCTTCTTTGCTGCTTCAACTACTTCTCCACCATACACACATTCACCTGTTTTTGAGCAACCGCCACAGCCCATACAACTTCCCTGTGGGTGTGCTCCTACGTGCATAATCTCTGTTTCAATGCCTTCTTCATTTAAGACTTTAGCCATCTCTTCCAATGCTGTATATGTACAGCCCTTAGCTTTAGGGCTTCCGTTAAACATTAATACTTTCATATTATCCTCCAAAAATAAATCACTTGAACTAAAGTATTATACCACAATAGCTTATATTCAGCCAAACACTTTCTTTAAAACTTCATCTTCATAGAGAACTTTTTTTGCCAGCTCCCCATATTTTTTCTCATGGAGATAAGTATGTCTGTGTGGTTTTATTGACGGTGCAATATCAATTGCCCTTGCATAATCCTCACGTTTTAGTCCAAGGGTGCTTACATAATCCCAGAAACCTGTACCTTCAAAAATCTTATTTACACGAATATATCTGTGGTTCTGAACCTTGCTCATTATATAAGTTGCAATTCCAACCTGAATTCCATGAAGTTGTGGATGCTCCAATGTTTTATCTAAAGCATGAGAAATAAGATGTTCGCTTCCACTTGCAGGAGAACTGTTTCCTGCTATTTCATTGGCAATTCCACTCATTGCAAGAGAATCAAGAAGTTCTCTTAAGAACAGATCATCTTTTATACTCTCAAAAGGAGTTCTAACAAAACTATTTACTGCTTTTTTTGCAATCATCATGGCAAAATCGTTTAACACCGCATATCCGTGTTCGTCCTCAAATACCCAATCGTAAAGTGCTGTAATTTTTGATACCAAATCACCAATACCTGAATACAAAAACTTTTCCGGAGCACTTTTTATAACATCAGTGTCTGCAATAATTCCATATGCAAGTTTTGCCGGCACAGAAGTTCTTCTTCCATTAACAAGTAATGACGCACTGGCACTGGAAAAGCCGTCACTGGATGCAGATGTAGGCACACTAATGAAAGGTAATTTTCTTAAATAAGCTGCATATTTTGCAGCATCAATAACCTTTCCACCACCAATTCCCACAATAATCTGTGCCTTGCTGTCAATTGAAAAAGCCAAATCTATTATATTTTCTATTTTAATAGAATCCAGTTCCTTATATTCCAAAACATTAATATTTTCCTTCTGAAATGATTGAAGAACAGTATCTCCAAACATATCAACCAGACCATTTCCAAAATAAACTACAGCATTTTCAATTCTGCTGTCCTTAATGTAACTTCCTATATCTTTTAAAGTGCCTTTTCCTACCTTAAGAATGGTTGGAATGGCAATGTGACTTCCATTCATAAGCTGCCTCCTTTTACTTACTACACAATTCCTCTCAACCAGTCTCTAACCTTCATTTTGTTAAGGCTACGAACTATAACCAAACGACTGATTATAGAAATTATAATAACAATAATTAAATTATACAATATTATTAACACTTCCCTGTCAAGTTTCTTCAAAGCTTCACCTGATATATTAGAATTATTATACCCTTGATTTACTATTTTACTTATATGTATAGACTGCTTATTAAATGAACATTTATGTTCGCCATCTTTTCAAAATGATATTTGACACCTTTTGTCTTTCCATAATTTTTGTTGTAATTTTAAGCATAATAGTCTGTCCTTTTAAGTTTTTTGTTTTTGATTTAGAATACTATATCCATTCTTTTAATCATTGTTGTAACTTCATTCCATACATATCACAATCCTTAAGGATTAACACTCCGCTGTCAGACTGCTTGATTCCCTCTAATTGTTTTGAATCTGATAAAGAATAAATCATAAACGGTTTCCCAACTGCTATATTTTTCAGTTCTTCCGAATTAATACCAACCTCCTCGCTATAATATGTGGTTATCTTCTTTATATTACTAAAGTCGTTCTCTATAACTGATTTACTTTTATTTTCTATCTTTTGTGTTATTTCCGTACATATCTGATTTGTTTCATCTTCTGTGATTGTTCTCGCATTTACTTCTTCGTTAAATGTAATTCCATACATAATTAATGCAATAACAAAAAGTGTTCTCAATAGTTTTGTTTTAGTTCTTTTCATAGTGTTTCCTCCTTTTCCGTACTGATAGTGTTCCTTTTCATTATTTCAAGATATGAACACTTCAATCTTTGTTAACGTTCCCTCTGTATATGTTCCACTTATACAACAATATATTCCATGTTTTTACCTTAATATGCTTTCATTTTTTAATCAAATATTTTATAATTGATTTACCAAAAGTAGGTCGGTTATTTAAGGAGGTAAATTATATGAAAAGAAGATTTATGTTTATTTTTGTTACTATGATGATGCTAAGCAGTTTTTGTTTGTTTAATAGCACTAGTGTTTCGGCTAAACAACAGACTCCAAAGTTATCTTCAACTAAGATTTCATTAGAAACAGGTTCAAAGAAAACACTTAAGATTAAAAAGCTTAGTAAAAATGCGAAAATATCTTGGAAGTCTAATAATTCTAAAATTGTAAAGGTTTCCAAAAAAGGAATTGTTTCTGCAAAGAAAGTAGGTTCAACAGTTGTAAAAGCCACTGTTAAACAAAATGGCAAGAAATATGTATTAAAGTGCAAGGTAACAGTAAATAAATCAGTAACTACACCAACAGTTGCCAATAAGTGCCCACTGCCACCAACTGAGGGCTACAAGAAAAACAACTTATTTGATACTTATATTTCAGGAGGCGTTTCAAAAATAAGTTACTACATTAATGATGTCCCTTATGAAACAAGTGACCAAAATAGAATTTCTGCTATTCTTTCCTACATGTCTATGCTGGATGTTGAAAAAATGGACAATCCAATGTTATCTGGAGGTTTTAAAATAACTTTAGGATTATCTGACAATCATTCTGCAAGCATAGGATTGGGAGATACTATTTTCAACCTGAA
>ERZ827528.2391-NODE-2391-length-17289-cov-8.885053_pt1 | contig 17289 bp, 18 predicted proteins | sample MGYA00519768_ERZ827528 | MGnify/ENA primary metagenome ERZ827528 (study PRJEB31778, sample SAMEA3449343) | human gut metagenome | biome: human gut; feature: human-associated habitat; material: faeces | place: United Kingdom | collected 2010/2012 ...
GCAAGCCTGTTACGAGCAAACCCGTGTACGGCTACCTCATGGACGAGGACGAAAACTTCATCATTGACGAGGAAGCCGCACCCGTGGTCAAGCAGATATACCGTCTGTGCCTTGCCGGGAACGGTCCGACCAAGATAGCCCGTATGCTGACCGAGCAGGAAATCCCAACGCCGGGAACGCTGGAATACCGCAGGACGGGCAGCACACGCCGCTATCACCCCGGCTATGAGTGCAAATGGGCGACAAATACCGTGGTGCATATCCTTGAAAACCGGGAGTACATGGGCTGTTTGGTGAACTTCAAGACGGAGAAACCGTCCTACAAGACCAAGCACAGCATAGAAAATCCCATTGAGAAACAGGCAATTTTCGAGAACCACCATGAGCCTATCATCGACACCCAGACATGGGAGCGTGTGCAGGAATTACGCAAACAGCGCAAGCGTCCGAACCGCTATGATGAAGTGGGCTTGTTCTCTGGTATGCTCTTTTGCGCGGACTGCGGCAGCGTCATGTATCAGCAGCGTTACCAGACCGATAAGCGGAAACAGGACTGCTATATCTGCGGGAACTACAAGAAGCGCACCCATGACTGCACCGCACATTTTATCCGCACCGACCTTTTGACTGCGGGCGTTCTCTCCAATCTACGGAAAGTGACGAGCTATGCGGCAAAGCATGAAGCCCGGTTTATGAAGCTGCTGATCGAGCAGAACGAGGACGGCGGCAAACGCCGGAACGCCGCCAAGAAAAAGGAACTGGAAGCTGCCGAAAAGCGTATCGGTGAACTTTCCGCTATTTTCAAGCGGCTGTATGAGGACAGCGTAAGCGGTCGCATTTCTGACGAGCGTTTCACGGAGCTTTCGGCAGACTATGAAGCCGAACAGCAGGAATTGAAAGAGCGTGTTGCCAGAATACAGGCGGAGCTTTCCAAAGCACAGGAAGCTACCGTAAACGCAGAAAAGTTTATGAACATTGTCCGCAAGCACATGAACTTTGAAGAACTGACCCACACCCTCTTGCGTGAGTTTGTAGAGAAAATCGTTGTGCATGAGTGCAGCTACGATGAAAACGGCACACGCAGACAGGATATTGAGATTTACTATTCTTTCGTCGGCAAGGTGGACTTGCCCGAATGACCGCCCGCCCTATCCGATACCAAAGACAAGTATCGGATAGGAAAGGCAAAATTTTTTACACTTCTATTACTTCTTTATCACACATAAGCAAAGAGCCAGGGCATGAAGCAGCTCATGGCTGGCGGCGGTGTCGCATTGGTCGGCATTACTCTGATTCCTCTGCTGTCTGGTCTGTTCGGCTAAGAGCCGCAGGCGGGTTCATCCCGCCTGTACATATCACTTCATCTGTCATTCATTAATCAAAGTTTTGAAAAATGATAGATGAAAATGAGGCTCTTGTTTTATGCAATCGATTTGAGTATAAGCGGATGGCTCTCTGCGGTTGGTAGCTTTATGAATGTCCGTACCTCAAATCGTGTATTTCGTTTATTCACCCATCAAGGAAAGGAAGTGCTTTTTATGCAGCTTTTGACGCACATTATTTTTGTCCTCAATCTGCTCAAGACCCTTATCAACCATTTTTCTTGATGGGTGGTGGCGCTGAGTGGAAACAGTTCTCAAAGCAATCTCTGATTGGATCAAGTCGCTATTGACAGCGGCAATCATGTCCAATCTCAACGGCCTGTTTGACGATGTCAACACGCAGGTGGGCAGCATCGCACAGCAGGTAGGCACAAAGCCATCAGCCTTTGAGCCGCGAGTGTTCGCAATGATTGAAGCGCTGTCCAGAAATGTGGTGCTGCCCATTGCAGGTATTATCTTGACCTTCATTGCCTGTTACGAACTGATTCAGATGATCACCGAACACAACAACATGGCGCAGTTTGAACCGGCACTGCTGATGAAGTGGATCTTCAAAACGGCGGTTTCGGTCTGGCTCATCAGTAACACATTCGAGATCATTATGGCAGTGTTCGATGTGACGCAGCAGGTCGTGGCAAATTCCAGCGGCATCATCTCCGGCAACACCCGTGTCAACGAGGTGGGGCTTTCAATGCTGGAAGCCAGCATGATGCAGATGGAAGTCGGCCCGCTGTTCGGACTGTTCCTGCAATCGTTCTTCATCGGCATTACCATGAGAATCTTGTCCATCGTCATTTTTGTCATTGTCTACGGCAGAATGATCGAGATTTATTGCATGGTGAGCCTTGCCCCCATTCCGATGGCAACATGGGGCAACCATGAGCAGAGCCACATCGGGCAGAACTATCTGAAATCCCTGTTTGCGCTGGGTTTTCAGGGCTTTCTGATCCTGATCTGTGTGGCCATCTACGCGGTATTGATTCAGAATGTTGCCATTTCCGGCGATGCAATCAACTCGATTTGGAGTATTGTGGGCTACACAGTTCTGCTCTGCTTCACCCTGTTCAAGACAAGCTCGGTAGCCAAAAGCATTCTGGGCGCACATTAAAAAGGAGGCGTTATGGCAGCTTATATTTCCGTGCCGCGTGATCTGGCAAACGTCAAAACGAAGGTGGCGTTCAACCTGACCAAGCGGCAGCTTATCTGTTTCGGTGCAGCGGCTCTCGTGGGAGTGCCGCTGTTTTTTGTTCTCCGGGATGTCGGCGGCAACACCGCGGCGACGCTTGGCATGATGGTCGTCATGCTTCCGGCATTTTTTCTGGGCATGTACCAGAAAAACGGTCAGCCCGCCGAAAAACTGCTGCGGTATTATGTGCAGGCAAAGTTCCTGCGGCCGAAGGTACGCCCGTACAAAACCTGCAACTACTATTCGATTCTGACAAAGGAGGTGACGTTCCGTGATGAATCTTCGGAAAAAGACCGGTAAAAACAGCGCAAAACCGTCCCGGCAGAAAAGTGCAGTTCCCCGTACGGCACAGCAGTCCATCCCGATGCAGCGGATGTTCGAGGACGGAACCTGCCGCGTGAAAAACGGCTATTATACACGGACGGTGGATTTTCAGGACATCAATTATCAGCTGGCCCTGCCGGAGGACCGTACGGCGATTTATGAGGAATGGTGCTCGTTCCTCAACTTTTTCGACAGCTCCATCCACTTTGAACTGTCTTTTGTGAATACGGCGACGGACAGCACCGAGTTCGAGAAAAGCATCCGCATCCCGTTCCAGAAAGACGGCTTTGACGATGTGCGCGCCGAATATTCCCAGATGCTCCGGCAGCAGCTGTCCAAGGGCAACAATGGCCTGACCAAGCGCAAATACCTGACCTTTGGTGTGTCCGGCGAGAGCATGCAGCAGGTCAAAGCCCGTCTGGACCACATCCAGAATGACCTGCTCAATAACTTTCATCGTCTGGGCGTGCAGGCAAAGCCTCTGGACGGCAGGGAGCGGCTGAAGCTCATGCATGGCATTTTCAATCTGGATGGTGAATCGAAATTCTATTTTGACTGGAAGAAGCTGGCTGCCGGTGGGCTGACGGTGAAGGATGCCATTGCGCCGACAGCATTCGCCTTTCAGAACAGCCGCACCTTTCAGATGGGCGGCATTTTCGGGGCGGTAAGCTATCTGTCCATTACGGCATCCGACTTGAGCGACCAGCTGCTGAAGGACTTTCTGGATATGGATTCCAGCCAGATTGTCACGATGCATGTGCAGTCTGTGGACCAGAACAAAGCCATCAAAAATGTCAAACGTACGATCACGGAGCTGGACCGCAGTACCATTGAGGAACAGAAAAAGGCCATCCGTGCCGGTTACGACATGGAAATTCTGCCGTCCGACTTGAAAACCTACGGCAGGGATGCCAAAGCTCTGCTGAAGAAACTGCAGAGCCAGAACGAACGAATGTTTCTCGTGACCATTCTGGTGCTGAACACGGGGCGCACGGAGCAGGAGCTGGAAACCAATGTGTTTCAGGCTTCCAGTATTGCGCAGAAACACAACTGCAACCTGTGCCGCCTTGATTTTCAGCAGGAACAGGGGCTGATGTCCTCGCTTCCGCTGGCAGATTGTCAGGTGGAGATTCAGCGCGGACTGACCACCAGCAGCACAGCCATTTTTGTGCCCTTTACCACCTAGGAACTTTATCAGTCCGGGCGGGAATCGCTGTACTATGGACTGAACGCCCTCTCCAACAACCTTATCATGGTAGACCGTAAGCGGCTCAAGAACCCCAATGGCCTGATTCTGGGTACGCCCGGTTCCGGCAAATCCTTCTCCGCAAAGCGTGAAATTACCAATGCTTTTCTCGTGACCGATGATGATATCATTGTCTGCGACCCGGAGGCAGAGTACGCACCCCTTGTGGAGCGTCTGCATGGGCAGGTCATCTGCATCAGTCCGGCAAGTACCCAGTATATCAACCCGCTGGACATCAACAGCAATTACAGCGAGGAAGATAATCCGCTTGCCTTGAAAGCGGACTTTATTCTTTCTTTGTGTGAGCTGGTGGTGGGTGGCAAAGAAGGCCTGCTGCCGGTAGAAAAAACAGTCATCGACCGCTGTGTACACCTCATCTACCGCAAGTATTTCGCTGACCCCGCGCCGGAAAATATGCCGCTGCTGGAAGACCTGTACAATGCCTTGCTGCAGCAGGATGAAAAAGAAGCCCATCATGTAGCTGCCGCACTGGAAATCTACGTCAAAGGCTCTCTGAATGTGTTCAACCATCGTACGAATGTGGACATCAACAACCGCATCGTCTGCTTTGACATCAAACAGCTCGGCAAACAGCTCAAAAAGCTGGGGATGCTCATCGTTCAGGATGCCGTGTGGGGCCGCGTGACAGCAAACCGCAGCGCGGGAAAATCCACGCGATACTATGTCGATGAATTCCACCTTTTACTCAAGGAAGCTCAGACAGCGGCCTATTCCATTGAAATCTGGAAGCGCTTCCGCAAATGGGGCGGGTTGCCGACAGCCATTACCATGGCAATCTTCCGCCCGGAAAGCGTAGCGTTCCTCAACCGGAACTGTTGGAGCAGCTGTATCAGAAATTCAACTGTGCTCAGCCCATGGATTATCATGGCCACAGCCTGTCTGTCAGCGATGTTATCCTGCTGAATCAGGCCGGAAAAATATCGGCACATTACGTTGACAGCATCGGCTTCCGGGAATTATCTGGTTTTCAGGATAAGCAGGAACGATCTTCGGTGCTGAGCCAACTCAAGGCGAAATGCGATATGCCGGAATGCAATCCCACAAAGTGCCGGAAGGGGAGGAATGACCATGCAATTTAACCATGATGAGCTGATGCTGATGATGCTCTACAATACCGGCACCCGGCAGGGGCTGGTGCGGGAGCTGCGGCTGATGCAGTGCTACCTGATGCCGGATGAAACTGCTTTGCGGGAACTGTCAGAGCAGGTCATTGAAAAGCTGAAACGGCTGACGGATGCCGAGTTTGCAGGACTGGAATTTCCAATGAACTGATTTTTGCCGCCTGCGGGCGGCGTACATAAGGGCTTTTGCATCCTGCAAAGGTATGCTATACTGAAGCTGACAGCTTTCAGGTCGCAGATAAAAGATGAGAGGTGCTTTTTATGGCAGGTTTGAAGGGAAAGACCGGTATCGTGACCGGCGGCAGCAGCGGGATCGGTTTCCAGATCGCAAATGTGCTGGCTCAGGCCGGTGCGACAGTTTATGTCATCAGCCGCACCGGCAAGCCCAAAGAGGGTGTAGGCGAAAGTGCACCGGGCGTTGTCCATCTGCGGGGTGACATCGGCAATGCAGAAGCTATGAAAACACTGGTGGCGGAGCTGGCCGCAAAGCATAACGGCTGCCTGAATTTTCTGGTAAACAACGCAGGCGTCAGCTATAAATGCCGGGCCGAGGACTTTCCCATGGAGCAGTTTGACAATATCATGAATGTGAATGTCAAATATCTGTTCCAGATGAGTGTGATTTGCTACCCCTATCTGAAGAAAAGTGCGGACAAGGGCCGCATTATCAACATCACCAGCATGAGCGCCCATCTGGGCTTCAGCGAGGTGGTGCCGTACTGTGCCAGCAAGGGCGCTGTGCTGGCGATGACCCGCGCTCTGGCCGTGGAGTGGGCGCAGGACAACATCACCGTCAACAGCATTGCGCCGGGGTGGTTCCGCAGCAAAATGAACGAGCAGGTAGTGGACGCAGCCCGGGAGCAGAAAATTCTGAACCGGATGCCGCTGCACGCCTACGGTGACACCCGCGATTTGGGCAAGATGGCTGAGTTCCTGGTGGGCGATGGTGCCGCTTACATCACCGGACAGGATTTTGCCGTGGATGGCGGCGCACTGGCTTTCGGTTATTGAGAGGAGCTTCTCTGCAATTTTCCGGTAGCTTCGCTCGTATTCCAGATAAAGGAACCGAATTTCGTTGGCATAACGGAGGAACCATTATGGCAATCTTTGAAAAGACCAGCCGAAACAAGAATTTTGACAAACTGCTTCGGAAGCTGGAACAGGAAATTCCGGACAGCAGCTGGTCGGCCAATCTGGAAGCGGGCAGCGACTTCAAAGAGAGCAATGCCCGGTGCAGCGTTCGTGTGTTTGAACGGTACAGCATGATGGGCGGCAACCGCCTGAGCCTGACGTTGACGATGTTCCAGAATGGGGACAGCCCTATCCGGCTGTCTGCGATTACGGCGGGCGGCAGTCAGGCAGTGTTTTTCAAAGTGAATACCATCGGAGAAGAATCCTTTCTGGAGGATGTAAAGAACCTGCTGGAAGAAATTTTGGAGGAGTAAAATGTTTTTTGGATGGTTTGACGCTATATTCAGCTTCATTTTCCCAATCCTGTTCCTGCTTTTTATTGGAATGTTTTTCTTTGCTCTAATTTCAAATCTCCGCACATGGAACAAAAACAACCACTCGCCGCGGCTTACCGTTCCGGCAACAGTGGTAGCAAAGCGCACCGATGTTTCGCATTCCAGCAGTGCCAATGCCGGAGATATGTCCGGTGCGCACGGATACGACACTAGCACATTTACATCGTACTATGTGACTTTTCAGGTGGAGAGCGGCGACCGCATGGAATTTACCGTAAGTGGTTTGGACTACGGAATGCTTGTGGAGGGCGACATCGGTAAGCTGAGTTTTCAGGGTAATGTTGAAGCCCTGATATTGGCATCGGTCAAACGCTTTTCAAGATTTGTTCTAAAAGATGAAGAAACCTTCGCTTTGGAACTGCAATCACTTTGGAAAGAGAAACGTGAAGAAAAGCCGAAGCAGAACCAATCGGAATTGAAACGTTGTCAAAAACGCTATGATGAGCTTTCTGCCCTTATTCGTAGCCTGTACGAAAATCTTATGTCTGGACTGCTGCCCGAACGACAGTACAAGCAGCTGATGGCACAGTATGATAGCGAGCAAGCAGAATGGGAATCGCAGATGGAAACGATGAAATCCGAAATTGCCGAAGATAAATCAAGTTCTGCTGATATTCGGCATTTCATTTCGCTGATTCGCAAGTGCAAAAATCCAACAGAAATCTCCGATTCAATGTTTAACGAACTTGTCGATAAAATCGTTGTTTATGAAGCCGAGGGTGCAGGCAATGCCCGCACACAAAAGGTTGACATTTATTTCAACTATGTCGGCCAAGTCGATATTGCTTATACCGAGGAAGAACTTGCCGAACTGAAAGCGCAGAAGGAGCAGGAAGAACGGCAGCGCATGGAAAAGCAGCGCAAACGTGAAAAAGCCTATCGAGATAAGCGAAAAGCAAAGAAAATCGCTAAAAACGGTGGCGAAATCATTAAAATCAAAACGTGTCCGCACTGCGGGAAGGTGTTTACACCTACGAGCAACCGACAGATTTTCTGTTCAAGAGACTGCTGGAATCAGGCAAGACAGGAGCAAAAGGAAGCGGCTAGAGAAGCCGAGAGAGGAGGTCATTACTACCGGCAACGTGCCTGTGCCGTATGCGGTCACTCCTACTGGCCTACACACAGCCAGCAGGAATTTTGTTCCGATGAGTGCAGGAGAATCAACCACAACAAGAAAACCTTGGAATTCTATCACAAGAAAAAAGGAAATCCAAAACCTGACCCAGAAGCAGCCCCAACGCCGAACCCAAAGGAGGACAATGCAGCATGACTACCATGAAAAATTCCATCCATGACAACGCCAACGGTCTGGACTACACCCTTGTCAATGACCACTATCTGCCGAACCTGACCGCAGCAGCCCCGGCAGAGCAGCACCCCAACGGGCGGTGGGGCCGCTTACATAAGAAATATCTGGAAGAACATCATCCCATCCGGTACAATCAACTGCTCCTGTCCGGTGAACTGGGCAGCTACCTTGCCAAGCTGGACAAACAGGCCGAAGAACAGCTTGCATTGACCGTCCGGCAGATGCAGGAAGCCGAGGGCGTGACCGAAGCACTGAAAGCTGCCAATCAACTGGATTGGGTGCGCCGGATGAACAGCATCCGCAACCGTGCCGAGGAAATCATCAAGTCTGAGCTGATTTTTGTATAAGGAGGTGCCCACGATGGCTGTGCTGAAACCGATGCTGAAACTTGCCCTTCTCCCGCTGCTTCTGCTGCTGATTCTGGCGCAGTGGGTGGGCATCTTCCTCACGACCTTCTCCACGATCCTGACGAATCTGCTGGCGGGACTGTTCTTTTTCGTGGCGCTTGCAAGCTGGGTCATGAAGCTGGCAGACGGCGGCGAAGTCCTGAAAATGCTGATTACCGCATTTGTGGTTTTCGTCCTGCCTTACATAGCGATAGCTGCTATCGCCAAAATCTCCTTTTTCGCTGATGAACTCCGGGATTTTCTCCAATCCTGAGTTCAAGACCGCCCTGCACAACGCACGGCGGTCTTTTTGCTACATCGGGTCTGCACAGGGCAGGCCCCTTTTTTTATACGGAGGAACAAACCTATGAAACTGACGTTTGAAGAAAAGAAGCTGCTCTACACCTATGGCTGCGCCGATCTGGAACTGACTCGCAAGCGGCTGTGCGGAGTTGCCGGGCTGACGGTTGACCCCGACCAGAACAAGCTGGTGCTTGACTTCTGCCGGAAGCTGGAGGACGAAACGCTGACAGACTGGTACGGCCAGATGTTCTACTTCGTCCGTTCTGAGATGGAGCATTACACCATGATGCAGAAAATGTCACGGGACATCGAGGAGGACGAGGACTGGGGCCCGACCATCTTTGACGAATCCGAGGAGGAAGAACTGATTGACGATGTTTAAGCTGGAAACCATGATCTACGCCAGCGAGGACGGAACAAGCAGCGTGTTTACGCTGAATCCCGCCTTGCAAAAGCAGCTGGATACCCTTGCATCGCAGCACCCGGAGGTGTGCCAGAGGAAAGCAAGGGGTGAAGCTGGCGGGGTGACGTATCAGGTCAGGGGTGCAGAAATTGCGATTCATGGTCTTCATTAAGGTTTAAGTGCTGAAAAGATAGAAGACGAAGTTCAGCAGTTGATTGTAAGCAAGCACCTGCTGAACTTTATTTTGTGTTTTTTCGCTGTTGTTCTTGAGATGGTCAATACGGCATGATATACTAATGATTGAAATTCAGCGATTGCGGAATTTGATTCCAAGATTGTGGAAAATTAGCATTGGGAGAAAATCAATGTCAGTAAGTTATAAAAAGCTTTGGAAGCTGTTGATTGACCGGGATATGAAGAAGAAGGACCTATGTGTAGCGGCCGGGATCAGCCATACTTCCATGGCCAAACTTGGAAAAAATGAGAATGTTACAACAGATGTGCTCGTAAAGATTTGCACAGCACTTCAGTGTGACATTAGTGATATTATGGAACTCACCGTAAAATCTGATAATTGAAAGGAGGGAGGCATAACTATGGATAATACTGCAAAAAAGCTCAATTCTGTTCAGGCAAAGCCTATTTTGAAATGGGCTGGTGGAAAAACGCAAATGCTAAATGACCTGCTGCCTAAAGTGCCCTCCTGCTATGGAAGATATATTGAGCCGTTTTTTGGTGGCGGCGCACTTTTCTTTGCGTTACAGCCTGAAAATGCGATCATTGCAGACAGCAACCCGGAACTGATTAATATGTATCGTCAGGTTGCAAAGAATGTTGACGACGTGATCTCTTATCTAAAAAAATATGAGAACACGAGCGAGATGTTTTATCAAGTCCGATCTCTGGACTGGAACAATCTTGCTCCAGCAGAGGCGGCTGCGAGAACAATCTACCTGAACCGAACCTGCTTCAATGGCTTGTACCGAGTGAACCGAAAAGGTCAGTTTAATGTTCCCTATGGAAAGTATGTGAACCCTAAAATATGCGATGAAGAAAATTTGCACGCAGCATCTAAAGCCTTACAGAATGCTGAGATTGTCTGCGGGGATTATCTATTAGTGCTAGAGCATTATGCACAACCGGGTGATTTTGTTTTTTTGGATCCTCCATATCTTCCGATCTCTGAATACTCGGATTTCAAACGGTATACTAAGGAACAATTCTACGAAGAAGACCATGTTGAGCTTGCAAAAATGGTGATGCGTTTGCATGAGATGGGCTGCACCATTATTTTAACAAATTCTAATCATCCGCTGGTTCATGAATTGTATTCACCCTTCAAAATTGATGTCATTCAGACGAAACGCCATATCTCTTGCAACGGTAACACGAGAAAGGGCGAAGATGTTGTCGTAACGGCTCTGCCCAAGCGACAGAGCCTTATAAGGCTGGCTCCTGGACCTCTGCCACAGCAAGTATCCTTTTATCCACCGACACGTTTTATGGGGTCGAAGAGTAAGCTGCTCTCTCAAATTTGGGCGATTGCATCTCAGTTTGAATTTGAAACAGCAGTTGATCTTTTTTCTGGATCTGGCATTGTTGGATATATGTTTAAGTCTCAGGGTAAATCTGTGATCAGCAATGATTACATGGCGATGTCCGCAACTTTTACCAAGGCAATGATTGAAAACAGTCACGTTCTCTTGTCGGAAAAAGAAGCCAAAGAACTTCTGCTCAAGAAAAAAGAACCCGATCATTTCGTTGAAACCACATTTAAAGATTTGTATTACACCGATGAAGAAAACAAACTGATCGATATCCTTCGTACTAACATTGCAGGAATTAAAGATCCCTACAAACACGCCATAGCTATGACTGCCCTGATTCGTGCGTGTACTAAAAAGCGTCCCCGTGGAATTTTCACCTATACCGGGAATCGCTATAATGACGGAAGAAAGGATTTGCAAAAAAGTCTTGAACAGCAATTTATGGAAGCTGTTGATGCTGTAAATAAAGCTGTTTTTGATAATGGGAGAGAGTGCAGTTCTAAGCACGGTGATGCAATGAATCTCCGCACGGAAAAAGCTGATCTAGTCTATATGGATCCCCCCTACTATTCGCCCTTATCGGACAATGAATATGTTAGACGGTATCATTTCGTTGAGGGTCTTGCTCGCGACTGGAAAGGCGTTGAAATTCAAGAACACACTCAGACAAAGAAGTTTAAATCCTATCCGACACCTTTTTCGACTAGAAAAGGTGCGGCGGATGCCTTTGATAAGCTGTTCAGAAAATTCTCGAATAGCATTCTGATTGTTTCTTATTCGTCTAATAGCCTTCCGACCCAGGATGAAATGCTTGAAATTATGGCTCGATATAAAAAACATGTTGAAGTAATTCCAGTTGATTATAGATACTCTTTTGGTAATCAGAATGAAGCCAAAACACATCGAAATGCTGTGCAAGAGTATCTTTTTGTAGGCTATTAAAAAGAGAGAAGGAAAAATGATGGGGAAACCAATTGTAATTTGGATGGTCGGAAATAATGGCATGCGAAACCCCAATAGAATTATGGATGGATTCCGAGTGTTCTCAGAATCACCTTTTGTAGGACATCTTCGAAAAGAAAACGAGATAGAATTTACCAAACTTTTGAATGAAAAAGGAATAATCCATAATGAAGAGGGAAAAGATGAATCTGGAAGCCATGCGAGAAAATGGAGATTGGTATTTTCAAGAAGTGGCTTGATTTATCCCAAATTGAACTCGTCAGAGGGGCAACAGTCAGATTTGGGGCCACTAGATGACATCACGCCATTTGGACGAGCTTTTTTGAAAGCGGACACTTATCCAGCAATTCAAGAGTTTTTTCTTCGCGCAATGAGTGTAGAACAGGTTGCGGTGAATAAAGGAACTAGTCATTTCTCTCCGTTACGCTGGATTCTTGCCATTATGGTAGAACTTGAAAAGCGTACTGGAACTTCGGAGTTGAGTCGTATTGAATTTGCACTATGGGGACATACTACAACACCAGAAGACGGACTTTCCAATGTTGTTGACAAAATTCTTGATCTTCGAAAAAGAAGATCGACAGCTTCCTCTAAAAATGTGTTTGACAAAAATGAAATTAAACTACGAGGAAAAGATTATAAAGGAAAGTCTGGAAATTTCGTGGACTATGCAGATATGAACATGCGTTACCTTCGTATTTCTGGTGTTTTGCAACGTAAGGGGCGCGGTCTTATTATTGCACCCGCTAAACATCTACTGGCTGAGGCTTTAGCAAAAAGTACGGTGAGTACAAGGCCGCTTATTGATGAGTACCGCCTGCTTTGCAACGGTGCACCACTTCCAACGGACAACGAAAATGTAGCGAAATCCGTTCTGAATGATTTGATGCGTCAAATGAAAGAACGCCGGATTGCTTTTGATATCTCCGATCTTCCGTTGGACACTCCGGCAGAAATCAACATTGCTCGTCGTCGGCTTGAAAGCATCATTGCCCAGACCGATGAGATCCAATATGCCCAAGCACAGTGTGATCAGTGGAAAGAAATCTCTGATTATATGTCTCTTTTGATCAAAGGCGGTGGGAAAACCGTATACGACGAAGACAATGCGATTGAAGTTCCCAAAGACGAAACCCCGGCTTACTTAGAATGGACACTTTGGAGAGCATCGTTAGCCATTGACCATCTGGTGAATATGCCCTATGAAGTGCGTGGTTTCAAACTAGATTCCGATTTTATGCCTGTTTCGGCAGCAGGTGGCGGCAAGGGCGATCTGTACTGTGAATTTGAGGATTTCACCATTTTGACCGAGGTTACAATGTCTACTTCTTCCAGACAGGAAGCCATGGAGGGCGAGCCTGTCCGTCGCCACGTTTCTGATGCAGTTCTTAAATACGATAAGCCTGTCTATGGAATGTTTATTGCAGTGAGGATTGATACCAACACGGCAGAGACTTTCCGACATGGTATCTGGTATGCAAAAGACGATGCGAAACAGCGTCTTGACATTGTGCCGTTGACACTCGCACAGTTCCAGAAATACTTCGTTGCAATGTTTGATGCAAATAAGGCAAACCCCGAAACTGTTAGAGATTTGCTTGTCGAGTGCGAATCTCAAAGAGATATTTTAGAAGCTCCATTTTGGAAAAAATATATTGATCGGACCGTTGCTGAAAAGTCTGAACGTCTAAAAGCGGCCATATAAAATATGGTGATCATAAGGATTAAGGTGAGTAAATATGGAAGATAAAGCTTCTCCTGTTAATCGACGCGCAGATCCAGTTATGTTTGGCTTTGACTTTCAGATAAATGCAGCGATTGTTCTGATGTTAAAAAACATAAAAAGCCTTGAAACAATTAGAATTGAGGGGAATTATGAAGATATTGAGCTTCAGCTCAAGGATGGAGAAAGAATTCTAGCTCAAGCAAAAGGTGTTCAAAAAGGAAGCAGTGATTTTCGTAAGGTACGTGAGAATTTAAAGAAAGCGTTACTGACTTTATCTGAAGGAGGGAAAAGAGCCAAAGCAAAACAGCTTATTTTTATTACAAATTCATTCAATCCATTTAATGATGATGCATCGAAAGGAATATTCTCCGGCCCTCCTTCATATCGGACATATGACTCTTTGCCGGAATCTTCCCGTAAAATAATTGATGATTATCTTGAAAGTATGGACAATCCATTAGATACAAATAAGCTTTTAATTCAAACACTTCCCTTTGAGACAGACGACGAAGACGAAAGATACAAATATGTCTTAAGAGAAATCGAGAATTTTATCGGGACGCTACAGCTTTCTACTCCGGGTATCAGCAAAAAACTTATGATGACTTGGCAAAATGATTTAGATCACAATGGGAGTAAGAAAGATGCCGAAATCCGCTTGAAAAAAGAAGATCTCATCTGGCCTATACTGGTAATCATCACAGATGTTGAGCCAAGTGAAGAATTTGTCGAGTATTTGGATTCGGATATCTATGATGATGTCGTCGACCAGTACAAAGACCTTATCTCCAGCTGTTGCGAAAGATATGAATTTTTCAAGGATATTTTAAGTGACTTCAATTCATTCAAAGCAAAAACAGAACATAAAAGAAACAAAGAAATACTCTTTGAATTTATTGATTCTTATTGGAAAAATTACATATACGGATTTGATGATGCAGGAATAGATGATGAAGTTCAGGAACCATTGGTTAAAATTATTCTCTATAATGTTATAACCAAACGGCGAAAAATAGACTGCGTAAAGAAAGGAGTGAACCTATGAGATTTCAAAGTATTCGTATTAAAGAAGGTCTTTCCGAACGTACAATAAATTTTTCGGATGGAGCTAATTTAATCCATAGCGGAAAAAACAGTTGTGGAAAAACCACACTGCTAAGACTGATGCTGTATTCGCTAGGATATAATATTCCCAGCACGAAAAGAATGCGATTTGATCAATGTGAGGTAGAATCGCATCTCAACTGCGAGAATTTGGGCGACATCGTTGCTATCCGCTACAATAAAGATTTTTTAGAGCTGACCTATAAAAAAGAAAAAGCCACCTTTGTTCTCCCGGCACAAGAAAAAGAACTTCATGAACTATTGTTCGGATGCACGGATGAAGTCATTTTAAAGAATTTATTGGGAGCTTTTTATATCGATCAAGAAAAGGGATGGACCTTATTAAATCGAGGAACTGTTATCGGAAGTGTCCATTTTAATATTGAGGAATTGATACGTGGTCTCTCTGGCTGTGATTGTTCTGCACTACTTCAGGAAGAAGCTAAGCTTGAAAGAGATATATCAAAATACAAGCAAATGTTTAGTATTGCGCAGTATAGAGAACAAGTTGAAGCCACAATGGGAAGCTTAGTGACAGAAAACTATAGTGAGCAGGCCACAAATGAGATTCAACAGCTTTTGTTTCAAATAGGTGGAATAAAAAGAGAACTCAAGCGTGTGGATAAAACTTTATCCAGCAATAAAAACTTTCGGAAATTTGTTTCAGAATTGAAATTGATTGTCCAAGATGCACAAGGAAATCAAATCCAAGTTACTGAGGACAATATTTTAGGATTGAATGATTCTATTGAAATTTTAATTTCAAAGCGAAAGATGCTTTCGGCTGAGCTACTGGATTTGGAAAATCAACTGGCTGCAAAAGAAAAATCCAAAGCTTCAGAGGATGAGCAACTTTCTTTTCTTAAATCAGAAAATCTTGCGGAGATTTTTGATAAACAGATTATTGCAATGCCAATGAATGCAGTAGCTATAAAAAATGAGTTGGAAAAATCAGAAAAACAATTAAAACTTGTTCGTACCGAAATAAGAGAGAAAACAAAAAGCAACAATGCCGTTGTAATGGGCCTATATCAAGACATCCTTCGATATGCTAGCGAATTAGGACTGAGCGATACAGAAACCATTCAGCCTTCGTACCTTTTTACTTCAAACCTAAAAGAACTGTCTGGTGCAGTTCTTCACAAAACGGTGTTTTCTTTCCGTCTTGCTTATATTTTAGCTATTGAGAGAAACCTGGGCATGAAGCTTCCAATTCTTTTGGACTCACCCACAGGAAAGGAAGTTGATCAGGAGAACATAAAATTGATGATGAGCATTTTGAAAAGAGATTTCTCCGAAAATCAACTAATCATTGCCTCAATTTATGAATATGATTTTGACAATCTGAACAAAGTCGAAATTGTAGGGAGGCTAGTTCCAATAGAATAAAAAGCAAAAAGGTAGTAGGGCAAATTATTGCTTTACTACCTTTTTGCTATAAGAAGGAGCGTGATGCCATTGACCCAACCCAAAACCGACCTTGCCTACCTCCGCAGCGAAAAAGCCAAAGCAGAGCAGAAGCTACGCTCTTGCCAGCACCGGGAGAAAATCCTTGAGCGCAGGATGTCGGAGCTGAACCGGAGAGAGCGTGTGCATCGTCTTTGCACTCGTGCCGGAATGATGGAAAGTTTTCTGGTCTGTCCGGGAGAACTGACAGACGATCAGGTGATGGAACTGCTGAAAATCTCGTTCCGCCAGCCTGAAGTCGTGCTGGCACTTGCAAAGATGGTGCATGATGTTCACGAACGCAGCAACGTCCAAAACCCTTTAGAATAAAGGGCGCAATTATACACCGTTCCGGTGAAATTGCGGTCTTGCAGACGGCTCGATGAAATCGAAGCTGGCGTTTGTGCGCCAGCCCGATTCCATCCCAAGGAAAACTGCATTTTCCTTGCGCTGCTTTGCAGCTATCCTTTTGCGGCTCCCGCCTAAGACCGAAGCGCATAGCACTCCGTTCTAAGACGGTGAGCACAACCGAATACAATTCCAGACCGTTCATCAAGAGCAATCTTGCTGGGCGGTCTTTTTGTTTGGAGGTGATGCCTATTCCGTGTCCGCATTTCAAAATTACCATCGTCAAGCGCAGCCAAGGGCAGTCCGCTGTTGCCGGGGCCGCTTACCAGAGCGGCGAACGGCTGTTCAGCGAGTACGACCAGAAAACAAAATTCTACAACAAGAAGAAAGAACTTGTCCACGCTGAGATCATGCTACCGTCCCATGCGCCGCCCGGATATGCAGACCGGGCAACGCTTTGGAACGCTGTGGAAGCCGTAGAGAACCAATGGAACTCCCAGCTTGCCCGGCGCATCGTGCTGGCGTTTCCGGTGGAAGTTCCGAAAGAGCAGTATCTGTCCATGCTCAAAGAATTTTGCAACGAGCAGTTTGTTTCCAAGGGCATGATTGCCGACTTTGCCATCCACGACAAGGGAGATGGAAACCCACACGCCCACATTCTGCTGACCATCCGGGCAATGGACGAACACGGCAAGTGGCTTCCAAAAGCCCGAAAGGTGTACGACCTTGACGAGAACGGTGAGCGCATCCGGCTCCCTTCTGGCAACTGGAAATGTCACAAGGAAAACACGGTGGACTGGAACGACCAGAAGTACGCCGAGGTCTGGCGGCATGGCTGGGAGACCATCACCAACCGCTATCTGGAAGCAGCTGGCAGACCGGAACGTGTTGATCTGCGCTCCTTTGAGCGGCAGGGCATCCAGCAGATACCGACCGTGCATCTCGGCC
>ERZ827528.2424-NODE-2424-length-17108-cov-5.292089_pt1 | contig 17108 bp, 14 predicted proteins | sample MGYA00519768_ERZ827528 | MGnify/ENA primary metagenome ERZ827528 (study PRJEB31778, sample SAMEA3449343) | human gut metagenome | biome: human gut; feature: human-associated habitat; material: faeces | place: United Kingdom | collected 2010/2012 ...
CAGGGGGACAAGTGGTGCATCTATCCCATGTACGACTTTGCCCATCCCATTCAGGACGCGCTGGAGGGCATTACCCATTCTCTGTGCTCTCTGGAATTTGAGAACCACCGTCCTCTTTATAACTGGGTGGTGGAGCATGTCTCCGTGCCTCATCATCCCCGGCAGATCGAGTTCGCGAGACTGGGCATCGACCACACCGTGCTCAGCAAGCGGAAGTTGAGAGCGCTGGTGGAGAACGGCTATGTTTCCGGCTGGGATGACCCCCGGATGCCCACCCTCTGCGGTCTGCGCCGCCGGGGCTATACCCCCAAGTCCATCCGCAACTTCTGCGAGCGGGTGGGCGTGGCCAAGTCTCCCAACACCATTCCCTACGCATTTCTGGAATTCTGCCTGCGGGAAGACCTGAACGAGACTGCCCAGCGGGTCATGGCGGTGCTGAAGCCTGTGAAGCTCACCATCACCAACTATCCCGAGGGCAAATCCGAGATGGTCACCGTGGAAAATAATCCCAACCGTCCCGAGGACGGCACCCGGGAGGTCAGCTTCTCCCGGCACCTGTGGATCGAGCAGGACGATTTCCTGGCTGAGCCGATCCCCAAGTACAAGCGCCTGTACCCCAACGGGCCGGAGTGCCGCCTGAAGGGCGCGTACCTCATCACCTGCACCGGCTGCGTCAAGGATGAAAACGGCAACGTGGTGGAGATTCTGGCCACCTACGATCCCGAAAGCCGGGGCGGCGACCCCGCCGACGGCCGGAAGGTCAAGGGCGCGACCATTCACTGGGTGGATGCGGAGAACTGCTGCGACGCGGAGGTCAGACAGTACGACAACCTGTTCAACGATCCCGACCCCGACGCGGCGGGCAAGGATTTTCTGGCCTGCCTGAATGACAAGTCTCTGGAAATCCTCACCGGCTGCAAGGTGGAGGCCAGCCTCCGGGACGCCAAGGCGCCCGCGTCCTATCAGTTCATGCGTCTGGGCTACTTCTGCCCGGACAGCAAGGATTGCGCCCCCGGCCATCTGGTGTTCAACCGTTCCGTCAGCCTGAAGGATTCCTTCAAGCCCGGAAAGTAATTCCCTATATATCGAAGATCCCGCTGCAACAGGCGGGGCGTATCAGACAGTTAACAGGCACAGTAGGTTAATCTACTGTGCCTGTTCCTGTATAATTTAATGTAATGTAAGCAACCCTTGCCGCTCCCTTTGGGAGAGGTGGCCGAGCGAAGCGAGGACGGGAAGGGGACGCAGGGGGGCAAAACCCTCTCAGTCACCTTCGGTGACAGCTCTCCCAGAGGGAGAGCCAAGTGGAGTACCTCTCCAAAAAAGTATTTGTTATTTTGCAAAGTGCGCTTGACAATATTTGCAAAGCGTGCTATACTTTGCTTGCAAAGTTAACTTAGCATTTTTCCTTGCGGACGCGCGGGGAAATCAAAGGAGTGTTTATGAAAACGAATATCCGCGAACTGCGAAAGAAGAACAAGCTGTCTCAGGAGGAACTGGCGGACGCCGTGGGGACTACCCGGCAGACGATCACCTCAATTGAGGTGGGGAAGTATACCGCCTCTCTGCCCCTGGCGTACAAAATTGCCCGCTATTTCGGGCTGACCATCGAAGAAGTGTTTGACTTCTCGGATTTGGAGGAATAAACTATGGAAACCTATCGTGAAAAACTCAAATTGCAGAATGTGGTTTTTGCCATCGGGTGCGTCGCGCTTGCCCTGTTCTCCGTACTGGGCTTTTTGGGCGAAGCCGGAGTCGTGAAGCTGGCGCCGTCCGTCGGAGACGGTCACTGGCAGTCCCTGTGGCGCGGCTTCATTTCCGGCGCCAGCATCGGCATTCTGGCGATGCTGCTGTTCGGCCTGATCCGGAACCTCCGCGCTCTGAAGGATGAGAAAAAGCTGAAACAGCAATATGTTAAGGAAGGCGACGAGCGCCAGAAGCAGATTTATACCAACGCCCTGTGCGCCGCCATGCGGGCAACCCTGATTCTGGGACCGGCGGCGGTTATCGTGGCGGGGTATTTCAGCATGACCGTCAGCCTTACGCTGCTGGTAACAGTCTTATTGGTCAGTCTGATGACCCTGGCATTCAAGCTGTATTTCGGCAAAAAATATTAAGGCAACACCGCACAATTGCGTCTGCGAGGCTCAGCCGTCTTTTTGCTCCACTTCCGCAGTTCCGAAAATGGGAAATACATACAGTATTCCTCCATTTTCGGAACTTTGAATTGGAACAAAAATCCTGCCTGAGACTTCTTGCCGAATTGTGCGGTGCTGCCTTAAGACCGCAGGAAAATCCCGCTTTAACGTGCTTTGGTTCTTCCGACAGGGGGAGTCAAAGCACGTTTTTGAATCGCGTGGTTCCGGCCTGAGTGCCGGAATGCCCGCCTGCAGAAGTTAGCAAATGCTAACTAATAAAGGAGAAATAAGGGAAATTGCTGAAAAAAGATGGGAAAATGCTGGACATTTGCATGGAGCGTATGGTATAATCCAATGGTGGTCGTTTGCGTATAAACGGACAACAAAACGATAAGAAGGTGGTATTTGGTGGATTATACCAAGTATGTGTTGAAGAGCAGGGATGAGCTGGAAGGCTTGCTTGCGGGGAAGGATAACTTCTTTGTTGTCGCCTGCAACAAGTGCTTCAAGGAGTTCAACACGACCGAAGAGCCGGAGTGCGACAGCTTTGCGGCCATTGCCGAGGAGCAGGGCAAGCACATCACCGGTACGGTAAAAGTGGACTTCTTGTGCAATAAGGTTCAGACCGAGAAGAAGCTGGCAGGTGTCGTACCCGAAGGCACTGAGAACGTGGTCGTCATTTCCTGTGGTCTGGGCGTGCAGACCGTGGCGGATCTGGAGTCCGTTCCCGTGTTTACGGCAACCAATTCCCTCAATTACACCGGCCATCATGGCATGGCCCTGACGAAGAAGACCTGCGGCGCCTGCGCCCAGTGCTATCTGAACGTCACCGGCGGCATCTGCCCCATCGTGGACTGCTCCAAGAGTCTGGTCAACGGCCAGTGCGGCGGCGCGAAGAACGGCAAATGCGAGATCGACCCCAAGAAGGACTGCGCATGGGAAAAGATTTACCAGCGTCTGGAAAAGCAGGGTCGTACCAAGGAATTTCTGGATCAGCCCATTCAGCTGCGGGACTACTCCGTGACCAATGTGGACGAGATCAAGGCTTACGTAGCCCAGGCGCGTGCCAAGCGGTACGAGGGCTTCTACGGCGGCGTCCATCCCACGGAGAATAAGGAGTTCACGGAGCACCTCGCGCTTCAGAAATTCCCCGAACCCGATACCGTTATCATTCCTCTGGCCATGCACATCGGCGCACCGGCGAACCCCGTAGTTCAGCCCGGCGACACCGTGAAGGTGGGTCAGCTCATCGGTGAGCAGGCGGGCTTCATCAGCGCTCCCGTGCATTCCAGCGTCAGCGGCACGGTCATCGCGGTAGAACCCCATACCCATCCCAATAAAGGCCCCGGCGTCATGAGCGTCGTCATCAAGAACGACGGCAAGAATACGCTGCACGAGTCCGTAGTCCCCAACAAGCCCCTGGAAGAGCTGACCCCCGACGAGATCGTCGAGATTGTCAAGGAGAAGGGCATCGTTGGCATGGGCGGCGCGACGTTCCCCACCTACGTAAAGCTGAAGCCCGGCAAGCCCATCGACGCCGTGCTGATCAACGGCTCCGAGTGCGAGCCTTACCTGACCGCCGACCATCGGGTCATGCTGGAATTCGCCGACGACATCGTGTTCGGTCTCCGGGCTATGATGAAGGCCGTCAGCGCGCCGGAGGGCGTCATCCTCATTGAGGATAACAAGCCCGACGCCATCGCCCTGATGGAAGAAAAGGTCGCGCCTTACGACAACATCCGCGTCTGCGCCGCCAGAACGCAGTACCCCGAGGGCGCTGAAAAGATGCTCATCAAGAAGGTCATGGGTCGTCAGGTTCCCAGCGGCAAGCTGCCCGCCGACGTTGGCTGTGTGGTGAGCAACACCTCCACTGCCAAGGCCATTTCCGACGCCATCCAGAAGGGTCTGCCTCTGGTGGAGCGTGTCGTCTCCGTCACCGGCGAATTCATCCGCAATCCCGGCAACTATATTGTCAAGCTCGGTACCAACGTGCAGGAGATCATCGATCACTGCGGAGGCGTTACCGGGGACGACGTAGTGCTGAAGATGGGCGGCCCCATGATGGGCGCTCCCATCAAGGACACCAATGTGCCCATCATCAAAGGCTCCAACGGCATTATCGCCATTGCCGCCGATCACACCGAGGAGAAAGAATGCATCAAGTGCGGCCGCTGCATGGACGTATGTCCCATGGAGCTGGCGCCTCTGGACATCTACAAGTACGCCCAGCTGGGTGACGCGGAAACCCTGCTGAAGCTGAACGTGATGGACTGCTTCTCCTGCAAGTGCTGTGAGTACATCTGCTCTTCCAAGATTCCTCTGGTTTCCAAGATCAACGCTGCCAAGGGCCTGGTTATGCCCTTGCTGAAGAAGAAGTAAGGGGGACGAACACTTATGTTAATGACAAAACTGAAATCCGAAGAGGTTATCGGCTCCCTGGCTTCCGGCAAGGTATTTATCATCAACTGCCACGGCTGTAAGGAAGTCGGCTTCCCCGAGGAGGAAGCCAAGGCTCTGCAGAAGAAGCTCCAGGAGGAGGGCAAGGTCGTGGGCATTCTCACCACCGACTACGTCTGCAATCCCGATGAGCTGGCGCTGCGGCTGCGCGCCCCCATGGCGAAGATCGCCGAGGCGGACGCCGTGCTGGTGTTCTCCTGCGGCGTCGGCGTGCAGACCATCTCCCAGATGCTGGAGGACAAGCCGGTCTACGCCTGCTGCGACACCATCGAGCTGCCCGGCTTCCAGGGCGTGACCCCGCTGGAATACGACTGCGGCCAGTGCGGCGAGTGCTTCCTGAACCTGACCGGCGGCATCTGCCCCATCACTGCCTGCTCCAAGAGTCTGGTGAACGGCCCCTGCGGCGGCACCAAGAACGGCAAGTGTGAGGTCAACCCCGCCATGGACTGCGGCTGGGAGCGCATCATTCAGCGTCTGAAGGCTCAGGGCCGTCTGGATGTTCTGCGCTGCCCCACCCAAATGCACGATTTCAATACCGACGAGGCTACCAAGTCCGCCAAAGAATCTGAATAATCAGGAGTGTATAGAATTATGAGAATTACTGAACTGTTTGACAACGGTGAGTTTGTGGTTTCTGCCGAGGTCGGCCCTCCCAAAGGAATTCATATTGACGGCATGGTAGAGGAAGCGAAGAAGTACCTCACCGGCGTCCATTTTGTCAACGTTACTGACAACCAGTCCTCCGTCATGCGCCTCGGTTCCCTCGCCACCTGCAAGGTGCTGAAGGATGCCGGACTGAACCCCATTTTCCAGCTGACCTGCCGCGATCGGAACCGTATTGCTCTGGAATCCGACCTGCTCAGCGCCGCCATGCTGGGGATCGACAACATCCTCTGCCTCACCGGCGACCACACCAAGCTGGGCGACCATCCCCAGGCCAAGCCCGTGTTCGATCTGGATTCCGTGTCTCTGCTGCATACCGCCAGCCTGCTGGAAACCGGCAAGGATCTGGGCGGCAACGACTTGGTTGGCGAGCCCCCCAAGTTTGCCAAGGGCGCTGTCGTGTCTCCCTGCTCCGACTCCGTGGACGCGCAGCTGGTGAAGATGGAGCGCAAGGTCAAGGCCGGCGCCGAGTTTTTCCAGACCCAAGCCGTGTTTGAGCCTGAGAAGTTCATCAAGTTCATGGAGGCCGCCAAGCAGTTTGGCAAGCCCGTCCAGGTGGGCATCATCATTCCCAAGTCCGCCGGTATGTGCAAGTTCATGAATAAGAACGTTGCCGGTGTCCACATCCCCGACGAGCTGATCGCCGAGCTGCAGGCCGACAAGGAGAAGACCAAGGCCGGTATCACCGGCGTGGAGATCGCTGCCCGCATCATCCGGGAGTGCAAGCCCTACTGTCAGGGTGTCCATATCATGTCTCTGGGCTGGGAGTCCAAGGTTCCCGCTCTGCTGGAGCAGGCCGGTCTGTAATAGGGGACTGCCCACAAAATTGGTTAAGCAAGGAGCTTGCCGCCTGTGTTGCACAGGCGGCAGGTTTTTCCTGTCAATTCGCTTTTAATACTATTTCTTGATTAAAATCTTAATTTTAATCAGGAAGGCATCGCCTTAAGGCGCTGCCTGTTTTGTGATTTATAAGGAAAGAAATCACAAAACAAGTCTCATATGAACTCCATGCCCTTCAGGCAATTAAAATCTTTTTTAAGATTTTAATTGGAGTTCAGTATGAATTTGTTGTTTCATTGTTTTCTCCCTGACCGGCATTCGGCGGAATCCGCCGTGGCCGGTGTTATTTTTTCTTTTGAATCAGCCTGCCCGTTTCTTCCCGGAGGTGGCTGGTCAGGCGGCTTGTCAATTCGAGATAGGTTTGCAGATCTTCTTCGGACATCCTGCTGTAAGCCCGCTGCTCCGCTTCTTTCAGACGGTTGACCGTCCTGTCCGCCAGCGCCTGACCGGAAGCCGTCAGAAGGATTTTTTTGTGATTGCGGGTGCCGGGAATCGGGATCAGCTCCACGAAGCCGTTTTTCACAAGGCCGTTGATGGCTGTGTGAATTGTCTGCTTGGCAGAAAAATTCTGACGGCATAAATCCTGCTGGGTCATCACCTCGTCAGTTTCCGAGACGAGATACAGGACCCGCATGGCCGTATCGGACAGGCCGAAGCGGACTGCGGTGTTGTGATAAATGGAATCCTGTTCCCGCAGAAGCTGCTCGATTTGCTGAATAAGATAGGCTGTGTTCATAGTACCCTCCTGAACATGAAAAAAGAGTACGGTTACGGACTCTTGCGTATTATAGTCCGAAAGCGGACTCTTGTCAATAGGGGAAATGCGCGATTTCAGCAGGCAGGGGAGAGGACGGCTTGTTTTTCGCTGCGGTGGATGATAAAATAACAATAATGTAGAAAATTTTGAAATCCCATGCAATGAAACCCTCCCTTTTTACGCCTATATAAGTGAAACCCCAAGCGAGACAGACAACAGGAGGTGATCCCGTGGAGGATCAGGGCATTATTGATCTGTTCTTTGAACGATCGGAACAGGCCATTGCGGAAACGGACAAAAAATACGGCGGGTATTGCTACGCCATCGCTTACAACATTCTTTCCTCCTGCGAGGACTCGGAGGAAAGCGTCAGCGATACATATTTGACGGCGTGGAACACCATTCCGCCCCGAAAACCCAACATTTTTAGCGCATTTCTTGGAAAAATCACCCGGCATATCTCTATCGACCGCTGGCGCAAACAGAGCGCCCAGAAGCGGGGCGGCAAGGAAATGATCTTTGCACTGGATGAGCTGGGGGAGTGCATGGACGAGGACACACTGGAAGCGACGGTTTCCCAGCGGGAGCTGACCCGCATTCTCAACGATTTTCTGACAGGCTTGCCGGAAACGGAACGCAACGTGTTCCTGAGCCGCTACTGGTACATGGATTCCATTGATACGATCGTGAAGATCACGGGATTCAGCCAGAGCAAGGTCACGTCCATGCTCCACCGAACCCGGAATAAGCTTCGTAAACGGCTCAGCGAGGAGGGATACGTATGAACGCAATGGATTTGATGACGGGACTCAACAACGTGCGGGACAAATTCGTTGTCAGCGCCGGGGAATTCCGGCAGGGGCAGCGGGAGGTTCGCGCTCTGCCCAAACGAAAACTGTGGCTGATCGCGGCGGTGATCGCCCTTGCGCTGCTGCTGGTGGGGTGCGCGGTCGTGTATGTGCTGCGGCTTCAGGATATGGCCTTTGGACAGGAGACGCAGGAGGCTTTTGAAGGCGACATCCGGAACAGAACCTTGCTGTCCCTGCAAGGGGTGAAGGGAACGCCGGGCTATCAGGCCACCAAGGAATGGTACGAATGGCTGCAAACCTACGACACGGATATGTCCATTTACCATTCCGAAGAAGCCTTTTCCGAGGACTTCGGGGATGATTACTACGCCTACAACCTGTACACACGGGAAATGAAGGACAAACTGGACGAAATCTGTGCCAAGTACCATCTGAACCTGCTGGGGAAAATGTACGTTGACCCGGATGAAGCGGCAGCCTGCAAGGCGCTGGGGATTCAGGGCATACTCCGCCCCGGCGTTCAGGCGGAAACCAATTTTGGCGGAATGCGGTATTACGCGGACGGCTCCTTCACCGTGGAGGGACGCATGACCCTGACAGGCCAGAATTCTGTCTGGCCGTATGAGGAAATCGTGACCTTCTCCTGCGCCCGGAAGGACAGCTTCAGCGAGATTTATGCCTCTATCGGCCCGGAGGGAAGCTATGAGGAATGGACGTATACAACGTCTGACGGCGTGGACATGCTGATCGTTCTGGAGCAGCGAAATAACCTCAACCATCATGCATTCATGGTCGCGGACAGGGGAGACTATGTGCTGACCTTCTCCGCACTGGAATATGACCATGACTGGACGAAAGCCGCACTGGAAGCCTTTGCCGAAGCCATCGACTTCACCGTGCAGCCCCAGAGAGTGACGGAAGAATCTCTGGCGGAAGCAGAGGTGCGAAGGGAAGACGCGGACAAACAGCAGGCAGACGACTATGACAAGCACATCCGCGCCTATGTAGATCAGGGCTACGAAGCCCGGATCAAATCCCGGATGGAGTTCAGCACCCATCCCGCTCAGCTGGGCTTCTGCGTGATGGATCTGGATGGAGACGGCGTGGACGAGCTGCTTGTGGGCGAAAATGGGTATATCATCGCGGCCTATAACAAGCGGGACGGCGGCACTCAATACATTATGCCGCCGACCGTTGCCTATCCGTCCATGGTCGATGAATCCAGCAGCTTTGTTTCCGGAATCGGCTGCGGAATTGGCGTCGGCGCTACCTATATGCATCTCTGTGAGGACAACGTTCTGGCCTATGTTTATGCCTGCACCGACGGCTCGATGGCTTATCATTTTGCGAAGGTTGAAAATGGAACCTATGTCTGGGATAAGGGCGTCGTTTACTATACCAGTGAAAGTGAATATTTCAGAGGGAATTCATGGTTGATGTACCCGAATCTGGACGTGCCAAACGATGTCCCCATTACGGAGGAAGAATTCAACAAAATCGTTCAGTCCCACCCCCGCGTCCCTGTGACGCTGACTCCAGTTGCCGAGTATCCCTTCGCCGACACTTCCCCCAGCGGCATCGGCGGGAAGGACGTCATTTGTGCCAGCTATAGAGAAGTGTTCCAAAGTGAGGGAATATCGATGGATGGCTGGGAGTGCTGTCTCATTGATCTGGACGGCGACGGGCAGGAAGAACTGTTCCTGACCGATGGCGGATGGAGGGGTGTGCTGACCATCAAAGGCGGAAAGGTAAAGATTCTGGAATGCGGCGCGGACGTCACCATCTGCGAGGGAAATTACATTGCCCACACTCAAAGATATCTGGACGGCAACAGTGCTACCAGCTACTACAAAGTGCAGAACGGAAACGCCGTATTAGTGGACTATCTGCGATATGACAAGGGCGTAAACCCGGAAAATCCGTGGTTCTACGGCGCAGACGCGCTGGATGAGTCCTTGCAGCCCGTTTCTCAGGAGCAGTACGAAGCGGCTCAGGCGAAATACGTGCCGCTGAAATTGGAGACGCACCCGGTCGCGACGTATCCGCTCCCTTAAGCGGATTTGGACAGGCTACATTTTGACAGGAGGTGATCCCTTGGAGGATCAGGGCATTATTGACCTGTTCTTTGAAAGATCGGAACAGGCCATCACGGAAACAGACAAGAAATACGGCGGGTATTGCTATGCTATCGCCTACAACATTCTTTCCTCCCGCGAAGACTCGGAGGAAAGCGTCAGCGATACATATCTGACGGCGTGGAACACCATCCCACCAAGAAAACCCAACATTCTGAGTGCTTTTCTTGGAAAAATCACCCGGCATATCTCCATCGACCGCTGGCGCAAACAGAGCGCCCAGAAGCGGGGCGGCAAGGAAATGATCTTTGCACTGGATGAGCTGGGGGAGTGCATGGACGAGGACACACTGGAAGCGACGGTTTCCCAGCGGGAGCTGACCCGCATTCTCAACGATTTTCTGACAGGCTTGCCGGAAACGGAACGCAACGTGTTCCTGAGCCGCTACTGGTACATGGATTCCATTGATACGATCGTGAAGATCACGGGATTCAGCCAGAGCAAGGTCACGTCCATGCTCCACCGAACCCGGAATAAGCTTCGTAAACGGCTCAGCGAGGAGGGATACGTATGAACGCAATGGATTTGATGACGGGACTCAACAACGTGCGGGACAAATTCGTTGTCAGCGCCGGGGAATTCCGGCAGGGGCAGCGGGAGGTTCGCGCTCTGCCCAAACGAAAACTGTGGCTGATCGCGGCGGTGATCGCCCTTGCGCTGCTGCTGGTGGGTTGTGCGGTGGTCTACGTTCTCAGAATGCAGAGCCTGAAAGTGGGGGAGTTCAGCTTCTACATTCCCACGGAGTATGACGAGAACGGCGAAGCCATTCCCATGGCGAGCCATGAGCCAATCACATTGCTTTCCCGGCAGGGAACCAATATGGAAGCGCTCAAAGAATGGATAGCCTTCAAGAACTCATACGATCAGGATTCGACGGTCATGATTGAGTCGGATTTGGCCATGAAATCCGGTCATCCATGGGACATCCCGGAAAACTATTACTTCACCTACGACTGCTACAGCCCGGAAATGGTGGACAAACTGAACGAAATCGTGGAAAAATACGATTTGAAGCTGCTGTCCACCATCATTCAACTGGATCGGTATGAAGGGAGCGTTCCGCTCGATTCTCTCGGCCTGACTGGGCTAACCTACGATGAACCCAATGTTCAGGTGGCATACGAGGGCGGCAGCTTTCATCTGGAGGGCACCTTCCACATGGATATGCGCATCACCGGGGATTTTGGAGACTGGAAATGGGAGAAAAGCTGGGTATGCCGGTCTGCGCCACCTGCGACGTGCATTTTATGGACAAGGAGGACGCGATTTTCCGCGCCGTTTTAATGGCGGGGCAGAAGTTTGACGATGCCGAAAACGGTTTTGCTGGTGCTGAACGAGGACACCGCCGAGATTTTCGCGGACTTGCCGGACGCGTTCATCACGATCGACCTGGATTCCAAAATACTGGTGGACGGCAAGGAGGTCCCGATGACCCGGGCGGCGCTGGAACAGCTTGCGGAGCTGTTTGACCTGTCCATCCAGCCCCACCCCACGACCATGGAGCAGGTGGAGAAATACAAGGCGGACGCCAAGGCCGCCTACGAAGCGGAAAGAGCGGCTGAACGTGCCGAACAAGAGGCCATATGTACCATGGGCTATCAGGAATACGTGAACTACCGGCTGGGAGAAGATGGGGCGGAATGGCAGTCCTATATTCTGTACGACCTGAACGGGGACGGCGTTGAGGAACTGATTATCAGAGGGGTGGACATTCTTTCCATGAAGGATGGAGAATCCTACCGCTATTTTGACATGATCGGAGCCGCCGGGTCTAGTATCAGGGGATTTGCTCCGTGTGAAAAAGGCGTTTTTGAGATGTATACGGATGAAATTTTCCGGATGTGCCAATACAATTACTATCGAGCAAATCTGGAAAGCGCGGAATTCCTGACCGGTGTTGTCTACGATACGAAGACGGACAAATGGTACAGAAGTCTGGACGGCAGCACCGAAAACACACAGCCCATTTCGGAAGCGGAAGCCAGAAGCATCATGGACGCCCATCCACAGGAGAAAATACAGTGGCTGCCGCTGGTAAAATTTGGCCAGCCCTATACCTTTGTCGCCTACTCTGACCCCTACGCGACGTATATTGCGAATGTTCTGGATCGTTTCAGCAATGGGGAAGATTTTACGTACACCCTCATGGATCTGAACGGGGACGGGGTTCAGGAATTGATCACAAAAGAGCCGGACGGACAGGAGATGACGATTTTCACGATCCGGAATGGAGAGCGGAAGGATTATGCACGCGGCGTCTCGTACATCTGCGAGGGCAACATTTTGGAAGAGTGCGAAATATGGGATGATACCGGGCGCAGATACTATGGTTTCTACCGCTGCGGCGCGGAAGAGGCCGAGTTCATTGAAAAAGTCGTCCGCGACCCATACACCCTGTATTGGGGTCACGCGTTTGCCGGACAGGATGGAAAAACAATACGGGAAGATCAGGCTTGGGAGATCATCAATTCATATAAGCACATCGATCTGACCATGAAATCCTTCACGGAATACCCCCTGCGGTGACGCAAAAAGAGCCGACTGGCAAATGGGGGTACAGTTCAAATCTGCTGTGCCTGTTCTCGCGCAATTTTACGCTAAGGTCAATCAAACGATGAAAATCCATAATACGCATGAAAGCCTCTGCTGCACTGTTCAGGATGCAGCAGAGGCTTTTTGAGTAATTTAATACGCTTTTATACTGAACTCCAATTAAAATCTTTAAAAAAGATTTTAATTGCCTGAAGGGCATGGAGTTCATATGAGACTTGTTTTGTGATTTCTTTCCTTATAAATCACAAAACAGGCAGCGCCTTCAGGCGATGCCTTCCTGATTAAAATTAAGATTTTAATCAGGAAATAGTATTAGTGTTGCAAATCGCTCATAATTCTGCTATACTTGTTAACAACGCTGTCAAGTGTTGGAATACACTCTGGCAGTATAGCTGCGATGGACCAAATGCCCTGCCGGATGGCGGGGCATTTTTTACATGTCGATATGGGGGATTCCTATGAATGCGCAAAAGCGTCTGATTATCATAAAGGGGAAGGACAAAACGGACTCGGTCGCCAGTTTCCGGTTTCATGATGGAAAGTGCGACGTTGTTTATACCAGTTCACCCGGCAGAATATATAGCTTTCAGAACAGAAATGTGGAGATTCTCCCCCTGAAAAAACAAATCGATCCGGCGCAGGTGATCGTTACCGCGAATGGACAAACGTTCAGCGAGATTGACGAGATTCTTGACTTTGGCGCGTATTACCGCATCATTCGTGCAGGGAGAAAGAACCTCTCGTTTCATAGGAGTGAGGTGCAGTTTCAGCGGAATTGTCTGGCGGATGGCAAAAACAAGGAAGCGTTCCAGTATTTTAAGGAGACCGCTGCGGCAATCAGTCTGGTGACGGATAACGGCATCAATATTCTGAAAATGCAGTATGACAAAATTCAGCAGCTCAGTGAGAACACTGTTTTGGCAAGCTATCTTGCGCCGCAGAAAGAAACCGAAGCACCTCGCAGGCCGGCAGCTGTGATCTATCCGTTTGGCCTGAATCAAAGTCAGAAGCTGGCGGTGGAGCGGGCGCTTTCCTCAAAAATCAGCATTATCCAGGGGCCGCCGGGTACGGGGAAAACCCAGACGATTTTGAATATTATTGCCAATGTTGTCAGAAGCGGGAAAACCGTGGCAGTCGTCTCCAACAACAATTCCGCGTCGCATAACGTTGCGGAAAAACTGGAAAAGAAGGATGCCGTCTTTCTGACTGCGTTTCTCGGCAGTCTGGCCAATAAACAGAAATTTCTGGATACACAGACCGGCGTCTATCCGGACATGCACGACTGGGAGATGCCGCTGGAGAAACGACGTCAACTGGAGCTGGAGACGACTGCACTTTCCACGGAATTGAACGAAATGCTCAACACTAAGAACCGCATAGCGGAAATTGAGCAGGAATTATTGCGGCTTAACCCTGAGCAGCACTATTTTGAGGAATATTATGCGGCGTATGGCAATGTGCTGACGGAGCGTCTGGACAGGCTGCCCTCGCAGAAGATACTCGCACTTTGGATGGAATTTGAACAGCACGCGGAGCGTGAGACCCGTCTGGGACTTCTGCAAAAGCTTTCCATCGTACTTCGGTTCAACCGCGATGCGCTCAGGCTGTTTCTTTCTTCTCCGGAACAGGTCATTCCCTATTTACAGAGCCGGTTTTATGTTGTAAAAAGACGGGAGTTGGAGAGTGAAAAGCGGAAACTGACCCGGAAGCTGGAGCATTACGCGTTCGACGCGAAAATGGATGAACTTACGAAAAAATCCTTGCGGCTGTTCCGTGCAGAGCTGGCGGCGCGGTATCCCTGGAAAGGCACTCGGAAACGTTTTGAAGAGGGGGATTTCCGGCGGAACTCCGCAGAATTTACCCGCGAATATCCGGTGGTGCTCAGCACGACCTACTCCATCAAGGGGACGCTGAGCATAGAGCATGTCTATGATTATCTTATCGTGGACGAAGCATCGCAGGTCGATTTGACTACCGGAGTCTTGGCCTTTTCCTGTGCGCGGAATATCGTGATTGTCGGGGATATGAAGCAGCTGCCCAACGTGTTAACGGAGGATGACATCCGCACCAGCGATGATATTTGGGCAAAGTATTCTCTGGATGAGCGGTATCGCTTCTCAACCCACAGTCTGCTTTCCTCTGCGTTGGAAACATGGCAGAATGCACCCGTCACGCTGCTGCGGGAGCATTACCGCTGTCACCCGAAGATCATCAACTTCTGCAACCAGAAGTTCTATCATGGACAGCTGATCATCATGACGAAGGATCATGACGAATCGGATGTGCTGACCATGTATCGGACGGCTGCCGGTAATCATGCCCGTGGGCATCTCAACCAGCGCCAGATAGACGTCATCCAGCAGGAAGTGCTTCCACGGCTGAATCAGCAGAATTTCCAAAGCATCGGCATTATCACGCCGTATCGGGATCAGGTGGCGGCCATCCGGAAACAGCTGGGCGGCGCTTATGAGGTGGATACAGTTCACAAATTTCAGGGACGGGAACAGGACGCTATCATTCTGACCTCGGTTGACAATGTGATTACGGATTTTGTGGACGATCCCCATATGCTGAATGTGGCGGTTTCCAGAGCGGTTCATTCTCTGACGGTGGTCACATCTCAGGACCCCCGCAACGACCAGACCAACTACGGCGACCTGACACGATACATCGAATATAACAATTTTGAAGTCATTCAGAGTCAGGTCTACTCTGTGTTCGATATGCTTTATCAAGGCTATGCAGAACAGCGCAGGACGTATCTGAGAAAGCACAGGCGAGTGTCCGAGTACGATTCTGAGAACCTCATGTACTCTGTGATTCAGGAAGTACTGTCAGAGGAAGCGTTTTCTTCGATCGGGTGTGCAGTGCATGTTTCTCTTGCAGCGTTGGTGAAAGACTATGAACCGCTAACAGAGGAGGAACGCAGGTACGCCCGCAACCCATTGACACATATCGATTTTCTGCTGTTCCGTCAGATGGACAAGCAGCCCGTGCTGGCGATTGAAGTTGATGGGACGAGCTTCCATGAAGCCGGGAGCACGCAGGCAGGACGGGATGAGAAAAAGAACCGTATTATGGAAAAGTGTGGCGTCCCGCTGCTTCGTCTGCGGACAGACGGCAGTGGGGAGCGGGAGAAAATCAGAGACGCACTGGTTTAATTTGAATTTAAAGGTTGGTGATAAAAATGCCTCTGGAAATCGTTCGCAATGATATTACACAAATGCGCGTGGACGCCATCGTCAACGCGGCAAATGAAACCCTTTTGGGCGGGGGCGGTGTGGACGGCTGCATTCACCGCGCGGCGGGGCCGGAGCTGCTGGACGAGTGCCGGACGCTGGGCGGCTGCAAGACCGGCAACGCCAAAATCACGGGGGCGTATCGTCTGCCCTGCAAATATGTGATCCACACCGTCGGTCCCGTGTGGCACGGCGGCACGCACGGCGAGCGGGAACAGCTCGTCTCCTGCTACCGGACGAGCCTTGCGTTGGCGAAGGCGCACGACTGTGAGACGGTGGCTTTTCCGCTGGTTTCCTCCGGCGTCTACGGCTATCCAAAAGATCAGGCGCTTCGGGTGGCGGTGGACACCATTGGGGAATTTCTGCTGAACAACGATATGACGGTCTATCTGGTCATTTTCGACCGTAAGTCCTACCAGATCAGCGGCAAGCTGTTTGCCGATATCGCCGAATACATTGATGACCACTATGTAGACATACACGCCGACGTCATAAGTGAACGCCGACGCAGTATGAGCATTTTCGGAAGCCGTGGAAAGGCCGTCTGCGAGGAAGCAAAGTCCATGCCTATGATGGTGCCCTCGTTCGTCGGCGGGCTGGACGATCTTCTGGCGCATCTGGATGCCGGTTTCTCGGAGACCCTGCTGAAGCTCATTGACAAAAGCGGAAAAAAGGACTCCGAGATCTATAAAAAGGCCAACGTTGACCGCAAGCTGTTCTCCAAAATCCGAAATAATCCGTACTACAAACCCTCCAAAACCACGGCCATTGCCTTCGCCATTGCTTTGGCGCTGGATTTGGACGAGACCCGTGACCTCATCGCCCGCGCAGGCTACGCTCTCAGCGCCAGCAGCAAGTTCGATGTGATTATTGAGTATTTTATTCGGCAGAAAAAGTATGACGTTTTTGAGATCAACGAAGCGCTGTTTGCGTTTGACCAGAGCTTGCTGGGGGCGTGAGGAATGAGAAGGATAGGAGTCCACGCTGCGAACGGCCGAATTGTTCGTCATTTTTGAAGGAGAAAAAGGGTGCGAGAAGTGGAGTATTATATTTCCAAAGATTCCTGTGGAAAAGAATACAAAACCAAGACAACGACCATCTGCGGGTTCGATGAAATCAAAAAAGAGATCGAAGAAAACGAATGTCTGCACGATTGGAGTTTGGAATATGTGGCCTACGATGGGACAACGGGACAAATAACCGCAAAATCCTATAGCAGCCCAACGCTATTTCACTTTTCTTTTGCCGGTATACAGGAGATTTCCATTGATCTTGATGTTCTGGTTCGGTGGATCATGGAGGTTGAAATGGTGAAGGGCGACAATGTTACGCTTACCTTTGACGGCGTCGGAATCATAATCACGGCAAAAAAAGTTGCGCTGAAAATCCAAACGCAGGAATCATGAATTTGTCGCCTGACAGGCGACCAAACCCTCCTTCCAATCCGCTACAATAAGCGCGTAATCAAACGAAGGAGGGTTTTCATTATGACAGAATTGGTTTTCATCCTGGATCGC
>ERZ827528.2448-NODE-2448-length-16960-cov-4.115410_pt1 | contig 16960 bp, 16 predicted proteins | sample MGYA00519768_ERZ827528 | MGnify/ENA primary metagenome ERZ827528 (study PRJEB31778, sample SAMEA3449343) | human gut metagenome | biome: human gut; feature: human-associated habitat; material: faeces | place: United Kingdom | collected 2010/2012 ...
CCGCCGATCACCGCAAACCGTTTCCGTTCCTCCATGCCCGCTCCCCCTCCCAAGGTTTACGACAGGCTATGCAGGGAGTCGCCAAGATGTGAAACCGCGCCATACCAAAAAATCCCCGGAACGAAACCGTGCGGCTCCTTCCGGGGAACGTCTCAATATCTTATTGCGTTCTGTCGATTTTTGTGTTATCCTGTAATTGCCATCTTGCGATGGCAGAAAGGCACTGCGCCCTAAACGCAGTCGGCAGCTCCCTACCGGACGGTTTTGTTTTTTCAAACACAACGCCGGGAGGGCGACTTTTGCAAGTTTTCCCTTCTCGGTCGTTTCTTACTTCCGAAAAGGGGGAATGTCACATGACATTATCTGAACTTTTGACTCTGCTGGCCCTTGGCATCAGTTTGCTGATGCTGATCGTCACAGTGATCTACGACACGATCGATATCGTGCTCCGCCTCAAAGAGCTTCAGACCAAAAATGAGCAAAAGAAATGACCGCCCTCGCTTAGCACCCGTTGGCGGTCATTTTCTTTTGACTTTCCGATAGGGAGCCAGCCGTTTGCGGGCCAGCGCCTTTTCTATTTGTAGTATAACCTTCCTACGTCCAATTGTCAAGCGTTCGGCTTGCTTTGGGCGTTTCTTTTTGCGCAAAAATGCCCCGGAGTGAAACCGCAATGTTCATTCCGGGGCTTCGTTGATTCAATGGGTCATTTGGTGCAGTTCAAAGGGTATATTCAGTGATGCAATGCCCAATTTGTTGTAGGAACTTATGCCTTCTTCTGCATATCAATCTTCATCACGACGATGGTATAGGTCTTACCATTGACAGTAACATCTTGGAAAGCAATCATACCAGTGCCCTTAGTCTTGTAGTTTGCAATTTCGGTAGAGACATGAGCAACCTTATTCTTCGTAATATTCTGAGAAATCTCCAGTGCATTAATACCCTCGTTCAGAGTATTAAACAGCTTGCTATCATATTTCACCTTGGTAGCATAGCTCACAAGGTACATATTAGTATCCTTGCGATCCTTGCCAGCCAGAGCATCAAGAATAGCATCCTTCTTGGCCTTGTTCTGCAGGATGGTATCAATGGTATCCTTCTCGCCAATCTTTTCTTCAACGATGCCGGCAACAGCCTTCGTCTTATCCTTCAGCTCAGAATCAGCAGCCTTGAAAGTGATCTCCGTGTCCTTCTCACCGGTCTCACCTTCCACGAAATCCGCCAAAGGAGCCTTGAGTGCGTCGTTAATAACAGCAATAACCTCTTTCTCATTCAGAGAAGAACCACAGCCGGTCAGGACTGCCATTGCCATAACGCCAGCGAGCGCAACGGCCATGAGTTTCTTAAACATTTTCATAATCGTATCCTCCAAAATAGTTTTCACACTGCACCCATTCAGGCGTTTTCTGTTCGCCTGATTTGTTAAGCTCATATTACCATTTTGTCACCATTTATTCAATACCCTTTTTGATTTTTGTTTCATTTGACAATTTCAGGTGGATTCTACTGGGCATTTTGCTGGAAGTCAAAGGAAAAATGGGCGGACAGAAAAAGCCCCTTGGCGGGGGGTACAGCCAAGGGGCGAATGCTTTTTTCAATGCCTTTTGCAATCACACATATTGCGTGGGCCTCCGGTCTTATCGAATGCCAAATTCTTTTATCAACTGATCGCGGTACACTTCATCTTCAGAAGCCCGCTTGACATCATCAATACGGCCTTGATCGAGGAGTTTCTTGACAAGGAGAGCCATTTGATTTTTGCCTTCAATTTCACCCTCGGCCTTACCTTTCGCAACGCCTTTTGCAATGCCTCTGCTTTCCACTTTATCAAGCACATCACACATATTGCGTGGGCCTCCTTTCCTGTCATCGGTACTGGTATTATATGCGTCTTCAAATCGGTGGTCATTCGTCATGATGCTCAACAACTGAAGCGTTTCCTGCACATGCGTCAGATCCTGTGAACTTGGCACATAATCGCCATTCTCTCTTTTCTGCACAAAGTAGTCTGCAACCACCTTGAAATCGCTTTGGAACAGCTCTACCTGCTCACGGTTCAGATACGCGATCTGGAACAGGTTGATTTTATAATCGTTGACGTATGGCTCAAACTCGTTTGGAACGTTCAGCCGTTCTTTCAGAGAAAGCGGCCCGCTCCACGGTTTCTCATGACCAAAATAGAGCACCAGCGTCACGACTGGGTAGCGGCTTCCTATATCATAATCTCCCAGAAGCTGCGCCCGATACTCTGCACCATCATAGCCTATCACTCGGAGCGGCATATCCGGGTCGGATGCAGTCTGGTTTTCAAAGCCGATACACGCCACCCGGATATTACCGTTCTTCCAGCGTTTGGCAACATCACGTTCAATTTCATGGAGTCTGCCATCCGCTTTATAATAGGTGCGTGGAGCCTGATCTTCCAATTCATCTGCGCCTAAAACTTGCTTTCCGTTGAATAACAGCACGTTTACGATATCAGAGAACACATCATTGTAGGATTCCAGAATCTTTTCCGACGCGTCTTTTTCTGCCACAGACTCACCGCCTTTCTTTTTCTTATATTACCACAGCGCACAGATCGAATCAATCATATCCATGTAAACTTTTCAACACCTTTAAGCTGCACATTGCTGGCTGTCAGTGAGTCATAGAGATGTTCAGCATGGTATCACCTCGCAGATGTGAGTCACTTGCTATTGTTGTACCTTAACATAATGCTCAGCCAGCTTGTTTGCCACACAGGTTCTTTTTCCGTCTGTATCGCGTCAGACTTTTTCATGCGCACAATTTTCACACTGATATTCTGACTACCATCTGTTTTTATAATAAATGGTACAAACTTTGCCATACAGACCTCTTTTCCCGCTAGAGCAAACTTTGAACTCGTAGTTTTATTATACTCAGTCATTCGTAATTTTTCAACCAGTCACCGTCCCCCCTCTTTTCAAATCTTTTTGTGTAAATATGTAAAATAAATATTGACAAATTTGGAAAAGCACATTTCAAAGCTGCTTGCATTTCTTTCCCTCACGCCCAGTGAACTGATGGGTGGCATCGCCAACCCTTTCACTGACTCTAAAACGTTGCGTGATGCACTCCACCTCGATCTTCAACAATTGAGCCAACGATGTGCACTTTCCATTGATGAACTGCAAAAAATTGAAGCTGGCGAAGATGTCCCCCTCGCAGAACTGCGAGATGTCGCCTATTGCCTTGGAACCGGTGTAACTGGTGTACTGGGCGACGGTTATTTTCAAACTCCGGTCAGCAACATGGATTACTTTGTCAAAAACGATCCAACAACAATCCATTCTCCCGGTGGATTTTGGGGACACTTAGGCATCTTAGTCCAAGGTCAGCCAAAATATTTGTGGTTTCCGATAACGTCCTATACCCGGCAGCTAGTTTATAAAAATAGCACTGAAAAATATATGGCCATTCCTTGTATGGACAACTCTCTTTTGCTGATCAACTGCGATAAAATTGAAGAGCTGGTGCTTCTTGATGAGGCCTGCGGCTCTCCTGTTGACATGGATTGGGACAGCACTGTAAGTGAGGGCGAAATTCCGGCGGTTGTGTATGAAGCGTTTGATGATTATATGACATACAAAGACGTCGGAGACACTCCTTCCCACTACGGTCTTTCCGCATTACTGGTAGGGGCCATCGACCACATTATTGATATTTGTAAAATCGATTCCGAAGCGTTCGCTTCTAAACTGAACACCGCCACTATTATATTCTCAAATGGTCGAATTCAGCACCTCTCTTTGTCTCACGATGTCTCGGACTCTTTAGCCACTGCTGTGCAGCAAATTTATGAAATGGGCGAATTACTTGATAATAGCATTGTAACGATTGAGGCCTGCGATGAAGTCGAGACTCTGATCAACTTCAAGAACATATCAATGATTCAACTTCCACTTGCAAAAATTGAGTGCGACATTAAGAGCTCCCTGTCCGAGACGGATAATGCGTAACTGGGAATCAATTCATTGATAATCCACGATATAAAACCCGCCCCGATCTCCTGTTACGGAAACCGGGGCGGTTCGTTTGCTTTATGGGTTTTTATTCGCGCTTTTCAAGCGCTCACACCATCACTTGCAGGAATTTTTGATCGCAGCCTGGGCAGACGATAAAATTGCAGAGTTCTCCTTTCCAGAAATATCATTTCACTTTCCGTTGCGCCCGTAGTTCTTTTTTGTAAGCCCCGCGTATGCGGGGAAAAGTTCTGCTCCTCCTTGATGCGGGCGTTGTGGTCGGGATCACCCCCGCGTATGCGGGGAAAAGTTGCCGGTGGTGTCATCATAGGCGTGCTGCTTGGGATCACCCCCGCGTATGCGGGGAAAAGAGGCGGCGGGCCTTGTCCAGATACTTGGCTGCAGGATCACCCCCGCGTATGCGGGGAAAAGGATCTGCAGATGTTCGCACAGGCCAGCGCACAGGGATCACCCCCGCGTATGCGGGGAAAAGTCCACCAGCTGAGAGAAGCGGCCCAATTCGGTGGGATCACCCCCGCGTATGCGGGGAAAAGATGGACGCGGCTACCATCCAGAGCGGCAATGCGGGATCACCCCCGCGTATGCGGGGAAAAGACCGCAGAGCAGTTCAAGGCGGAATACCCGCAGGGATCACCCCCGCGTATGCGGGGAAAAGCCCAGTCGTACGGGAGCGGTTCCTGCCCGCACAGGATCACCCCCGCGTATGCGGGGAAAAGACAACCAGACGGCCAGCGCCGCCAACTCCACCGGGATCACCCCCGCGTATGCGGGGAAAAGTCACTGCCACCCCGGCCAATGCGGGCGCAACGGGGATCACCCCCGCGTATGCGGGGAAAAGAAAATTCAAGCCCAAAAAGACTACCGACGATTGGGATCACCCCCGCGTATGCGGGGAAAAGTATCAGGACAAGAACGGGAACAAGCGCACCGCGGGGATCACCCCCGCGTATGCGGGGAAAAGGTCGGACATCAATCGGCAATAGGCTGAAAATTAGGATCACCCCCGCGTATGCGGGGAAAAGTCGTCGAAGACCTTTACCCGAAGTATCTTGAAGGGATCACCCCCGCGTATGCGGGGAAAAGAGAGGGTTACGCGGCCACCTTCAACCAGCCCTAGGATCACCCCCGCGTATGCGGGGAAAAGCAGGTCAGGCTCCAGCAAGACCTGACTGAACTGGGATCACCCCCGCGTATGCGGGGAAAAGACTAAAAAGATCCCGTAGCACCGTGCCTCCTGTTGCTATTGTACCGCTGTTCCCTTCAGTTTGCAATAAACCTGTTGTATCAGACGGCAGTCCGGCAGGGCGCGATGCTCCACTTTTTCTGCCAGCTGAAAATGCTGTGCCAGCGTCACCAGCTTATAATTTGCGATCCTTGTAAGGTTTCGGCGGGCAAGTTGTGCAAGGTCGATCTGGCGGTTGGTCGGTGCCGGAAAGCCATATCGTTTGCAGGTCATGCGCAGAAACTCCAGATCAAAGGCAATATTATGTCCCACCAGTGGGTCTTTGCCAATAAACAACAAAAAGCGATTCAGCGCTTCCCGTGGTTCTGTTCCCTGCTGCAATTCCGCAGCGCTGAGTCCTGTCAGGGCTGTGATCTCTGCCGGAACGTTTTCTTCCACGCAGACCAGCATGGTCAGCTCCTCCACCGGTACACCGTCCCGGACCCGCAGCGCTCCATATTCGATGATGGAATCGGACGCGGCTTTCAGGCCGGTGGTTTCCAGATCGACCACGGTGTAATTACCTGTGCTCGGCTTTGTTCTGCCCGCTTTCCGCGCCATTTGCTGCTGTGCCGCTTTGCTGAACCCGGGTTTCAGGTCGATTTGGTTTTGTTCGGCCTGCGGCAGCGGTCGTCGCATCAGTTTGATCCCGTCAAAGTCCACGGTTTCCCATGCGGTATTGTGGGTGCGAAAATCCATCCGCTGCTCTCCCGCCGTGGTGAACACCAGTGTTGCCTGTCCGTTTTTCAGGTTCTGACACACCCGCTCCCACAAGGCATCCCGCACGCGGCTGCTCACATTGCCCACATAAACGCCCGTGTTGATCTCGCACAACCATTTGGACAGATCCCCGCGCAGTTTTGGCGGGCAGTTCGTCATGGTGAGAACTACGATGTTTCATCACCCTCTTCTTCAAAATAATTGATGCCGTTGGCCACAGTGCCCACTTTGTTGTCCCACAGATAAACAGCTTCCGGCTCCTGTTCCCGCTCATCCGCATTCAGGAGCAGATACCGGATATCGTGCACCATGCGCTCCAGAATATGATGCTCTACCATGACATCCCGCACCCGGCGGCGCACTACGGCCGGCAGGTCGTCCGGAGCCTGTGCCGCCACTTCAAAGGCGATGGGAATGGTCACCTCGGCCTTGTACAGGTCGGCAATATCGTACACAAAGGAGCACTCGTGCCCCACATGAACAAAGCCAAGACCCGGGGCGCAGCCCAATGCCACGATCACCGCGTGCGCCAGACCGTACAAACAGGCGTGCCCGGCAGAAAGCGCCTGATTGACGGCATCTCCCGATGCAAAATCCTCCGGGCGGTACAGTCGGCCGCTCCACGGAACACCGGTATCCTTGGAAGCTTTGCGGTATACCTGCCGCACACGGCTGCCTTCGCGTCCCCGCAGCTGCTGCATAGTCAGCCGGGAGATATCTTCGTCCGGGAAACGGAGCTGATACATCTTGCGTACCACATTCAGGTGCTTGCGGGTGTTGCTGACAAGCTCTGCCTGCCGCAGCAACAGCTGCGAGTGGGTGGTCAGGGAACGGCCATGGGCGTAATACCGCACACCGTGCTCACCTACCCAGACAGCACCCACGCCCGTGTCACCCATAAGTTCCATGGCACGGTGGGTCACCCGTGTACCCGGCCCCAGCAGCAGCACCGAGATGCCCGCCGCCGGGATCTGAACGATTCCTTTTTCGTCTGTAACGGTGATTGCGCCGTCCTGTCGGCCAAGGGTGCAGTGTTCCAGATACAGAAAGGTCATCCGGTCTTTTACCTGCGGCAGCACCTGTAGGTCCGGCCGGATCATGCCCGGCATCTCGTCCATCTCAGTTTCCTCCGCGCATAACGGTCATCAGTCCAAGGCCATAGGCCTTGCCGCGCCCCATGCCCTGACACAGCAATGCCCGGAACTGCTCTGCATCGGTCACCTGCAAAATGCCCTCATAGGTCACTGCCAACAGGGTCACCGGCCGGGTGCCGTGCTTGGCAAAGTGCTGCCACTGCACCCGGGTCACGGTAAAGGAATCCTCCGTCAGGGCAAAGCCGTGCTTTGCGGCGCGCTCCAACAGCCACTGCTTCTGGTACTGTGTCGTGCAATGTGCGGCTACAGTTCCCCGCGCTGCGGGGTTTTGGGGGTCTTTGCAGCTTTTTGTGGGGTTTGCAGTCAGCCGAAACTGCCAGCAGCTGCCCGGCTCCACCCGCTGCAAAAGCGGGTCGTAGCTGCGGGTCTCCGCAGCCGCTCCGGTGCCAAACTGCTCCACCACGCCGGACAGCTCCGGCGCATCCTCGCTGAGCAGCAGCAGATACAACCGCTCTCCCAGACGATCCAACCGCCACAGTCTGCGGCGGCGCTCCCCTGCAAAAGCGCTTTCCACTGCGCCATGCAATTTTTGCGGTGCCGCCAGCGCAGCCATGGTGCTGCGGCGGGTGAGATTGAGTTCTACCCGTGATAAATACATTCTCTCGCCCCCTTTTTACAATTCCCGGAACGGATCGTGCTCCGTAGTCTCCGGGCTGTCCGACACTTTCTGCCAAAACTCCCGTACCGAGCGGTAGCCGTACTGCCGATGATGCGGGTCAAAGCTCACCGGCACATCCCGCTGCGGAGCTGTGCCCGGCTCCAGCGGGTCGGCGTCCAACAAGATCCGGCTCTGCCGTCCCGGACACAGGGGCGGTTCCGCTTGCAGCACCTCCTGCAAGCTGCCCGGGCGTACTCCCAGACAGAGCGGCAGGGTAGGCGGGCAGCAGCGGCGGCCGAGATACAGCGGAAACGCCGGGTGCAGCAGCGCCTGCTGCAGCTGCTGCAAAAGGGCGGCATCCTCGCTTTCAATACCGGCCAGAAACACAGCGTCCTGCAAATAATGGCGGTAGGTCACATAAGAGGTCTTTTCATCCTGCGTCTTTGCCGTGTGGTAGTCCACCAGCAGCTGCCCTTCCCGCTCCACGCGGACGCCGAACCGCAGCCCGGTCAATCGGAGCAGTGCTTCGCGCTCGTCCCGCCGCAGCCCCAGAGCTGCCGCCAGCAGACCGATCACGCCGCTCTTGGTGGGTTCCCGGCCCGTCTTGCGGGTCTCAAATTTGGAGTCCGCGCCCCACGCCTGCAAAGGCGCTGCCAGCCGAAGCAACAGCGTTGCCATTACCCCACCTCATTTCCGGCAAGTGCATCCCGGACAGCCTTTTCCAGTGCGTCCAACATAGCCTTTGCCGTCTGCGCCGGAGCCAGTTCCTCCAGCCCGCTGCCCACGGTAAAGCTTTGCGCCGGGGCCTCGGCAAAGCTGCTGTACATCTGCTGCGCATACTGTGCCAGTGCCGCCTTGGAAGGCGCGGCATACCCCTGCGCACTGCGGGGCACGGCCCGCTCGAATGCGCCGCACAGGTTCACCGGCTGATCTTCCCGCAGGGTCACATATACCGCATCCGGCAGAGTGCGGTTTGCAAAGGTGTTCTGCTTGCCGGTGGGCATGGAGAAGAGGAACGCCTCACCAAAGGCCCGCACCGTTTCCGCGGTCTGCGCTGCACCCAGCTGCCCGGCCAGCTCCATCACGTTCACTGTGGCATAGCGGTACAGGGTAGAGGAGTTGTACTCCACCGTGCCCAGATGGCCTGCACCGGCGTTGTCCTCTGCTTGACAGTCATCCACGGCGGTAAAGTAATCGTACTCATTCTGCACGGCATGGGTCGAGATACTGTGCGCCACCTGCGCAGCAGCGTCATAGTTCAGAGAAGGGTCATCTGCTACCATGCGGCCAAACAGCGCCATGTCCATTGAGGGGGCTGCGCCCAGCGCCTTCTGGTATTCTTTTTTGTTGGTGCTGCCCGCCACAGCCAGCTCTGCCAATGCCTTTGCCTGTGCAGTGCTCATGAAGAACAGAGCCTTGGTGCCCTTGTCGTCGCTCTTGATGCCCGCATTCTCCAGCGCTTTCTTTGCCAGCTTGTCTGCATCCAGTTCCGGGGCCAGTGCAAGGATCTGCTCCTTCACCAGTTCTGCTGCCTTTTTGGTGCGCTTGCCCACATCCAGCCGAGCATTCTCCGCAAAGGCTGCGCGCATGGCGTGCTTCCATGCCTGCGAGGAAACTCTGGCGCGGAGCACACCGCCGTACACAGCCGTTTTGGGGCTGCCGGTATCGTCCCGGTTGATGCAGCTGGGCGGTACGGTCTGCAAAATGTGGAAATCAACATACAGGCGCTTATTCATAAGTCAGTTCTCCTTTTCATTCTCTTCCGGTGCAGTCTTGGTCTCACGGTACAGATCCTGTCCCCACCGCAGACGGACGTTGGCGGGGATCTGCGCATACCGCGGGTCGGTGCATTGCAATTCATACAAGTCTGCCGCAAGCTGCGGATAGTCCAGCGGGATGCCGCCATCCTTTGCCGCGCTCAGCAGCTGGATCATGCCCCGCAGATGGTGGCTGATCTCGGTAATTTCTTCTGCGGTGGCCAGCGCATTGAAGCGCCGGAGCACACTGGCCTCGGTCCAGTCCTGTCCGGCACTGTTCCGCTCTGCCAGCTGCCGCACCGCACGCCCCAGCGTGTTGCCGGGGCAGTTCATGGGGCGGTCGTTCCCCTGCTGATGCATAGCATACAGGGTCAGGGCAAGGTAGACCGCCCACTCTGCCGCCGAGGGAGCACTGCGACCCTGAAAGCTTTCCGGCATTCCCAGCAAAAAACTTCCCCATAGTTCCGGCAGCTCGCCGGGTGCGTGGCCGATGCCCCGACGCAGCTTTGCCAGTTCTGCCCGCCGCTGGTTGTCCCGCAGGGCCCAAAGCCAGTCCAGCCGTTGCGCCGCATATAGTTTGACGTCCTGTGTTTTCATACAATTCCCCCTTTATGGTTCTGTTTTGGGATAGATCTCCCAAAGCTTTGCTCGAAAACAGTTATAGGCCTTTGGCGAGGTATACAGGATGGTGCGCTCGGTCTTTTTATCCTTATCCACCACAATGCGGTGTCCCTTCAGGGCGGCGTTTCCGGCCTCCATCACCATCTGTTTTCCCAGCTTTTCCGCGATGCTTCGCGTCTGCGTCTGCCAGCGCAGCGCTGCCTCATCCGGGTCGTCCTGCTCCGGGTCGATCGCCTGCAGCCACTGCCGGAAAGGCTGATCCACTGCAAAGTAGAATTGTGCACGAACCGCGCCGCCTGCGTTTTCATTCCGGTCGCCGGCGGCAATTGCCAGCTCCTGTGCAAAATGCCCGATCAGCGCCGCTGTCTGTTCACAGCGCTCGATTTCTCTGACGATCCGGCTCTGCCATGGGCGCCCTATCTCATCCAAAATCCCTGCCTGAAAGGTCAGGCTGTCGCTGAAAGAATCATTTACAAAGAAGTCCTTATCGCCATATTGGACACCGGAGATGCGGAAATGTACCTTTCTGCGAGGATCCAGAAGTTTCAATCTCTTTTCCTGCAACTTTTCGATCCAGCATACAACGCCCGGTCGATGCCCGCTGTCCTGACAAAAGACCGCCGGGAACTCCCGCCAGAATTGTTTGGCCGGGTCATGACGACAGGGCACAAACACCACCGGTTCATTTTTCTTGATTGGCATCATGCGCCAGATGGTCATCTGTTCGGCAAAGACGTTTTCTCTGGGGAAGAAATCTCCTCCCAGCAGACAGAACCCATCCACATTCTCCCCTGTCCTGTGCAGCAACAGCCTTCTGGATTGCAGGGTGAGCAGCTGTGCCGGGTTATCCGGACAGCAAATTTCTGTCCGTTCCGCACTCTTTGGTGCTTCCAATTCCCAACAGGGCTTGCTTTCACCCCAGCATTCCCGGCCGTCGCGCAGCAGCGTCAGGTTCAGCATCAGAGTCTCGTACAGATTATCGCCCTGTGCCTGAATAAAACCGATTTTGCCCAGCCACCCGGCTCCTACGGACGGAAGTCCCTTTCCTTTTGGCTTCGCGGAGGTATCATCATAGCCGTTCACGCACAGCAGCCACCGCGCCGCCTGCGGATAGCTCAGCTGCTCCTTGCTCTGCCCCGCATACAGTGGAAAGAGCCGGAGTTTATTGCTGCTTTCCGACATTTCACCGTTGAGTTTGGCCGCGCCGTATTCCGTGCCGATCTTTGCCTGCGGCACCTGCCAGAAGGGGTGTGTCGGGTGGAACAGCCAGAAGCGGTCCTTCCACTGCTCCAGGTAGTCCCGGACAGGCTCTGCCGGGAAATGCCCAAGCTGCCACAGCTCGCTCCAGCGCTCCAGTGCATCATCGCTCTGTGCCAGCGGTTGAGGTTTTCCCTTTGCATCCACCCGGGAGAACACGGTGAACAGCACCGCCAGCAGCAGCCGCAGCACGGCGACATTCTGGGTGGGCATCTCGCCCGCAAGGTCCACATAATCCTGCGCCGACACCAGCGCCTCGGTCAGGGACACTTCCCGCACCGTGTTGTCCCGCAGCCGCACCCGTATCCACGGTTCGGTCAGCAGGTTGAATTCAATTTCCTTCATCCGTCTCCTCCTTTTGGTAATATAAGCCGTTTTCACGGTCATAACAAAGTTCCATGCCCGCAAGCCGGGCAGTCAGGTTTTCATCCAGCAGCAGGATCAGTTCTCCGTGCAGCAGCGGCGACAGCTGCCACGCCGCAAGGCGGCTGCGGTTGTCTGCTTCCAACTCCCGGATGACCCTGTCCACCTTCCACGCTTTGCCGAACACCGCCGGGAGCCGCAGCTTCTGCCGGGCAATCTTCAGTGCCGTTTCCGGCGGGGGCGGGCTGTCGGCAGCTACGGCGCTGCCACCCTCCTGCCACGGCAGAAAGTGGATGCTGCCGTCTGCCCGGCACTGCATTACAAGCACCTCTACCGAGGGGTCGCCGTCCCGCACTGCTGCCCGCGCCGCCGGGTCGGAGCAGGCGCCCTCGTTCTGCATCCAGTCGTCCAGCGTATTCAGCTGCGCCAGCCGGTGCGTTTCCGGCTGCGGCACAAGGTACGCCTCGGCGCGCGCTTTCTTTTTCTCCTGCGTCTGCTCATATACGCAGCGCATTTCCTCCCCCTGCGCTCCACCGGGAGCTTCCCGCTCCCAGCCGTAGACCTGCTGCACCAGCGGAGAGATCTCCTCCGGCAGCCGGATGCTCCGGGGCAGAAACTTCCGGGTGCGCCAGAGCAGCCACTGTCCATATACCGCCTCGCTGCCCGCATCAAAGGCATCTTCCCCGGTGTCCAGCACCGCGCAGCAGGCCTGCTGCAATGGGGCGGGGCGGCTGCGGCGGTGACGGTGCAATCGTCCGATGCGCTGCAACAGCAGATCCATGGGGCAAAGCTCTGTAACAAGAACGTCCAGATCAATGTCCAGCGACTGCTCCATCACTTGTGTGCCCACTACGATCAGGTCGTTCCGGCGCTCCGGTGCAGAGCCCTTGCCAATGCGTGCCATCAGTTGGTTTTCCCGCGCTGCGCGGTCCGGCATCAGGAACTGCGCATGGAACAGCTGCACCTCTTTGTCCGGCAAGCTTTCCCGCAGCATCTGCGCGATCTTCTGCGCTTTTTTGACCGTGTTGACGATTACTCCCGCGCAGCCGCCCTCTGCCAGCTTCCGGCGCAGCAGCGCGGGCAGCTCCGGCTCTGTGAGCGTGGTCAGCTGCACCGTTTTACCGGGTGCGTCTGGTGGGATGGCCGTCTGCTTTACCTCTGCGCCGTCCGTCCATGTCAACAGCGGATAGCCGCAGCTGGTTTTCCATGGGGCGTCCGGGACAGCCTTTTTCTGCTGGTAAGCCTCGACCAGTTCCGCGCGCCGCCGGGCAGGCAGGGTGGCTGACAGCAGGATGACCGGCACCTTGTACCAGCCCAGCCATTCCAGTGCGCGGTCCAGATAGCAGTTCATGTAGGTATCGTAGGCGTGGCACTCGTCAATAATGACCACCTTGCCCGCAAGCCCCAGATGCCGCAGCATAACGTGCTTCTGGGCAAGTGCCGCCAGCAGCAGCTGATCCACTGTGCCAATCACAAAGTTTGCCAGCAGTGCTTGCTTGTTTCCCCGAAACCACTGGTGTACCTGCACCTGATGCGCTTCCTGCGCGTCCTCCTCCAACTGCACCCCGCGCCCCTGCAGCCGCAGGTAGCACTCGTTCAGTTCTGCCATGCCGTGTGCCAGCTTTATAGCCTGCGGCAGCGTCTCCTCAGACTGTGTGTCTGCCCAGCCAAGCAGCCGGGGAAAGATGCCGTTTGCCGTGGCCTGTGTGGGCAGCCCGAAAAAGACACCACCCAGCCCGAACCGGCTGGCCATAACCTCCGCAGCGGCCAGCGCCGCCTCGGTTTTGCCCACGCCCATCTGTGCTTCCAAAATCAGGATGCCCGGTTCCGCTGCGGTATCCACAGCCTCCAGAACAGCCCTCTGCACCGCATTGGGCGCAAAGCCGAACCGCACCGCAAACTCCTGCGGGTCTGCGATGCCCGGCTGTGCCTCCCACGGAAAGGGCAGCGCCAGCTTTTCCCAAGCCCTGTCCACCCGCGCCGGGTAATCCTCCATGCTGCCCAACTCCTCTACCGGGATCAGGGGAAAGTATTCCGTATTGCTGGCGATCCAGTCTGCCATGATCAGAAGTCCGGTCAGAAGCACTTCCTCCTGCGGATTCAGATCCTCCAGCTCCGCTGTGTCGTCAAAGCCGCAGTCCTGCAAAACAGTCATGAGCAGTTCTGTCCAGAAGTCCTCCCAGACCTTTTTCTGTCCCTTGGGATAGTAGTTGCTCTCCCAACCCTCTAACTGATCATCGACCGCCGCGCAGCTCTGTGGCTTGCCGTGGTGCGCCCCCACAATGGAGGCGATCCCGCCGGGGCAGTCACCCCACAGCAGGACTACCTCGCCCGCCCGGGCATGCGGCGACTCCCGGCGGTTCTGTTCAGGACAGTCCAGCGGCGTCAACGTTTCCAGCCGCTGCCGCGCCTCCGGCAGGGTGCGCAGGATATTTGCCTGAAAGGCTACCGTAGCCTTGCCTATATCATGGATTCCACCCAAAAACCGGGCATGCGCAAGCAACGCTTCCTCGCACTCAAAGCCCATGGCCCGTTTTACGCTTTCCGGGAGCCATTGCCGGACCAGCCGTTCCATGATGCCCGCCGTATCCCACAGGTGCATCCAGAGCGGCAGCCACAGGCTAGTATTCTCCGGATCTGTTTTTCCAGCCAAAAGCCTTGTTTTATTCAACGTCCTTCGCATTTTTGCTCCTTTTCCGGTGTGTGTGCCTTCCATGTACCGAGCATAGCAGATAATGTGTACTATAATCAGTACTTTCAGTATTTTACCTCCGCAAATGAAAAAAGCGGCACACCGGGCCGTGCCTTATCAAAACAGAAGTAGCCTTGCAAGGCAAAGAAACCTGCTATTTATAGCCCTGTTCTGTCTTCTGTTCCAAAGATACGCTTCTGCCCTTCTGCTGTCAACGGCTCTGCGCAAATTCATCAAAGCCACAAAAAACGGTTTCTTTTTTTGTATAAAAAACCGCCCCGGCTTCCTGTTGTGGAAACCGGGGCGGTCATATACTTTATTGGTGCTTTCTCAAGCCCTCACGCAAAACGTTGCGGGGGTCTTGATCGCCGTCTGAGCGGGTGCCAAAATTACAGAGCGTTCGGAGTAACGATGATACGTCATTTGTGAATTTTCAGTGTGTTTTACCCCATCTCCGCAATGATCTTCTCCAAATTTTCTTCCTGCAAATAGAATTCCGGCAGTTTTGCCTTGTCATATAGAACGAATGGGCGGCGTTTGCAAGGAGCAGTCATACACAAAACGCCCCCGGCTTCCTGTCATGGAAACCGGGGGCGCTGCGGTTTTATGGGAAACGCCTCAGGCGCTGCAAAGCCTCAGTGCAGCAGAGAGCTGACCCATGCCCGGGCGGCCGTCTTGGCCTGGAGCTTATTGTACATCTTCAGGGTGGTGTTGTACACCTTCTGGCTCATGGCATTGCTGGCGTTGGTGGCGGCAGCCTGCTTGGCCTCAAGCGTGTCGGCGGCGGCAACGGCGGCCTTCATATCGGCGTAGTCGGCCATGATCTCCTGCTGGAGCGCGGCATAGCTGGCCTTGGCTGCTGCCCGATCCTTTGCGGTGACCTGATTGCCATTGCTGCCGTAGGTCAGCAGGTTGGAGAGGGCGTCACGCACGCCGTAGAAGGAGTCGGTCCAGTCGTCCGGGTAGGTATAGTAGCGGCCCTTGGCATCCTGATACCAGACGCCCTCGGTGGGCTGCTCGTCGGAACGGGTGACCTTATGGACCGAGACCTTGTAGACATCTGCGGTGTCGGTGGTCAGCATCGGATAGTAAGGGACGAAGGCGTTGTACACGTCGTCGTCAAAAGCGGTCCACTCGGTAATGGCGGTGTTCAGATCGCCGGTGGCGCTCACCTGGAACAGATGAGTCTCCACATTGCCCGTCTTGCCGATGGGCTCGGTCTGAAAGAAGTGGATGGAATCCTCCACCGAGAACTTCTTGGTCAGCTGGATGTTGGAGTAGACCGGGACGATGGCACCGTTCTCGCCGACGTTGCTGATAGCAAAGTCGGTCTCGCTGTAGTTGTCCTTCGTAAAGGTGTCGGTGCCGTACAGGTAGTTCAGGCCGGCTGCCATGCGGTCCGATGCGATGTCGCCGTTGTAGGAGGCATCCAGATCGATGACATTGGCAGCGGCGTCGCCCACAAAGGTACCGGCCTTCTGGGCCACGGAGATCAGGTTGGCAGAGGCCACCACATGGTCGGTGTCATCCAGATCGATCTTGCCCATAGCGGCGATGTTGGGCTGCATGAAAACCACGCTGGAGGAGAGCTTCAGGGCAAGGTAGGTGTGGCCCGTCAGGTTCTCCACGAACCAGGTCTCGTTCTGGTCGGCAATGAACACGCCGGAGCCGCCGGCTGCACCGGCGTTGTCGTAGATGGAGGTCAGCAGGGCAACACCCTCGCGGGCCGTGGAAGCTTCGCTCAGCAGCACCGTGGTGATCTCGGCTTCCTCAATGCCGTTGTCCACATAGGGGTCTACGCTCAGCACGGCGTCGGTGCCGTAGAGAGACTCGGTGGCAGAGACCATGACGCCCTTCTCGTTGGTGCCAGCCTCCTCATAGGGGGTGTGCTCGTGGGTGCTGTCGCAGTCCGGGCAGACACCCAGACCGTTGTCGTCCCGGCGGGCGGTGTAGCGGTAGCTGTCGTGGGTGAAGGTGTAGGTAAAGCCGTAGCAGCCCTCGTACACCTCGCCCGCGGTGTGCTTCCCGGCGGGGCTGATGTTGAACAGCTTGTTGTAATCGTTGGTGCCCAGATCCTCGATCCGGCCAAACATGGTGGTGCCATCCTCGGTGAGGTCGCTGCCGACATAGAGTGCCGTGCAGGCGAAGGCGGAAGGAACCACGGCAAGCGTCATCGCACAGGCGATGAAAGCCGCAGCAATTTTCTTCTTCAAAGACATAATAGTATCGATCCCTCTCTTGTTGATTGTCGGCATTTCGTCGGCAGGTGCTATAATACACCCATTTTAATGAAAATGCAAGTATTTCCCCGGAATTTTAGCATATATTCATTTTTATATGGTATATATTCACACTGCGTTTTTTCATCTGCCCCTCCGTGAGCGCAAAAAACCGCCCCGGTTTCCTATCACGGAAACCGGGGCGGTCATATACTTTATTGGTGCTTTCTCAAGCCCTCACGCAATTACTTGCGGGGGTTCTTGATCGCAGCCTGAGCCGCAGCGAGGCGGGCGATGGGCACACGGAAGGGAGAGCAGCTGACGTAGTCCAGACCAACGTTGTGGCAGAA
>ERZ827528.2455-NODE-2455-length-16901-cov-6.596521_pt1 | contig 16901 bp, 9 predicted proteins | sample MGYA00519768_ERZ827528 | MGnify/ENA primary metagenome ERZ827528 (study PRJEB31778, sample SAMEA3449343) | human gut metagenome | biome: human gut; feature: human-associated habitat; material: faeces | place: United Kingdom | collected 2010/2012 ...
TTATTAATTATATTTGTGCACAGTTTTTAAAAGCAAACAATTTATATTAACTAATTAACTACATTTATGTTAAAGAAAATGCGATCTTTCTTAGTATTAGTAATGTTGTTTATTGCTGTTACGATGAGCGCGCAGGTTACAACAGCCACGATGAGTGGTAAAGTGACCGCACAAGATGAACCAATCATTGGAGCAACAGTCGTTGCGGTTCACGAACCATCAGGCACTCGTTATGGTACAGTGACTAACGTCAGTGGTCAATTTAATCTGCAGGGTATGCGTACCGGCGGCCCTTACAAAGTCGAAATTTCTTATGTTGGTTATCAAACAGCAATTTACAAGGGAATAAATCTTTCATTGGGAGAGAATTATGTTTTAAATGTTTCTTTAAAAGAAAGCTCTGAATTGTTAGATGAAATCGTAGTGACGGCTTCTAAAGAGAGTAATATGAAGTCTGACAGAGCGGGTGCTGTAACTAATCTTACCAGTGCAAAAATCGCTTCTATTCCTACAGTGAGCCGTAGCATGAATGATATCATGCGTTTGTCTCCACAATCAAACACAACCTCCAATGGTTTTGCAGCTGGTGGTGGTAACTATCGTCAGTCATTTGTAACAGTGGACGGTGCTTCATTTAATAACGCTTTCGGTATCGGTTCTAACTTACCGGCAGGTGGTGCTCCTATTTCTTTGGATGCACTGGAACAGCTTTCTGTTTCCATCACTCCGTATGATGTTCGTCAGAGTGGTTTTACTGGTGCAGCAATCAATGCTGTTACTAAATCCGGAACAAATGAATTGACCGGTTCTGCTTATACGTTCCTGACAAACAATAATTTGATTGGTGATAGAGTAGGTGATGGTTCAATTGAACTTGAAAAATCTCATCAATATACTTATGGTGCGACTTTAGGTGGCGCTATCGTTAAAAATAAGTTATTCTTCTTCGTGAATGGAGAATATGAGGATGACTTGACAGCAGGTCCTGTTGCACGTGCACGTAATAATGATGGTGAGAAGTATGGGGAGAACGGTGTACATCGTCCGGTTGCTTCCAAGATGGATGAAATCCGTGATTATCTAATTAATACCTATGATTACGATCCGGGAGCCTACCAAGGGTATAATGTGAAAGTTCCATCATACAAGTTTCTGGCACGTGTAGATTGGAATATTAATGAGAATAACAGAGTGAATGTTCGTTTTTCCAAGACTAATAATAGATATGACGCTTCTCCGTCTTCTTCTGTAAACCCGATGACGGCAACTACAATTTTTCCTGGTGATGAAGGCAAAGGTATGTCATCCGGAAAAGGGGCTAGCTCTGATGAGGGTTTGTATTTTAGGAATACACGTTATCGCCAGGAACAGAGATTTACATCTATCGCTGCCGAGTGGAATTCCAAATGGGGAATGTTGAATAACACCCTGCGTGGAACCTATTCATATCAGGATGAACCTCGTTCTTATGATGGCGGTACATTCCCAACTACTTATATATTGGAAGAAGGTGCGGTATACGCAATGTTTGGTACCGAATTATTTACCGAGGGGAATCTTCGCCAAGTGAAGTCATTTACTATTACCGATGAAGCTACTTGGACATGGGGTAAGCATAATTTTATGGCTGGTTTACAGTTTGAGTCCAACAAAGCTTTAAATGGATATATGCAAGGTGCAAATGGTGCCTATGTCTTTAGTTCATGGAATGATTTTGTAACAGGAAAGAAGCCTTCTTCCTTCTTGGTCACTCATTCTAATTCTGCAGACTTGTCACAGTTTACCTCTAAGATGAGACAAACGCAATATTCTGCATATATTCAAGACCAGTGGAATATCAGTGAGAATTTTAAGTTAACTGCTGGTCTACGCTTTGAATTGCCTGTATACCCATCTTTAAAGGATAACTATAACGCTGAATATGCTAAGTTGGATTTTGGTGATCGTAAATTTACTACGGACCAAGTACCTGGTAACTCTTTGTCTGTTTCTCCACGTGTTGGCTTTAATTGGGATATTACGGGTGAACGTAGGTATGTGCTGCGTGGAGGTACAGGATATTTTGTTGGGCGTATGCCGTTTGTGTGGTTAGTTTCAGCCGTAGGAAACTCTGGTGTAGGTCAGACACAGTATGGTTATAATATTGGCAAGAGTTCCACTTCAGGTGCGGTTGCTCCTGGCTTCCACACAGATGTGAATGAGACGTTAGATGATATTTATCAAGGCAACTTTACTCCACAAGTCAGTATTCCTGGTAGTCCTACTATTATAGATAAGGATTTGAAGATGCCTGCTACATGGAAAACTTCGTTAGCTTTTGATGCCAAGTTGCCTGGTGATATAGACTTTACATTAGAGGGCATTTACAACCGTGACTTTAATCCGGCTGTCATCTCTAATGCTAATATTTATGCTGACGGAACAAAAACAATCAGTAAAAATGACATACGTACTGCTTATAAGAGCTATAATGCCGGCACAGGTGCTTATTTGATAGAAAATGGTGGCTCAAAAGCGTACTATTTGTCGTTGACTGCTCAATTACATAAGAATTTCGATTTTGGTTTGGATGCTTCATTCGCTTACACTTATTCTCGCGCGCGTTCTTATGGAGACGGCATTGGCGATCAAGTAACTTCTGCATATAAAACCAATACGTATGCTGTTAATGGTATTAATGACCATGAATTGGGTTATGGTACTTATGTGGCTCCTCATCGTATAATTGCATCATTAGGTTATTCAAAAGCTTATGCCAAGCACTTTAGATCAAGTGTTTCATTCATCTATGAGGGTGCTCCATTGGGATATGCAGGTGGAAGCTATTCTTATTCCCGTTATTCATATACTTACACTAAAAATATTGTAGGTGATGGCGGTGCTAATAATTTGCTGTATGTTCCTGCTACTAAAGATGAACTAACATTTAAAAATGTAACTTCAGCGACTGGTGAAGTGACTTATTCGGCTGAACAGCAGAAAGAAGATTTTTGGAACTTTGTTCAACAGGACAAATATTTGAAGAAACGTTTGGGCAAATACGCAGAGCGTGGTGGTGCAGTGATGCCTTGGCATCATCAGTTGGATTTCAAATTTAATCAGGATTTCTATATGATGATAGGTGGTAAGAAGAATCTATTGCAGTTTGGTATAGATATTCAGAATCTAGCTAACCTCCTAAATAAGGATTGGGGATTGTATAAGACTGTAAATTCCATTGCTCCGTTAGCAGATAATGGTGATGGAACATTTACCATGCAAAAAGTTAGTGGTCAAGTATTAAACTCTACATATAAGAATTATGCAAGCACCGCTTCTACTTATCGTGTGATGTTTAGTTTGCGTTATATCTTCAATTAATATACTATTGTTGAAGTTCTTCGAATGAAAAAGCTGCCTCGTTTTCACGAGACAGCTTTTTTATGTTATCAGTATGGGTATATACAATCCTCTATTAACTTAGTTTTTAATATAAGAGATTAAAGTAGGAAGATAAATTATAACTTCACCCTCATCACCACCGGATTATGATCGCTATAAGTAAGATCCGGAGAGAAGTAATCCGTACTATTCAGTTCCGGTGAATGGAAAATATAGTCGATTCTTAACAGATGCTTGAGAAATTTGAAAGTATACATATACCCATGACCGCTCGTCTGAAAGCCATCCTGCAACTTATCACCTTTTACAGTGTGATAAACATACGAAGACGGCAGAGAGTTAAAGTCACCGCAGACAATAGTAGGATAGGGGGAGGCGGCTATCAGTTGCTTTAGGATATCAGCTTGTGCGGCACGTTTCCGGAAATTCTCATGCAGTCCGTCAATCAATTCCAAAGCAGCGTGTTCCACCCTTTGAGAATCATCCATGCGGAGTTCCCTTTCCAATTTGCGTTTGTTCCGGCTCACTTCCGTTGTCTGGAGATGATTGTTGAACAGACGGATAGTACGGCCATTAATCTCAATGTCACACCAGAGACTGCAATTTTTCGAATCAGGATAGACGATAAGATTCTCCTCCTTGATGGGGTAACGGCTGAAAACAGCCAGCTGCAACAAATTTTTTCCCTCGGGAGAAATAGGGATAAAATGATACGGCCAATCAGAAAGAACCGTAGCTATACTGTCTGCACCAAACTCACCGTTAATGCCAAATTCCTGAAAACAGAGAATATCTGCTTGCAGATTTCTCATGTAAGAGGCTATCTTTTTGCATGAATAACCGGTATGCTCATGATTAAAGGCATCAACGTTGTAAGTAGCAACAGTTAGAATGCCGGGAGTATACGCGTTCATTTTGATCATTGGAGCCGAAGCCGGGCTGAAAAAAGGAAATTGAATCACCCCACTGATATAGCTCCAGTTGCTCAATATGGCAATCAGAGGGAGGAAAGCCCAATACCGCCATCGTATCATCCAATAAAGAATAAAGAATGCGCAGGCGAGCAACAGTGCGGGTAATACCAAGCCTATGCAAGATAACAACAGCGATTCTGAAGCCCCGGCATTACCCGTGAAAGCCCCCGCTATCGTGATGCCCGCCAACACATTAGTCAGTAAGATTGAAAAGAAATAAAGCAGTCTGTAGAAGGCTCTCATTTTCCCGTCACTCTTTAGGTAGCCATTTCTCAATCATTTCCAGCAACTTGTTTTTCGAGATCGGCTTGGCTATGAAATCATTGCATCCCGCTTCTTTTGCGGCCTTGATGTCATCATCGTAAGCGTATGCGCTTTGTATGATGATTGGTACGGTGGCAGACAGTTCCCGGATGATTTTTGTGGCTTCCAGTCCGTCGAGATTCGGCATTTTGATATCCATCAGAATCAAGTCCGGTTTCAACTCGTCATACATGAGTACAGCTTCCATGCCGTCTTTCGCACGCTCCAGTCGATAACTGTTTCGTAGAATTGCGTTCAGCAAGTCATAGTTGCAGTCCGTGTCTTCGGCAATCATGATGCAGAGCTTGTGATCGGAAGGAGAGACAGGGATTTCCCCACAGTTTTGCGCAGCTGTTTGTGCGGGCATCTCTTTTATTTCCTCCGTATTTTCACCGTTTTGCTTTTCACCGTTTTGCTTTTCATCGTTCTTGTCATCTTTCTTTTCATTTTTCTTGTCTTGCAGATAGATTTTTGGGGAAGTCCCGTTTTGGAAAGGCAATGTAAACATGAACGTGGTACCTACTCCTACCTCCGAACTGACCGAAATGGTGCCGCCCAGCCGTTCCACAATCGACTTGCAGATGGACAGCCCCAACCCCGTGCCTTGCGCGCAATTGTTCAGTTTGGCGAACCGGTCGAACACACGTCCCAGTTTTTCTGGTTCAATTCCCATACCCGTATCCGTGACGTGGAAGAGCACTTTGTTGTCAATCACTTCATAGCCGAAATTGATGCTCCCCATTTTGGTAAACTTGATAGCGTTTCCAATCATGTTCGAGATGACCTGGAACACCCGGTTCTTGTCCGTGTCCAGCACAATCGTATCGTCCGAAGGTTCGAATACCAGCTTGACCCCTTCGGGCATTCGGAAAATATGCGCGTCGTGTACTTCCTTGCATAACGTATGGATGTTGGTAGGCGCGATGTGGAACTCGAGGATGCCCGATTCGATTTTCGACAAGTCGAGAATCTCGTTGATCAGGTTCAGCAGACGCTCGTTGTTGGCTTTCACGATGTCGTAGAATTGCTCTCTTTCTTCCGGATTGTTACTTTCGGCAATCAGTTGTGAGAAGCCGACAATGGCGTTCAGCGGTGTTCTGATTTCGTGGCTCATGTTGGCGAGAAAAGCCGATTTGAGTTTGTCGGACATTTCAGCCTTCTCCTTCGCTTTCTGGAGTTCCCGCCGGGTTCTTTCCAGCTCGGTGATGTCCCATTCGATGCTAAGAATGATGGGTGCGGAGATGGTGTCTCCGTCAATTCTGATTTTTCGTTTGTCGAAAATCACCAGATTACCGTCGTTGTCCCTTTCTTCCGTGATCCAGTGCAGTTCCTTTCCGGTGCTGGCCACTTCAAGGTCCTCCTTTTGTTTTTCCTTAGCAATGTAAGGCGGGTAGAAGTCGAAGTCGCTTTTGCCGATGGCGTCGTTAAACGTGATGTCCCGGTTGTACGATTCCTTGTTTCGGTATAGATAGCGGAAATTATCGGTAATATCCTTTACCACGATGCTGGCGGGCAGGTTGTTGATAGTGATGTCCATGATATGGTTGAGCTGTTTGATGCGTGACTCGTAGCGCAGCTGTTCGGAAATGTCGTTCGTGAACGACCAGAAACAGTCCTCGCCCGCATCGTTGGTTATGCAGTACATGGTACCCTTGAATGCCAGAATGTCTTTTTTCCCTTTCACCGGATTGTAGGAGATAAATTGGGTGATTCTTCCCTCCTTGATATCCTTACAATGTTGCTGCCATATTTGTAGCGTATTGATATCCGCCGTCAGATCATAGATTTTCATTTGGGTCACATCTTTGTCCGCGCTGATGTCGTAGTAGTCTCGGAAGCGTTGGTTGGCAAAGATGACCGAACCGTCCAGCTTGGCGGCGAAGATGCTTTCCTTGGCGTTGTTGATGGCATGTTGCAGCGTATTGATGTCGCTTTTCTGCCGGTGTACATCCGTCACGTTCTGAATATATCCTTCCATGTAGATGTTGTCATGGGAAAGTTCCTTCCTGATATACGTTTGCAAGCTGGTGTGGTACGTTTTGTTGTTCCGCGTCACACGGTAATTGATAGGAGCCGGGGTGGCACCCCCTTTCAGGTTTTCGTTATACCAGTTCAGGAATATCGGCCGGTCTTCTTCCTGAATAAAATTCAGATAGTCGTCGAAGCTGATGTCCTGTAGCTTATCCTCCTTGCACATGATTCCGGTGTATCCCGTATAATGGAAAATCCTGTTTTTGGAACTGTAAGTCCAGTGTCCTATCCGTGCCACCTTTTGTATCTCTTTCAAGATATGATTGGTCTGTTCCAACTGCTGCTTGATATTGCTTCTTTCCGTGATGTCCCGATACTGGCAGAGTACCAGACCGTTATATGGCTGCATGATGCACTTGAAGTAATAGTTTTTTCTTTTTAGCGGTAGTTTAAAGTTTTGAGTGACGTTTTGTTGTTTTTCTATAACGGATCGGAATACCGGTTCCACTTTCTCTCGAGTATATTCGGGTAATAGGTTGAGGATGTTTTTGCCTAGAAGGTATTTTTCCTGAATGAACCAGAGGTTGCTGTGGACATCTATGTCGATGCAAATTCCTTCTTCGTTAATCAGCAACAGCGTATCCGCTGTCAGTGACAAAATGCGTTGAGCTTCATCAGCTTCATGTAAAAGTCTTTTCATTGTTTGTGATTAGATAAGATTGTGCTCTTCAAAGGTACATAAAAATTTTCAATTTAAAGTGATAAAAGAAAATATAGATTGGCATTTAAGCTCTTTTAGCCTTTTCCCACGCTCCATTTCCCTTCTTTTTTTGCAGGTAACGGATGCCTTTCAGCACATTGACATTCATAAATAAAAAGTAGTAGGGGATAAAGAGCAACTTGTTCTTAATCTGTCGGGTAGATAGATAATATCCCCAGTACCCCAACCCGTAGAAAAGAACCTGCATGGCAAGCAGCACTCCGTAAAATATCGTGGAACCGCCCAACAGCAGAATCGCAATATTCAGCGGGAAAAGCGCAAACAACAGGAACGGAGTAATAGACCATCGCAATACCCGGTGCGACGTATATTGAAAGCTAAGTATCCCGTAACGGAAAGGATTCAGCAACGGACGGAGCCGCCAGATAGACTGCAACCCTCCCGCAGCGATGCGCACTTTCCGTTTTTCTTCTTCGCGCATATCTGCCGAACCGCTTTCGATGGCATAAGCATTGGTGCAGTAAGCAATCGTGTACCCCTTCATCGTGATTCGCAGCGATAGGATAAAGTCGTCGAGCAACGTATCCGGTTCCATCGCCTCAAATAGCTCGTTACGCACGGCAAACAGTTCGCCAGCTGCTCCTACGGCAGAGTAGAGCCGTGCATCAAGTGCTTTCAGGGTTGATTCGTATTTCCAGTAGATACCTTCACCACCGGCAGCCGCCCCGTCTTTAATCTGCACGGCAATCCGTTTTTCGCCAGCCACACAGCCCACTTTCGGGTCTTGGAAAGCAAGCACGATTTCCCGTATCGCTTCTCGGTTCACCATCGTGTTGGCATCCGTAAAAACAACGAGCGGAGTGTCCACCAACCTCATTCCACGTGTCATTGCAGCCGTCTTACCTTGCCGTAGCGGTTGGAAATGCACCGTCGCCTTTCCCTGCCAGCGTGTCTGCAAGCGTTCGTTCGTTCCGTCATTGCTGCCGTCCGTCACCCATACGATGTGCAGCTTGTCCGCAGGATAATCCAGCTCAAGACTGTTTTTCATCTTCTCGTCCACTACATCTTCTTCGTTGAATGCCGTAATGAAGAGGGTAACTTCCGGCAGGTCTGCGTCCGATGCCGGCAACGGACGCTTCACAGGCTTTACGAAAAGCTCTTTTAACTTGACAAGAATATAAAGCACAATTCCATAGCCCAAATAGGTGTAGAACACAACGAATAGGGCAAGCCAGAAAATAATTTCAAGGCAAAGGGTAATGGTTTCGTTCATAATTATATTTGTTTATTACTTCTTCTTTTTCTACGTTCCATCTTCTTTATTCGTTTATGCCCAAATTGCTTAACTGTTCGTTTTGCATCCGGTCATTTATTCGATTCGTTTTTTCAATTCCGTCTTTTTATCCGAATCTTTCAGCATATTTACAAAGTAAAGAGCGTCCGCTTTGGCAGATGCATCTGTCGGATTCGCTTCATATCGTTTCACGAAATTCTCGGCGTGTTCCGCCAGGTATTTCCGGCAGTCGATGTTTAGCATGAAAATATCTTTATGGTTACCATAAGAGAGTCCTGTAACATCTTTATTTGATTCTATGCTTTCAATGTCCTCCATTTTAAGTCCGAAGATATTTACAGTCACGGAGGGGTAATAGAAAGGAGCTGAATCCTCTCCATTCAGATTCAGCGTCAATTTCCACGTGTGCGTATCTATCTGTTTGATTTCCGGTTTGCTGTGTAGACGATAATAATAATATTCATAATATTCTTCCTGGTTGGTAAACCACATCGAGTCGTCACCATCCCGTCCGTATGTATCGTTGAGCCATTTCAGGAAGTCCACCCAGCCGGTATCTGTATTATGAGCGCCTATAGAGATAGCTGCCCGATCTTCTTTCGGAAGCTCCAGTTCCTTGAGAATAGCCGCCTTAATCATATCCGGATTTGTCAGCCCGCTACCCTGGGGTGGGTCATAGAAAGCTCTTTCGATCACTACTTGTTCAATATCTTCTTTCTCTTGAAATGGATAGAGTTTTGTAGCTCCGCTTTGTGCACACAGGGTTCTGATTTTATCATATCTCAAAGCAGCTTTGATATAATTTTTGTCTCCATTAGGCTCTGCCAGCATTTTACAAGTTCGATTATTCAGTTTCTCACGTATCATGCTTTGAGCAACAGGAAATTGTGCTAGTAACTTATCTTCTGTTTTGTCTTCGTCAGGTAGATTCAAGTCATGAAAAGCGATGCTAACTCCGTAATTCGTCATTTCCTGCAAGTTGCCCCATACTAACATTTTCTTTTTATAAAAGCGGAAATAATCTCTTGTATATCCATTTTGCACCCATGTTGTAGTGTTCATTGCATCATCATCGGCAGCCACGGTAGTTCCGAAAGAGAAACGTACTTCCTGTCCGGTACCATTGGTGGTGGCTAACGTTTTTCCCAATGAATAATAATCAGGAGGCAAATCACCGTTTTGCAGATGAGCCAGATCGCAGTAGTAAATATAAGATAAAGGTTTGCCATGGATGGCAGCCCATGTATATGAAAAGGCTGAATGCATACAGTCGTCCTGTGTCATCAGAAACAGCCAATCTTTGTTATATTTCAATGTTGGTATTTCCGTATACAAATATCCTGCCTGCCTGTCTGCTTTCAGGTGAATGGTTATTTCTATTTCTTTATCAACAGTTTCATCACCGAAAGGATATATGAATTCCGTTTCGCTGATGATATCCCGCCTCTTTCCATTATCCTGATCTTCATCCCCGTCTTTATCTCCTTGATATAGGTTCAATTTTCGGATACATCCCGACATAACCAGGCTAAGAATTAAAAATAAAACGATACTGATATTGAGATTCTTGTACATAGGCTTTCCTTTCTTACTTCTTTTTACGAGATTACTCTCCTCATCCTTATATTCCTTCTTCTTGGTAAAAAGTCCTCCGATTCCTTTCAATCTGCTGACGACACGTACCTTGAAACTATTGAACAGAGTTCCGTCGGCTCCCACCGTTCCATACCCCGTCACGGCACGCGCACGTCTTTTCCGTACAAATGCAATCTTTCCAAATTGCTTGAGCTGCAAAGCCAGATACCCGTCTTCGCCGCGGATAATATCCGTGCGAATTCCTGTTTTCCTCGCATATTCCGTCCGGTAAGCAAATACCAGTCCGCGCACACTAAGCTCCGGACGCTTGAAAGACTGCAACCATAAATGCAAGTCGCGTGCAGCCTCATAGATTTTCAGCCCCATCCAAGAATGATCCTTGTCAGGAATATAACTCCAAAGCGAGCTGACAGCCACTACACCCGGCTTTTCGAGCGCATCCACCATCGTTTCCACATACTTTGCCGGATACATCGTGTCAGAATCAATGTTGATATGATATTTTCCACGGGCATGGTTCAGTCCGCAGAGACGGGCAAAACCACAACTATGTTGCGTTTCCGTGAAATAAGGCACACCGCAAGCCTCGTAAATCTCCGCTGTGCGATCCTTCGATTCGTTGTCCACACCAATGATTTCTACAGGATATTTACATTGCATCTCGCTCAACGACCAGAGACAGGCGAGCAGATGTTTTTCCTCATTGTATCCGATGAGCGATACAGTGACAAGCGGTTCGTTACTCTGCAATCCGGCCAGATTGCGGCGTACTTCCTCGATAACGGCTTGCGGAGCTTCCGCAAAAGGTTTCTCATATACCTGTAAATACTTAGAATACCATTCCATAGATATTGAATACTTTATTTGTTTTCATTAACCGGGATAATCAGACTTTCAAATAGTTGTTTCCATTGTTCGGCAATATTTTCTATCCGGAAACGTTGGACGTCCATACGCGCCTGCTGTCCCATTTTCTTGCGTATATCTTCATTCTCTATTAAATAAGAGATTTTCTCCGCCAACTGTTCGATATTCCCGTCTTCTACCAGCAAACCGTCTTTTCCGTCGCTGATAATATCCCGCGGACCGCAGGGACAGGTGAATGATACGGGCGGCACTCCACATGCCATTGCTTCTATAATAACCATTCCAAAACCTTCGAAACGTGATGAAAGGGCAAAAATTGAACTTTCACAGTACTTATCGACAATATTGGAAACAGTAGGTTCCAGTATGCAACTGGCAGTAATTCCTAAAGAGTTGATCTGTTGTTGCAGTTGCTCGCGCATACCGTCTCCGTAGATACGCAGTATCCAGTCGGGATGCTTTCTGGCAACAAGTTGCCAAGCCGGGATCAGGCGGTCGAATCCTTTCTGCGGCACATATCGTCCTACTGCTATAACCTGCTTACGACTATCGTCAGACATTTGGTCGGGAAAAAAAGGAAGAGGGTTATGGATCACTTCAACATTATCCAATTCTGTCCATTCCTGGGCATCCTCATGGCTCAATACGATAAAACGTTTTAACTGGCGAAGTTGTCGATATAATTGAGCTCTCCAATAATTGCTTACGATTGTCCGTAAGAATGCGGGCAGGCGACTATTGCTGAAATCTCGGTAGTTAGATTTGTTAAAGTGTATTTCGCCCAGTTTCGCGCTACCATCCGTCATACGGTTAATGAAATTGATGTCACGGCGGAGCAGGGAGATAGTAATGTCCGGACGAATCTGGTGCAGACATTCGTTGAGTTTCTTTTTAAAACGTCCTTGTTTAGCAATATATTTAGGTAGTTTTTTATAGAATGACATTCCGTTCAATTCATCATAATCAATGTCGAGCTGATGAAGAGTGATGGACGGATGCAGTTCGTAGTACGGTTTCTTGCCCTTCCCGTCTGTGAGGATGATATGTATTTCATAACCAAACACTTCGGCGAAGTAATTTGCTTTCAGTGTTAATACCCGTTCCATGCCGCTAGGGTAGTAGAGGGCGGGGATGCAGTAGGCTATTTTCATGTTTATCAGAATATTGTTTGTTATTAATTGTGTTTTTGTTTATTTATCTTTGGTCTTTATGGCGTCGATCACTTTCTGCATCTGCGCCCTCCACGATAGCGGGCAGACCGATTCGCGTATCTCGGCAGGCGTCATTTTCAGCGTCTTCCGGAAGTCGATCAGTCCCTGAATATCCACCGGAGATTCGTCGGGTGCCACCTTCCATACATACGGCATGTGGTCGAAGTCGTCGTCGGTTTCCGAGTAAGTGAATGCGAAGCCACGTGCGGCATACTCTCGGTTTTTCAACGTTTTGATATACGTAATTCCGCTGCGGTGGCGTCCCAGGCTGCCAATGGCAAAATCTGCTTTTTCGAACATCGCATCCAGTTCGTCGCCATGCAAAGGACCATGCAGAAGAACATACGGTTCGAGATGGTTGTCACGGACAACAGGCAAGATCCCCGCCCGTTCCCGTTCGCCGGACAGCGGGCCTACAATATGGAAATATACTTTATATTCCGGATTGCTGCGGTAATAATCTGCCAATCCGCGCACAAGGCGGTCGAAGCCGTGCCAGTAGTGCACTTCCGCCACTCCGATCAAGTGCAACTCTTTCGAAGTGTCATTCTGCTGCTTCTTCATCGGAATCGCTTCAAAATCAATTCCGTTGGAGATGCGTATGGTATTTCCGCCAAATATTTCTTCCGCATTGGAGAAAGTGACAATACCGTCCAGAGCCTTTGCGAGCTTGTGACGGAAACAGCGGTCGATGGCCAGATGAAATTTCATGGAACGGGTGACGTACTCCTGATCGTAAGGATAAGTAGGAATTTCCATCACCACTTTTGCGCCTGTACGTTTCAACGACTTCACCAGCCGGAGGGTGAACGGACTGGCATTGTGAAAAGAGCGCATATATACAAAGTCGATTCCTTCGCGGCGTGCATAGTCGACAATAGGAGAGTAGTAGACACGTTTCCAAATCTTTGCGGCAAAGCCCGTGCCGAAATCGGCGATCACTTCATCATCCACCATCCAACGCCGTTCGCCATAAGAGGTCACATCATAATGACACAAGCGAACATCCACTCCACAATCTTTGAGGGCTTTCACCTGATAACGTATCTTCTTACTAATTCCGTTGGCCTCATTGAAGCCGTGAAATATAAGGAAAAGAGCTTTCATTCTTTTTTTTCAGTATTCAATAATTGTTTATTCTGTTTTTTCTTTCTCAAACTGTTTTTTTCTTCCTCAAACGATTTGGGCGATGATTTGTTTCCGGTATTCTTCTCCGGCATCCGCCACTTCGCTGCCAATGGCAGTTTCGTTGACATATTTTCGTTCCAGTTTCACTTTTTTATGGGCTCCCATCCGCCACCATTCATACTCTACGTCCACATGACCAACGTCGATGGCCTGATAGCCGGCTTTAAACAAATCGTAGGCCAACACAGTGGCTGCGGGGCCGAGGGCAATCAGAAACAAGGCTTCTTTTTCCACTTTGCAGGCCTCCCGCTTGATGTCTTCCAGCCGTTCGAATGCATCTCTGGGCGGACAGAGAATACGCCGGATGCTCCGGGCATTATCGAAAAGATCGTTGCCCACTCCGAGCCGGCTTTTCTCCCCTTCGATGAAGACGATGTCCCGGTTGTCCCAAATGCCCTTCATGTCGTGAAACCATCGGGCGGAATCTTCTTTGCGGGCAAAATCCATATATGGACGGGTGACGAATGTATTATAATATTTTCGTCCCGCTACCAGCAAACGGTCCCACCACGAACCGTACAGATAAAAATGAGTTCTCCAGAACCGGCGACTTTTGCGATTGTAGCGATACAAATCGCGGAATGCGTCGGAGATGCAGACAATATGTCCTTCTTCGTGACTTTGCAGCACTTCGGTCAGTCTTTTAGCCAATAACGGGTCACCTTTCTGGAAACGGATTTCCTTTTCCGGACTGGTGAGCAACACTTCACCGTCGCCAAAACGGCTGACAGAGCAACGGTCGTCGATGATTTTACGTATCGTTTCGTCGATGGAAGCTACTTGCGGTGTGATTTTTCTCTTTTTCCGCAAGACGATGTACCAAAAATTGTACCATTCCACAGTGCTACCATATCTTATTTTATAACGTAGCGTTATAAAAATGTCGCGTATATTCATAGCTATAGACTTTTTTTTCTGAACGACCGCACTTTACCGATAATGTCATACTCATGCGTCATCTGTATATAAATGCCAAAGATAATAAAACTAACGATACCTTTAGCAATAATTGTCACAAAAATGTTCATCCCTTCCAGCGCATACTGCATTGGAATGAGGGCTAATGCTATCAAAATGCTAATCACCAACGGAGAAATAAGCTGACGGATGAACGGCCAGGCACTTTGCCGGAAGGTCACCCGGTACATCTGCCAATAACACTGTATGAAGTTGATGGTGAATGTCACCACAATGCAACTGGCCACTGCTGTCAGGGTTCCAAAATGGAAGATGCCGAGCAAAATTCCCGCCACGTTGAACGCGGACGAAAACACTCCGCACACAAACAAACTTCGTGTATCGCCTGCCGCCTGAAAGATGGAGCCGGACGAAGAGAGTATAATCTGAATCCCTACGGAGAGCGACAGTATCCGGAACACGGGTACGGACGGCATCCATTGATCGCCGAAAATAATAAGCGTCACTTCCTCTGCCGTGAAGAAAAGCAGCACGCTAAGCGGCAGACCGATAAAGGCGAGGAAACGGACGATACGTTCGTAGGAACTCAACAGTTTTCCCTTGTCATTCTGGAAATCGCTGAAAATAGGGTGCATCACCGGAGTGATTACCTGCGTGATATTCTGCAAGGGCAGCATCATCAAACGATACGATTTTTCGTAATATCCCAGATCGGACATACTCATATATTTACCAATCAGCAGTTTGTCCAGATTGCGGCTGAAATAGTTGATGACATTGAACAGGAATTGATAGGCGGAATAGGAAAATATCTTCCGGAGTACCGTCAGTCCGAGTGTGAAACGCAACCGTTGCGGGTAACGCTGAAAGGAAATTACGAAGATCAGTACGCTGGATACGATTGGGTTGATAATCAATGCGTACAATCCTGCTCCGCAGAGGGCGGCGGTTACCGCGGCTGCACCTGCCGAAATCTGAATGACGAAGCTACGGATAGCAATGAATTTAAATTCTTTGTTCCGGTAGAACATGGCTCCCGGCACAATGGTGGCGGAGGCGAAGAACAGGTTGACGGACAGCAGTTGGCACAGGATGCGCAGGGTGTCGCTTTGGTAGTAATCGGCGATGATCCACGAAGAAGCGAAAAACAGGATGCTGATTCCGATGCCCGTCCATATAGTAAATGAGAAGATGTCCGACAAATCATCTTTAGTCAGCGATTTGTGCTGCACGATGGCGGGAGACACTCCCATGTCGGTGAGAAGATTGAAGAAGGCGATGATGACGGTGGCAACAGCTACGATGCCGAAGTCGTCCGGTGATAGCAGACGTGCGAGAATTCCTGCCACAACAAGGGATATGACGACGCCACTGTATTTGGCCAGCGCTGTGTAAAATACCCCCGAAAATAATTGACTCTTAATATTATTAGCCATTGATTGCTTGTTTATATGTTTGCGCGTATGCTTGTCCCACTTTGCGGATGCTCATGTTTTCCATACCGTATGCGTAATTCACTTCCCCTTGTCCCCATGCGGCAAGCCGGCGGGCTTCTTCGAGTGCTCGCAGGATGTCTTTCTTGTCGTCGGGATCGAAAGTCGGGTTACCGGTTTCGGAAAGCAGTTCGCCGATGTTTCCCACCTTGGGACCCACCACGACTTTGTGGTAGAGGAAGGCGAGGGGGACATTACCCGAATTCAGTATATCTTTCCGCTGGATGAATATCACGTCTGAAGCAGCCATATAGTAGGGCAGATCGCAGTTGTCTATCAGCTCGTCGTTGGCTCCCGCCTGTAGTTTATACATACGGTTGAGCAGCGGCATGAGCAGATAGTATCCGGCTTTTGAAATCCATCGTTTGATGATATTCCTGCCATAGCTGTTGCGTCTCGAAAAGGGGTAGAGGCGCGGAGCCAGCAGCATCTTGTGCTCCTCGTCCCAGGCGCGGAAAGCTCCGAGCACCATGCGTATTTCTTCACGGTTGCGGAATTTTCCGAAAGCCGTGACGATGAATGCATCTTGCGAGAGGTTGAGATACTGACGTGCACGCTCTACGCTGATATCTTCTTTATAGGTATACTGGTAAATGTGATGAGGGATGACAACATTCTGACTATCAGGATACTTCGTGAGAAATTCGTCCCGGCTAAACCGTCCCATGTGTACAACGATATCACTCTGCGATTCGATAATGTCATAGGCCCGGCTGATGATTCCGTTTGCGTAATGCGGACGGACATTGTGGCGTGTGTAGACAAAACGTGTTCCCCTCGAACGAAAAAAACTGATTCGCTCTTCCAGACACCTGATGATATCAGGATCGTTGCATGTCCATCCCACCACTTCTTCCGGCCACTGGAAATGTATGATATCATAATGCTTATCCGAGTCCCAAAACTCTTTTGTGGAACATCGCACGTCAATTCCAGCCATTCTGATAGCATCGCATAAGATAGGAACAAATAGATTGTCGGTTT